>Ga0335074_10002469_pt1 | contig 25152 bp, 24 predicted proteins | sample Lox_Sample_23_FD_206715 | JGI IMG/M metagenome (GOLD analysis project Ga0335074, IMG submission 206715) | Soil microbial communities from Loxahatchee National Wildlife Refuge, Florida, United States - Lox_Sample_2.3 | ecosystem: Environmental > Terrestrial > Soil > Wetlands | place: USA... | reverse complement strand
CGACCCGCGCGGTGCGCGACTATACCAATTTACAGTTGAAAAGCCTGCTTCTGCCGGTCGAGAAGCGGGACGACGTTTTTCTGCCGCAAACCGTTCCGGCCTTTGCGGCAACCGAAAACATCAACTACCTGCGCCGCACTTTTCCCGATTACGATTACAAAGAAGCGGCGCTCAACCCCAGTAATCCGCGGGATCGCGCGGTGGACTGGGAGGCCGACCTCATTAACGCCTTCCGCAACTCGCCTCGCCTGACGCTGCTCAGCGGGCAACGGGAGGCGGCCACCGGCCCGTCCCTTTATCTGGCTCAGCCGATCCGCGCCGAGGAGGCTTGCCTGGAGTGCCACAGCGTGCCCTCGGCCGCGCCGAAGGCCATGGTGGCGCTGTACGGTTCCGATAACGGTTTCGGCTGGAAACTGGGTGAGGTGGTGGGCGCGCAGATCATCTCCGTGCCGATGTCGGTCCCGCTGAAGATGGCCGACACGCATTTCCGTTCGCTGCTCGAGTCCCTGATTCTCGTTTTCCTTGTCAGCCTGGTGGTTTTAAATATCGCGCTTTATACCCTTATCGCGCGTCCCGCCGCGCGGCTCTCGCGGATGGCGAATCAAATCAGCCTGGGCGATCTCCACACGCCGGAACTGCCGGTAAAAGGGAAGGACGAGGTTGCCGCTCTGGCGGAAGCCTTCAACCGCATGCGGCGAAGTCTGGTGGCGGCGATGAAAATGATCGAGGATCAATAGCCCGGAAACGAGTTCAGGAACGCCTGCCGCTCGCGCTCGCCAGGGATCTCCCGTGCCATGGCCGCGAGAAAATCCTCCCGGGATCGCGCTCCCTTGGCCGCTCGCGAAACGATGACGCTGGCGATGGGGCCAAGATACTTCGCCAGGGCTTTCCGGGCCGCGGCGATACTCGCGTCATCGATTTTAGCCATGCCGCCGCTGGGCGCCGCGGAGGGAGACCCCGTTTCCAAGCCGACGGTCTGGAGAAACCGGGTGCGGTCGGTCTGGTCGGGAATCTGATCGGCCAGCCGGCGGCAAAATTCGGGAAACGGCGAGCGCACCCGGGACTCTTTCGAAATCAGCGTCTTGGCGATAGGGCCGAGTATCTCGCGGAGAGGCGCCTCGACGCGGGCGACGTCGGCGGGATCAAGCGCCGGCACTTCGCGCGTCTCCTCCTCGCCGAGCACTGCCTGGCGGAGCCCGGCCTGAAACGCCGCCGCTGTCTGAAAACGCTCCTCCGGGGCCTTAGCCAGCGAGCGCAGGATCACGCTGGAGATTTCGGCGGAAATCGAGGAAAGGACGGCCGAGGGCGGCTGCGGCGTTTGAGCCAGATGCGCGCTCATGATCGCATAATCGCTCTCGCCGTCAAAAGGACGCGCGCCGGTGAGCATTTCATAAAGAGTGACGCCGAATGAGTACACGTCGCTGCGCTCATCCGCGGTCTTCGACATCACCTGCTCCGGCGACATGTACGGCACCGACCCGATTGCCATGCCGCTGCGCGTGATCATATCCCGATCGGTGGCGCGCGCGATTCCAAAATCGGTGAGCTTGGGCATGCCCCGCGAGGTGACCAGGATGTTGGCGGGCTTGATATCGCGATGCACGACGCCCCGGACGTGGGCGTAGATGAGCGCGCCCAGGATGTCGTCGGCAATGCGGATCGCCTGAGCGAGCGGCAGCGGGCCGCGGCGCAGCATCGCCTCCACGCTTTGCCCATCGATCAGTTCCATGATCATGATGATCCCCTGCTCGACGTGCCTGGCCGTGTGCAGCGCCGCAATATTGGGATGCTGGAGACTGGCCTGAATCCGGATCTCGCGCAGAAAACGGTCGGCCGCTTCCGGCTTCGTGGCGAGCGACGGCAGGATGTGCTTCATGGCTTCCTGGCGGTCCGAAAGTGTATTCCGCACGCGGTACACGGCTCCCATGCCGCCCTGTCCGAGCACTTCAAGAATCTCGTAATCCGCGACGACATCGCCGACCTGAAACACCATAGGCTTCCTTGAAGCTAGCTTATAATATCGCTCTCCGGAATCTGGAACAATGGCCGGGGCTTCCGCCGTCAGCTCTTGCCCGGATGACGTATCTGGGACACCAAAAAAAATCGGATTCGCAAGTATCGAAGAATGAATGGGATGGATTGCGTCCATCATTCCGGGGCATTCCCCGGCAGGATATGCTGTTTCTCATGGATCTGCGGAGACTGCTGGCGAAGGCGAGTCCGGCGCGTAGCGGGGATGAGCTCGCCGGCATCGCGGCGAAATCGGCGGAGGAGCGTGTCCGCGCGCAAATGGAGCTCGCCGCTGTTCCCCTAAAACGCTTTCTCGAAGAACCGTTGATTCCATATGAAACCGATGAAGTCACCAGACTGATCTGCGATTCGCATGACACCGCGGCATTCGCGCCGGTTTCGTCCCTGACGGTCGGGGAATTTCGCGAATGGCTGCTCGATGAGGCGACGACCGGCGAGATGCTGAACGACGTCTCCGCGGGCCTCACCCCGGAGATGGCGGCCGCCGTTTCGAAGATCATGGGCGTACAGGATCTGGTAAGCGCTGCCGCCAAGCGCCGCGTGATCACGCGGTTTCGCGACACCCTGGGCCTCCAGGGACGGTTATCCACGCGACTTCAACCCAATCATCCGACGGATGATCCGCGAGGGATTGCGGCGAGCATCATTGACGGGCTGCTGTACGGGAACGGAGATGCCGTGATTGGAGTGAATCCGGCATCCGACGAGATCCGCTCGGTTGAGAGACTTCTTCACACGCTCGATCGAATCAGGGAGATGCTCGCTGCGCCGACGCAAACCTGTGTGCTTGCGCATGTGACGACGCAGATGGAGGCGATGCAGCGGGGTGCACCAGTGGACCTGATTTTTCAGTCGATCGCGGGAACGGAAGGGGCGAACCGGGCGTTCGGCGTCAGTCTTGCGCTGCTCGATGAGGCATCCGCCGCGGCAAAGGAACTCAAGCGCGGCGAAAACGTGATGTACTTCGAGACAGGTCAAGGCAGCGCGCTCTCCTCGCAGGCCGACCATGGCGTGGACCAGCAGACGTGCGAGGCACGAGCCTACGCAGTCGCACGCCGGTACCGGCCTCTGCTGGTGAACACCGTGGTTGGCTTTATCGGCCCCGAGTATCTTTTTAACGGTAAGGAGATCATTCGAGCTGGGCTCGAAGATCATTTTTGCGGCAAGCTGCTTGGTCTTCCAATGGGCTGTGACGTATGCTACACGAATCATATGGAAGCTGACCAGGATGACATGGACGTGCTGCTCACTCTTCTTGGCGTTGCCGGATGCAATTACATCATGGGCGTGCCGGGCGCGGACGATATCATGCTGAATTACCAGAGCACGTCGTTTCATGATGCGTTGTATCTGCGTTCGATGCTAAAGCTCCGTCCGGCGCCGGAATTTGAGGCATGGTTGGAGGGAATGGGCATCATGGAAGACGGCGTGCGGCTGCGGGCCATGCGCGGGCTGCCGGGGACGCTCGAACGAGCGCTTGAGATCGCATGAAGGAGGACGGCTGGGTTCAGCTGCGCGAACTGACGCCAGCGCGAATCAGGCTGGGCCGCGCCGGGCACAGCATTCCGACGCGCGAGCTGCTCGCGTTCCGGTTCGATCACGCGCGCGCCCGCGATGCGGTTCACGACGCGCTCGATCCGCGCGCGTTTGAGGGGATTGTTCTGAAGAGCGCCGCGCCTGACCGCGGCACCTATCTGCGCCGCCCCGATCTGGGCCGGCGCCTGGATGGCGAATCGGCAAAACTGCTCAACAAAGGCGACTGGGATGCAGTTCTCATTCTCGCCGACGGTCTGTCGGCGAGAGCGGTGCAGCGGCATGGTCAGGCGCTTGTTAACGGATTGCGCGCTGAGCTTGCAGACTGGAAAATCGCTCCGTTGTTCGTGGTGGAGCAGGGACGTGTCGCGATCGGGGATGAAATCGGCGAGCGCGTAGGCGCCCGGCTTGCGGCGGTGATGATTGGCGAGCGTCCAGGTCTGAGTTCTCCGGACAGCCTGGGCGTTTATTTGACTTGGTCGCCGCGGATTGGACGGACGGATGCGGAACGGAACTGTGTATCCAATATTCGTCTGGAGGGGTTACGTCCCGCTTTGGCAGCGACGCGCGTTGCGTCATTAATGCGCTCGGCGCGCGCTTGGCAAGTGACTGGCGTCGCATTAGGGAAGCGGCTTTCTCTGGTTGAAAGCGATTAACTTTGACGAGCATCGGATCGATCACTCTTTTGCCCGGGGACGCGGGGCGCCGCCCGCGCCATTAAAACCGAGCCGATAATGATGCTATGAAAGCCCGCAGCGCGGTTTTGCGTACAGTTTATCGGATGCGATGCTACGCCGATAAATCCCGGCAAAAAACCTACGTGGTGAACTTGACGAAGGGTCGCTCCTCCCATGAAGAATGCAATCCCGCTTGTAGACAATCGCAACGAGGCCGGCGCCGCCGGGTATGTTATCGTATAAGACGGTCGGTGGAACGGAATGGGCCGGGGTATGAGCAAAAGTCGCGCTGAGGTCTGCGGCCGGTACGTCTAATACGATCGCATCGGCTGGAGAGTACGCGAACCAGATCCGGTCGGCGACTCGACCTGGTTCCGGCAAGAATTGGAGTTGGACGGTTTCGAACTAATGGCTCTAAGTGAGACCTGATGAAGCGTACCGCCGCTATGCTGCGCTTGAGCGGTTTTGTGACGCTTTTCTGGTTTTCGGAAGGCCGCGCCGCAATATCCGCACAGGTAAAAGCCCTCACCACGCCTGCCCTCGCACAATATGGCCATTAGTCCAGGCGAAGCCTTCCTGATCGAGACGAAAGGTGTCTGGGCAGGAATTGCAATGCGGCCCGGATCTGGACCGAGGGAACGAGTGAAGTATGGCCGGGTTGTAAAGACTAAGGGACCGCGGTCCACCGCGGGAGAGAATGGAGATTTTGTTGGGCAGGTAGAGCCAATCGCGCAATCGAGTGTAATGTGGTCTGGAAGATCATTTCGCCGCGAGCTCGGACACAAACCATAGGACATACCTCTACCATATGGCCTCTCAACTGCCATTTACGGGATTTGCAAGGAAGAAAATTGGGCGGCGACGTCTCACGACGCTCATGACCGTCTACGGAGTAAGCACGGCGACCGGCGCATCTGGCCGTCCGGTTAGCTATCCTCGCGCCTTTGAACACGAATGGCTCGGGATTGCCGTGCTCGCCGGACTGACGGCCGGCGCGTTTCAAGCAACGCGCGGCGCGCGCCTTCTCCCGGTTGAGGCGTTGCGTCGTGTCTAGTCCCATTCTGGAAGTACGCAACCTGCGCAAGGACTATGACGACGGACGAATCCAGGCTCTCCGCGGTGTCGATCTCTCCATCGACGCTGGCGAATTCGTGGCCATTAGCGGGCATAGCGGTAGTGGTAAATCGACCCTGCTCCACCTGCTCGGCGGCCTTGATACGCCCAGCAGCGGTGAAGTCCTGTTCCGAGGTCAGCCTCTGGGCTCTGCGATTAGCCTCGATACGTATCGCTGCCATCATGTCGGGTTCATCTTTCAGGCTTTCTACCTGCTGCCCACCTTGTGTGCCGCCGAAAACGTGCAGGCCCCGATGCTCGCCGCGGGAAATGGCATCGGCAATCGCCTGGAGCGTGCCGAGGCGCTGTTGCGCGAAGTGGGGCTGGAGTACCGCATGCGCCAGCATCCGAATGAACTCTCGGCGGGGGAGCGGCAGCGCGTAGCGATTGCCCGGGCGTTGGCCAATAAGCCTTCAATCCTGCTGGCGGATGAGCCGACCGGAAATCTCGACAGCAACAACACCGCGCGGATTATGGAGATCCTCACTGGTATTCAGAAGACCCACGGCATGACCCTGATTGTCGTCACGCACGAGGACGAGATTGCCAACGCCGCTCCACGTCACATCCGTATCCTTGATGGAAAGATCGTGGACGGAAGGATCGCGCCATGAGACTCGCCTCCGTTGCGACTGCGGCAGCGCTGCTCATTACTCTCCGTGCGACGGCCGCCACGGCGCACGCGGCCGATGCGCGAGAGGCGATTGCCGTATTGCGGCAGCGCATTGAAACCGCGGATTATCGCGCCACCGGACGACTGGTCCAGGTGGATGCCAGTGGGCAGCGGACGAACAATTCCATTACCATCAAGGCGCGCTGGTTTCCCGGTGTTCTGCGCACGCTGGTCGAGATTGTCCCGCCCGTGGTTGCGGAGGGGGAAGCACAGCAGGATGCGCGCCTCAGCATCTTGCTCGAAACGCGGCCCAACGGCCAGAATGCGATCCGGATTTTCCATCCCCACGAGTCCGCCCCAACTCGACTTCCTTTCGACGAATGGACCAGGAGCATATTCGGCAGCGACTTCAGCTACGAGGACTTTCTCGAACCGGCGTACTTCTGGCCGGACCAGAAGATCATCAAGCATGCCAGATTCGCGGGACGCGATTGCGATGTTCTGAAGAGCACGCCGGGCGCAGCGGACCGTACGCACTATGCCGAGATCCAAACCTGGCTCGACCACACCATCATCTATCCCATCTATGCCGAGGAGACTCTGAAGGATGGGCAAGGCGTAAAGGAGTTCACGTACCTCGGTCTGACCCGATCGGGCGGAGTCTGGGCAGCCAGACAGGTCCAAGCGAAGATTCGTGGCCGTGCCGGGTCGAGCCTCCTGATTCTTGAGCGCGGAAGCACCAAAGCAAATCTTAAAATGAAGGATTTCAGTACCGAGGAAATCAGCAAATTCGAGGATCACCCATGACCCTTCTACTCGTGGTTTTCGCCGCCGTCGCCGCGCTCTTCGTTGTAGGTTATCTCTATCAGCGCATCGGCGACCATCGTGACCGGAGGCGGTTTACCAGCCCGGGGCGTTGGGTCGAAATTGAGCGAGGGCGAAGACTGTATATCGTCGAGAAAGGATCGGGCGGACCCGCAGTCCTCTTCGAGGCTGGGATCGCGGCCACCAACCTGAACTGGCATCACATCCAGGAGACCGTTTCTCGCTTCACCTCGACCGCGTCGTATGATCGCAGCGGCCTTGGCTGGAGCAGTCCCTGCTCCACCACGCCAACACCCACCAACATCACGGCTGAACTGCACGCCATGCTCCGGTCCGCCGGCATCAAGCCTCCCTACATCCTGGTGGGACATTCCTTTGGCGGTCTAGTGGTGCGCCGGTACGCGATCACCTATCCGGAACACGTCGCAGGCGTGGTGCTGATCGATCCGATGCGCTGTGATGAGTGGCCGCCGCTCAACCCGGAAAAGCAATCCATGATCGACCTGGGGAAAAAGCTCTCCGGCTACGCGATTCCGATTGCGCACTTCGGACTGGCCCGGCTGGCCGTAACTTCTCTGCTGTGCCGTTCGGGGCGGCTTTCGAGGAACCTTGCCGGCGCGGCCGGAGACGGCGGCCGCCACGTTCTGAAACGGGTGACGGAAGAAGTGGGCAAGATGCCCAGGGAGGTGTGGCCTATTGTCGCCGCACACTGGTCGCGGCCCAGTTACTACGCCGGGATGCAACAGCATGTGCAGGCAGTTCCCGAAACAGTTCGCGAAATGCAGGACGCCGATCCCATTCGCGACATCCCGGTCCTGGTGCTGACCGCCGGAACTTCGAGCCCTCTTTCCGGCGAGTGTCTCACCCAAATCGGGAACAATGTGCGGCAGGTGATCGCGACGGACAGCGCACACTGGATTCATCTCGATGAGCCCAAGCTGGTGGTCGATTCGATTCGCGAGATGGTGGCGGCCGTCACCACCACGCGGAGATCCCGGCGACTAACGGGCTCAGGTGCGCGCCGGCGGAAGGAATTCGTCAACCGCTGAGGCCGGAAATGGCGTGTTCAGTCCAGCAGCCCTGAAAAACGCTCCTGCAGCACCCGTCGAAGAAACTTACCGCTGTGATTCTGCGGAAGGTCGCCCGGGCTGATAATCCAGATGCGCCGCGGCGCTTTATAAGCTGCCAGCTTGCCGCGGCACCAGATGAGAAGATCACCTTCGCCGGAAGAAGAACCTGGATGCAATTCAACCGCGGCCACGGGGGCCTCTCCCTTTTCCTTGTGCGGCAGGCTGAACGCGACGGCGCGCGCCACATCGGGATGGGCCAGCATAGCCTCTTCCAGTTCGCGCACGTACACGGAGTAGCCGCCCGACTTGATCACTTCCTTCGATCGCCCCACCAGCCGGATCAGTCCCAGACGATTGCGCGTGGCCAAGTCGCCGGTACGCAACCATCCATCGCTGGTAAGCAGGCCGGGGGAATCGCCCTTGTCCTTCCAATAGTGCGGAGCCAGTCCGCGACGGCGAATCTGGCATTCTCCCACCGCGCCCGCCGGCACGGTTCGCCCATCCTCATCGACAATGCGGATGCGGAACGGCGGCACCGGCAGACACAGATCGCCGCTCCCCGGCACGAAGGACAACTCGATTCCCATCATGGCCAGGCCGCCCAACTCCACCATTCCATAGCCGTTCAGAAGAACGGGAGGGATACGCCTTCCTCCAGGCAGCCGGAACAGGGCTCCAAACTGCCGCAGACGCAGTCGAACTTCATTCGGAAGGTGATCGCTGGCGGAAAGCCAGACACGCACGCTCGCCAACCGGCCAGGCTCCGGGTTGCTGTTGACCAGCCGGGCAAACATGGCGGGTACGCCGACGAAGGCCGTAACGCGGAAGCGCTCCGCAAGATCCAGCGCGGCGTCCACATCAAAGCGATCGAGAAAACACCCGCGGATACCGGCCATCAGCCCATAGAGAGCAATGCTCACAGCCATGATGTGCGACCAGGGCAATGCGATCAGCGCAAGATCCCGCGGTCCCAGAAAGATCCCGCACAGGACCGTGGACGCGCGCGCGCCAAGCAATGCATTGCTGGACAAGGCCGCGCCCTTGGGAAATCCGCTGGTGCCCGAGGTATGAAAGATCGCGACCGTTGCGGCCGGATCGATGTCGACGGGCGGCAGCGGCGCCGGAGTCCCGGAGACGCGCAGGAATCCGTCGAGTGTCTCCTCCTCCTCATCCGCCTGTATCCAGGTGCGTACCTCCAGGGCTTGGCGATCACCGATGCTTCGTTCAAAAACCACTTTGTCGGTGACGAGAATCCCGGTGCCGCTATCGCCGAGAATCCGGCGCACTTCGTCAAGCGAGAGCAGTGGATTCAAGGGAACCGCAATCCCTCCGGCTCGGATAATGGCAAGAAACCAGTGGAAGCATTTCGGGTCGTTGCTGCAATAGATGGCAACGGGCTGGCCGGGGCGAAGCGAGATGGACTGACGAAGAAAAGCATCGATCGCGCAGACTTCCGCATGCAGATCGGAGAGATGGAAGGGACCGTTTTCGAACACGGCCACTTCGCAATCCCCTTTCCGGCGTACCAGCTCGTCCACCAGATTTGCGACCGTCACTCCGCGGTCCCGCGCAAGCCGATAGCGTCCGATAATGCTCATTGCGCGGAAACGGGCTTGCGGCCCCAGTCGCTGGCCAAACAGTAATCGAAAAGGCGATCGAGATAATCGAGCACAGGCGGCGGGCTCACTCCGGCAGGCTGAAGAAGACGCTCCGCATTGCTGATATCAAATTGCATGCGCATGGTGAAGTAGTCCCGGTAGGCGCGGCCGTCGCGCAGCACCCGGCGCTTGCGTCCCCACAAGGAGACAAACAGAAGAGGCCGCAGGACCGCAAAGAACAGCTTGGGATCAACGTACCGCGGCTCGGGAGCGCTGAAAAATTCCATAGCGCGCCGGGCGATCTGCTGAATGGTGGCGCTGCCGCGCGGCCCGGCACAGAGATGAATGGCGCTGCCCAGGGCAGACTCATCAAACAGGAGCCGCGCCACGGCATGGGCCACAAAATCCACCGGCACAATGTCCAATACCGCGTCAGGATAGCCTGGCACGGTGCGCCACAGCCGGCGCGCATAGATTTTCAGCGGCCAGTACATCATCTTGAAGCTGGAGGTGACGCCCGTGCGCGAATCGCCCACGATGATGCTGGGGCGCAAGATCACGCCGGGAAGTGAGCTCAGGCGCGATCGTACCAGGGCTTCAGCCTCGGCCTTGGTTTGTTCGTAAGTGTTGCGGTAGCCCTGGCCCACGGCAAGCTCGTTTTCGCGCACCAGGTCGGAGCGCTCGCCGGCCACATAGGCTGTACCAACGTAGGCGAAGCTTCGAAGCCGGCGCGCGCCGCCCGCGAAATCGAGAATGTGCCGGGTGCCCTCGACGTTAATGCGGCGCGCCTCGTCAAGGGAGTGATCGAATCGCACCGTGGCAGCGGAGTGAATCACCCGGGTCGTTTCCGCCGAGAGGCGCGCGTACGCGGCTGCGTCCAGTCCGCAGTCAGGCTGGCTGACGTCTCCGGAAAAAACCTGAACGCGCGACCGTTCCGCCTCAGGAATGAATGAATCCGCGCGTTGCCGACTCGTTTCCCCGGCTCTGCCGCGGATGAGAAGCGCCAGCGTGGCGTTCGGCTGCCGTTCCAGCAGTTCGTGCACCAGCTGCACTCCGAGGAAGCCAGTTGCGCCCGTAATCAGGATGAGTTCTTCGCTGTTCATTCCCAAACCGGCCCTAGTCCCGCGAACCATGAAAGGCCGGTCAATCAATACCTCTGTAGCTCAGTCCATTGTTATTATAGCGGCATGCACTTTCGCGCCGATTGTTTGGTGGGTAGTGTCTGAAATCTGCGTTGATCCTGAAGCATGGCGAGCCCCCGCCATGACTGGCGGGGCTGTAGTACCCGTTATAGCCCCGCCAGCCATGGCGGGAGGCGCATTCGGAATCAACGCAGATTTCAGGCGCTACCGTTTGGTGGTGGTGCGGACGCCATCGCCTTCTTAAGCCTGCGAATTGGAAAAAGCTGCCGCAACCCCTTATGCTAAGAGGGAACATCGAAATTATCGCCGCGGCATACTTGCGGCTCAACCCTCCTCATGGGGAGACAGAAGGACAACCTCCGACTCGATGGCCAGATCATTGTCGTTTACGGGATTTGTTTTCAAAAACCTCCTGCGCAGGCGGCTGCGGACTCTGCTGTCGCTCTCTGGAATCGGCATGGCGGTCGGCGCGTTTGTAGGCCTGGTGGGCTTTTCAAGCGGGTTCGAACAGCAGTGGATGCGCATTTACTCGAGCAGCGGCACAGATATCTCGGTGATTCGGGGAACCTTCCTGAACACATCTCTGGACGAATCGGGGGCGGCAAAACTGAGGGATGTGCCCGTTGTGGCCCAAGCTTCGCCCAGCATCTTTAACCTGATGGATCTGACGCCGGACGTGAATGCGCTGGCGTACGGCTGGAACGCCGACGCATTTCAGTTTGACTCTCTGCAAATTCTGTCGGGGCGGCGGTTTCGGGACAGCCTGCCCGAAGTCATGCTCGGCGATATGCTCGCGCAGGATCTGAAGAAGTCCGTCGGCGACACTTTTGAAATTCAGGGTTCGCCTTTTACCGTCATAGCGGTTTATCACGGAGCTTCAACTCTCGAAGCGGACGCGCTGATCATGCCGCTCAGCCAGTTGCAACAGCTAAGCGGCATGCAGGGCAAGGTGTCTACTATCGATATTCGCCTGCGCCCGGCGCCGCGCGGAGAAGCGCCGGGTCAATACTTGAAACAAGCGCAGGCTCAAATCGAAGCCGCTCTGCCGGGAACGCGCGCCATTCCGGCGGCGGAGCGCGCCAGCGACAATCAATTCGTGAAGCTGGCCCATGCTTCCGCGTGGGGCACGTCTTCGCTCGCCCTCATCATCGGAATCCTGGGAATCGCCAATACCATGGCCATGTCGGTCTTCGAGCGTACGCGGGAAATCGGGATTCTGCGCGCGTTGGGGTGGACGCGTTGGCAGGTGCTCACGCACATTGAGTTGGAAGCAGTCACGCTCGGCCTGAGTGGGGGAATTCTCGGTATCGCTTTCGGATGGTGTGCTCTGCGCCTGCTTGCGACCTTCCCCCAGACGGCGAGTCTCGTTTCGGCGTCCATCCACTGGCCGCTCCTGATCGAAGCGCTGGGAATCGCGGTACTCGCCGGTCTGATCGCCGGAGCGCTTCCGGCGTGGCGCGCGGGACAACTCTCACCTGTGGATGCATTGAGGCACGATTAGCCGATCTTGTGCGGAAACCGTTCGCGGAGCTTATGTCGTGGCAAACGACTGCGCGCACCGGTTCCTCCTGGCAATTGAAATCACTCAATCATTGAAGGGAGCGATGGCAAGGTTTGGAGCATTTTGTTTTCCGGGAGCCGGTCATCTCAACCCGATGACCGCGCTGGCGCGTTCTCTGCAAATCCGAGGCCATCAGGTCGTCATCTTCGGGATCGCTGACACCGCGGAGCGCGTGCGAGCCGCGGGCATCGAGTTTCAGCAGATCGGCGCGGAGGATTTTCCCGCCGGCACCCTCGAAAAACTGGACGAGCGCATGGCCCGATTAAGCGGGCTCGCGGCGCTTCGATTCACGCTGGAGCGGGTGAGAAATTCGGCGCGAATGGTCCTGCGCGACGCGCCCCAGGCGGTGCGGGCCGCCAAAATAGACGCGTTGCTGGTGGATGAAGCGGAGTTTGCCGGAAACGTCGCTGACTACCTGGGCCTGCCCTGGATCTCCATCGCTTTGATTCCCCCGCTGCTTCCGGACCACCGGTTCCCACCCTTCTGGTTCGGTTGGCCAGCGCGGCAGGATCGGCTCAGCCGGTTCCGGAATCGCCTTGCCATCCACGCGCTCCTGTGGATCGCCGCGCCCATCTTCAGACAAGTCAACCAGCAGCGCAGCGCCTGGGGACTGAAGCCCCACGCACGCCCCCAGGACGAGCTATCGCCTCTGGCGCAAATCACCCAGTTACCCGAGGCGCTGGAGTTCGAAATTCGCGGCGAAAAGCCGGCGGGGCTTCACTATACCGGACCGTTCATTGATCCTCAACAGCGCCCTCCCGTTGACTTTCCCTGGGACCGCCTGGACGGACGTCCGCTCATTTACGCATCGCTGGGCACTTTTGAGAACGGTTTCCAGGAGATTTTCAGAACCATCGCGGATGCCTGCGCCGGGCTCGATTCGCAGTTGTTAATTTCGCTGGGTGGCGGACTCGATCCCGCAGAACTCGGCCAATTGCCCGGCGATCCGCTGGTGGTGCGCTTTGCTCCGCAACTGGAAATTCTCAAGCGGGCCGCGCTGGTCATCACGCATGCCGGCCTCAACACGGTCCTCGAGTCGCTGGCCGAAGGAGTGCCGATGGTAGCCGTCCCTCTCGGCAACGACCAACCCGGAGTCGCGGCGCGGCTCAAGGCCCGCGGAGCAGGTTTGGTGATCCCACGCCGGAGGCTAAATCCGGCACGGCTTCGCAAAGCGGTAATGCTGGTGCTCCGGGATGCGAGCTACCGTAATGCGGCCCAAGCCTTGCAGAAAGCCATCCAGCAGCTGGATGGACCAGGCCGCGCGGCGGATCTCATCGAGCACGTGCTGAAACTCCGTTCGATTCCCTGATTCGAGTGGTTCACCTGAGGTCTGCTCGCGACACGATCAAGACTGCGCGACGTCACATACGCGGTCGCCTTTCAGTTCGGCGGAGCGCTCTTCTGGGGCGGGTCTTTCATGCGTGGTTACCGCACCCCGGGCGTATGCAGATGAGCAGCGCGTTGCGCGCGAGTCGAGTCGGGGGCTGGACCGCCAGACAGATTCACCAAGCCGTACTTACCACCTTTCAGCGTTCTGCCGGAGCCGCGCCAGTCTTACCATCGCGCGGCGAAAAAGTTTCCCGTACCTTGCGTGTTGCGCGTAACATCTTTAAAGAGGGTACCCTTTCAAGTGCACGAAATCATCGACTTTCTTCTGCGCCACGGCACCTGGGTTCTCTTTATCTGGGTCCTCGCCGAACAACTTGGCATACCCGTACCCTCCATCCCCATTTTTCTGGCCATGGGCGCGCTCATCGGCACCGGTGCCCGCTCTTTTTCCTCCGTGATGCCGCTCATCTTCATCGCCGCGATCCTGGGCGATTCCGTTTGGTATGTCCTCGGGCGCCGCAACGGCCACTCCGTTCTGCGGCTGCTCTGCCGCATCTCCATCGAACCTGATTCCTGCGTCAGTTCCACGCAAGCCTGGTTCAAACTGCTCGACGCCTGGACGCTGGTCGTCTCGAAATTCATTCCGGGCCTCGGTTCCATCGCCACGCCGATGGCCGGACTCCTGGCGATGCCCTGGTGGAAATTTCTCCTCGCCGACGGCGCGGGAATTTTCCTTTGGGCCACCTGTTATCTCGGTATCGGTGACCTGTTCCGCGCTCAGCTCGAGGACGCCGCACGCCTCCTTTCGCGCACCGGAGCCGGTCTCGCCGCCATCGCCGGTCTGCTTGCTCTGCTGTGGGTTGCCTGGAAATTTTGGCAGAGGAAGCGTTTCATCCGCAAACTGCGCGTCGCCCGAATTACACCGGAAGAAATCGTCGATCGCCTGCCCGATTTCGCGGTCATCGATCTCCGCTCCTCTACCGAAGTCGAATGGGAAGGCCGCCAGATCCCCACCGCGATCTGGTTCGACCGCCAGGAACTCGCGCTTCACCACGACCTGATTCCACGCGACAAGGACGTTATCCTCTACTGCACTTGACCCAACGAAGCCACCAGCGCCCGTGTGGCGCTCGAACTTCACAAGTTAGGAATCACGCGCGTCCGCCCGCTCGAAGGCGGCTATGAAGGCTGGCTCGCCCGCGGTTATCCCACCGAACCCGCCCGCCATGTCTTCGCGACAAAATCATGACTGAAATTCATGCGTGTCCGAAGCTGGCGGCAAGGCTGGGTATCAGAGTTGGAAAAGCGTCTCCCGGGTCGCGTCGGCGTTCCGTCGACTTGACCATCAGCGGCACGCCGGCTGCGTCCGCGTGCTCGCTGTGGTTTAGCTATTTCGTTTTCCACGCCGTCCCCGGCCTCGCGATCGCGTACATCTCCGCGCTGATACGGTCGAACAATGCGTCGTTGTCCCTGCCCTCAGCGTATAGATCGAAATGTGTCTTGTCCGGCAGAAAATAAAAGTGCGGCTCCGCGCCGAGCCGATCGAGGACAGCCTCAAACAGGTGCGCGGCGCCATCCAGATAGAAGGTATCCGCGGTTCCTACGAACAGGTGAATGCGACCCTTCAAATCAGGCCCGCGCGCCGCCCAGTTGGCTTCCACGATGTGTGCCAGATCGAAATGCTTCCGCCAGTACTCGACCACTTGCGGGTTGACAGCGCCGGTTTGGCGATTAAACATCGGCTCTGGCGCGCCGCTATCGCTTTTGGGAGAGAACACCCAATCAAACGAGGAGATCTGTCCGCCGTACGGCCCCAAAACGGTCTCCAGCTTCGCAAACTGCTCAAGCGTTGAAATAACTTTGCCGTGCTCCCGCATGATGGGCCACGGCGCGCCGTCGGCTTTCGTGTACAGGTTCGCGCCCGGGCCATACAAGTCGGGTCCGGTGAAATTGTGGAAATCGCTCGGATCGGGCGAGGTTGACCAAGTCCCGCCGAAAATCTTCGGGTAGTTGATTTCGAGTTGCAGCGTCGCCCATCCGCCGCTCGAATGGCCGTTCAGAAACCGGCCGTCTCGCCGCGCGTCCATCCGGTATTTGTGTTCGAGATAAGGGATGAACTCGGTGGTGAGCGCCGTGCCCCATGGGCCGTTGTTTACCGAATCGGCGAATTCATGAGTGCCTTCCGGAATGGATTCGTCGAGCATGACCCAAATCATCGGCGGCATTTTACGCTGCTGCATGCGATCGTGAAGTTCCAGGCCTGCGAGCAGGCAGGAGTCGAGGTTCCCCCCGAACCCGTGCGTCCAGTACACGGTGGGATAGCGCTCCTGCCCTTCCGCGCCGTATCCCGGCGGGAGGATCACCCACGCTTTGATCGCGACATCTCGGCCCCAGAAGCGCGTTAAGGCGGGGCTGACGAACTCTTCTTTTCTTGCCACGTCGTCTCGCGCCTTTTCCATGGCCTTGCGCATCAGATCCGAGCGGCGCTGATTCACGGATGGATGATGATCCAGCATTAAGGACGATTCTTTGCCCTCCGGCCAGCCGCCCAATGCGACTACGTTGCTGATCCAGTCTTGCGGTGCACGCCCGCTGTAATTGTATGTGTGGTCCACATCGAGCACGACCTGGGCCTCATAATTCCCCTGCGGAATCGAGGAAAAGGGCTGCGGAAAGGCATTCTCGTCCGCATCCACTTCAACCGATTGACCAGGCGCCAGGGCCCGAATCTCGCGCGCCGCGACCCAGGTTGCCCCAGGATGAAATTCGTCTAGGTTTACTTCTTTGTCCCCGCTCCCTTGCTTCAGAAAAATCAGCAGTCGTCCATTCAACGGCGCTGCTGCGGAAGGAGCCAACTGGACACGAAAGAAGACGTGTTCGCCTCTCAGCCAGCCGCCGGTGGTGATGACGAGTGCCAGCAGCAGAAGGGCATGACCAGTACGTTTCTCAAGCATCCTTACCACTATAGATTGAATGCATCGCGCTCGATTGGGCCTGATCATTCGGGTCCGCGCTTCTATTGGTCTTCCAGGATGGAGGGGACCCGTAGAATCGGCCGAATCGATAAGATCAGTTCATACGTAATGATTCAATGCCTCGAATGCTGAGCCTCTGGCGGCGCCACGGATTTCGGATCTTTTGGCGCGTATATGGCACGCGAAAAAAAATCGGAACCGCAAACCCCCAAGAATGAATGGGATGGAATGGTGGACGGCATGGGATTCGAAAATAAAAAGTTTACCAAAGCTCAGTAACTTATAGATTCTCCGTTCTACCAAGGGCTTCTAAACGTCCAAAACGACAGTTTTCTGCGACGTATCCGCGACACCAAACGAGTTGCGGATGTGAATCTCTGTTTCTCCCCTTTTCTGGGTTCCCGCGATCGCGCGGATTTCTCTTCGAGCGGTTTCTCCCCAAGCGGCTTTTCTCCGACAAGAACAAAGCTGGAGAATATTGTTTTTTCAAGGATTTGCGGCATCCGGCTGTTTTTCCGACGAGTGTTTGGAGGACGTAAAGTTGGCATCGGAGATTCTCGGCGAACATTTTACCCCGCAGCAGCTCGCCCAGGCCTGGCAGCTCGATGAAAACACCATTCGGCGGATTTTTGTGGATGTGCCGGGGGTGTTGCGAATCGGGAGCGCGCGGCCGCGCCGCGGAAAACAACGCGGGCATCTGACTCTGCGGATTCCCGCCGAAGTTGCCGAACGCGTGTATCGGGAGCGCATGAAATGAAAACCGCGGCGGAAACGGCCTGGCCGATCGCGCTGGCGGATCTGGAGATCTGGGAGCGGTCTTTCAAATGGGTCGTGCGACGCTGCCCTTTGTGCTCGAAAAAGCGGCATGTTCATGGCGGCGGCCTTGTCGGCGAGGATCCGCGCCGGATGCTCGGACATCGTGCGGGTCACTGCGATCATGCTGATAACCGCGGTTACATTCTCGTCGACGCGGATTCCGCGGCAACGGAATCGATCCTTCGGAGGTTTGGGCCGAATGTTTCCGGTGGAAGCGGAGCGCTTGCCGAAAAGTATCGTTGAGCTCGATCAGTGGGTTCTCTGGAAGGTCGATATTCGCGCGGGGAAGCCGGCCAAGGTGCCTTACGCGACAGACCTAAGGCGCGCGAGCACCACGAACCCGCGAACCTGGACCGATTTTGAGACGGCGCGCCAGGCGCTCCATGCAAATGCCGCGAGTTTTGGCACCGGAGGCCTCGGATTCGCGTTTTTTCGGGATGATCCCTACTGCGGGATCGATCTTGACGATTGCCTCGCCGGCGGCAAGGTGAAACCGTGGGCGGCCGGCATCGTGGAGCGCTTCTCCGACACGTATATGGAGGTCTCGCCATCCGGCGCGGGTTTAAAGATTTGGGCGCGCGGAAAAATTCCGGAAAACGTGCCAGGCGTTCTGGTTGGCGACGGCGCGATCGAGATGTACGATCACGCGCGCTATTTCACCGTCACCGGCGCGCGTTTTCGCGAGGCTCCGCTGGAGATCGAGGATCACGGGGCTGATCTGCTGGCGCTGCACAAGCGCCTGACGCGCGGCAGCGCGGGGAGCTGGCCGGTGCAGCCGCTGCGCGGCGGTCGCATTCCTCATGGCCAGCAACACTCGACGCTGGTTTCGATCGCGGGAACGCTGCGCGCCAGGCGCGTCTGCGATCAGGCTATTCTCGCGTGCCTGCTGGCGATAAACCGGCATCAGTGCGAAAAACCTGGGCCGGCTGCGAATATCGAGCGGATCGTGCGCAGCACGCAGCGCTGGAACAAGGAGAATCCGTCGCGTGGATGAATCCTGGCTCCCGGAGGTGCAGCGCGGCGCAGCTCGGCAGCCTGAGCCTGTCGCTGAAATATCGGACGGCTGGCGCGCGCGGCTCTTGGATAAAGGCGCGAAGCGGGCGCTGGCAAACTGCGCGATCGCGCTGCGCCACGCGCCGGAATGGGCCGGCGTGGTCGCTTTTGACGATTTCGCGAATAGCGTAGTTTTCAAAAAGGCTCCGCCATGGCCCTCCGCGGCGGACCTTCCGCGTAAGGTCGTCGAAACCGACGATATTCGCGGCGCTGAATGGTGCCAGGTCAATGGTATCGCCTGCGCGACGCCGCTGACGTGGGCGCAGGCTATGCAGGCGCATGCGATCAATTTTCGTTTTCATCCCGTCCGGGATTATCTTGATGGTCTCAAATGGGACGGCGACGGGCGCGTGGACCGCTGGTTGACGGAATATCTCGGCGTCGAGCCGAGTGAATATGCCGCGGCCGTGGGCGCGCGCTGGCTCATCAGCGCGATCGCGCGGGTGTTCCGGCCCGGCACGAAGGCGGACTGCGTCCTGATCTTGGAGGGGCCGCAGGGCGCGCGGAAAAGCACCGCGTTGCGTGTATTGGGTGAGCCCTGGTTCACGGATCATCTCGATGATATCGGCAGCAAGGATTCACAGATTCAGATTGCCGGCATCTGGATTGTCGAGTGGCCCGAGCTTGATGCCATGAGCCGCGTCGAAGTAGCGCGCATCAAGGCATTCGTTTCGCGCGGAGCGGATCGCTTCCGCCCGCCGTATGGCCACCGCCTGGTGGATCTGGCCCGGCAGAGTGTTTTCTCGGGAACGACGAATAGCGATCGTTACCTGAAGGACGAAACGGGCGCGCGGCGGTTCTGGCCGGTGAAGTGCGGTGCGATTGATGTGGATGCGCTGCGGCGCGATCGCGATCAGTTGTGGGCGGAAGCTCTGGTGCGTTTCCGCGATGGCGCGGTCTGGTGGCTTGATCGCGCTGACCTGGTTTCTGCGGCAGAATCGGAACAGGCCGATCGCTATGAGGGCGGCGTTTGGGACAGTATCATCGAGCCGTGGGTCGAGGGACGTGAATCGGTCTCCGCTGACGAGATCCTCGGCGCCTGCATTCAGAAGCCGATGGAAAGGTGGACGGCTGCGGATCGAAGCGCAGTCGGACGCGCAATGCGCGCGCTCGGGTGGGAGCGGTACAAGGCCGGCCCGCGCAGCGCCAGGCAATGGCGCTATCGGCCTAAGAGCGGCGGTGACCCGGTGACCCGGTGACCCGGCGTGTCCCCGTAGTTCTATAGAGTCGTAATGCGCGCGCGCGTACGTGTGTGTACCTACATGGGTCACATGGGACACCGGGTCACCACTTTGGAATCATCTCTCTACGGTGACCCGGCATTATCGGCGAAGTGGGACACCGGGTCACGGGCACCGCACGAGAATCGCGATTCTCGTGCGATCTTGATGTCGCGCAGGGTTGCGGGCATAATCGGGGGCGGGGGGGCCGGGGGCGGGTCGAAATCCTTGGGGGTCTCGGACGCCGCGACCGCACGGCAACCGGAAAAACGGCGGGTTGGGAATTTCGAACCTCAGAATCGCGGTGACGACGCATGATGCTCGAAGCAGAAGATAAAGAAGCGCAGCGGCCAGATGGTGCGGGCATCGAGCAGGTGCGCCTGGCGGGGTTGCCCGAGTGGGCCCGAGAGCTCTACTCGCGCTTGCGCCGCGAAATCCTCGCCGAGGATGGATTGACCGAGCAGTTGCTATGGCAGGCGATCAAGATTGCCGTTGAGCTGGAGGTCTGTCAGGATGATCTCCGAACGCACGGCTATTTTTTCAACGACCGGAAGGGCCAGGCCGTGATGCACCCCGCAGCGCGGAGGGAGGCGGTCTTACTGACCGCGCTGGCAAAAATTCACAGGAGCCTCGGCCTGGATCAGGAGCCGGCGGATGACAAAAGACAAGGGAGCTTTTTTTATGAGAGTAGTACGAAAAGGAAGTGAGTTGGGAACGGGCCGGCTCAATGAAGCCTGGCTTGAGATTTTCGTGCGCGAGCTGGCCCACGGGCCATCCAGCTTGTCGGCCGCGGAACGCGTGAAGCTCGCCGCGGAATTAGCGGATGCGGCGGTGAAGGAAATTTCGAGCCGGCTCGAAGCAAAAGGATGAGATCGAAGAAGCGCGCCGCGATTCCGGCCGCGCCAGGCCACGATCACGCGGACGCGGACGATAGCGCCGGTCACCTCCTCGCCGCGGCGGCGCGCGGCGATTGGGACGCCGTGCTCCGGCTTCAAAAAGTCGAGGACGAGCAGGGCGTCGATCGCGAACGCTTCGGCGCCCGGCGAACACTGAGCCTTGAGGGACCCGTTCCTCGGGAGGAGCGCCGCGCGTCATCACGTCAACCGATTCCCATCAATCAAGCCCTCGCCGCACCCTTCGGCTGCTGCTCTCTACGCGTAGATGTCGAACGGTTGGAGATGACGCTCAAGCGGCTGGAGGATTTGGAAGCGTTGACCGTCGCGGCCAGGATTCTCGACGGGATCTCGCTCGACGAATTGCCCCGGCGGGTCGGCGCTCCGCGCGTGTTGACACGCAGGGCGCTCGCCGCTGGGCTCGAAAAACTACAAAAATCCGCCGACGACTTCATCGAAGAAATCCCCGACGAATACGGTTCCGGGGTCCGCCGGCTGCGGGGTCGATTCGAAATGCTGCCATCGCAAGCCGATTTTTCAGCAAGTTGCGGTGATGCCCCGGATTTTGGACGAGACATAGAAGACGTTTTTTTAAGCAGAATTTTGGAGGCGCGGAGAAATATGCAGCTTGCTGAGCTAAAAACGAAGCTGGAATCGGCGCGAGCTGAGGAGCAGCGTTTGCGCGATCGGCTTTTCGATGAGTACCGGACCTATGACGCCATTCCGAAGCGGCTCGCGGAGTTGCAACAGAAGCTCAAGGAGATCGAGCCCGACGATCAGGCTGCGCGCCAGGCGCTCGTGGTCGAAATGCTTACGATTAGAGAGGGCGGCGCAGACGCAAGCTGGCATCGCATTCAGGAGCTGCGAAAAAAACTGGCGCGGCAGGAGTGGATTGTGCAGCAGGAGGGCGAAAAACTTTTCGAGGTGGAAATCCGAACTTTCCGCCGGGAATTCGCGCCACTGCGCGTGGAGATGGTCGCGGCAATTGACGCCTGCCGGGAATGCGCCCGCAAAATGATCGCGAAGTTTGCGGCGTATAACTGTGGCGCGCAGTTTAATTACGAGACATTTCCCTTCCAAGACGGGGATTTCGGCACCATTATGCAGCCCGTGCGCGGCGCGTACCTCGCCGTCATGGCAGCCTTGTTAAGCCTCAATGCTCAGATCGCCTCGGACGCCCAAAGCGGACCTCCCTGGGACGCGCTCGCGAATGCACAATTAGACCCTGCGGAAATCGAAGAGAAAGACGCCCGCGCTCGCTTGGAGCGAGCTGAAACCCTGCTGCAAAATGCGTCCCGGATGCCCGCTTCGCCGTTCAACGATGAGCGCGATCGCGTGATCGCGTCGGCAAAGGGCCAAATCCAACGACTCAAGCAGCGCCTCGGGGGCGCGGCTTAGAGCCGGCGGGAAAAATGGTAACGGGCAATGCATTCTTCATTCGCGGCCTGGCGGACGGGGCGGCGTGCCGAGTCTCCAACGACACGATTACCTTCTATCAATCCGTCGACGACGCTCGCAACGACGCGAGCGAGCTCGGCGTCCTGTTTTTCGCCGGTCTCGAAAAAACGGTGGCGGGCATTGGCTCAGTCAGAAGCCAGCCAAGCCTCCGCCAGGCCTTCGACGATCACGCTGCTTATTTTCTGCGGCGCCTGGCCGCTGGCGCCTATTGCGTCTGGATCGATCCCCGCCTCGCCTACGAAGGTCGTGTTGCTGATTTCGATTCAGATTCCGACGCCACCGCTGCGGCGTCGCGATCCGGCGGCGTGGTCATCCACGCAGTCAACGCAGGTGACGGCGTATTTTGTTTGAGACTTTTTGGAGGAAAGAACGCATGAACGAATTACAACTCGCAATCGAAAAGCACGAACGAATCGAAAAGCGGCTCCAGAGCGCGACTGCCGCAATTTCAAGCGCGCAGGAGGAGGTCTCCCAAGCGGAAGTCGCGATCACGGACGAGTGTATGCGCGCCGCTATCGAGGAGCGCGAGGAAGTCGTCGATGAGCTGCACGAGAAGTTGGCCGCGGCGGTAAAGCGGTCCCAGATCCTCGAATTGCGTCCGAAGGCGATCCGAATGGCTCGTGATCACCAGCTCGCAATCGTTTGCGAGACGCTCCTCCGTGGGCAACTCGCCGGCATCATCGCTCGCGCCAACGATGGGGCCCCGGTGCTGGACGGAGCAGCGCCCTGGGGCGGCCCGGACCTAACGCGGCGCTGGTCGGCGAATGACACATCGGCCGCGGTCCGCTACGCCGCGGCGCACGGAATTGACGCCACCAGCGAAGCGATCGATTGCGCCGTCCGCGCGATCGCGGCGACGGGAAAAATCCTGATCCCGCTTCAATGACGGGAAGGAGCAGGAGATCGATATGCTGAAATTTTCGAGTCCAAGACATTCGCCGGCCGAATCGCGACGGGAGCGGCCGGGAGCGGCTGCGTCCCGTCCGCGCCGGCGGGATGAAGCCCGGTTCTCACTGGAGCGGCCACATTTCCGCGCCGCGCTCCAAGCGGATGGCGCGCTGGAGTTGCAGGCATACGACGTGATCGGGCGGGATTTCTGGAGCGAGGATGGGGGGATCACCGCGAAGACCGTCAAACAGCAAATCGATTCCGCCGGCGCGTTTTCAAAGATCCGGTTGCGGATTAACTCGCCTGGCGGCGACGCCTTCGAGGGCGCGGCGATATACAACTTGCTGCGCGCGCAAGGCAAGCCGATCGAGTGTTACGTCGATGGAATCGCCGCCTCCGCGGCCAGCCTGATCGCGATGTGCGGCGACACGATCACTATGGGCGCCGGCGCGATGCTCATGATTCACAACGCCTGGTCCATGTGCGTCGGCGATACCGCGGCCATGGCGAAGGAATCCGAAATCCTGGCGCAAATTGGCAAGTCGATGGCGGAGATCTACCAAGCTCGATCTGGGATTGAGGTCTCGAAGATCGTCGCGATGATGGCGGCCGAAACCTGGCTGGGCGCGCAAGAAGCTGTCGATCAAGGATTCGCCACCGCGATCGCGGAGCGTAGTCCCGAGGAGGCCGAGCGCGGCCTGGCCTTCGTCCGATCATTTTCAGCGATCCGGAGATTCCGCAATGCTCCCATGAATCTGAGGCGAGCAGAGCCCGAAACCGAGTGCGAGTGTGATTGCGCCGCCTGCGAGGACGGGAACTGCGCGGAGTGCTCGAATCCGGACTGCGATGATCCGAATTGCGTCGACTGTCCCGAGCAGAACCGGAAACAGCGATCCTCCGCCGGCGAGCTCGCCAGCGTATTTCGCGCGCCCCAGGTTCGCTTTAACGACCTGACCCTCGGATCGTCCACGATTCTCGCGATGCGCAAAGCGGGCACCGCGAAATACGCGCTGGCGGGCAATACCCGCAAAGTGTGCGGAGTGGCCGCTCCCTACAATTCGCTCTCGGCCGATCTGGGCGGCTTCCGCGAGGTCTACCAGCCAGGCTGCTTCAAGGAATCTGTGGAGGACGGCGACGACGTCAGGGTTCTGTTCAACCACGATGTGAGCCTGATCCTCGGCCGGCGATCTGCTGGAACCGCGCGGATTTGGGAAGAGGCGGACGGGCTGCATTACGAGGCGGATTTACCCGACACGCAGATTGGGCGCGATCTGGCGGTCATGCTGGGGCGCGGCGACGTGCGGGAAACTTCAGCCGCATTTTATATCCTCCAGCATCGCTGGGAGATGCGAAACGATGAGCGCGTTCGCGTGATCGAGAAGGCCAAGTTGGTTGAGGTTTCGCCGCACGCTTTCGCGGCGTATAGCGCAAGCGTGGCGCGGGCGGTCGATTCGGATGTCGATTACAGCGCCGCGCTCTCCAATCCGCGGCTTTCGGCGGAAGAGCGGCAGTTGATATTGCGCACGTTTGCGCATCGATCTAACGCGGGTGCGCAACCGCCGGCGCTCGATCCGGCCGCGAAAGATCGAGAAATTCTTGCGCGCCAGGAGCGGCTCAGAAACGCGGGTGCGCAACCGCCGGCGCCTGCCGCGGAAGATCGAGAGATTCTTGTGCGCCAGGAGCGGCTCAGAAAGGCTTAATTTTTTCTCCGATGACCGTTGCCTTAGGCGCGTCCGGTGCATGTTTTATTCGGGCGCGCCTCTTTTTTTTGCCGGGTGCGGCGATGGCGTGCGCGCCGCGGCGCGGGGGCCAGCTATGACCGGCAAAGTCACAAAATGGACTGGCGAATACGGCTTCATCGGTTGCGGCTTCGGCGTGAGTTTTTTCTTTCGTCCCGACGCGCTGCGCGGGCCAATCCGCTATGGTGACACCGTCGAATTCTGGATCGACGACGATCCGCGAAAGCCGGGTGCGCTGATGGCCGTCGACATCATGCTCAAAGAGGGAGCGGCAGAGGAATTGAGCCGACTTGGAGGCGGCGTAAATTTACTTTATGGGTGAAGCAATCCGAGGAGCAGTCGTCAATTTTAAAGCCGGCACGGCGAAGTTTATCGCCGACGTCGACACGGTGAAGGCGAAGATGCGCGAGTTTGGCCAGCACGGCGTCACGAACGTCCAGGCGACGAGCGCGGCGCTGCGGGTGCTCGAAGGAAACATGACGAACAATCTGCGAGCGGCCGAGCGCTTCCTCGCGGAGACCTTACATTTGGGGCCGGCGCTGCAAAAAGTTTTTGCAGTCACCGGATCGATTGCGCTGCTCGGCGTGCTCAGCGAGCTGGAAAAGAAGGTCGCCGAGT
>Ga0335074_10002468_pt1 | contig 25165 bp, 26 predicted proteins | sample Lox_Sample_23_FD_206715 | JGI IMG/M metagenome (GOLD analysis project Ga0335074, IMG submission 206715) | Soil microbial communities from Loxahatchee National Wildlife Refuge, Florida, United States - Lox_Sample_2.3 | ecosystem: Environmental > Terrestrial > Soil > Wetlands | place: USA... | reverse complement strand
GGCTGCGTGGTGTTCGTGTCCACGCTGTACAGCCCGGTGCACCTGGCCAAGAGCCTGAGCACGCTGGACCAGCTCAGCCGGGGCCGGATCGAGATCGGCGTGGGCACCGGCGGCCCGGGCCGGCCGTTCGCCGCGTTTGGCGTGGATCCCGGCCGGTACGTGGCGCGGTTCAGCGAGGGAGTCGCGCTGATGAAGGCGCTGTGGACCGAGCCGCGGGTCACCTTTGACGGGGAGTTCTGGCAGCTCGAGGACGCGGCGATGGAGCCCAAGCCGTTCCAGAAGCCGTACCCGCGGCTATGGTTCGGGGCGGCCAGCGAGCGGGCGCTGCGGCGCGCGGTGCGCCTGGGCGACGGGTTCTTCGGCGCGGGATCCTCCCCCACCGCGAGGTTCGCCGAGCAGGTCACGGTGGTGCGGGCGGCGCTCGCGGAGGCGGGCCGGCCGGCCGAGAGCTTCCCCATCGCCAAGCGCGTGTACATCGCGATCGACGACGACGCCGGGCAGGCCCGGGCGCGGATGAACGCCGCGCTGGCGGACCTGTACGGGCGCCGGGTAGAGGCCATCGAGGCGGCCGCGGTCGCGGGTACGGCCGCCGATTGCGTCCGCGAGCTGCGCCAGGTGGCCGGGGCCGGCGCGGAACTGATCCTGTGCACGGCGCTGTTCGACCAGGCCGAGCAGATGGAGCGGCTCGCCGCCACCGTCATCCCCGAGCTGGGCTAGGGGCAGTACCTTCAGCTGATTCCGGGGCCGGTGTGCGGCGGCATCAGGGCCTTCAGGGTGCTGACCAGGGCGGGGTAGCCGACGCTGCTCCAGTCCAGGGTCAGCAGGCCGTACGGCTCGGGCTGGCCCCAGTAGTACCGGATGGTGCTGGTTCCCGGGGTGCAGCTCTGGCCGTGCGTCGGGTTGAGCGCCCACCAGCACCAGTCGACGTCGTACTCCTTCAGCCAGGCCTGGATGTTGGCCCACCAGGTGCCGCCGCCGCCCGGGGTCGACAGCGTGCTGGCGGTGTCGCCGAACTCGCCGACCCACACCGGGGCGATGCCCTCGGTGAGGATGTACCCGCCGTTCTTGTTCATCTGCTCGACGTAGGCGGCCTGGGACTGGCCGTCGGGATGGCTGCACCAGGAATAGTCGTGCATGCTGTACACGACCTTGTTCGGCTGCGTGAGCTTGACCGGATGGGCGGCCACGCCGGTCAGGTCGCCGGCGTAGTTCAGCCCCTCGCACATGATCAGCAGGTTCGGGTTGATCTGGTGGATCAGGTTCCCCACCAGGGTGTACATGGCGGCGAAATCGGTCTCCACCGCGGTTCCCCACGCCGGGCCGAGAGCGGTCCCGCCCACGGTCGCGTGGCGCGGCTCGTTCTTGATGTCCATGGCGGCGACCAGCGGGTTCGAGGCGTAGCGCTGGGTGATGTTCTGCCAGGCCACGGGGAACTTCGCGATCGGCCAACGGTCGTTGAACCATAGGCCGTTGGTGTCGTCGTTGGCGCAGCACCAGCCGAAGTCGAGCAGGTGGCAGTTGGGGATGACGATCAGGCCGGCGTCGGTGAGCGCCTTGACGCAGGCGTCGTAGACCTCGATCGGCGTCGATCCTTGCAGGTCAGGGTTGCGCAAGAGGTACTGGTCGGCGACCGGGGTGGTCTGCTCGGTCATCCACAGGCTGAACGGGAACCGCACGCAGTTGAACCCCTGCGCGGCGATGAGCTGCGCCAGCGTGTTCCGGTCAACGCAATCCAGCCCGGCAGGCACCCCCATATCCTCGCTGGCGCCGTACCAGTTCACCCCGGCCAGGCGGACCCGCTTGCCGTGCGCGTCGACGATGAACCGGCCGCTCGTCGACAAAGGCGTAGCAATAGCCAAGACAGTTACCCCCAATCACAAATGTGGACGCCTAACGCTCCCAGGGCGGCACCGCTCTGGCAAGCAGAACGCGCGGGTCGGTGCGAGCGGCCCGGCTAGGGATGCGGAGTGGCCCCGACCCCGGGGCCGGTGCGCGGCGGGACGAGGGCCTTCAGCATGGCCACCACCGCGGGGAAGCCCACGCTTGACCAATTCGGGGTCAGCAGGCCGAATGACTCGGCCGCGCCCTGCTGGTTCAGGATTTCGTTGGTCCCCGGGGCGCTGCTCTGACCATGGGTCGGGTTGATGGCCCACCAGCACCAGTCGATGTCGTCGGCTTGCAGCCAGGCCATGATGTAGTTCCACCATCCGGCGGTCTGGGGCGGCAGCGTCCCGGCGACGTGACCGAACTCGCCGACCCACAGCGGGGCGATTCCCTTGGTGAGAATGTATCCCCCGTTCTTGGCCATCTGGGCGTTGTAGGCGGCCTGGGTCTGGCCGCTGTGGCCGGACCAGGAATAGTCGTGCATGCTGTAGACGACCTTGTTCGCCTCGCCGAGCCGGACCGGATGGCTGGCCACGCCGGTCAGGTCGGTGGCGTAGTTCAGCCCCTCGCAGATGATCAGCGGGCGCGGGTTGATCTGGTGGATCAGGTTCCCCACCGTGGTGTACATGGCCGCGAAATCGGTCTGGCCCCCCGTCCCCCAGGTGGGCTTGAGCACATGCCCGCCGACCTCGGCCGACCGCGGCTCGTTCTTGATGTCCATCGCGGCGACCAGCGGGTTGGAGGAGTACCGCCGGGTGATGTTCTGCCAGGCCGCGGTGAACTTCGCGGCCGGCCAGCGGTCGTTGAACCACAGGCCGTTGCTGTCGTTGGTGTTGCAGCACCAGCCGAAGTCGAGCAGGTGGCAGTTGGGGATGACGATCAGGCCCTGGCCGGTGAGCGCCTTGACGCAGGCGTCGTAGACCTCGATCGGCGTGGACCCGTACAGATCGGTGTTGGCGGCCAGGTACTGCTGGGCCACCGGGGCGGTCTGGCCGAGCATCCACAGGCTGAACGGGAACCGCACGCAGTTGAACCCCTGAGCGGCGATGAGCTGCGCCAGCGTGTTGCGGTTCGCGCGGTCGAGCCCGGCGGGCACCCCCAGATCCTCACTGGCGCCGTACCAGTTCACCCCGGCCAGGCGGACCCGCTTGCCGTGCGCGTCGACGATGAACCGGCCGCTGGTCGACAGCGGTGTAGCAATAGCCATACCCGTCACCCCCACAACACGAGGATCTCTTCACCGTCTCAGGACGGGACGGTCCTGGCAAGCGGATCGGCTGGAGCAGCGGTCGGGCGGCCGGGAGGACGCACCACGTTCCGTTTGGAAGAAAAGCCCTTCATTAAGGTATGGGCATGCAGATCGGATTCGGGGCCCCGGTGGCCGGGGCGTGGGCCACCCCGTTGTATCTCGGGTCGTTTGCCGAGCGGGCCGAGGCTTTGGGCTACGCGTCGCTGTGGAGCTTCCAGCGGCTGCTGGTGCCGGAGGGCTCAGGGATGGAGCCGGTGTACCGCAGCGTGCTCGACCCGATGGTGGCGCTGGGGTTCCTGGCCGCCCGGACCTCGCGGATCAGGCTGGGCGTGGCCACGATCTGCCTGCCGTTCGTCTCCCCCATCGTGCTGGCCAAGCAGGCCGCGACCGTGGATGTGCTGTCCGGCGGGCGGCTGGACCTGGGCCTGGGCATCGGGTGGATGCCCGAGGAGTTCACCGCGACCGGCGCCTCGACGGCCCGGCGCGGCGCGCGTGCCCAGGAGTACCTGGCCGTGCTGCGCACCTTGTGGGCCGACGAGGTCAGCTCGTTCGACGGCGAGTTCTACACGATCCCGGCCGGGCGGCAGGATCCCCGGCCGGCACAGAAGCCCGGACCTCCGGTGCTGCTGGGCGGGATGTCACGGCCGGCCATGGAGCGGGCGGGACGGATCGCGGCCGGCTGGATCACCTCGAGCCGCGCCGACCTGTCCAACATCCGCGAGGCGATTGCCGTGGTCCGGGAAGCGGCCTCGGCGGCGGGCCGTGATCCGGACGCGGTGCGCATCGTGTGCCGGGGCGTGGTCGCGGCGGGCGACCCGGTGGCCGGGCCGGACGGTGGGCGGCGGCTGCTGTCGGGCAGCTTCGGCCAGATCCGCGAGGATGCCGCCTGGCTCGGCGAGCAGGGGGTGACCGAGCTGTTCTACGACCTGAACTGGGATCCGCAGGTCGGCTCCCCGTCCGTGACCCCCGAGGCCGCGGCGGAGCGGGCCGGGGAGATCCTGGGCGAGCTCGCCCCCCGCTGAGCGCCCTTGGTTGAGGCGGCTTACCACGTTCGGGTATGCGATTGAGTGCCGAGCGGTCAGCTTCTTGACGGCTCCGGAATCAGGCCTTCGCGGTGAGCGATGGCGGCGGCTTCGGTGCGGCTGGCGGCGCCGAGCTTGGCCAGGATGTTCGACACGTGCACGCTGGCCGTCTTCGGCGCGATGAACAGCACGGAGGCGATCTCCCGGTTGCTGCGGCCCGCGGCAATGAGCCGGAGCACCTCGCGTTCCCGGCTGGTCAGCGAGGCCAGCACCGCGCCGTCCGGCAGGTCGGGCGCGGTCCCGATTCGGGCCCGGCGGGCCAGGTCGTCCAGTGCCCGGCGCAGCGGTTTGGCCCCGAGCCGATCGGCGGTCTGGGCGGCCTGGCACCACTGCTGCTCGGCCTCGTCCCGGCGGCCCGCCTCGGCCAGGGCCTCGGCCAGCCGCCACCGGGTGCGGGCTATCTCGTATACGTAGGCGGGACCGAACGCGTCGAGGACGGCCTGCCAGGCCTGCGGGTCGTTGTCGCCGGCCGCCCGCAGGTATTCGGCCTCGGCGCGGGCCAGCCAGCCGCGTCCCTCGGGGCCCAGGATGAACTTGGGCCGCTTGGGGAAGGCCGCTCCCTCGCGGGCAGCGCGGAGCAGTTCCCCGGCCGCGGTCAGCTCGGCGCTCGCGGCCCGGTCGTCGCCGGTGGCCCGGGCCTGGGCGGCCCGGTCGGCGCGCGCGGCCAGCGCGACCGCGGCCGGCCGGATGACCGACGGGGTGTAGCCCCACGGCGGGACGATATCGATGTCGATCGCGGCCTGGGCCTCGGCCAGTGCCTGCTCGGTGTCGCCGTGCCAGAGGGCGTGCTCGGCGAGCAGGCCGTGCGCGATGAACGAGTCCCATCCGCGCACGGTCCAGAACGGCTCGATCCAGGCGCGCCGCTCCTCCACCGCCGGGTTGCCTCGCGCGACGTCGATGAACAGGGCCATCGAGGACAGGTAGGCCTCGGGCGGGATGGTGACCCGGACCGGGAAGCCATCGGCGATCTCCTGCGCGTGGTCCCATTTGCCGTCCGCGAAGTGGCACTGGAAGTGCAGGTGCTGCAGGTCCACTCCGTACGGGGACATGTCGAGCCCGGTCTGGATGGCCCGCTTGGTGCCCTCGTGGGCCACCGCCCCGCCGGTGGCCAGATCACCGCGCTCCAGGTGGGCCCGGGCCAGGTGGTAGGCCGAGCGCAGCTCCACGCCGAGCACCATGGCTTCCCGGGCCTGCTTGTGCGCCACGGTCAGCACCTTGATGGCCTCGTCGTTGCGGCCCTCACGGTTGCTCATGAACCCCAGGGTCACGAGCGCGTCGGCCTCTACCCAGGGCGCGTCGGCGGCACGGGCGGCGGCAATCCCGCGCTCGGCCCAGTCCCGGGCCACGCTGAAGTCCTCTTCCATCAGCAGGGCGTACGCGTAGGTGGTGAGGGCGCGCGCGTACTGCCAGGTCGGCGGGTCGGCGGGAGTGGCCTCGACTGTGGCCCGGGCGACCTCGGCGGCCTCGGCGGGGGCCTTGGGGTCGTCGATGAGCATCAGGTTGAAGGCCAGACGCTCGCCGATCCTGCTGTTCAGCTTGACGTCCACGGCACCGCCTTGTTCGGCCTGGTCGGCCAGGAGCTGCCGCAGCCGCCGGAGCAGGTGCACGGCGCGCTCCGTATCACCGCTGTCCGCCGCATTGGTCGCGGACAGCAGGCCGAGCTTGCCACGGGCCATGCGGGCCGTCTTCTCCGGCTCGGTCACCCGCTCCCACAGGGCGAGCGCCTGGTCGTAGTGGCGGTGCGCCTCGGCCGGCGCGCCCAGCTTCTCCGCATCGTCCCCGGCCCGGACCGACGCGGCGAACGCGCCGGGAATATCATGGCTGGCCAGGCAGTGCTGGGCCAGCTCCGCCGCCGTGCCAGGCATCGTGAGCCGCTGCTCGTCGGCGAGCAGCGAGCACATCGTGGCGTGCAGCCTGGTCCGCTCCCCCGGCAGCAGGTCCGCGTAGACGGCCTCCCGGAGCAGGGCATGCCGGAACACGTAGCCTTCGGTACCGTGGGGCACGAGCAGCTGGTGGGTGACCGCCTCCCGCACCGCGCCCTCGTATTCGGCGGCCGCCAGGCCCGACAGGGCCCGTACCAGCTCGTCGTCGGCCTTGCGCCCGGCCACCGCCGCGGCGCGGAGCACCTGCTGCGTGGCGTCGGACAGCTGCTCGACCCGGCTGAGCAGCAGGGCCGCCAGCCCGGCGGGCAGGACGCTGTGCTGGGCGGGATCGCTGCTGACCGAGGCGGCGAGAAGTTCTTCGGCATAGTAGGCGTTGCCCTCGGCCCGGGTCACGATGTCGTTCAGCTCGGTCGCGTCGATCCGGCCGGGTGCGGTGGCGGTGAGGTGCTCGGCCAGCGCCGATGGGTCCAGCGGGGCCAGGTCGACCGCGATGACGCTGGGCAGCCGGAGCAGTTCGGCCACCACGGGCCGCAGCGGATGACGCCGGTGCAGGTCATCGGTCCGGTAGCTGCCGACCAGGGCGACCCGTTCCCGGTGCAGCATCCGGGACAAGAACGTGACCAGGTCCCTGGTGGACGCGTCGGCCCAGTGCAGGTCCTCCAGCACCAGGAGCACGGGCGCCGCGGCCGCCAGCTCGGCGAGCAGGCCCAGCACGCCGCCGAACATCTGCTGCCGGGCCAGGCCCGAGCGGTCCGAGTCGGCGATGGGCCCTTCGCCGCCCTCGGGCAGCAGCCGGCTCAGCGCCGGGCGCGAGCTGAGCGCGTCGCGGACCCCGCTGGACTGGGCGGCCCCGCGCAGCGCGTCGGCCAGCGGCAGGTACGGCACGCTGTCGCCCAGCTCGGCGCACTGGCCGGACAGCACGGTGAAGCCCCGTCCGGCGGCCAGCCGGGTGACCTCGCCGATCAGGCGGGTCTTGCCCACGCCCGCGTCGCCGCTGACCAGGGCGACCACCGAGCGGCCGGCCTCGGCGTCGGCGAGCAGCGTGAGCAGGCGGCCGAGCTCGCCGTCCCGCCCGACCATGCGCCCAGCTGACATCCGTAGTACCACTGCACGAGTATCCCATCAGGGACCGACAATTCCGATTCGTTAAGCTGCGGGCTGTACGCTCCGTGCTATGGACAAGGTGATCCGGACGGATGCTGAGTGGCGGGAGCGGCTGACTCCCGAGGAGTACGCGGTGCTGCGCCAGGCGGGCACCGAGCGGCCGTTCACCGGGGAGTACACCGACACCAAGACCGAGGGCGTGTACCGCTGCCGGGCGTGCGGCGCGGAGCTGTTCCGTTCGGACGCGAAGTTCGAGTCGCACTGCGGCTGGCCGTCGTTCTACCAGCCGACCGAATCGGACGCGGTGGTGCTGATCGAGGACCGCTCGCTCGGGACGACCCGGACCGAGGTGCGCTGCGCCAGTTGCGACTCGCACCTGGGCCACGTGTTCGCCGGGGAGGGCTATGACGTCCCGACCGACCAGCGCTGGTGCATCAACTCGGTCTCGCTGACCCTGGAGCCCGTGGCGTCGTGAGCGCGGCACTGCGGCTCATCCGCGCCGAGTCGCTGTCGGCCGGCACCACGCAGACCACCGGGATGGTCCGGACCGCGGCCATCTCCGGCGATCTGGTCGGCGCGCAGGCGCTGTGGATGGGGCGGACCGTGGTTCCGCCCGGGACCTCGTCCGGGGACCATCATCACGGGGAGTCGGAGACGGGCATCTACGTGGTGTCCGGGCATCCGGTGTTCGTGTTCCGCGATCCGCAGAGCGGGTCGCTGGTCCGGCTGGAGACCTCGCCCGGCGACTACGTCTGGGTTCCGCCGCACGTTCCGCACCGGGAGGAGAACCCGTCCCCCGACACCGAGGCGGTCGTGGTGATCGCCCGGTCCACCCAGGAAGCGATCGTGGTCAACGTACCGGCGCTGTGACCGCCCCTTCGAGCCTGACCGGATGCACGCCCCGGCCGGGATGGTCATCGGGCCCGGCGCTGCGTCAGCGGCCCAGGCTAGGTGCCAAGCGACACCGGCAGATGCGCGGGACCGCGCAGGTTGATCCGGCCGTTCCAGGTGACCTGGCCAGCGAGGGCGAGGCCGGGGAACCGGGTGGTCAGCCGCGCGAGGGCGACGGAGGCCTCGAGCCTGGCCAGCGACGCGCCCAGGCAGTGATGCGGCCCGCCGCCGAACGAGACATGCTGGCGCGCGTCCTTGCGGTCGAGCCTGAGTTCGGCGGCGTCCGGCCCCCAGAAACCCTCGTCCCGGTTAGCCGAGCCCAGGCTGGCCATGACCAGGGTCCCGGCGGGGATGGTGAGGCCGCCGATGCTGACCGGTTCCAGCGTGATCCGCCTGCTGGCCTGCACCGGGCTGTCGTAGCGGAGCAGTTCCTCCACGGCGTTGTCGATCAGGCCGGGATTCTCCTGCAGCAGGGCAAGCTGGGCCGGATGGCGCAGGAGCGCGAGGGTCCCGCCCGCGATGAGGTTGACCGTGGTCTCGTGGCCGGCGATGTACAGCAGCAGGGTCTGCGCGATCAGTTCCTCGTCGTCGAGCACGTCGCCGTCATCCTCGGCGTTGATAAGCGCCGTCAGCAGGTCGTCAGCAGGATGGGTGCGCTTCCACGCGATCATGCCGGCCGCTATCGTGGTCAGCTCGCTGTCCGCGGCCGCGATGGCCGAGGCGAGCGCCGGATCAGCGACCGGCTCCAGCGAGCGGACCACCGTGCCGCTCAGCGCCCTGATGCGCTCATGGTCCGCCGGCGGCGTGCCGAGCATCTCGCCGATCACGGCGAACGGCAGCGGGAAGGCCAGGGCGTCGACCAGGTCCACCCGGCCTTGCCGCTGCGCCGCATCGAGCATGCTGTCGACCAGGCTGCAGATGCGCGGCCGCAGCGCCTGCACGGCCCGCGGCGTAAAGGCCTTCGACACCAGCCGGCGCAGCCGGGTGTGATCCGGCGGATCCCGGTCGAGCATGGACACGCCGCGGCGTCGGTCCTCCTCGCCATACATCCGCTCGCGCTGTTCCAGCAGCGGGCCGGCGGCGATGTTGCGATCCTCGACCGACAGGCTCGTCCGCAGCAGCCAGGAAACATGCTCGTAGCAGGTGAGCAGCCAGAACCCGAGCGGATGCTCATAGACAGGCGCCGCGGCGCGCAGTGTGGCGTACTGCGGATAGGGATCGTCGGTAAAACCGGGCGCGAACGGATTGAACAGCGGCGGCGGCAGGATCTGGGACATGGCGGAGCTCCTTCCCGGGCCTCCTGGCCACCATCGCCCACGCTGAGATTGTCACACACCTCTGCGCTCGGGGTGAGTCGGCGCGAAATGCTGGGGGAACGCCAGGTTGCGGCATCGCTGATGGCGCAGCGCACCGCATACTGGGCACTCAGACTGGCTCACTGCCGGTTCCAGCCGGGCGAGGGTATCGGCATCCAGCTTGCGGGGCTCCGGCCGGGTGGGAAGCCTCAGCGGCCTCTGCAACGCCAATTCGGACACGATCCGCTGGTACTCGCGTTCGCACTCGTCGCACCGGCAGCCCCGCGCCCAGGCCAGCACGGTGCCGTGCGGCGGCAGTGCGAGCGGCAGGTTGCCCCATGCGGTCATGCATCCACGGTATGACAGCGGCCTCTCCAGTTGCTATCGAGAGCCCTCTTGGGGCACGGCCGACACCCGGACGCGGGTCTGGATGATCGCGTCCGGGCAGGCCGCGGCCTGCTCAGCTGCCCATTCCTCCGAGCCGAACCGGTTCGGGTCGAACTGGCCCCAGTAGTAGCCCAGGGCGGCCTTGAAGTGCGCCGGATCACGGATGCATTCCATGACCTTGGGCAGGTCCTCGGAGGCGTCGTAGCCGGGAGACCAGTCCGCCCAGATCCTGTCGATGAACGCGAAGTTGTCGGCCCTGATGACGTCCTCGCAGACCCGCTGATTCTGGAAGTACCAGAAATAGAACGACCGCTTGATCTGGTCGTAGCCGACGATGTTCTCGCCGAAGATCGCGAACGGCGGGATGTTGAGTACGACGCACCGCCGCCAGCGGCCGGGTTCCTTGCCGGCCGCACCGCACCCCATGCCCCGACTGCGCCAGTCATGGGCAGCGCCAGTCGCGGGTCCAGATGCCCATCTGCCCGGGGCCGGGAACCGCCGTGATGTTCTCACCGCGGAAAGCGGACCCCGCCCGCGGAAACCGCGTCGCTGCGGGAAACCGAAAAAGCATGGCACAACCCCCAGGGAAGGCTAACCGGCGCGAATTCGCACCGCCATGCGTCGGGCCGTCTCGAATTGAGCCATAGCGAGGTCAGCGTGCCGGACGGTCACGGGATGATTCTGATCGAGAGCGGCGTTGACCTGAAGGACACGACATATCGTGTGATTTTGGTAGGCCTGGACCCTTGCGGAGTTCCGGCTTTGAGAGGTGAGCGTGATGACCGGTTGGTACGCGGAGCGGAGGCCAGACAGGTCGGCCAAGGCCCTGATCGTCATGACGCTGCTCGCGCTGCTGCTGGTGGCGGCCGTGCCGGTGGCCCTGCTGGCCGGAGTGGTCATGATGATGCTGGGACACGTCGTCGGCGGGCTCGCGCTGTTCGGCGGCTCGATCCTCGTCGCCGTGATAGCCGTCGCGCTAGCGGGCATGAGCGGGATGCGGCACCTACGCAAGCTGCTCTCTGGTCCCAACTTCCCTGTCGGGCAACCGGACGGCAGTCCGTACGCCGACGTCGCGGGGCCAGACGGCGGCGAATATGCCAACGTCGTGCGGCTAGACCGCGGCGACTACACCGAAGTTCGCTGACCTGGCCCTCCCCGTAATCGCGCCTATTTCGGCCAGACCGGGGGGACGCTGCGGGCGCTGTGACTGCCGGGCCTACGCCGGCCGGTGCCCGGCAGCGCCGCAGGGCGGGGGTGCTCTGTCGTTCGGGGCCGGGGATTGGGAAAGATGGGTGGTGTGCCCGAGTCCCGCCGCCCAGCTGTCGGCATGGACGCGCTGGCCATCTGGTGCAGGCGCTGGCTGGGCGCACCGCCCGCCGCTGAGCTGTTCGGGTCTGGCTACCTGTCCACGGTGACGGGGCTGCGCCTGGCGGACGGCCGGGAGGTGGTCATCAAGGTGCGGCCCGGCATGCCGCGGCTGGCCGGATGCGCGGTGGTGCACCGGGCGCTGTGGATGGCCGGATTTCCGTGTCCCGAGCCGCTGGTGGATCTGCAGCCGCTGGACGGCTATGCCGCCACCGCCGAAGCGCTCGTCCCGGACGCCGGCCAGCCCCCGCCGGAAGGCGATCTGGCCCGGCTGTCAGCGGCAGGGCTGGCCCGCCTCGTCGAACTGGCCCCCGATCCCCGGTCGGTGCCGAGCCTGGCCCCGTCGCCGTCCTGGACCGGCTGGGATCACACCGGGGCCGGGCTGTGGCCCGCGCCCGAAGACCGCGACGTCGACTTGAACGCCTGCCCCGGACCGCGGTGGCTGGACCGCGTCGCCGCGGCCGTCCGCGGCCAGTTGCGCGGCTACCGTGGTAACCCGGTGATCGGGCACGGTGACTGGCACCCGGAGAACCTGCACTGGCACGGCCCGCAGCTGATCGCCGTGCACGACTGGGACAGCGTGATCTGCCAGCCCGAACCGGCGATCGCCGGATACGCCGCCGTCAGCTTCGTCGGTATCGACGGCGCGGCTCCGCTGGCTGACGTCCAGGACAGCGCTGCCTTCCTTGAGGCCTACCAGCACGCCCGCGGCCGCCGCTGGATGTCCGGGGACTACGCGGCATGCTGGGCCGCCGGACTGTGGCAGCGCGCGTTCGACGCCAAGACCCGATCCCTCGACGGCGATCCCGAGCAGATCCTGACCCGGCACGAAGCGCAGGCCCGGCTACGCCAGGCAGGACTGAACCCCGACCTGGCCGCGGACGTCACACGCTGATTGATCACCTGGTCTATGCCGCTTCCGACCTGGCCGTAGCGGTCGCCGACATACAACAGCGGTTCGGCGTCCAGGCCCAGGCCGGAGGCAGGCACATCCCGTTCCTGATCAGCTGGGGCGACACCGGGCATCCCGCCGGATCAGCCCCGCACGGGCTTACTCTCGACCTTTCACCTGGAGCACCCGATCCCTGTCTCTCGCGGCACCGCTCGCGGCCCTTGGCGCGGACGTGGAGATCAGGCCAGCGGCCGCGGCCGCGCTCGTTGCCTGCCTCAGCGGCCCGAACGGTACCACCGCGCTGCGGTAACCACTCGCCCGATCGCCCGCAAGCGGACATCAAGGCTGTTCAGCGGAAGCGTCGCCGCTCCGGCGCTCCCTGATCCGCGGTCCGGCCTCCGACGGGGTAACCTCCGGCCGGCCACCGCACACTAGTCAGTGTGGCCCGGATCGTTGTCTCGCCGTCTTCTGGAGGATCGCCGTGACGATTGTCCGCATCGTGTTCCGGCCCGGAGGGGCGTCGGAGGGCAGTATCGTGACCGGCCGGGATCTCATCGTGCTCGCCGACGACACAGGTCACCGGGCGGTGCCGCTGTGGCTGGGGGTGGCCGGCGCCAAGTTGCTGCGGGCGCTGCTACAGCGGCCCGGCGAAGACGCCGTGATGCTCGGTGTCCTGCAAGAGACAGCGGCCCGGCTGCTGCATGCGGCCGGGGTGGCGGTGACCGCCGTGGACATCGAGCCGGCTAGCCAGGATGTGCCAGAGCTGCGTTCGGACACGGCCGCCGCGCGGGTCACGCTGGCCACGGCCACCGGAGCCAGGCACGTCCTGGTGAGCGCCGGGTACGGCCTGAAACTGGCGGCCGCGGCCGGGGCACCGGTCCGGGTGGCCGACGCGGTGATGGACCGGCTCGCGGTCCCGGTCCCAGGGGAGGACGTGCTGGCGCCGTTCCTGCCCCCGGCAGCCGCCCCGCCGCCGCGCCACCCCGGGCTGCGGCGGCGTCCCGAACCGCGGAACATGACGTTTGCTGACGGCCTGGACTACTGGGACCTGGCCGGGGACTTCCCCGCCGACGGCCAGCCGCACTGGCAGGACTATTCCTGCACCACCGCGGACCGGTCCGCGGTCCTGGCCTCCGCGGTCCCGGAACCGCCCGGTTTCGCCGCCCTGGTCCAGGAGATCGACGCCGAGGACTACCACGGCCGCACGGTCACCTTCCGCGGACAGCTGCGCGCCACCGGCGTCGCCGGCCACGCCGGGCTGCATCTGGCGGCCGGCGCGGCGGTCGACCCTCCCGGCGCCCACCTGCGCGACCGCGGCGCCGGCAGCCTGACCGCCCACGGCAGCAGCGACTGGACCTGGCATGACGTCACCATGCCCGTCGGTGACGCCGACGTCATCCGGTTCGGCATCTCGCTGACCGGCCGCGGGCGCATCGAACTGCGCAACGCGGAACTGTCCGCGGCCCGGCCCGGAACTACGGAGTAGCCAGAGCATGGACATCCCGGACGGCGACCTGGTCCGGCTGGCCCGCGACGGCGATCCGGCCGCGTTCCGGCTGCTAGTCGAACGGCACCTGCCGATGGCCCGCGCCCGCGCGGCCCGGCTGTGCCCGCGGCCGGACGACGCCGACGACGCCGTGCAGGACGCCTTCCTGCAGGCGTTCATCGCTTTGGACCGGCTGCGCGACCCCGACCGGTTCGCCGGCTGGCTGGGCGGCATCGTGGCCAACGTGTGCCGCGCCCAGCGGCACCGCCCGCCGCTCACCCTGCTCGGCGACTGGCCCGAGAACCTGCACCCGGCCTCGGCCGGCGGCCTGCCCTCTGCTGAGGACCTGGACCGGGCCGACGTGCTCGGCCGCGCGGTCGCCGGCCTGCCCCCCGGGCAGCGCCAGGCCGTCACCTTGTTCTACTACGCCGGCCAGCCCGCCAGCCAGATCGCCAGCACTCCCGGCGCCGCCAAGGCCAGCCTGCACAAAGCCCGGCGCCGGCTGCGCGAGTACATCACCGCGCACCGTCCCGACCTGATCCCCGCCGTCCCCCGGAGAAGCCCCATGACTGCTGTTCGCATCGCGCACGCCGACCCCTGGCCCGGACGCCGGCCGGACGGGGGAATGTCCGTCAGCCAGGTGCTCGTGGTGCTCGCCGACGACGCCGGGCACCGGGCGCTGCCGGTCCGGCTGTCCGGCCTTGACGGCGGATTCTGGCGCCTGCTCGCCCGCCCCGAGGACCGCGATGACGTACTCCCGGAGGACCATGCCGAGGAGATGACCGGCCGGCTGCTGAACGCGGCCGGGATCACCGTGACCGCGGTGACCGTCACCGAGCTAGGCCCGGGGGTGACCGCCGCGCGGGTCGGCATCGGCGTGCCCGGCGGGACCCGGCAGGTCACCACCCGCCTGGCTGACGGCCTGGCCATCGCGGTCATCACCGGCGCGCCGCTGGCCGTCGACGGCCCGGTCATGGACCGGCTCGCCGAGCCCGTCACCGGCCCCGACCTGCTCGGCCCGTTCCGCAGCCGCCAGCAGGAGGACCCCGGGCCGGGCCCGCGGTTCGGGCCCCGCAACCTGGCGTTCACCGACGGCCTGCGCGGATGGTGGCTGGTCGGCCCCCACCTGCGCGAGGACACCGCGCTGGAGTATTCGTGCACCAGCGGAGACGGCCGGGTGATCCTGACCGCGGCCGTGCCCGAACCGGCCGCATTCGCCTTCCTCAGGCAGGAGATCTACGCCGAGGACTACCACGACCGCACCGTCACCTTCCGCGGCGACCTGCGCGCCACCGGCGTCGCCGACCGCGCCGGGCTGCTGCTCCGCGTCACCACCAACCGGCCCGCGCCACGGCAGCCACCCGGACAAGATCCCGCCAACCACTTCGCCTTGGCCACCGGAACCAGCGACTGGACCCGGCATGAGGTCACCGCCCAGGTCCCGCCCGACGCCAATTACATCTTCTTCGGCGTCTTCCTGAGCGGCCGCGGCCAAGTCGAACTCCGCAACCCGCAACTCGAACCACATCCGGCCAGCCAGCAGTAGCAACCCGGGAATCAGAAGCACTGAGGCGAAGGGGCCCAGGAACGTGGAGATCCGGGGGCGGAATCAGCCCCCCTGCTGACAGAACGTAACCTCGGGGTAGCGTGCTGACGGCTGGTCCAGCAGAGATTGCGACTTGCTGCGCAGATGCTGGTCGAAGAAGGCGCGGACGTAGGCACGGGTGATGTCCAGGGACCGGGCCCCGGAGAGGCCGGCGCCGATGTCAATGCCGGCCTGATCGGCCAGTAGCGCCAAGTCGGTAAAGGAGGCGTGTACCGCCCCGGCTACCACGAGCCACCGCTTCCAGCCGGTCAGGAGCCTCCAGTCACGCTCCCAGGTGGTCACGGCTCCTTCGCCTCCCGGGGCGTAGTTGGATTGCTTGCCCAGGAAGAGGAACGGCCGCGACAGGCCCTCATCGGGGATCGGGGCGACAGTGGAGCCGTCCATGTCGATGCCGGCCCGGATGCGGGCGTCAGCCAGCATGGCGGCGATGGCGGCGGCGCCGCCGATGGAATGGCCGGCCATCGCGATCCGGGACGGGTCGATCAGCCCGGCGCCCGGCCAGGCCGGGTGCGCACCGGCTCAGTTCGCCGAGCGCGAAGCAGACATCGGCTGCCCGGCCTACGACGTAGCCGTGGCTGGCCAGGTCCTCGGCCAGGGCGGTCAGCGTCCCGCGGGGGTTGGTAAAGCCGGGCGAGAGCACGACCAGGGGCAGGCTGCGCTGGCGCCCGGCCGGCGTGGCGTCGGCGGCCGCGTAGGCCCGAGGTGTCGGTCAGCCACAAGGATACGTACCGCTTCCCGACCCAGCGCACCGCGCTTGACTTGCATGCCCGTCGGCACGAGCGCATCCAGGCCCGCCGGGCCGAACGGCGGGAGCGCCACGAAGTGCGCGGCTGGGGATGAGGCTGACGGCGCGCACCACGGCCCGTTCTGATAAATGATCTTCCTCGGTGATTCGGAGGAGTACGGTCAGTACGATCGCGGCGGAGATGGCCGCCGACTAGCTGAGGAGCGACATGAGCAGCACCGACCCGACGACGATCGGCGTACATCGCGCTCTGCACGAGGCGCTTAACTCGGCGCGGGAGGCCCGGCACCGCCTCGAGGACGGAGATGCCGCCCCGGACCTGGATGACCTGGTGGAACTGGGGACGCTGCTGGCGGCGCTGTCGGAGAGCGTCATGGCGGTCAACGCCGAGATGATGGCCAAGGCGCGCCTGGCCCAGGACGCGACCGCCTAGGGCACCATGGCGGGTCTGCCCGGCACGCGACAAAGTGCAACATGACGACCGAAGACCCCTATGATCTCCGGCGATTCGTGGCCGCCCAGGACGCTGGCGGCACCTACGACCGCGCCACCGCCGAGTTGCGGGCCGGCCGTAAGACCAGCCACTGGATGTGGTTCATCTTCCCGCAGATGGCCGGCCTGGGTTACAGCCCTGCCGCACAGACCTATGCGATCCGCTCGCTGGCGGAAGCCAGGGCCTACCTGGCGCATCCGGTGCTCGGCCCACGCCTGATGGAATGCGCCGCCATCGTGATCGGCGGGCCGGGCCGCACCGCGGAGCAGGTCTTCGGCGAGGTCGATGCGATGAAGCTGCGTTCTTCTGCCACGCTCTTCATGCATGCCGCCCCCGATGAGCCGGTGTTTCGCCACGTCCTCGACCAGTACTTTGACGGGGTACCTGACTCCGCGACCGAGCAGCACATCTGAATCGCTGCTGTCGGGCTCGCTTAAGGTGGGCTGATGGACGCTGCGCAACGCGAGCTGAACGACCAGATCGACCAGGCGACGCAGCGGCTGCTCGACCAGGCCCGTATCCTCACCGAGGCTGATCTGCGTGCCCCGTCGCTGTTGCCGGGATGGACCCGGGCGCATGTCCTGGCGCACGTGGCCCGCGGCGCCGATGCCATGCGGAACCTGCTGATCAGCGTCCGGTCCGGGCAGGACCGGGCGGCTTACGCCAGCGCGCAAGCGCGGGAAGCCGACATCGAACGAGGCGCCGCCAGGCCGGCCAAGGACCTGACGGCTGACCTGGCTGGCGCGTCGATGGCCTGGCGGACTATGGCCAGGCTGCTGCCCGATCAGGCCTGGCAGGTCCGGGTGCGGGTGCTGGACTCACCGCCATTCCCGGCCGCCGAACTCCTGACCCGGCGGCTGGTCGAGGTGGAATTGCACCACTGTGATCTCGGAACGGGATACGGCCCAGCAGACTGGCCGGCCGTTTTCGCCGCCATGGAACTTGCCGAGCCCATGCGGTCGCAGCGCCAGGACCGGCTCAACTACCCTTCGCCCTCCCCCGAGGCGAAACCCGCGTCCCCCGATCGCCGCGTGGCGCCATGGAAACCTGGTCAGCGGCTCCCGGGAAGCTGGCTCGGAACAGGTTAGCCGCTAGCTGTCCGAAATCAGCCGATCAACATTCTTGACGATTTCCTGGTAAGCGTCTTCCCGGTATAGCTCTCTCTCCGATTCGACCGCTGAAGTCCTGCCCGGCTCGCCGATATCGGCGACCGACCATATACGGGGGCTGGCCGGGAAAGTCACATGCCGCAGGCACTCGTCATAGACCCGCTGATTCATGCAGACTGTGATATCAGCTTCCTCTAGGCGCGACTGGGTCAGCTGATCTCCATAGCCGGCTTTGGCGAAGTCCCGTATGCCGTGTTTCTCGAGAAGATCGAGCGTAATCCGGTAGTAGGGCAGGTTCTTTGCTTTATCCGCGGCCGCCGTCGTCCCGCTGGACAGAACCCTCGAACCCTTAATCTGGAGTGAATTCAGGTAGGCCTCAGCGATAATACTCCGGAAAGAGTTCCCCCGGCATATGAAGTGGATAATCATACCGCTACGCTAGCAAAACCGGTGTTTCCGGTAAGTCCGGGTGGACAGATCAGGCGGGGCCGACCGATCGCGCGTTGGTGGTCCCGCTCGGGTCGATCCCGAAGGAGATGATGCGCGTAGGCTGGATGCGGACGACGGTGTCCTCGAACTGTCCGCCGAGCGCTTTGCCTCCGGACGGAACCACGGTGGCGGTCCCGCGGATCTCGATCATGCGCGGCTGCCAGGGCGGGAGCACATCGTCGACCACGATGCTGGCCCGGCCCGTCCGCTGCACGTCGCGGAGTTTCTTGGTCTGGCTCATGCGCAGGCCGCCTATGTCGATGGCGTCGTGCTCGGCGTTGTAGCGGAACGACGTGGGCACCACGTGCGGCTGCCCGTCCGTGCCGACGGTGGCGACGCGGCCCAGGCGCTGGCCGGCGAGGTAGTCGAGTTCCTGGTCTGTGAACACGCTCATGTCCGGCTAACCGGCCTGTCCGCCGTGCCATTCCGGTGGTCCGCTAGTCGGGGTGCCGGTCGTCGTACCGGCGGGTGCGCTTGATCGCGGCGCGGCTGCGCTTGGCCTCCAGGCGCCGCTCGTTGGCGGCCCGGCCCGGCCTGGTCGGGATGCGCGGGCGCTTGGGCGGGGCGATCGCGTCCCGGAGCAGGCCGGCCAGCCGGGCCCGGGCGGCCTGCCGGTTGGCGAGCTGGCTGCGCTGCTCGGACGCGGCCACGGTGAGCACCCCGCCGACCAGCCGCCCGGCCAGGCGCTCGGCCGCCCTGGCCCGCGCCCATTCCGGGAGCACGGCTGAGTGTTCGACGTCGAAGGAGAGCTCGACCCGGCTGTCGGCGGTGTTGACCGACTGCCCGCCTGGCCCTGATGAGCGGGAGAAGCGCTCGTGCAGTTCGGCGGCCGGTATCAGCAGCCAGTCGTTCACCCGAAGATCCTCAGCCACCGCTCTCCTGCCCCGTGCCGTGAATCAGGCGAGATCGGCGACCAGCGCGTGCACCGGCCTGCGACGGCCGGTGTAGAACGGGATCTCCAGCCGGGTGTGGAGCCGGGCTTCGGCACCGCGCAGGTGGCGCATCAGGTCCACGATCCGGTGCAGTTCGTCGGCTTCGAAGGCGAGGATCCACTCGTAGTCGTTGAGGGCGAAGCATGCCACGGTGTTGGCCCGGACGTCGGGATACTCGCGTGCCATCATCCCGTGCTCGGCGAGCATCGTGCGGCGCTCGGCGGGATCGAGCAGGTACCACTGATACGACCGGACGAACGGGTACACGCTCACGTAGGCGCGCGGCTCTTCCTCGGCCAGGAACGCCGGGATATGACTCTTGTTGAACTCGGCCGGGCGGTGCAGGGCCATCACCGACCAGACCGGCTCGCTGCAGCGGCCCAGCCGGGTGCGGCGGAAGCGCACGTACAGGTCCTGGAGGTCCTCCGAGGTCGGCGCGATCCACCAGAACATGAAGTCCGCGTCCGCCCGGAACCCCTGCACGTCGTAGCAGCCGCGGGTGACGACGCCCTTGCCCGCCGCCTGGTCGAGCAGGTCGGCCACCTCGGCGGCGGCGTTGCCGTGCCCGCCCGCGTCCAGCCCGGCCCGGTCGCTCACCCGGAACACCGACCACATCGTGTACCGGACCAGCTCGTTGAGGTCACGTGCCTTCGGCTTGGCGACCGCCGCCGCGGTCCCGGGCCTCGTGCCGCCCGGCTCGGTCATCGCTTGTTCGTCAGTCATCTCACCATTGTCGGCCACGGCGGAGGAACTCTGTCAGCTGACTGGCGGCCGTGCGGGCCGTCGCGACGCAGGCCGGTATGCCCACCCCGTCGAGGGCCGCACCGCAGACGGCCAGGCCCGGCCGGGCGGCGACGGCCGCTCGGATCCGCGCGACCCGTTCCAGGTGCCCCACCGTGTACTGGGGCAGCGCGCCGCCCCAGCGCGTTACCCGGGACGCGACCGGAGCGCCGCGGACCCCCGTCGCGGCCGCGAGTTCGGCCGCCGCCAGCGCCGTGAGATCCTCGTCGGCGCGCTGCAGCAGGGCCTCCTCGCCGATGCGGCCGACCGAGCAGCGCACGATCTCCAGCGGCTCGGCACCTGGCGCCTTCGCGTCGGCCAGGTACGGCCACTTGACGGTGGAGAATGTAACCGCCTTCACGGCCCGCCCGTCCACCGCCGGGACCAGGTACCCGCTCAAGCCCAGCGCGGCCAGCCCGGCCCCGGGGAACGCCGAGCGCGGGTACGCGAGCGTGACGATGGCCATGCTCGCGTAGCTGATCTCGCTGAGCGCGGTGACGGCGGCCGATGCGCCGGGCACCCCGGCGAGCAGCCGGGCGGCCGGGCGCGCAGGCACGGCCAGGATCACCGCGTCGGCCGCGATCTGCTCGGCTGCCGCGTTCGATCCGACCGTGAGCCGCCAGCCGCTCCCGGCACCCGGCGAGGGTGGCGCCGGGGACAGCGCGCGGGTCATGGAGGTCGTCCGGATCTCGGCACCCGAGGCCTTGGCCAGGAAGGCGGGCAGCAGGCCCAGTCCCCCGGCGAGCGTGGTGAACACCGATCCGCCTGACCGCGTGCCGGCCGGCGCCGAGCCGGAGCCGCGCGCCGGAGCCGGGGCCGGTGGCGGCAGCAGCGAGCCCGCCGCCTCGGCCAGGGACCGGTAGCGCCGCGACGCGGCGGCCAGCGCCGGCATCGTCGCGTCGAAGGACAGGTCCGCGGAACGGCCCGCGTAGACCCCGCCGAGCAGCGGGTCGACCAGCCGGTCGACCACCTCCGCGCCGAACCTGGCGCCGACGTAATCCGCGACCGGCACGTCGCCGTCCCGCACGGTCGGCGGCAGCTCGAGGTCCTGGCTGGCCCGGGCGGCCCCCGCACCGGACACCACCCCCGACCGGGCCAGTTCGGCCAGGTCGGACGGCACGCCCATGAACTGGCGCCGGGGCAGCGGGTGCAGCCCGCCGAGGGTCCAGATCGCCGAGGACGTGGTCCCCGGCTCCACCCGGTCACCGGCCAGCCCGACCTCGGCGATGAGCCCGGTTCCCTCCGGCCGCGTGGTGAGCACAGCCTCGGCCCCTTCGTCGACCGGGATGCCGGCCACCTCGGACACCCACAGCTTGCCGCCCGGCCGGGGCGATCCCTCCAGCACGGTCACCCGTACCGGCTCGTCCCGGAGGAAGAACGCCGCGGCCAGCCCGGCGATCCCGCCGCCCACGATCACCACGTGCGGCCGCGCCGTCGAAGGGTCCATGCCTCCAGCCTGGCAGACGCTCGTGACCATGGCGCCGCCGGGACGGTGCGAGATCGTGACCACGGCCGCGGAACCGGCCGGCGCAGGCCGCCGTCACAACGGCATGGTGAACACACTGAGCTTGAACCGCCGGCCGGGGCGCACGCGATTGGGCGCTGCCGCCGGGCTGGCCATCGGCGGTGCCATGCTCGCCGGGGGAATGCTGCTGGCCGGATGCTCTGGCAGTTCGGCCGGTTCGGCCGCCGCGTCAGCCAATCATGCGGAGGCGGTACCGTCGGCCGCGGCCGCCGTGCCGGCCGCCGGGGCCGGGAGCAGCGCGAACGGACCGCCGGCCAGCACGGGAACCACGGCCCGGCTGGCGCCGGCCGGCGACATCATCTACACCGCGCAGCTGACCGTCCGGGCCCAGAACGTCGGTTCGGCCGCCGCCAAGGCCGCGCAGGTCACCGAGGCGGTGGGCGGCTACGTCTCGAACCAGACCACCTCGGCCGACCCCGATCACCCGTCCGAGGCCACCGCGACCGTGCAGCTGAAGATCCCGGTCGCGTCCTACCCGGCCACGCTGAGCCAGCTCGCGGGCATCCTGGGCACCCAGCTGTCCCTGCAGGAGCAGGCCCAGGATGTCACCGAGCAGGTGGCCGACGTGAACAGCCAGGTGGCTTCGTACCAGGCGGCCATCGCTCAGCTGCGGGCGCTGCTCTCGCACGCTGGCTCGGTCGGTGATCTGCTCAGCGTGCAGAACCAGATCAACACCGAGGAATCCGCGCTGGAAGCGATGCAGGCGCAGCAGCGGGCGCTCAGCCATGAGACCAGCTACGCCACGGTGACCCTGACCATCCTCGGCCCGAAGGCCAAGCCGGTGGTGCACCGCGCGAAGGCCCCGCCGTCCCTGGCCGGAGGCCTCGGCGCCGGCTGGCACGCGCTCAAGGTGACCCTGTCCTGGACCCTGGCCTTCCTCGGGGCCGTCGCGCCGTTCGCCGCCATCGCGGCTATCGTCGCGTTCGCGATCTACCGGGCCAGGCGCTGGATGATCCGCCGCAGGCCCGCGCCACGCCCGGCGACGCCGGAGAACTAGCGCGGGGGTAGCGTCCTGGCTATGACAGACAACCCGGGATGGCAGCCACGGCACGACGACCCGTTGTTTATCTTGGCCATGGATCACCGGGCCTCGTTCGGCAAAACCCTGTTCGAGGTCAAGGACGACAACCCCGACCCGGGGCAGGTCGCGGCGATGAGGTCGGCCAAGCGGATGATCTTCGAGGGCTTGCAGGCCGCGCTGCCTTCGCTGTCCTGCGGACGGGCCGGCGTCCTGGTTGACGAGCGGTACGGCCAGGACGTGATCGACGCGGCCCGGGGCGCCGGGACGAGCGTAGTTCTGGCCGTCCCGGTCGAGGCCAGCGGGCACGACTGGTTCACCCTGGAGTGGGGCGATCAGTGGCTCGAGCACGTCGAGGCGATCAAGCCCGACTACGCCAAGGTGCTGGTCCGCGATAATCCCGACTTCGATCCGGCCCAGCGCGAGCGGCAATTCGGCCGGCTGGCCCAGGTCAGCTCCGGGTTGCACGGGATCGGGGTGCCGCTGCTGTACGAGCTGCTGGTGCCCGCCACCGCGGCGCAGCTCGACCGGGCCGGCCACGACCCGGGAGCATACGACCGAGACATCCGGCCCGGCCTGGTCACGCAGGTCATCGCAGACAACCAGGCGCACGGCGTCGAGCCCGCGCTGTGGAAGGTCGAGGGCCTGGAAACCGCCGGGGCGGCCGGGCAGGTCGCCGAACAGGCCCGGGCCGGCGGCCGCCACACCGACCTCATCGTCCTGGGCCGGGACGCGCCCGCCGACCGCCTCGACCACTGGCTCGAGGTGGCCAGCCAGGTCAGCGCGTTCGTCGGCTTCGCGATCGGCCGCAGCATCTGGGAGGACGCGGTGCGCGACTTCGAGGCATCCGATCACGGCGAGGCGGCCGCCAGCGCCGCGCGCGCCCAGGTCGCCGAGCGTTACCTCGGCTTCATCGCGCACTGGAAGCCCTGAGCCCGAGGGTGGTGAAACTGGGGTTTCACCACATCAGGCGTCCGGGTGGGCCGACTCGGCGTGGACCAGGTCGGCGAGCCGGGCCAGGACGCCGGGATCGGTCTCCGGCAGCACGCCGTGCCCCAGGTTGAACACGTGCCCCTCCGCGGTCCGCCCGCGCCCGAGCACGTCCTTGGCCCGCTCCTCGACCACGTCCCAGGGCGCGAGCAGGATCGCCGGGTCCAGGTTGCCTTGCAGCGCCTTGCCCGGTTCCACCCGGCGGACGGCCTCGTCCAGCGGGATCCGCCAGTCGACCCCGACCACGTCGGCGCCGGCCTCTCCCATCAGCCCGAGCAGTTCGCCCGTTCCGACGCCGAAGTGGATGCGCGGCACCCCGGTGACGGCCAGCGCGCTGAAGATCCGGCGGGTGTGCGGCAGGATCGCGTGCCGGTAGTCATCCGGCGCGACCGCGCCGACCCAGGAATCGAAGAGCTGAATCGCCGAGGCTCCCGCCGCGACCTGGATCTGCAGGAACGAGATGGTGATGTCGGCCAGCCGGCCGAGCAGCGCGTGCCAGAACTCGGGATCGCCGTACATCAGCGCCTTGGTCTTGTCGTGATTCTTGGACGGCCCCCCTTCGACCAGGTAGGACGCGAGCGTGAACGGGCCGCCCGCGAAGCCGATGAGCGGGCGGTGGTCCAGTTCGGCGACCAGCATCTGGACCGCTTCGGTCACGTAGGGCACGTCATCCGGGCTGAGCGGGCGCAGCCGCGCCAGGTCCGCGGCGGTCCGTATCGGGGTGGCGACCACCGGCCCGATGCCCGCCTTGATGTCGACGTCGATTCCCACCGCGCGCAGCGGGACCACGATGTCGCTGTACAGGATCGCCGCGTCCACGTCGTACCGGCGCAGCGGCTGCAGGGTGATCTCGGTGATCAGATCGGGGCGCGTGCACGAATCGAGCATCGAGACGCCCTCGCGCACCTTGCGGTACTCAGGCAGCGAGCGGCCGGCCTGCCGCATGTACCAGACCGGCGTATAGGGAACCGGCCCCCTCCGGCAGGCCTGGATGAACGGGGACTTTTCCTGGTGCACGGTCACGTCTGGGATCGTCTCACATGGCTGCATGTCGGGGATCGTTTCGTGCCAGAGCGTGGCCGGCCGGACGAGACACGCCGCCCGACGTCCCACGAATGAGCAGACGGTCATGTCAATATCGGCAGCGACCCCCGTTGATCCGCGGCCGGGTCCGTGTTCGTACCGCGCTAAGGAGGTCGCCAGGATGACGCATCTGACCAGGTACTGCACGGGATGCGGCGAGGAGCGGCCGTTCGAGCAGCTGCACGCCGATCCGGCCAGCTGCCCCGATGTCCCCGCCGACGACGACTGCCCGGAGTGGGGTTGTTCCATGTGCGGCGAAGCCCTGTTCATCGGCCTCCCGGTACGCGAGCATGTCAGCAGCAGCACCACGAGAGCCGCGTAACCGGACAAACCGATTCCCACTGGCTCTAGGCTGAAACTGAACCGGTCAGTCACGCACGAAACATGGTGTTTCAGCATGAAACTACGCGACGCCGCGTGAGACGCGGATGGTCGACACGTACGCTCAGGTCATGAGGCCGGCTGACGAGCCAGGAAAGCGGCGCGCGACGCGATCCGGAGCGGGACGGCGATCGAGCGCGACACCCGTGGAGGCATCGAACGCGGGGCTGGCGGAGGCGATGTTCGCCGCGGCCGCGGCGGCCTTCGCGGCCGGCCTCCAGGCCCAGGCCGACCGCGATTTCTTCTTCGAGGATGTGCCCGCGCCCAAGCGCCTGGCCCCGTACGCCATGGCCATCGCCGCCACCGTCCAGCGGGACGGCGCGGATGTGGCCTGGGGACGGCTGGTGCTGCTCTACGATCCCGATGGCCAGGAAGGCTGGGACGGCGTGTTCCGGCTGGTGGCCTACGTCCGGGCCGACGTGGAGCCGGAAATCGCGGCCGACCCGCTGCTCGGCGAGGTCGGCTGGAGCTGGCTGTCCGAAGCGCTGGACGCACA
>Ga0335074_10002467_pt1 | contig 25175 bp, 26 predicted proteins | sample Lox_Sample_23_FD_206715 | JGI IMG/M metagenome (GOLD analysis project Ga0335074, IMG submission 206715) | Soil microbial communities from Loxahatchee National Wildlife Refuge, Florida, United States - Lox_Sample_2.3 | ecosystem: Environmental > Terrestrial > Soil > Wetlands | place: USA... | reverse complement strand
GCACGCACGCCAGGGCGGGGACAGGCTCAGAGCACAAGCCTGGAACTACGCCGCCGATCTGACCAGCACCGGCCCTCCGATCTGCGAGTTCACTCGCATCATGTGCGACCTCGTGTCGCACTCGCAGAGGCAGGTCCGGCCGCCTGCCTCGTAGGGCACGCTGTGCTCGAAGTCGCACCGGGAGGCCGGGCGCCGGCAGGCCGGGGAGGTGCAGGTTGCGTACCGGATCTGGGTCAGGTGCCGCAGCAGCACTCCGGGATCGTGGCCCTTGGCCTCGTGCCGGTGATCGCATTTCCCGGCGATGGGCTCCAGGGCGATCAGCAGGTCCGGTGGCCCGGGGATCCCGGTGGCCAGCCGCCAGGTTCCGTACCCGCCGGGCGGGCCTGGCCCGGGTTCTGCGGTGAAGGCGAACCCTGGCCTGCTAGTGCCGCCGGGCGGATCATGGCCGGCGGCCGGGCCGGCATTACGGCGCCTGGCCGCGGACCGGGGTTCGGGTCGCGCGCAGCCGTGTCCGATGGCGTGGCCGTCCTGGTCGGTGACGGTGACGCACCACGTGGTCCGGGGGTCGCGGGCGGCGGCCGCGGCCAGGTCGCGCGCCAGCGCCGGGTCGACCGGCCCGATGCCGGGGATCTCGCCGGGCCGTCCGGCCAGCTCGAGCACGGTGGCCAGCGGCACGGTCAGGTTCACCCGGCCGGCGAACCCCGGCGGCAGAGCGTCGAGCCGTGGGCCTGCGCCGGCCGGGCCTGCCCCTGCCGGGCCTGCGCCTGCCGGGCCTGCGCCTGGCCCGGCCGGTCCGGGCGGTCCCGGTCGGCCATCCCCCGGACCGTCGGGCCCGCTGTCGCCCTGGTCCGGCCGGCTGTCCGGGCCGCCGCCTGGTGCGGGGGCGGGCCGGGAGTCGATGCCGAGCAGGATGTCTAGGTAGGCCCGGGCCCGGAGCACGTCCATGTCACCGGCCAGGCCCGCCGCCTTCAGCTGGAGCGCCCACCAGGTGATCCGCTGATCGGCCGCCAGCACCTGGGCGGGCGGCAGTTCCCGGCCGGCCAGCGCGGCGTTGCCGGAGTCCTCGGCCCACCGCTGCACCCGGGCGTCCGCGACCGCTGCCTCCCGCCGTTTGCGCGCCGTGTCCGGCGCAACCTGCATCACCGCCCGGGCGATCGCGGCGCGCAGTCCGCCAGGGGTCAGCGCGGCGGCCCGGCCCAGCACCAGGGCCTCGGCGGCGCGGGCCTGGGCCGGGTCCAGCAGCTGGGTGGCGCGGGCGATGATCTCCACCTTGCGCTGGCGCAGCAGCCCGGACCGGAACGCCGCCATCGTACCGGGCAGGTCCTGCGCGAGCGCCCACGACAAGCCCAGCATCCCCTCCGCCGCCCACCGCGACTCCGCCAGCGCCCACCCCAGCTCATCGGGCACGAACTCATCCCAGTACCCGGGAGCCTGCGCTCCGCCTCCTGCCGCCCCGCCTCCTGCCGCCCCGCCTCCTGCCGCTCCGGCGGGCTCGGGACGGCGCCGGGCCAGCTCGGCCACCGCGGCATGCTTGCGGGCCGCGGCGTGCGCCTCCACCCGGTCCCACGCGCAGATCGCGCCGACCAGCCCGTCATCGTCACACCCCGCGTACCGGTCATCGGCACCAGCCGCCGCATCGGCGAACCCCATCAGCGCGGTCCCGCCGGGAGCCCCGTCCAGCACGGCACCCTCACCGAACGTAGCCGGGGCGATCTCGCGGGCCCCGGCGATAAGGTCAGCGAGCTGCGCGCCGTCCAGGCCGGGCGGCGGGCTGCGGTCCGGATCCTGCTCCAGGTCCGGGTCGTCCGGCTCCGGCTCTCCGGCCAGTGCTGCCTGGCGTGCCGCCCACTCATCGTCGTCCATCCAGTCGGTTCCGGGCGGCAGCAGCCGCCACTGTCGGGCCGGGTTTTCGTCCTGCCCGGAGCCCGGGACCGGTCCTGGGGCCATGCACCACCACCCGTTCGGATGACTGAGCTTGTATCAAACATGATAGCGAAAAACTTGTTTCAAAGCGCTACGACACGCCATCATAAGAGGATTTCCCTGTCGGCTCGCTGGTTGCGTCATCTTCGGGCTCGGCCGGGGCGGTACAGGCGCAGCCGGGGACCGCCCCGGCGATTCACCTGGACAGTCCCCGGCTCGGCCGGCGGCGTCAGCTGCTGGTCGCCTCCGCGGCCGCTGGCTGTTCGACGAGTTCGCCCTCGATGTTGATCTGGATCTCTTCGCTCACGACCATCCGGCCGTCCAGGACCATGTTGAAGTGGACGCCGAAGTCCTTCCTGTTGATCGTGGTGTTGGCGCTGTACGCGATCCGGTGGCCCATCATCGACGGGTCGTTGAACTCCCCGTACTTGGTCACCGCCAGCGACACTGGCTTGGTGACGTCCTTGATGGTCAGGTCTCCGTGCAGCGTGTAGTGGTCGGGGTCGACCACATCGACACCCGTGCTCCTAAACGTGATCGTCGGGTACTTTTCGACCTCCAGGTAGTTTCCGGAGCGTATGTCGTTGTCCCGGATCGCGTTGTTCGTACGAACGCTGGCCGTCGAGATCGTCACCTGGACCGAGGCGGCCTCCGGGTGGTCGGGGTCGATATCGGCGGTCGCGCTGACCTCGTCAAACTGGCCACGTACCGTCATCATCCCGAGGTGCCTGGCGGAGAATTCCACCTGCGTGTGATACGGGTCAAGCTGCCAGTTGCCCATTGAAGGACCTCCTTGGTCAACGTCATAAAAGTCGGATCACTGCGCTGGACGCCCCCCAGGAGCGATCCTAGTTCGGGTCCCGCCGGGGCGCTCGACGTCTGCAAGTACCCTCCAGGCAAGTACCCTCCAGGCAAGTACCCTCCAGATATGAGATTCCGTTGCCCATCCAGGCGCCGATCTGGCGTTCGGGCTGAGCTTGCCCGCCAAGCCCTGGCCAGGGACCGGTTCTGGCAACGCCTCTGACGGGGCTGACAACATGAATCAGCAGGTGGATATCGGGCGGAAACGGCGCGTCAGCTTGCCGGGGGCCGGCTGAGGGCCATAGAGTCCAACCCAAGTTTCCGTGGGCAGCGTCATAGCCCTAGCCCAGGAAGGTTCAGCGCTGGTGGCAGCATCACGCATAGCGGAGCCCCAGGCCGGAGAACTGGGTCCGACCGGACGACCACTGTCAGGCTTTCCCGATCCCCAGCCGCTGCTCACGCATGGTCCCGCGCGCATAGTTGCCGTCTGTAACCAGAAGGGCGGCGTCGGCAAGACCACCACGGCGATCAACCTCGGCGCGGCCCTGGCCGAACGGGGCCGCCGCGTGCTCCTGGTCGATTTCGACCCGCAGGGCGCGCTCTCCGTCGGGCTGGGCATCCAGCCGCACGACATCGACAACACCGTCTACAACCTGCTCATGGAGCGGGACATCACCCCGTACGACGTGCTGACCAAGACCGGCGTCGCCGGCATGGACCTGCTGCCGAGCAACATCGACCTGTCCGGTGCCGAGGTCCAGTTGGTCCACGAGGTCGGCCGGGAGTACGTGCTCGGCGGGGTACTGCAGCCGCTGGTGTCCGAATACGACGTGATCATGATCGACTGCCAGCCGTCGCTTGGCCTGCTCACCATCAACGCGCTGGCGTGCTCGGACGGGGTGATAATTCCCCTCGAATGCGAGTACTTCGCGATGCGCGGCGTGGCCCTGCTGATGGAGACCATCGACAAAGTGTCGCACCGGCTGAACAAGAAGCTGACCATGGACGGGCTCCTGGCCACTATGTACGACTCTCGCACGCTTCATACCCGTGAAGTTCTGGCCAGCATCGTGAATGGTTTCGGAGACAAGGTTTTTCATACTGTAATCAACCGCACGGTGAGGTTCCCGGACGCTACGGTGGCGGGAGAGCCTATTACCAGCTTCGATTCAGGGTCAATGGGGGCAAACGCCTACCGGGAGCTGGCCAAGGAGGTACTGGAGCGGTGGCGGCAGGCAGGGGTCGGTCACGGAGGGTCAGCCTCCCCGGAGTAGCCGAACTCCTGCGCCCCGCCGCCCCCGGACCCGATGGGGGCGAACTGCGCCTGGCGAGCGGGCGGGAAAAGCACAGCCAGAAGATCACCGTCTACCTGTCCGCCGAGGAACTACTTGACCTGGAACGCGCCCGGCTCGCCCTGTTGCGCTACGGCGCCGCGGCCGACCGAGGCCGGATCGTCCGTGAGGCCATCGCCGTCCTGCTGGCCGACCTCGACGCGCGCGGCAAGGACAGCCTGCTGGCCCGGCGCATCGCCAACGCCAACCTCCTCGCCAGCGCCAACCTCGCCAACGGGGACGGGGCCAGCGCGAACCACGTCACGGGGAACCTCATCGGCGGCAACGCCGAATCCGCGGGCTAGCAGATCCTGTCCGCCCGCCTCGCTACCCCCTGTGACCAAGCTCCTGTCCGCGACGCTCCCGCCCCGACTCGGCTACCGTCATGACTGTGAGCGTGGACGACTTCCCGGACGGCACCGGCGCGCTGCCGGACGCCGCCGTCGCGGCCGGACCGGGAGCCCGGGAGACCGCCGGCTTCGAGGTCCACCTCGACGTGTTCGAGGGCCCGTTCGACCTGCTCCTCGCGCTGATCGCCAAGCACAAGCTGGACATCACCGAAGTCGCGCTGTCCCAGGTCACCGACGAGTTCATCGCCTACCTGTCCGAACGCTCCGATGACTGGGACCTCGACCAGGTGAGCTACTTCCTGGTCGTCGCGGCCACTCTCCTTGACCTGAAGGCCGCGAGGCTCCTCCCGTCCGGCGAGGTCGAGGACGAGGAGGACCTGGCCCTACTCGAGGCCAGGGACCTGCTCTTCGCCCGCCTCCTGCAGTACCGGGCGTACAAGGAGGTGGCGGCCACCTTCGCCGCCCGGATGGCCGCCGCGGCCCGCCGCTTCCCGCGCAGGGTCCCGCTGGAGCCGCGCTTCGCCGAACTCCTCCCCGAGGTACTGCTGGGCCTTGGCCCGGCCGAGTTCGCCAGGGTCGCGGCGCTGGCGCTCGCGCCCAGGCCGCTGCCGAAGGTCTCGACCGAGCACATCCACGCGCCCGAGATCAACCTCAAGGAACACGCCCGCCTCATCGCGGCCAGGCTCGCCCAGGCGGGCCGGGCCAGCTTCCGCCAGCTCACGGCGGGCGCGGCGGGCGGTTACGAGATCGTGGCCACGTTCCTCGCGTTGCTCGAGCTGTACCGTGAGGGCTCGGTGTCCTTCGATCAGATCGCCCCGCTCTCCGACCTGTTCGTGACATGGACCGGCAACGGCGACACTAGTAGCGTCAACCGGCTGACGGAAAGCGACGACGAATAGATGAGCTCCGATCACTCTGAGCCCGAACACACCGGCGGCGAGGGCGAGGTCGGCCCCGGCCTCCGGGCCAGCCTGGAGGCGATCCTGCTGGTCGCCGACGAGCCCGTGCCCGTGGTGGTGCTGGCCCAGGTGCTCGAACGGCCCAGGAACGAGGTAGCCGCCGAGCTGGCCGACCTCGCCGGGGAGTACGTGAACGAGGGCCGCGGCTTCGACCTGCGCGAGGTCGCGGGCGGCTGGCGGTTCTACACCCGCGAGGACTGCGCCCCGCTGGTCGAGCGGTTCGTCAGCGACGGGCAGGAGGTCCGCCTGACCCAGGCGGCGCTGGAGACCCTCGCCGTCGTCGCCTACCGCCAGCCGGTCAGCCGGGTCCGCGTCTCGGCCGTGCGCGGCGTCAACTGCGACAGCGTGATGCGCACGCTGGTGCTGCGCGGCCTGGTCGAGGAGGCCGGGACCGACAAGGAGACCAGCGCCATCCTGTACCGGACCACCACGTACTTCCTCGAGCGGCTGGGCCTGGCCAGCCTCGAGGACCTCCCGGAGCTCGCGCCGTTCCTGCCGGCGGACATTGAGGACATCGAGGATGAGAACGCCCGGGCGTAACCAGCCAAGAAACGACGACGAAGACCACGAGGACGACAGGGACAGCCTGACCGACGTGCCAGGCGGCGTCCGCCTGCAGAAGGTCCTGGCCGACGCGGGCGTGGGCAGCCGCAGGCACTGCGAGGAGCTCATCGGCGAAGGCCGCGTCGAGGTCGACGGGCAGATCGTCCGCAGGTTCGGCGCGCGGGTCGACCCCGAACGTCAGGTGATCAAGGTCGACGGCAAGCGCATCCCGGCCAAGCCAGGCCTGGTCTACCTGGCGTTCAACAAGCCGCCCAAGGTGCTGACCGCGATGTCGGATCCACGGGGCAGGCGGACCCTGACCGACTTCCTCGGCGACCGCGCCGAGCGCCTGTTCCACGTCGGCAGGCTGGATTACGACACCGAGGGCCTGATGCTGCTCACCAACGACGGCGAGCTCGCCCACCGGCTGGCGCACCCGAGCTTCGAGGTCGCGAAGACCTACCTGGCCGAGGTGACCGGCCCGGTTCCCAAGGATCTCGGCCGGCGTCTCGCCACCGGGATCGAACTCGACGACGGCGTGGCCACCGCGGACCGGTTCCGGGTCGTCGACCGGTCGGGTGACCGGACGCTCGTCGAGATCACCCTGCACGAGGGGCGCAAGCACATCGTCAGGCGGATGCTGGCCGAGACCGGGCACCCGGTTACCCGCCTGGTCCGCACCGACGTCGGCCCGATCAGGCTCGCCAACCTGAAGCCCGGCGCCTCGCGCGAGCTGACCACCAGGGAAATCGGCGAGCTCTACGCAACCGTGGGCCTGTAGCCTGTGGCGATGGAAGGAGCGGGCACATGACGGTGAGGGCGATCCGTGGCGCGGTACAGCTCGAGTCGACCGATCGCGACGCGATACTCGAGGGCACGGCCGAGCTCGTCACGGAGGTGATGGCGCGCAACGATCTCAGCACCGACGACGTGATCAGCGTGCTGTTCACCGCGACGCCCGACCTGACCGCGGAGTTCCCCGCGCTGGCGGCGCGCAAGATCGGCTTCCACGACGTGCCGCTGATCTGCGCCTGCGAGATCCCCGTGCCCGGAGCCATGCCCCGCGTGGTAAGGCTGATGGCGCACGTGGATACCGACCGCCCGCGCTCGGCGATCCAGCACGTGTACCTGCGCGGGGCCGCGGCCCTGCGCCTGGACATCGCCCAGTGACCATGACGAGGACCTGGTGACCTCCGCCCCGGCCTGCGTCGCGGTCATCGGCACCGGCCTGATCGGGACCTCGATCGCGCTGGCCCTGCGCGAGCAGGGCACAGGCGTCTGGCTCGCCGACCAAGACCCGGCGGCCGCCAGGCTCGCCGCCCATCTGGGCGCCGGTGACCTGCTCGCCGGCCAGGGCCAGGACGTCACCGCCGACGTGGCGGTGATCGCCGTGCCCCCGGAAGCGGTGGCGGACACCCTCGCCGCCGCGCAGTCGCGCCGCCTGGCCCGCTGCTACACCGACGTGGCCAGCGTGAAACAGCTGACCGTCACGCAGGCCAGGGACCGGGGCTGCGACCTGGCCAGCTACGTGCCGGGCCATCCGCTGGCCGGGCGGGAAAAGCACGGCCCCGCGGCGGCCCGCGCCGACCTGTTCCTCGGCCGGTCCTGGGCGCTCTGCCCGCTCCCCGAGACCTCCGACGAGGCGACGAGCACGATAACCGCCCTGGTAAGGGCCTGCGGCGCGGTGCCGGTACACACCGACCCGGCCGCGCACGACCGCTGGGTGGCACTCGTGTCGCACGCCCCGCACCTGGTCGCCGCCGCCATGGCCGCCCGCCTGGAGGAAGCCCCGGCCGAGGCCCTCGACCTGGCCGGCCAGGGCCTGCGGGACGTGACCAGGATCGCGGCCGGCGAGGTCGGCCTGTGGACGCAGATCCTGGCCGCCAACGCCGCTCCGGTCGCCGACGTGCTGGCCGCCGTGGCCGGCGACCTGGCCGAAGCCGCGCGGCAGCTGAGCCAGGAGGCCGAAGGCGGTGGCCTTGCCGGGGCGAAGTCGGTCGGGGGTCTGCTGGACCGTGGTCAGGCAGGTGTGGCGCGGATCCCGGGCAAGCACGGCGGCGAGCCGAGGGAGTTCACCGGAGTCCAGGTGGTCATCCCCGACCGGCCCGGCGAGCTGGCCAGGCTGTTCGACGCGGCGGGCGCGGCCGGCGTCAACATCGAGGACGTCAGGATCGAGCACTCGCCCGGGCTGCCCGTCGGCGTGGCCGAGCTGGCGGTGCGCCCCGCCGAAGCCAGCACGCTGCTCGATGCCCTCGAGGCGGGCGGCTGGCCGGTGCGCCGATAGCACTCCGGCCCGCCGCGCCGCCCGTTTTTTTATGCCGAACGAGCGGTGGTGCTTCCCTCGGGACGCCGCGCGTGCGCGGGGCGGTGCGGATCCCACTGGAAGAACCGGTACGAGATCAGCAGCCCGCCCACCGTCCATCCGGCCAGCACCGCCAGGTCGTGGCCGGACATCAGCGCGCCGCCGTGCAGCACGCCCGAGATGGCGTCGACCAGCGGCTGCGCTGGCAGGTACGTCATCGTCGTGGTCAGCCAGTGCGGCAGGTCCGTGATCGAGCCAACCTCGCCGGACAGGATGACCAGCGGGAAATAGATGAGCATGAGCATGGGCTGGGCGGCCTGCGCACTCGTGATCAGCGGGGTGAGCGCGATCCCGAGCGCGACCAGGGCGAGCGCGCCGAGCACGTCGTCGGCGAGCAGGCCCGCGATCTCGTGGCCGGAGAAGTGCAGCCCGGTCATCCCCATGGCGACGAAGACCAGGACAAGGCCCGCGGCCACCGTCAGCAGAGTCGCCGCGACGATCCGCCCGGCGAAGTAGGCCCACGCCGGGAGCGGGGAGACGCGCCACCGGCGCAGGACCCCTTCCTCCCTCGCGATGACCAGGGTGTTGGCGTGCGTGAAGAACGCGATGGCGGCCGCGCTGAAGGCGATGAGCCCGGCGATCCTTGGCGCCGCTGCCGCCATGGTCACGTGCTCGGCCTTTCCGGCCTGGAGCGCGAGCAGCGCGCCGGGCAGGACCAGGCCCGCGACGAGTGCGCGCGGGTTGCGGATGAGCATGGTGAGCGAGTAGCGGACCTGGGTGGCCAGCACCGGCCCGAGGCCAGGCAGGCGCCGTGGCCTGCCCTGCGCCGTCTGCCCCGATGCCGTCTGCCCCGGTGCCGTCTGCCCCTGCGCCGTCTGCCCCGGTGCCGTCTGCGCTGCGATGTCAGCCATGTGCGAGGACTCCTTCGGGTTCGCTGACCAGGGCCAGGTAGGCGTCCTCAAGGCTGGGCGGCCCCACCTCCAGGCCGGTGAGGTCCACGTGGTTCTCGCGTGCCCACCAGACCAGCGCCGACAGGTCCGCGGTCACATCCGCCGAAGGCAGCGAGAGTTCGTTCTTCGCCGGATCCAGATACCCGGCCAGCGAGGCCGGCAACTGCGGGGCGGAGGCGGGCAGCCGGTAGCGGATCACCGGGACGCCGCCCATCGCGCGCAGCTGGTCCGGTGAGGCGTCCGCGGCGACCCGGCCGTCCGCCAGCACGATGACCCGGCTGGCCAGGTGCTGTGCCTCGTCCAGGTAGTGGGTGGTCAGCAGCACGGTTGTGCCGCCCGCGGTGAGGTTCTCGACGACCGACCACAGCCGCCTGCGCGCTTCCGGATCAAGGCCGGTGGTCGGCTCGTCAAGGAACAGCATTTCCGGCTGGCCGATGATGGCGATGCCCAGGTCAACCCGGCGGCGCTGGCCCCCGCTCAGCGCGCCGATCCTGGTCCGCGCGTCCTCGGGCAGGTCGATGAGGTCGATGACCTCACCGACCCGGCGAGCATCGGCGTACAGCGAGCCGAACACCGTCAGCGCCTCGGTCACCGTGAGCTGGGCGTCCAGGCTGGTGGCCTGCAGCACGAGCCCGATCCTGGCCCGCCAGGCCCGGCCCGCGGTCCTGGGGTCGGCGCCCAGTACCCGGACCGTCCCGGCGGTGGGGGCCTGGAATCCCTCGAGGATCTCGATGGTGGTGGTCTTCCCGGCGCCGTTCGGGCCGAGCACCGCCGTCACCTGCCCTGCGGCCACCTCGAAGCTGACGTCCTGGACGGCGGTGAACCCGCCGTAGCGCTTGACCAGGTCCTTGACGACGATTGCGCTCACCGCGCGAGCCCGTTCCCGCGCTGCTTGCGCGCCCAGCGGACGGCGCCGACGGCCAGGCCCACGCCCCCGACGGCGGCGATTATGACGCTGTGGAAGACGGCTACCCCGACCACGAGGAGGACGACACCGATGACGGCCTGGACGACTGGGGGGAGGAAGAACATGAGCATGATGACTCCTTAGGTCGATGTCCGGTGTGGACCTGTTCAGAGTGCCCGGCCGGAGCGGCCCTCGTCTTCGGCGCCCAGGAGGAACTTCACCGGGCCGCCGAGGTAGGCCCCGGGGTGGTCGCCCTCCACCCTGGGGCGGAGCATGGCCACCCAGGGTTGGAGGCCGATTCTCCGCCCCAGCGTCGAAGACGGGCCGCCCGCGGAACCGTACCCTGGTTAACGTGACTGGTCAGCCGTCTGGAACGGGTGAGGGCGTGTCCTACGGGAGCGCCACGCTTGACGCGCTCCGGGTGGCGCGCCACAACCGGACGGCGCTGCAGCAGCGGATGCTGCCGATGATGCTGGTGATCATCGGCGGCGTCGACTACCTGTCGGCCAAGGCATCACCAGGCGTCGGCTTGCACGGCGCCTCGCTCGGCCTGTCCGCGGGCCTGATCGGTTTCACCGCCGGCGCTCTCGGCCTCAGGCAGACGTTGCTCAGGCACCAGACGCCGGTGCGGGTGTACATCCCGGTCTTCGCGCTGATGCTGGCCAGTTCGGCGCTGCTGGTGTGGGTACAGCCCACCGGACCCGGCGCGGGCGGGTGCGTTGTCGCCATCGCGGTCGCCATGGCCGTGCGCGTGATTCCCGACAGAGTCGGCATAGCCCTGATCGTGCTCGTGATCCTGCTGGCCGCCGTGGTGATCACCCAAACCGGCGGCCGGCCTGCTCACCACGGGCATACGACCTTTCTCGGCAGCGTGTTCTCCTTCACCGGCCTGTTCCTCTACGCGATCCTGGTCTGGCGGTTCCGCCAGCGCGAGGAGCAGCAGCGGCAGCTGCTGCTCCACCTGGAGGAGACCCGCGACGCAGAGCTGCGCGCGGCCGCACTGGGCGAACGGCAGCGGCTGGCCAGGGAGATGCACGATGTGCTCGCGCACTCGCTGTCCGGGCTCGTCGTGCAGCTCGAAGGCGCCCGGCTGCTCGCGCTGGCCGAGTCGGCCGACGAGCGGCTGGCAGCCACCATCGACCGGGCTCATCAGCTGGCCAAGAGCGGCCTGGAGGAGGCGCGCCAGGCGATCGGCATGCTCCGCGATGACGATCTCCCTGGTCCGGGGAAGCTGGCCGCGCTGGCCCGCTCGTTCGAGGCCGATACCGGCGTTCCGTGCCGGTACACCGAGACGGGTAGTCCCAGGGAACTTGGCTCGGCGGTGCGGCTCGCGCTGTACCGGGTCACCCAGGAGGCGCTGACCAACGTCCGCAAGCACGCCCATCCGGAACGGGCCGAAGTCCGGCTGGAGTACCTAGCCGCCGAGGTAAGCCTGGCGGTCGAGGACTTCGCGGCCGCTACCGGCGCGCCGCCGCCCGCCCCGGCGGGCCGGGCCTCCGGCGGCGGGTACGGGCTCACCGGCATGCGGGAGCGCGCCGAGCTGCTCGGCGGCACGCTGACCGCGGCGCCCACCGGACACGGCTTCCTCGTGCTGCTGCGAGCGCCGGCGGTGCCGGCGTGAGCGGGTCCCGCGTGCGCGTGCTGGCCGCCGACGACCAGCGGGTGGTCCGCGAGGGCCTGGCCATGCTGCTCGGCCTGCTGCCCGACGTGGAGGTGGTGGGCACCGCCGCCGACGGCGAGGAGGCGCTGGCCCTGGCCGAGGAGCTTGTGCCGGACGTGATCCTCATGGACCTGCGCATGCCCAGGGTGGACGGGGTGGAGGCGACCCGCAGGCTGCATGCCTCCCACCCGGCGATCAAGGTGGTGGTGCTGACTACGTACGCCGACGATCGTTCGGTCTTCGATGCCTTGCGGGCCGGTGCCCTCGGCTACCTCACCAAGGACGCCGGCGCCGAGGAGATCCAGCAGGCGCTGCGCCAGGTGACGAGCGGGCAGGCGTCCCTCGACCCGGTGGTGCAAAGGCACCTGGTGGAGGCGATCGCGGCCGGGGACGTGCAGGCCCGGGGGAGCGAGCCGGCCAGCCCTCCGCCCGACCCCGCCGTGCCGCCGCCGCCGCCCGACGGCCTTACCCCACGAGAGGCCGAGGTGCTCGCGCTGATCGGGGCCGGCCTGTCGAACGCGGAGATCGCGGCCTGCCTGTTCGTCAGCGAGGCCACCGTGAAGAGTCACGTCAACCACCTGCTGCCGAAGATCGGCGCCCGGGACCGCGCCCAGGCGGTCGGCTACGCCTACCGGCACGGACTGGTCCGCCCGCAGGGGCGCCCTGACTCCGGCCCGCCGGTAACATCGCACGGGTGAACGTTTCCGCAGACCTGGACAGCGACACGGGCGAGGAGAGCGACACGGCCAGTGCCCCCGGGCTCGTCGTCGCGATCGACGGGCCGTCGGGCGCGGGCAAGTCGAGCGCGTCCCGCGGCGCCGCGACCGCGCTGGGCCTGCACTACCTGGACACCGGGTCCATGTACCGCGCGCTGACCTGGTGGCTGATGGACCGCGGTACCGACACGACTGACGCGGGCACCGTTGGCGCCCTGGCCGCGGTGCCGCACATCGAGGTCGGCACCGACCCGCGCGCGCCGTGGGTCCGGGTCGACGGCACGGACGTAACCTCGCTGATCAGGACCCGCGAGGTCACCGACGCGGTCAGCGCGGTGGCGGCCGTCCCGCGGGTCCGCGCGCACCTGATCGCGCAGCAGCGGGACATCATCGCGAAGAACGGGAGGATCGTCGCCGAGGGCCGCGACATCGGCACCGTGGTCGCCCCTGACGCCCCGGTGAAGGTGTACCTGACCGCCCAGGGCGCCGAACGGGCTAGCCGTCGTGCCGCGGAAACCAGCCGCCCGGCGGCCGCGACCCAGATCGACCAGGATCGCCGGGACCGGCTCGACGCGGCCCAGAGCGGCAAGGCCGCCGACGCGGTCGAGATCGATTCCACCGACCTCAGCCTGGACCAGGTGATCGACGTCATCGTGCGGCTGGCCCGCGAGTACTCAACGCTGCCCTATCCGCGCCAGCAGAGCCGATAGCGGGGGCCGAACGCGATGCAGATCGTCCCGGTAGTAGCCGTCGTGGGCCGGCCCAACGTGGGCAAGTCAACGCTGGTGAACAGGATCCTCGGTAGCAGGCAGGCGGTGGTCGAGGACGTCCCGGGTGTCACCAGGGATCGGGTCGCCTACGACGCGCTCTGGCGCGGCCGGGAGTTCACGCTGGTGGACACCGGCGGCTGGGAGCCCTCGACCGAGGGCGGGGAGAGCCTCGCCGCGCGGGTCACGAGCCAGGCCAGGGTGGCGGTGGACGCCGCCGACGCCGTCGTGTTCGTGGTGGACGCCACCGTGGGGGTGACCGACGCGGACGCGGCGGTGGCCAGCGTGCTGCGCCGGTCGGGTAAGCCGGTCGTGGTCGCGGCCAACAAGGTCGACGACACCAAGGGCGAATCAGACGTCGCGGCGCTGTGGAAGCTCGGCCTGGGCGAGCCTGCGCCCGTCAGCGCACTGCACGGGCGGGGCAGCGGTGACCTGCTCGACCTGATCCTCGACGCGCTGCCCGACGCGCCTGCCGAAGCCGACGAGGAGGAGGACGGCCCGCGGCGCGTCGCGCTCCTCGGCAAGCCGAACGTCGGCAAGTCCAGCCTGCTGAACAAGCTCGTCGGCCACCAGCGCGCGCTGGTCGACCCGGTAGCGGGCACCACGAGGGACCCGGTGGACGAGCTTGTCGAGCTCGGCGGCACGACGTGGCGTTTTGTCGATACGGCCGGCATCAGAAGGCGGTTCCGCGAGAACCAGGGCGCGGACTACTACGCGGCGCTGCGCACCGCCGGTGCGCTGGACCGCGCCGAGGTCGCCGTGGTCCTCATCGACGCCAGCGAGCCGCTCACGGAGCAGGACCTGCGGATCATCTCGATGGTCATCGAGGCGGGGCGGGCCCTGGTCATCGCCTATAACAAGTGGGACCTCGTGGACGAGGAGCGGCGGCGGTACCTGGACCGCGAGATCGACCGGCAGCTGCACAACGCCCGCTGGGCGCCCCGAGTGAACATCTCCGCGCTCACCGGGCGGCACATCGACCGGCTCGTTCCCGCGCTGGAGACGGCGCTGGCCGGCTGGGAGACCAGGGTGCCCACCGGCAGGCTGAACGCCTGGCTCACCGGCCTGGTGGCCGCGACCCCGCCGCCCGTGCGCGGCGGCCGGCAGCCGAAGATCCTGTTCGCCACCCAGGCGGGCGTCCGCCCGCCGACCTTCGTGCTTTTCGCGTCCGGGTTCCTCGAGGCGGCTTACCGGCGGTTCGTCGAGCGCCGGCTGCGCGAGGAGTTCGGCTTCGAGGGCAGCCCCGTCCAGGTATCCGTCCGCGTGCGGGCCAAGCGCGAGGGCACCGCAGGCCGCCGCCGCCCAGCCGCCCGCCGGCGCTTATGCCCTGCCGGCCACTCCCTGCGATCAGGAGGTGAGCTGGCTGGTGAGCCGGAGGTAGATATAGCCACCGCCCGAGTCGGTCCTGGCGGTCACGGCCAGCAGCTTGCCGTCCGGGCTGAACGCCACGTTGTCCATGCTCAGGTCGCTCGGGTCGTGGATGTGGCCGACCGTCTTCCCCGCGGCCACGTCCCACAGGTAGGTGAAGCTGTAGTTGTAGGTGGCGGCCAGCAGCGTGCCGTCCGGGTTCCACGCCAGCGAGAACACCCCGCCGTCCGGCTTCACGCCGGTCAGCGTGGCGACCAGGTCATGGCTGGTGGTGTTCCACAGGTAGATGGGGCCGTTGATGTTGAGGTCGGCGACGGCCAGCAGCGTGCTGTCCGGGCTGAACGAGACGTCGCTGCTCTCTCCGCCGCGGGCAGGATCGACAAAGTTGGCGACGCGCTCGCCGGTGGCGACGTCCCACATGAAGGCCTGGCGCGTGCCGGTCTCGCCGCCCGCGGCCAGGAACTTGCCGTTCGGACTGAACGCCACCGAGCTTAGGATTTCCGCGGTGACGATGTCGTAGACGAGCGCGCCGGTGTCGACGTTCCACACGTAGACGGCGCCGTTCTCGTCGCTGGCGGCCAGCAGCGAGCCGTCCGGGCTGAACGCCACCCCGGTGTACGTGGCGAAGTCGGCGTTCTTGGGGGACGGACCGGTCAGCGTGGTGACGAGGTCGTCGGTGCTGGTGTTCCACAGGTAGACGTGGTCGCCGTCAGCGCTGCCTGCGGCCAGCAGCGTACCGCTCGGGTTGAACGCCGCGGCGGCCAGCGGACCCTGCGTAAACCCATTGGTCGGGGTGGTGGTGGGCGGACCGGTCAAGGTGCCGGCGCGGCTACCGGTGCTGACATCGAACAGGTCGATCTGACTGCCGGTGTCGTCGGCCAGCAGAGTGCCGTTCGGGCTGAACGCGATGCCGGTGCTGGAGGCCTGCAAGGTCAGGTCACGCTCCGTGATCACGGCGCTGGTCGTGGAGCTATGCCGGCTCGCCGTCGCGCTGACGCTCGGCCTCCGGCTCGACGTGGCTCCTCGGCTCGGTGTCGCCCGCAGGCTCGGCGTGGCCTTCCGGCTACCCGTATTGGCTGGGCCCGCCGCCGTGGTCTGGTGGCGTCCTGGCGTCGCCGCAGGGGTGCCGGAACTGAGCAGGATCGGCAGCGCGATGGCGAGCGCCGCGCCGATGATGCCGGCCGCGCCGAGCGCGGCGGGAAGGCGCCGAGACCGCCGTCCGCGTCGTCCCCCGCCGTCCCGTGCCGTGCCCGGCGCCCGATCCGCCACCGCTCCAGCCGGCCCCGCTCCGGTCGGCCCCACCCCGGTCGGCCCCACCCCGGTCGGCCCCACCCCGGTCGGCCCCACCCCGGTCGGCCCCACCCCGGTCGGCGTCCCCCCGGTCGGGCCCGCATCAGCACGTGGGCCCCAGGTGAGCGGCGTCCCAGCCGGCCTGCCCGGGCCCGGCGGCACGGGCGCCTCACGGCCCGTCGACACCGGAACCGGCGCACCGTTCTGCGCCGGCGTACCCGCCGCGAACGAGACCGCGGCGATGGGCGCGGCGGGAGCGGCGGCCGGGAACGCCTGGCCGAACGCAGCGGGGGCGGCGACCGGGACCGCGGCGGTCGCCGGGCCGCTGAACGCAGTCAGCAGGTCCGCGACCTTCGGCCGGTCCTGCGGCGACTTGGCCAGGCATCTCCCGATCAGTTCGCGCAGGCCAGGGTCGGCCAGGCCGGCCAGGTCCGGCGGATCGGCGACGATGCGGAACATGACCGACGCGGCAGGTTCGCGGCCGAACGGCGGGCGGCCGGTCGCGGCGAACGCCAGAACGCCGCCGAGCGCGAACACGTCGCTGGCCCGCTCCGCCCCGAGGCCGCGCAACTGCTCGGGCGACATGTAGGCGAAGGTGCCGACCACGACGCCCGTCGAGGTCAGCCCGGTCGTGGCGTCGACGGCGCGGGCAATGCCGAAATCGATGATCCGCGGTCCGTCGGCGGCGAGGATCACGTTGGCCGGCTTGAGGTCGCGGTGGACGAGCCCGCAGGCGTGAATCGCGGCGAGCCCTTCGGCCAGCCCTGCGCCGAGCGCGCGTACTCCCACCAGCGGCAGCGGACCGCCCCGCTCGACCTCCGCCTGCAGCGACGGCCCGTCGATGTAGGCGGTGATCATCCACGGCGGGTCGGCCCGCGGGTCCGCGTCGACCACCACGGCGGTGTGGAACCCTCCGACCCGCCGCGCCGCGTCGATCTCGCGCGCGAACCGCTCACGGAACTGCGCGGTGCCCGCGTGCAGGGGATGGATCAGCTTGACGGCCACCCGGCGTCCGCTGGGCGACACGCCCAGGTACACCTGCCCCATCCCGCCTGCGCCCAGCCTGCCGAGCAGCCGGTACCCGCCCACGCTGCGAGGATCACCAGGCTGAAGATCATCCATCGGCCGACCAGAACCCGCCCCATCCACCGCCTGAGCAGCCCGCAGGAGGGAAAGGGGCTGCAGCGATACGCATACATATACCGCAGAACCGTGCCACCTCGCATTCAATCGCCCCTTAACGTGATCGCGTGGCCACTCCCGAATCCCGGCCGCCATGTCACATTTCCCGGCGGCCGGGCGTCATGCTGATCGGGGCGCGTAATCCCGCCGAAGTGATAGGAGGGTGCCCGGATGGCACGCATTGAAGGCGTATCGAAATCCCAGGCCGGCCTGGTCGTCAAGCTGGTGTATCGGTTCGGGCCCAGGATGACGAGGAAGCTGACGGGCCGCGATCCGCAGAACGGCAACGGGATCGAGCCAATGGAGATCTGGGCGCACGCGCCGAAGATGATGATCGGGATGGGCCGGTTCAACCAGGCGATCCGCAAGGGCAAGAGCGTCGACGAGCGGATCAAGAACCTGGTCGAGCTGAAGGGCGCCCAGATGATCGGGTGCGAGTGGTGCGTCGACCTCGGCTCCCAGATATGCCGCAACTCCGGCTTCACCGACGCCGAACTGCTCGCCTTGCCGCATTACCAGTCCAGCGAGCTGTTCACCGACCGCGAGAAGGCGGCGCTGGACTACGCGGTTGCGGTGATGCGCACGCCGGTCGAGGTCACCGACGAGCTGTTCGCGCGGGTGCGGTCGTACTTCGACGAACGCCAGCTGGTGGAGATCACCGCCCTGCTGGCGCTGGTGAACCTGGACCGGTTCAACGCTGCGTTCGGCATCAGCTCGGCGGGCTTCAGCGACGGAATGGTGTGCGTCCCGCCCGACCGCCCGGGTCCGCCTGCACCGCAGCAGTCGACGACGATGGCCCAGTGAGCCGGGCCGCACCCGAGGTCACCAGGACCCCGCTCGGTAGGCGAAGGCTTCGGGCGGCGGGGCGGGGGAGGGGCTGGCGCCCGCGTCCGTGACCGGCCGCGCGCCCGCGGCGAACCGGGTCAGCTCGTCGCCGTACAGCGCCCGCCCCGGCATCGGATCCGCGGCCGCGAGCCGGGTGAGCGTATCTACCGGAAGCGGGTTCGCGCTCGCCGCCAGCACGAGGTTCCCGAACCTGCGGCCGCGCAGCACCGCCGCGTCGGCGATCAGGCACGCGTGGGGGAAGACCGTCAGGACCGTCGCGACCTGCGCGCGGGCGTGCGCGAGCGGCGGCCCGTCGGCCACGTTCCCCGCGAAGACCCCGCCGGCGCGCAGCGAGCGGCGGACGGCCGCCGCGAACTCGACCGAGGTCAGGTGGGCCGGGGTACGCCCGCCGGCGAACACGTCCGCGATCACCACGTCGATCGCGCCCGCAGGCTGGGCTTCGAGCACCTCCCGGGCGTCGCCGACGCGGACCCTGACCGACCGGCCGCGCGGCAACGGCAGCCTGGCCCGGACCAGGTCCACCAGCGCGGCGTCGATCTCGGCCGCAAGCTGCCGCGAGCCAGGCCGGGTCGCCGCCACGTAGCGGGCCAGCGTCAGCCCCCCCGCGCCGAGGTGCAGCACCCGCAGCGGCCGCCCGGCGGGCGCGGCCGTATCGATCACGTGGCCCAGCCGCCTGACGTACTCGAAGTCGAGGTACGCGGGGTCGTCCAGGTCGACGTGCGACTGCGGTACCCCGTCGACCAGCAGCATCCACGACCCCCGGCGATCCCCGTCGCGCAGGAGCTCGGCGCGGCCGTGGACGGTATCGACAATGTCGGCCGGGCCGCCGGCCTCCCGCCGCCCGGACGTTCGGCTCATGGCTGCCAGTATCGGTGATTTCCTGGCCGGGTCGGCGCGGCGCCAGCCAGAAAGTGGTTGGGGGAATCCGGCCCGGGTGTGCGAGGCTGTACTACGAACTTCTCACGCCGCAGGAGGGTCCGCATGGCTGTCGAGCAATCAGGGGCCGAGACGTCACCGGAGGCTGCCACTCCGGTGAGCGCCGCCGGGGACGAACCGTCCGACGCCGCCGAGCCGGAGGCCGCCGGGGCTGACCTCGATGACATGAAGCGCAAGTTCCGCGAGGCCCTCGATCGCAAGCGCGGCGCGCAGGCCAGCGCGAACGCCGAAGGCGCCCACGACACGGGTAAGGTTCACGGTTCCCACGGCCCCGCGTCGGTCCGTCGCTCGTTCCGTCGCAAAAGCGGCAGCTGACCCTTGGATCGTGCGCCTGGCTCAGGTCACCAGAGCCGGGCCGTGGCGCGGCGTGCTCCTTCGGCGAGGGCATCGAACTTAGCCCGCACGATCCGGTCCGTGCTGCGTTGCCTGACAGCAGGCTCTCAGATCCTCACCGGGGTGGAGAGGGGGTGGAGGCCGCGGCTTGCTCTCCACCCGGCTCCACCCGATGACCCACCCGTCACCCGATGTGCCGACGGGCTCAAATCGGCAGGCTGGAAGACGTCTGAAGTTTCCTATTCGGAGGAGACGTCAATGCCAGCCAACGTCTGGATTCTCAACCTGGTCGTGCTCGGGGCGGTGCTGGAGGCAGACCTCGGCCGCCGGAAGATCGGCTGGGTCCGGGTGCTGCGCCCGCTGTTCACCGTCATCTTGATCTGCCCGCTGTTCCTGGACAGCGTCCCCACCGACAGCCACGACGTGGCCCTGCAGGCCGTCGGCATCGGCGTCGGCGTGCTGCTGGGCCTGGCTGCCCACCTGTTCATCTCGGTCGGTTACGGCCCCGTCAAGAGCAGGAGGGGCACGCGCGACCGGGCGGTCAGCCAGGCTGGGCTCGGCTACGCCGCGTTCTGGACGGTGCTCTACGCCGGCCGGCTCCTGTTCATCTACGGCACGCTCCACTGGTTTTCTGCCTCCCTCGGCCAGTTCATGGCTGCCCACCAGCTCAGCGCCGCGGGGCTGACCGACGCGCTGATCTTCATGGCCGTCGCTATGGCCCTGGCCCGCAGCGCGCTGCTGGGCGTCCGTGGGCGGGCGGCGGTGCGTCGCCTCGGCGCCGGGACGGGCACGTCGTCCCCCGCCGCGGCCAGCGTCCGCTAACTGGCCTGATCGAGCCGACGGCCCGACGCAAACAGGAAGCGAACAGGAAGCGAACAGGAAGTCTGCCATGATCATCGTGATTCACCTGCTGGAGCACCTGGGTGTTCCCGCGGGAGCAGCCATTGCCATCGTCATCGCGGCCAAGAAGTCCCTCAAGGTCGGGATCGGGCGGACCTCGGCGCGCCGCGGCCGCGACGGCCGATAAGGCTCTTCCCGTGACTACCGCTGAGTCGGCGCGCGGATGGGGCAATTCCGCCGGTGGGACAATGGGAGCAACACGCCGGAGGCAGAAACTGGTGAACGCGGGCACGCTGGCACGCTGGTCCGGCTGGCGCAGGTGGACGTGGCTGGTGCGCGCCTGCCTGATCGGCCTGGTCCTCGCCGACGTCTGGCTCGGCCACCCCGGGCCCGGGCTGGGCGGCAGGCACCTGGTCCTGCTGGTGGGCAGCGCCCTGGCTGCCCTGACGTGGATTGCGTGGCTGCCCGCCGAGCGGGTGGGCCCGCGGGTCCGCGTGCCGGTCCTGCTCGCCGGGATGGCGGGAGCCTGCCTGGCCGCCCTGGTCAGCCCGAGCACCGCCGCCACGGCGCTGCCCCTCGCGATCGGGATCATGGCCGGTAGCTCGTATTCGGTGCTGGAAGGTGCCGGGGTGGCGGCTTGCGGCCTCATCACCTTGGTCGTGGGCTCGCGCGTGGTGACCTCTGCGGGTTTCTCCCTGCTCGGCACCTGCGCGGCGGTCGTCGGCGGCCTAGCCGCCGGGCTGTGGCGCAGCCAGTACCGGCTGCGGGCCGAGCAGGCCGAGCTGGCCGCCATGCAGACGCGGCGGGCCGAGCAGGAGCACATCCGGGCGCAGGTGCTGGATGAACGGGCGCGCATCGCCAGGGAGATCCACGACATCCTGGCCCATACCCTGGGCGGCCTGGTCGTCCAGCTCGACGCCGCCGACGCCATGCTGAGCGATGGCGATGATCCCGACGCGGGCCGCCGCCTGGTCGGGGGCGCTCGCCGGCTGGCCGTCGAGGGCCTGGAGGAGGCCAGGCAGGCCATCGCGGCCCTGCGGACCGACCCGGTCGACCTGCCCGAGGCGCTGGCCGCCCTGGCCGCCGGCGACGGCCGGGGCCGGGTCAGCTACGAGGTGCGCGGCACTCCTCGCCGACTCGCGCCCGAGGCCAGCCTGGCCGTCTACCGCACGGCCCAGGAGGCCCTGGCCAACGCCCGCAAGCATGCCCCTGGCGCCCCCGTGGCCGTGACGCTGTCGTTCGGGGAACACGCGGACCGTGAGCGGGCGACCGTCCTGCGGGTCGCCAACGGCGCGCCGCCCGGCGACCCGGTCGGCTCCCCCGCCGTCTCACTGGCGTCGACCGGCGGCGGCTACGGGCTTGACGGACTCACCGAGCGCGCCGAACTGCTCGGCGGCACCCTGCACGCAGGCTCGTGCGAGGACGGCTGGGTCGTCGAGCTGACGGTGCCAGGATGAGCACGACGCCGCCGGCAAGCGAGGTGCCGAGATGACCGGAATCGCGGAAGACGCCGCAGTGCGCGTCGTGGTGGCCGACGACCAGCGGGTGGTGCGCGAGGGCCTGGTGACGTCGCTGAGCGTCATACCCGGCGTGAAGGTCGTCGGTGCCGCCGCCGACGGCGAGCAGGCCGTGGCGATGGTGGCCCGTTACCGGCCGCAGGTCGTACTCATGGACCTGCGGATGCCCCGGCTCGACGGGGTGGAGGCCACCCGCCGGATCCTGGCGGACTATCCCGCCACGGCCGTCGTGGTGCTCACCACCTACGCTGACGACGACTCGATCCTGGCGGCCCTGCGGGTGGGCGCACTCGGCTACCTCACCAAGGACGCCGGCCGGGAGCAGATCGCCCGCGCCCTGCACGCCGCGGCCGGCGGCCAGGCCATCCTGGACCCAGCCGTCCAGGCCCGGCTCGTCGCCGCCGCCGCCGGCCCGGCCCTCCCGGTCCCCCCAACCCGGCCGCTGCCCGACGGGCTGACCGCGCGTGAGGCCGAGGTCCTGGCGCTCATCGCGACCGGACGCACCAACGCCCAGATCGCCGCCGCCCTCTTCGTCAGCCCATCGACCGTGAAGACCCACATCAACAACATCTTCGCCAAGACCGGCGTCACCAGCCGGGCCCAGGCCGTCAACTACGCCTACACCCACGGGTTCGCCGACCATGGTGCATCGTGAGCACCCGCGTCGCCGCGGCCCCTGCCCCCGCCCCTGATCAACCGCTAAAGCTGCGGGGACCGCGCGGAACCAGGAGTGGTTCTCAGTGAGGTAGCGGTCCAGGCGGAGCCCCGCATCCGCGAGCGCGGCGGCGAGGTCGGAGTCATCCAAGCGCATGGCGGTGAACGTCTGCGTCCAGCGCTGGTCGCCAACCAGGTACTCGACGGTGGCCGACACCAGGTTCGCGGCCGGTCGTGACACGTCACGCATCCGGAAGGCCATCCTCTCGCTCGTGTGCTCGCTGTCCTGCGCCGCGGCGAACCACTCGGGCGAGTGCTGCTGGACGATGACGCATCCCGCGTCGGCGACATGATCGCGGCAGGCCACGAGCAACGCCCGCCTGATCGCGTCGTCCGCCACGTTGATCAGGTGCGACGCGAGCAGCACGGCATCGAAACGCCGGCCGAGGGCCAGCCCCTCGATTCGCGCGCACACCGTCTCGGCGTCCCGCACGTGCTGGAGCATCTCCGGCGACTCGTCGACCGCCACCACCGGGTGGCCGAGCGCGCCCAGCGGACGGGTGAGCCGCCCGGTCCCGCAGCCGAGTTCGAGGATCGATGCCCCGGGACCGATAGCGTCGTGCACGATGATCGGCTCGCCGAGATCGGGCAGTTGCGCGTAGAGGTCGACGGCACAGCCGTCCGGCGTGATCACTCCGGGTCCGCTCCCGTGCGACCGTGCAGCCTCATTCATGCCCCCATTCTGCCGCCCGGCGGTGGCCCTCGGTTCGGCAGCCACTGGCCGTGCCGGCTCGCTCTCTTCCAAGATGCTGGCGGCGTTCATGGTCCTGCCCGCGCTCGCGCTGGCCTACCTGTGGGCCGGTCCGCCGAAGCTGGGCAAGCGGGTCTGGCAGCTGCTGGCCGGCGGCGGCGCGCTGCTGCTCACCGCGGGCTGGTGGGTCGCGATCGTGCTGTTCACTCCGGCCGCAGACCGGCCTTTCGCGGGCAGTTCCACCGATAACAACATCCTCAACCTGACCTTCGTCTACAACGGGTTCGGCAGGCTCACCGGCAACGAGTTCGGCGGGGGGCGAGGGTTCGGGGCGGCCGGCCGGGCGCCCGCGACCGGCGCCAGGTTCGGCGGCGGCGCCGGGTCTCCGTTCGGTGGCGCGACCGGGATCACCCGCCTGTTCCAGGCCCAGTACGGCGGGCAGGTCGCCTGGCTGATCCCGGCCGCGCTGATTGCCTTGGTGGTGATGGTGTGGATGTCGCGGCGGGCGAGCCGGACCGACCGCACTCGCGCCGCCGCACTGCTATGGGGCGCCTGGCTGCTGGTAGCCGGGCTGGTCCTCAGCTTCATGTCCGGCATCAGCCACACCTACTACACCGTCGCCCTTACCCCGGCGATCGGCGCGCTCGTCGGGATCGGCGCCGCCGGCCTGATCCTGGCGGGGCCCGTCCTGCGAGCCGGTACGGCCCGGGGCCGCGCCGTCTTGGCCGCGATCCCGATATCGCTTGCCCTCATCGCCGGGCTGGGCGGCCCGCTGGCTTACAGCGTTGACACCGCCGCCACCTCGCAGGCCGGGGCGAGCCCGTCCGCCGGTCCCACCGCCCTGTCCGCCTTCGGCGGCCGCGCTGGCCGCGGCGGATTCCCCGGCCGCGGCGGATTCGGCGGCGCTGGATTCCCCGGCGGCGGCGCGCGAGGCGAGGGCGGGCTCGGCGGGGGCGAGGTCGGCCATGGCGGGTTCCCCGGCTTCGCCGGCGGGGCGGCAGGCGGTTCGGCGGGGCACCCGCGGAGCGAGACCTCCCGCGGCTTCGACGGCTTCGGTGGTCAAGGCGCTTTCGGCGGCAGCGCCAGCGTCAGCGCCGGCCTCACCAGGCTGCTGGAGGCGGGCGCGGCTGGCTACAAGTGGGTCGCGGCCACCGTCGGCTCGGACAGCGCGGCCTCACTTGAGCTCAGCACGGGCGGCGACCCGGTCATGGCGATCGGCGGCTTCAGCGGGTCCGACCCGGCGCCGACGCTGGCCGAGTTCAAGAAGATGGTTTCCTCCCACCAGGTCCCCTACTTCGTGGCCGGGGGTTTCGGCGCAGGCCTGGGCGGCCGTTTCGGGGCGGGCGGCTTGTCCAGCGACGCCGGCCGCGCGTCGGCCAACGCGGGCGCCGCGGCTCACGGCGGCGGGTCACCATCGGACTCGTCGCAGATCACGTCCTGGGTCGAAGCGCATTTCACCGCGAAGACCGTAGGGGGCGAGACGGTCTACGACCTCGCCACGCCTACCGCAGGCTCGTGAGGAACGACGCGTCGCACGATGCACGCCGCCGGTACGCTCCTGGCCGCTCAGGCCGAGGCGGCCGCGGAGGATGCCGTCGCCCAGAGCTGGGCCGGCTGGGCCTGGTAGGGCTCTGAACTGGGCGGGCGCTCCTCGTAGTCCGCCGGCCCGTCGTGGGCACGGTCACGGCCCGCGGGCGGGCGCGCCTGGACCGCGGCCTGCTGCGCTTCGCTGGCGAGAGGCAGGTGGAACCAGACGGTGGTCCCGGCCGGGTCCTTGAGGTAGCCCCACTCCGTGGCGAGCTGCTGGACGAGGAACAGGCCGTGTCCCTCGGCGGCGTACAGGTCACCCTTGACGATCGGTGAACCCGCGGAACCGTCGTCGATGATCTCGACCAGGACGCCGTGCGATACGCCGATGACGACGATGGTGACCGTTCCGCCTTCGACGCCCGACCTGGTGTGCTGGATCGCGTTGGTGACGATTTCGGACGTCAGTAAAGTCGCCGTGTCGGCGTCCGCCCTGACCTGCCGCGACCCGAACGTCTGGGCCACGAACGCCCGGGCCAGGCTGACCTGCTCCGGGCGTCCAGGAATCGTCAGGGAGCCGAGGACCGTTGCCCGCGCGCCCGTTGCGGCTCGCGCGGGGGAGGGCGCCTGGCCTTCGGGCCTCCGCCCGTGGCCGGGCCCTGGTCGCGCGGAGTTGCCGGCGGGCGTTTCCATGGTCAGTCCTCCCGTTAACGCGGAGATCG
>Ga0335074_10002466_pt1 | contig 25185 bp, 26 predicted proteins | sample Lox_Sample_23_FD_206715 | JGI IMG/M metagenome (GOLD analysis project Ga0335074, IMG submission 206715) | Soil microbial communities from Loxahatchee National Wildlife Refuge, Florida, United States - Lox_Sample_2.3 | ecosystem: Environmental > Terrestrial > Soil > Wetlands | place: USA... | reverse complement strand
CTACCTCGACATGGGCGACTACCATGAGTGGGTCGCCGAGCGAAATCTGCCGACCAAGGAGAAAACGAGAGCGGCGTAACCGCTATGCTAAGCTGAACCGAATTTACAGCAGATTTGGGACTTGACTAGAAGTTCCCGAAACTCTCGACGATGATGGATGACGCAGAACACGACGTCCTGGCGTTCATGGATTCCCAAAAGCGCATCGCACACAGATCGCTTCAACGAATCCGCTGGAACGCTTCAACGCCGAGATCAAGCGCAGAACTGACGTTGTCGGCATCTTTCCCAACGAGGCTGCGATCGTACGGCTCGTCGGAGCGTTGATGCTCGAACAAAACGACGAATGGCAACTGCAGCGCCGCTACATGCAGCTCGAAGGACTCACGGCGCTCAGCGACAATCAGGCCGCTAGGCTTTCAGCGGTGATCACCGGCTGACAGCCCACCTCGCCGAGCCGCGGTTCATACACCACGCGCTGGGACACGATCCTCGTGGGGAACGTCGCGCCCGATCGTGGGAACGCAACTCTCTTAGCTCTTGAATGATCCAGCGTCTAACCAGTCAAGGCCCGAAGTATTAACAGCGCAGCCGACTGCGCGGAGGCGTTCCGCAACAGAATGACGCGAGGCTGCCTCCCCATCGAAAATTATGCCGTTTATGCCAGCAACATCGGAGCCGAGTGCAGCGGTTCCAACAAAAATAACGAGCGTCCTCCGCTGTGCGAGGGCGAGTGCCATACCCAGCTCAATGAGAACATTCGGCCGCGGCTGATCTCGTTCTTTGTCGCCCATAGAATCGTTCCCAGCGGTAAGAGACGGCAGCAATGTGGCGTGCTCGTCCGGCGTTACAAAAGCCACAAAGGCCTGGGCTATGGACAACCCGTGCTTTACTACGTCGAGAGTGTACGGCGAACTTTCGCCCATATCTTGCACGATTGTGTTCCATTCCAGTGGATGGAGTCCAATTGCGCGGAGGAATGCGAAGAATTCCCGATACCTGCGATCCCGCCCATAAATGACGAATACCTTGCTGCGATCAACGCTCTTCGTGTCTGGCACTTCGGTATCCAACGCAAAATAATCCACTGATTGTTCTTCCTCATATTCAGAGTTGCGAACCGGACTCTTGGGATCGTCAAGATCGTATGCGTTGGACGACGGCACTTCCAGAGGAATCGTCAGCCTATAGCCGTTTGGGGTCCACTCGATTGGAAGGCCGTCCGCCGCCATTGCAGTCTTGACCTCGGAATCAATACTGTCCTGAGCGAAGACGCTAAAATTATTTGGATGCGCTATCGCAGAGAGCGCGTCCAAGAATGTCGAGACATCAGTACGGTAGGCTTTAAGGAAATCGTCAATTCGGTCCGTCTTACTGCCAGGAGCGACCTCTATGGGGAAATCGTCAATGATTGCGTTGATGTCGTTCCCCGTCATTTGCGGCGTAAGGATCTTTGCGATTCGCCTAATAGTTGCGCTTCGCAGGTTGGAAATCGAGGCTGCTGGCATTCGCGCTTGTCATCTACCTTTCGAAGCGCCTGCACCGAAGCGGCTGGGTCAGCGCATTAGGGGCGGGTGCTTGAGCCACGCCTCTGGCTCTTGTTTGGTTCGTTCGGTTCAAATTCTGGTCCTTGGGTCCACTATCACGGTGGAGCCAGCAGTATATGGCACTGCTTCGAAGGGAGCGGGATTTGACATATCCTATGGCAAGCTCGACCTCTTCACGGGTGCAGCCTTGCGTTGACCCCAGGTGTGCTAGTGCCTGATCGACGAGCGCCATTGCGGTGTCGATGGTGAGCAGCGGTGCGTCGGCGGGCGTGCCGGTGCGCGCGGCGGTCGTCTGCAAATCCCAGCCGGCTTGTTCGATCAGCGCCGCCACGACGCGCACGCGCTTGCCCAAGCCGTGGTCGCGATTCCAGAGCAAGTCCATTAAGCCGTCGGCGGCGTAGCCCGGTTCGAAGCACGGCCGCAGTTCGTACGCGTTCGCGCCAGCGAGCAGCGCGGTCGTGAGATCGTCGAGCGTCCACGCGCTAACGCCGTGCATTTTCAATTCTTGCGTAAGTTCGATTTCGTCGGGGAATGCGGGGCCGATCAGCGTGCAGTACTGCGCATGGAACGCATCCTTATATTTCGCGGCTTCGAAGGCGTCGGGCTGGGTGACGTTCCCTTTGCCCGTCTTACACTCGAACATTACGCGATAGGCGAGCGGGCCATCGCCGTAGCCGTCCGGCGCTTTGTTGCCGCCGACGTGCTTGGTGAGGAAGCCCATGTGCGCGAACGCGTCGCAGACGGCGACTTCGAACGCGGCGGGATCGCGTCCGGTCGCGGTTACCGTCAGGCGATCGACGAGCGCCCGCGCTTGCGGATCGGGCGGACGTGGCGACGGCGGATTGAGATTCGGCCAGTCGTCGGGCGGCTCGTTGATCCGGAAGTTCCGATTCTCGTCTCGCACGATGTAGGGCTTGCGGCCGTTGCCGTTGGCGCGCGCGATGTATTCGATCAGCGCCGTGTAGACGTACTTCGCCTTGTAGTCGGCGGCGAGGAGATGCTGTTTCTGCGCCTCGGCGAGAATTTCGTCGGCGCTGCGGGTGATGCCGTCGGCTAGTACGTGCATTGCGGCGGAGAGCGTCGTGCATTTTGCTGCCACGGCTTGGAAGCGTTGCGGTTTACCCTTCGACAAGCTCAGGGTGACACGTTTGCGGTGGCGTTCATTCATCAGAGCGTGTCGCCGTGTTGGGCGAAGTGGGCGGGGAAGTCGGCGACGGTGATGCTCGCGGTCGGCATCGATTCGAGCAGCTCCCACGGGATCGGCAGCGCGATCGGCAAGCCGTCGAGGCCGCGCGTGCAGGGCATCGGCAATGGCCGGCTGCGGTTTCGTTATCACCCTGGCGCTTTAATCATCGAGACGGGCGAGAAGTCCTTTGGTCGTTCTTCCAAAGACATTTTGTCTTACTCCTGGCTCCCGTGAACGCCTACGAATTCGATCGAAACAGCAGAGACGCCCAATAGGTCAACTGCCGGGTTTTCGCTGTTCGAAACGACGATCGACCACGCCGCAAGAGGGCTTAAAAACGGACTTCCGTTGACCTCGAGGTTTTCCCAGTACTCGTCGAGCGATTCCCCGGTGGCTGCGAGAAACTTCGCGGTTGTGAATCGCGGGTTATGCGAGTAGAGATAGCTCTTTCCCGTTTCGTCAATTACGTATGATCGCCCGTGGTGTATGATGTCAATGGAGACTACCTCATCGTGCGAAATTATCCCAGCTACCACCGGGCGAGCTCCGCTTAGGCGCACGAATGACCAGCCGCGAAATTGGTCCGCCGTTACCTCGAACGAAATCATACCTGTATTTCGGAAACGCTGCAACGATTCGCGCGATGTAGGGACCGCGACCGTGAACGCCGCCACTCCGGAACCCGGCCGCGCGCCAAAGGGAACGTTGTCGTTGGTTTCGTGCGATTGCTCTATCGATTGAAGCTGCTGCGAGACGTTCGAATCGGCCAGGGAAATCAGCGAGACTGTTGATGTGTCGACGCCAAGCGCTATTTTGGATGCGTTGAGGTAATCGGCAACGCGCTCTCTCGCGTAAAGCGTTTGAAGGCATAGAAGTTTTGAATCATCGAGCGCGGTCGAGACGATCGCCTGGGCGCGGGGCAGCGTCGGGTCTGCGTTAAGCGCTACGTCCTGCTGCGCTTGCGACACTTGCGCCTGCTTTTGTTTTATCTGCCCGGTAACAGTCGTAATCTGCAGCTGGCAGCCGGTAAAGTCGAGCAAGGCCTGATTGCGAGACTTCACAGTGGCGATATATTCCTGCATGAGATCTCTGTATGCGATAGCCTCTTGGAGACCAAGATAAGGCTGAAGAACGGCATCAAAATCTTGCTCACTAATTGTAAGTTTCGCGTCGTCGTTTGCGAACTTTGAGGACAATGACTTGACGGCCGATGCAATGGTTGAGACGTCTTTTGTCACCGCAGTGAGGGTCTTGATCGTCCCGGGAATACTTGAAAGCTCGGTGCTCGCGGCGTCCGCCACACCAAGAAGGTCAGCTGCAGCGCCGGGGACGCCAGCGCCAGTTACGAGCATAGCTTCCAGAGTTTCGAGGAGCGTGAGAAAGTTGCAGCCGGGGGCCAGGCGTGTTGCGGCAAGTCTGAAGTTCTGGTCAGCGGTGGTAAGAGCGGTCTTCTGCGCGTCAAGCGACGCGGTCAATTGACGAATCGAGTCTTGGATGCTGTTCGACTGTGTTACGGTTGCCGTAAGGTTCTGTGAGAGAACTTGGATCTGGGCCTGGAGCGAGCTCACTGTCGAGGCGAGGGCTCCTGCCTTGACGTTTGCGCTCTGATTCTCGGCGTAGAAGCTGTTGTAACTTGCCTCAAGCTGAAACGATGCCGTAATGAGTTGCTGCATCAACGTTTCCAACGACTGCAGATCGTTTGTCGGAATAAACGTTGGTGAATATCCGTAAACGTCCAGACCGAGATCCAGATTGGCAAGAAGCGCCTTCGTCTGCGCTTGCACCGCCGACCAGCTGCCCGCTGATGCATCCCCAGTGGCGTTCGCGGAATTATGAGCAGCCAAAGCACTAACCCACTTGAGCATCGCCGCGGCGGTGGCAGTGTCGCCGTTGTAGTAGTACAGCCGGGCCTGTTTCAGCTCGATAAGGAGCTGCGAGTAGCTTGCGTGACTTCCAAAGGTTTCGATCGCCAATCGCTCAAGTCGCGTGGAGCCGGTCGCGCCAGACGGTCCGTCCTGCCCGTTTGGGCCAGGCGTTCCGGCATTGCCAGGAGGCGCATTCGGTGCATTACCGGTAACGTTGCCGCAAACGGGTTGTCCCAAAGACCCCGGGCCTTGGTTTATGCGATGAAAGCTTCCAAGCGGGCCGCCGGCGCCGCCGTCACCTCCGGCGCCGGGGCTTCCACCCGCTCCCGCAGCACCACCGCTACCGCCCGAAACGGCGACCTCTACCGCTGACATCGACGACGCCGCGATGACAAGAACGTTTCCGCCATTTCCGCCGGGGCCGCCATCTTCTCCGTGGCCGCCATTACCGCCGGTAGCACCCGGACCGGCACTTGGATTTCCAAAGCAGCCGTTGGCGCCGTTTGCGCCATGAGCGCCCTTTGCGCCGTAGCCGCCGGGTTGTCCGGGAGCGCCTCGTCCGCCGTTTGCGACGAGACGAGACGTCGGCGGCGCTGCGAAGATGTCGCAATAGAGTGTGATACTGCCGGCGTGGTTTGGAGGGGGCAGAATCAGAGTTCCGCCTGCGCCATTCGATCCGGGAGTAATACCATCGGACGCGCGTGCCGGTGTTTGCTGAAGGGCGTCTGAGCCGGACACGTCAACGACGGCGTTGTGCTCGAAAGTTATGCGCCGTGCGAACAGGACAATTTTTCGGCTTGGAAGTGCGAGGTTTCCAGTTACGGTGATCGCGTCAGCATAAACATAGAGATCGAGCGAAGGAACAACGAGGTCGGGTGATAGCGTGATGTCAATCGCCTCGAGTACTAGTTTCGAGTTGTCGCTGTATCGACTGAATTGATCCGCGAGAGCGATCGCGCTCGAACGAATGGGCCACATCGCCGTCGTGGCGCAGGCGGCCCCGGTCGATAGGATGAAATCGGAACGCTTAAGGCCCATTCAAGCTCCTATAAATACCCGCTAGCCGGAGAGTGGGCAATGGCCGCCGCCGAACGCCGCGTCAAGCAGCGGCGCCACACGTGCATAGTGCGCGCGCAGCTCGTCCGCGATGGCGGTGTTCTCCATCATCGCGATAGTCAGAACGCAATCGTCCCTTTCGGAGTTATATAGAAATTCTCGAAATTGACGCCGAGAGTCGACTTATCGAACATCCACGCGTAACTTACGAAGCGGAGGTTGAAAGCCTCACTAAACCAATCTGGTGGCCCATAGACATTCCTAAGCGATGTTACGAATTCTTCCTCAGTGATGCCCGAACCAAAGAAGCCGATAATTTCAACGAGACCATTCTTCGGCGAGAACTCGAAAGCGAATGGAACCAGCGGTCCCGACCACTTATTGCCGGTTCGGTTTTGTATTGGGAGGATCACCTTGAAACCAGCATGGCTTGCGAGAATTTTTGCACCGGGATCGTCCCCGGCAAAATAATCCCCCGGCTGAAGGTGAGCCACCGCCGGAAACTGAGCGTACGACTCACCCCACCACTGCGAAGCCAAGACAATCAGATCGCTGGGGTCAGATGGTAGAGCCGCTGCGCTCACGCGATACGGGCTAGTGACGACGCCGGCTACTATGATAAGTCCTAACGCAATAGTAGCTCGTAAGAGTCTAACCATGTCAGTCGCCCTCCTTTTGCGGGGGCGTGTATAAATGCGCGGGAGAGAACCAACGACACTGTGGGTAGCGAAGGTACAGCTGATTTGGTTGCGCCTCCATGCACGGTGCCAGCATGTCGGTGATGATCGAACGCAAGTTGTTCGCGATTGCTTGAGCCGTTTGCTTGTCAACGCCAGGACCTTCGCCCAAATAGGACGATGAGAGTGGCGTGAGTGCCGCCGAGCCCGCGGCGGCCAACGCGACCCAACCGTTCGGGTAGGTGGTCGTGGTGTATGATGCGGGAAACGTTGCGAGGGGCAGTGGTGACGGGATCGGAGACGCATAGTCGTAGGTCGTGCTTCGCGACGGGTGCCATGCCAAAAACCCCGCGACAACTGCTAGAGCTGTTGACAAGGAGAGGCTGACGCGAGTTCCCTGGCTCGACTTTGGGCGGCTCGATGCCCATTTTATTAAGGCGGAATTGTTCAGGTAGCTCGTTGACGTGGGTACGCAGTCAATCGTCATCATGGACCATTCGACCTTGGTGTACGACCCCTGAAAAATCCAGTTCCACGACGCGCTTGCGACGCTTGGCTGCAACGCGACGACGGCCCCGGCCGTCGATGGGTCGTTGAAGCACTGTTGCTGAAATTGCGCCAACGTCCAAGTCGGTGCGGGCACAAGTTGATACCTCACCGAAAATTGGCTGAAGGGGTCCTGTTGTGTGCTGCTTAGCTTGCCTTGATCTCGGTCAGCGACCTGGTCGGTTCCCAATAAGTATTCGTTCAGCCGTTCCGTTGTTTGGAAGACGATTTGCGCGGAGGTAGGTGCATCCGCCGCAAGTGCGAGCACGTACACTGCTTTTCGCCAAACGTGGTCTTGAGTTCGCGGTGGTGGTACAGGTGTGGGACCGAAGAGCAGAGGCGGTACCGTTGGTGTGGAAACGGGCGAAGGCGAGGTGAAACCTTGAATGCCGGCCCACTGCACGCAAAATCCGAGGATTTCGTAATCCTGCCGAAGGGCCGTCTCTAACGTTCCTCCGTTGCGCGATTTTTCCAAGGTGCAGGGGTCCGTTGGCAGCGGCTGAGGGGATGGGAGAGCATTTGCTGATGCAAAAGGCGCGCTTTTGGAGATCAATGTCGGCGGGGGCGCTGGTAGGTTCCCAATCGCGGCATCGATTAATGCCCGGCAGGCATGGATGCGATTCATGACGACATTGAGCAGCACGTCGCGCGGCATCTGGGCGCCTAGCTTGTTGTCCAGCATCGCTAAGATGTCAGCCGTGGAACAAGGGCCCATGAGGGCAGCCGGCGTCGGCGTTGCCTTTGGAGCACTCTTGGCCGACTGAGCTGACGCTAGCGGCGCAGCCAGCGTCAAAATAACTGTCAAGGCTGCTACGGGGATCGGGCGAAATGGGGATCGTGCACTGCGCATAGACTTGTGCCCTCCCGCTAGGAAGTCTACGTGTAACGGATGGCTCGATTCTTTCGAAATCCCCCGCAGATGTAAATGGGCCAAAGGGTTCAAAACAGCGGAGATGCGCCGCCCTTCGAGGCTTCTTTCCTCGTGCGCTAGGGTGAGGGGGACGGTGAGGGGCTAGCGTCTTGGAGCGATCCATTCGCAAGTAGCCGCGCCCACATCACTTGGTGGCCAGCCTCGAATTTGGAAAATTTGTTCAGCAACATAACCGTTGCGCCCCATGCAAGCGAGTCTGCCTGAGCTTGCGGGATTTGGGATTGATTACGTGCTTCCTGTTGTGTGGCTGAGTCGTCGAAGAATCGATCGCCGTCGCAGTCGAAGATCGTAAGCCGCACCGTCATCGTGACGGTCGTTGACGACATATGCCAAAGACGTGACGGTACGAGAAACCCGACGACGCCGAGCGAACTGCACAGGGCGGGATCTGCGGATGTGAAGCCCGCCGGCATCGGCACGGCTGTGACCAAGAACTCTCGGGCGAATGCTGCGGCGGCTTCGTTGGCCCACCGATCGAATGCGGGTTGCGTGATCGGGTGAATCGCCTTTCCAACGACAACTGCGAATCGCCGTGCCGATACACCTGATGCCAACAGATTTGGGCAAAGGCCCTGAGCGGTCGCGATGGCGTCCGGTTTCGGTGTCGCGGACGTGAAGGTGTAGATTTGGGTGTAAAGCAGGTCGTTAGAACGCAAGATCGTAACGAGGAAGTTTTTGCGCCCAGGGGCAGTTTGGGCAAATCCCGTGACTTCGACTTCCGACGCCGGCTGACCGCACGAGGTCCCGCTGGAGCGCGCGATCGTGACGCCTGTGTCTTGCTTCAATCCAGCCTGCAGAATCGCCGCCATGTTCTCGGGGCTGCAGACACACTTCAGCACTTCTATGATGATCGTGGAGTCGGTTCCGTCGGGCTCGTGACGCGTCAATTCGGTCAGAATGTTGGGGTTTGTTTGCGCGACGCTCGTCCAACCGGGCGGCGGCGTAAAGGCCGGCGCGGGCATCGCCGCGGAAACCGCGGGCGCGGCTATGACGGCAGCAAGAACGAGACTATACACCTGGTGGGCCTAGTTCGCCGTCGATTGCGACGTTCTTGTCGCCTGCGCGCTTCGCGTCGCTCGGGATGACAAGGTGCGGGGCTCAGAGAAATCTTTGACTCACATTTGAGGACGCATCCATTCCTTAGGGGCCATGCTCGACATACGATGCGGGCGCTCCTCATTGCACTCTGTACAGCACTCCTCACACTCGCGGGTTTTTCCGTGCGTGCGGCGGCCGCCGTCACGCCGGCATTTTCGTTTACGGCCGTGAGAGCACCGCATCCGTTGGCGTTGGATCCGACCCTCGCGGACCCGGCCTGGCAACTCGGCAAAGTCCCCGGCGGCACCCTCTGGAAGGACGTGACCACGCGGGGCAACGCCCCGGACCCCACCACCGCCTACTTTTTGTACGACGACAAGAATCTCTACGTCGCGTTCGTCGCGCCGCAAAAAGCGCCGATCGTCGCGACGCAAACCACCGACGACGTCGGCTTCGGCACCGACGATTTCGTCGCCGTCGGCATCGACACCAGCGGAGCGGGTTCGCAGGCGTATCTCTTCGAGACGACGCCGCGCGGCGTGCGCTACCAGCAGGCGACCGAAAACGTTCGCTACCGCCCCGATTGGCAAGCCGCCGCGACGGTGCAAGGCGGCGAGTGGCGCGCCGTCATGATCATTCCGCTTTCATCGATGCGAATCCACAGCGGCACGAAGGTGTGGCGCATCGGTTTTTTCCGCGGCGTTGCCGCGACGGCCGAGCACTACACCTGGGCCTTCGATGGCCTCATGGCGGACGCTTCAGCCGGGAACTGGCCCTCGTTCTACGATCTGCGGTTTTGGCCGAGCGTCGCCATCGCGCTTGCAAGAAGCGACTTCGCGCGCCCGCAGCCGCGGCTCGAAGTCTACGCGCTCTCGAGCAGCGGTGAGGATCGTTCCGACTACGAGCAGGCAAACGGGACGTTCTTTCCGCAGCCGACGCGCTACTACGGCGCCGACCTCAGCCTTCCGGTTACCTCGACGATCAATCTGGTGGGGACGCTGAATCCCGATTTCTCGAACGTCGAGATCGATCAGCAGACGATCGCGCCGCAAGAATTCGAACGCCAGCTCGTCGAGTACCGCCCGTTCTTCGCCCAAGGCGCGCAGTACATCGATCCTAACCCCAACGGATATACGAACTACATCGGCTATCCGAACGAAGTGTTCTATTCGCCGAGCGTCGGCCCGTTCGATAGCGGAGCGAAGATCGAGGGCGTCTACGGCCAGCAGAGCTTCGGCGTGCTCACCTTTCACGGCTACAACGCGGAAACGGGCGAGACGTTCGACGATCAGGCGTTCGGATGGAAGCACGCGACGCAAAATGAAGCGCTGCAGTATTACGTGGACGGTGTGCTGGCGCACCACAGCATCAGCGGTGACGATAATACGGTGGAAGCGGGATTCAAGGGCCGCAATCTCCACACCAAATTCGTGTACGAATTCAACTACGCCATCGAGAACGGATCGTGGGTGCCGCAAGGCACCGCGCATTCCGCCAACGGGTTCATCGACGAACACCAGAACAACTACGAGTTCAACCTCGGCTACGTCGACATCAGCCCGAACTACGACCCGATCGACGGCTACACCGAAAATTCCGACATCCGCGGTTTCCAAGGGTTCATGGACTTCAACGGCACCGCGCCCGGCGTAAAGAGCTGGGTCGTCTTCGTGACGGGCGATCGCTTCCGGGATGAAAGCGGCGCGGTCCACGAGGCCGACTCCGGAGCATATTTCAGCTCGACGTTTCGCAATCTCTTCTCGTTCGACGGCATCGGCCCGACGGTCAGCCTGTTGCGCCAGTACTCCATTCCGTACACGTCCGCGAATTGTGCGCTCTCGACCCAAAACCCGATCGCCGAAATCTCATCGTTCACGGGCTTTCCGTGCTACCTGCAGGGCACCGACGTGCCGTACAACCTGATGGCGTTCCCCATCGGTTACCGCGACGGGAGCCCAACGCCGGTCGACGTGAGCGCGAACTGGGGCAGCTTCGGCGGAGATTGGGTGCACTATTACACCTCGACCACCTCGCGCCCGATCGGCTCCAAATTAACGCTCGGCCTCGAGTACGATGGAACCTACGAACGCAATCTTGCGACCGGCGTGCTCTCGTCGCAGTGGCTGCGCCGCGTGTCCGTCGGATACAACATCAACGCGTCGACGAATATCTCGGTCGGATTGCGCGGCATCAACGGCTTGGGCGGCTTCGTGACGGAACCGGGGAACAATCTCGCCTTCGGATTTCACACGCGAACGACCGACGGTGACATCTACATCAACTACGGCTCACCTTCGGCAAACGTCATGCTCAATCGTTTGATCGTGAAATACGTCTTTCGCGTGGGGTCGGCTCCGGGAACGTAAACTCGCACGCGGCGATCGAGCCGATGGCGCCGGCGTCGACATTTGCGCGACTAAGCGTTCGACGTGTTAACCTCGGTTATCGCTTTGTGTCCTATATATTGAAACATGGCAGTGTGGCAGTCCCTCGACTACGCTTCGCGGAGCCTGTCCTGAGTGAGCGCAGCGAGTCGAAGGGCTCGGAATGACAATGCGCGACGCTCGGGATGAGCAAGGGGCCTGCGGTGCGGGCGGGAAGTTACAGTCCTGCATTGTCTCGAGGAGCGTCTACTTTGGGTCGGTTATTTTGCGTTCCGGTGTCGCTTCTTGCGGCCCTTGCCCTGCTTGCCGGATGTAACAGCAATAACTCGCGGGGGTATATCCCCGGACCGACACCAACGCCCGCTCCAACGCTTGCTCCCACTACAGCGCCGGCAACAACGGCGAGTGTGACGTTTTCGATCACGATTCCAGCGGTCTCCTCGAACGTCCGCACGCGTCCGCTCTACGTGTCGTCGGAGACCAAGTCGGCGACCATCGCCGTCGGCTCGACGTCGGTTACCGCGAATTGCTCGCCGACGTGCAGCGGCTCGATCACCGCACCGCTCGGCAGCGATACGTTCGTCGTGAAGCTTTACGACGCGTTGAACGGCACCGGAAACGTGCTCTCGCAGGGATCGACCACGCAGACGATTTCGGCCAACGCGAATAATTCCGTCAGCGTCGCATTCGGCGGCGTCGTGCATTCGCTCAGCGTTGCACTCAATCCGACGACGTTCGTTCCGTATCTTCCCGGCAGCGCGGCCGTCACCGTCAGTGCGCTCGATGCCGACGGCAACACGATAGTCGGTTCCAATCCGTACGTCGATGCGAACGGCAATCCGCTGACGATCACGCTGGCCGACTCCGACACGACCGGTGCGTCCCAACTTTCGGCGACGAGCCTGACGGCACCGACGAGCGGCATCACGCTTTCGTACACGGCAGCATTGGCGGCCGCACCCACGATTACCGCAAGTGCGACCGGCATTGCGAACGCCGGCGGCGTACTCGCGGTGGCGACCACGGGCGTCGACATCGTCACGCTGGCAACGGATACGAATGCCGGAACGCCCGCCGGAACCGGCGCCGGCAACTCCGGCGACCTGCGTTACACGATGCTGAACGCGCACGCCGGCGATACGATCGTGTTCGACACGAGCGCGATGTGCGGCGGATCCACGTGCACGGTCACGCTTTCCGGCCCGCTGCCGCCGATCGCGCAAAATCTCACGATCGACGGCGGTTCGTTCGGTCGCGTGACAGTCGACGGCGGCGGCGCCTATCGTATCTTCTACGCGCAGACCGGCACGATCGCGATCAATAACCTGCAGTTGCAACACGCGCTGGCGCAGGGCGGCGCCGGCGCAACCGATCGCGGCGGCGCCGGCGGCGGCGGGGCAGGCCTTGGAGCGGCAATCTTCGTCGACGCAGCGAGCGTGACCGCCAAAAACGACTACTTTCTGAGCGATGCAGCGGCCGGCGGTTCCGGCGGCTCGTACGACGCAAGCGACGGCGGGAGTGGCGGTGGCGGCGGCGGCATGGGTGGGAACGGCGCCACCGACAATACCGCGGTCTCCACCCTTGGGGGCGGCGGAGGCGGCGGCCTGTTGACGCCCGGCGGCGCGAACACAGCGAGCGGTGGTGGCGAGGGCGGCGTTGGATTCAGCGGCGCGCCAGCTACCGGCGGAGCCTACAGCGCTCTAGGGAATGGCGGCGACGGAGGCGGCGGCACGTACGGCGGCGGTGGTGGCGGCGGCGGCGGCGCGGGCTTTCCCGGCACCTCGGGCGGAAACGGAGGCGTTGGCGGCTTTGGCGGCGGTGGTGGCGGAAACGGGGCAACCGCAGGTGGGTCAGCCACCGCTGGCGGCCCCGGCGGCTTTGGCGGCGGCGGTGGCGGCGGAGCTCTAGGCGGAAATGGAGGCGGCGCCGGCGGCGCCGGCGGCGGCGGCGGTGGTGGCGCTGGTGTTAGCGCCGCAGCGCCGGGCGGAACGCTGGCAACCCTCAGCGGCGGAGCAGGCGGCAGCGGTAGCGTCGACGTCGGTGGCGGAGGCGGTGGTGCCGCCGCAGGGCCGGCAATTTTTGTGAACACTGGATCGCTGGTGACGACGAACAGCGATGCCGCGAGTTGCGCGGCCACGGCCGGCGGCGCGGGCATCGGTACGGGTGCCGCGCCGAATGGATCACCGGGTACCGCCGATGCGACGCCGGTCTTTAACTACGGCGGCAGCGTCAACGGCTCGACCGCGACCGGACCCGTCGCAGCCGCATTAGGGTCGGGCACGCCGTAAGGTTCAGTGGTCAAAACCGGCTTCCGTATTGTCCGCCTGGCTCGTGGTGATGTGCACGTCGTGATCGACGAAGGCGTGAAAGACTTTGTCTTTTGAGATCACGGCATCTTTTCCGCGCGCCATGTTGTGTGAGAACAAGCCGAGGACGCCGAGAGTGAGATAGCCGGCGATGGCATACGTCGATGCCTCACCTTTCCGGTCCGCGTTTGCGCTGGTGTTGGCGTTATCCGAAAGCACCACCTTACCGCCGTCCTCGCTGTAGACCCAGTTGATGACGAACTCGATCTTACCGCCGCTTCCGTTTCCCCCCGCTCCCTCGACTTTCGTGAGAGTTGCCTCGCCTGCTGCGCCCTTGGGAATAACGACCATCCCGTCAAGGTCGACATTTCGCACCACGATCACCGGAACCGTCGTGCCCTGGCTGACGTCGCGTGACGATATATCTTGTACCAGCGAAATGTCGACGGGGGTTCCACCCTTTACAAGCTCTACGACCGGCGATGACGATGGCGTGGGCGATCCAACCGGCGCTGATGTTGTTGGCGCTGTGGCTGCGCCCGCGGGTAAGCTGCTCACGAAGGATAGCGTCACTAAAAGAAAAGCTACAACGGATCTCATAGCAGTATCGCTCCCGTTCACCAAATACGAAGATTTGGTGCTGTGCTTTTCCGGGCGCAAATCTCCATGTCATGCGGTGGTAGTCCAAATGGACCAATGGCATGTGAGGCTAACGATGACCTGGGTCCCTCGACTACGGCGCTTCGCGCAGCCTGTACTGAGCGAGCGTAGCGAGTCGAAGGGCTCGGGATGAGGGGGAGGGGGCTGCGCGCCTTCGCCTATGTTGCGCGATGACCAACCAGCTGGTAGACTAGCTTTATGAAGACGATCGGGGTTTTCGAAGGCAAGACGAGATTCTCGGCTTTGGTTGCCGATGCGCTCAAAGGCGAAACGACGATAATCACGCGAAACGGTCGACCCGTTGCGGAGATTGGACCGGTAAAGAGTCGCGCCCTCGATCGCGGCCGGAAAGCCGCTGAGCGTCTCGAGTCGCTTCGGTCGAGACTTGCAGCCGAAGGGCGGCTCAAGAATCTCGATATTCGGTCTTTGATCGACGAAGGACGCAAGTGATCGTTGTCGATGCAAGTATGGCGTTGCGCTGGGTCCTTGCCGAAGAGATCGACGCCGAGGTGATCGCGGCGCGTACCTACGTGAGCGAGCATGGCGCATGCGTGCCGGGGAACTTCCAAACCGAGGTCGTACACGGATTGCTCCAAGCTGAGCGGCGAAAGCGAATCTCGAGCAGCGATGCATCGGCAGCTTTGACCGACATTATGGACTTCGCCCTAACGGTCGAACTGCCCGATCCGCACCTCATCACGATTACCGCGCGCGATCACAGCCTTACGGGCTACGACGCAGCGTATCTCGCGCTAGCACTTCAATCCGGCATTCCGCTTGCAACGGTCGACGGCACCCTGCGCGCGGCGGCACGCGCGGCGAAAGTGCTCTGGCAGCCGCGACGGCAGAAGCGATCGTAAGGTGCTTACCAGAAGAGTTGGTTCGGCTGGTGCGGCTTCACCCAGACGATCAGATCCCAAATCGTCGGGAACTCGAAGATCGTGACGACGTCGCTGGCGTCGGGGACGCGGCCGATCTTGACGATCGTTTGCGCGGACGGGTCTGACAGACTGCCGCCGGCGGCGACAAAGTCGCTGTTCCACACGTATTGATCGTAGAGCAGTTTTCCGGTATCCGGAACGCGCACGACGTAATGCACGTGTCCGTTGAATTCGAACCAGCGGCACGGATCGATGCCCCATAGTTGCGGTCGCGGTTCACCGTTGGGACGCGGCACGGAGAAATCGGCGCCCATCAGATTTCCGTTCACATCGTACCAGAGTTGGCTGGGATGCGTCGGGTCTGAGACCCACTTGCGGTTGGCGTAACTGATCGCTCCGGTATCGTCGGGCGACGTGTAGCGAACGTAACCGGCGGCGATGGCATCGCTCGCGTGCGGAAAGCGCGCGGTTATGTCGCGTTGGACGCTTTGGACGAATGCGGTCTCAGTGGGTGAGAGTGGTCCCCTGCAGGTAGGCGTTTCATCGGCGCACGCCGGCGCGGCAATGGCAACGGCGGCAACGGCAGCAACGAGCGCGGAAATCCACGTAGTCTTCATCGATGATCCTCCGGTGGCCAGGATGACGCTTTGTGCAACGGGCGATCGGGCCGAACGGTGACGGTCCGGTATATTTGACGGCATTATGTCAATATGTCATGATGTCAGTATGGTAAAAAAGATGGTCTATCTCGAAGAAGAGCAAGACCGAATCGTGAAGCGGCTGGCGCGCGAGGGCAAAACCTCGGAAACCGAGGTAATCCGACGAGCCATTACGGCGTACGGCGATTCAAATGCTGCTCGAATTGCGTCCGACACGCAACGCGTCATGCAGCACTTGAAAAAGCACCCCGAATGGAATGACGACCCAACGGAGTTCTTCCGCGGGTGACGCCCGGAAGCATCGTCGTCGTCGATTGGCGGGATGCGTTGCCGGCGACGGGTGAACCAGGTAAGCAGCGTCCAGCCGTCGTCATTGGACGTAGCGATTTGTTCCATCAAGAATTCGGGTACCTCTTGGTCGTCCCGTTGACGAGCGATGCTGCGATGTGCATCTCTGAAGCATCGCTAGAGATCGCGCCGACGAAAGAGAACCATTGCAAGAAGCGATGCTTTGCTCTCTCGTGGAGCGTTCAAACGATTCCAAAGCGGCGTGCCCGCGCGACCGAGGCGCGTGTGGCGAGAGAACAGCTCGATGAAATACGAGACCAGATTGCGCGGCTGGTGGAACGGTGACCCTTCGACAGGTTGGGGCGGTCCCTCGACTACGCTCACTGCGTTCGCTACGCTCGGGATGACAAGGGCGCTACGCGCGATGACAAATTACGCGGAGCGCTGCCAGAGACGGCGGAGCCAGTTACGGCGATCGGCGGACGCGCGCGGCGGTAGTTCCGGAATCGACGGAAGCGGGCTCAGCGCGCCGTCGCGCATGCCGAGATCGAACAGGCGCGAGAGACCCGGCGCGTCGTCGAAAGCCAGCATGTCAATCTCGAGTTCGGCTTTCGGGCGCACGTGTCGAATCGAGATCGGCCGCTTCTCGGTATCGCCGCCGAGACGAAGGATCTCGTTGTGCGCATAGGCGAGGCGCAGTTCGTAATCGAGCATGCGCTGCTGCCACAGCGTCGCGATGTTGTGAGCCATCTGCGCGAGGTCGGGCGTCTTCACGCCGACACCGTCCGTCGGCTCGGGATCGACGAGGACGACCGTGATTTCGGTGGCGCCGTGATCGATCGCGAGTGCGAGCGGCGAATTGTGAATGATGCAGCCGTCGGCATAGAGCGCGCGTTCCTCGCCGAAGGTCAGTTCGATCGGACTGAAGAGACCCGGCATGGCCGACGAGGCGAGCAGCAGCATCACGAAATTCTGCGCGTCCATCTCGTGATACTCGGTCAGCCGCACGCGCTCGGCGCGGTGGTCCGGAATCCGGTGCGAAACGCCGTCAGCCTGAAACACGGCCGACGAGCCGCGCGTGATGTTCGTTGCGCCCACCAACAGCGCGTGACGCCGGCGCGAAAAATCGAGCATCTTGCCGAGTTCGGCCGCGATCAGCGCGAGCGTTTCGTGGTGGATGCGTCCGAGATTGCGAATGAACGGAAAGAGGGTCGCCGCGCGAGCGATACGCATCGCATCTTGCAACGCGTTGCCGCTGCCGATCGAGACGATCTGCTCGATCGTCTGACGTAGCCGCGGAATGTGGGGGAAGAGCCGCGGCGCGCTTTCGGGCATCGCATGATGCCAAAAGTGTTCGATCGCACCGTCTTCTCCGGTTGAGAGCAATGCCGCGTTGATCGCGCCGATCGAAACGCCGCAGATGAAGTCGAACGATTCGCGCTGCATCAGCGCGTGCGCGACGCCGGCCTCGTACGCACCGTGCGCGCCGCCGCCGCTGAGTACCAGTGCTTTCATAGGATGAACGCAATCACCTCATTGCGCCCCGGGCGCAGCCACGGCGCCGGAACGTACAAAGCCTGCTGCGGTCCAACGTCCCAAAACCGCCCCGCGTGTTGCCCGTTGACCCACAATGACCCCTTTCCGAGCGAACTCGTCTCGATATAGATATCGGCACATTCGCCCATTTCAAATGTACCCCGATGGAAGGCCGGTGCGTTACGAGATTGTTCGGAAAACGCCAGCGCCGGCAACGTGCGAAGGTCGAGCGGGCGCACCGTCCAGTCGAGCAGCGGCTGGCCGTTCCAGTAGACTGCGCGGGTAATGCCCTTTTGCTCGAACGGAAAATCGGGACCGTAGTTCACGCGGCCGCCGTTTTCCACCAGGATCTCCAGCAGCGAGCCTTCGGGTGCCCGGTCAATCGAAAGCACCGACTCGCCGAGCCGGCGGTCGAGCCGCCCGACGACATCGCCGTCGACGCAGACGACGGCGTAATCGCGCAACGCCTCGATCGCAAGCTCGCCGCGAGCCGCTCCGCGGATGCGCGTTTGATAGAGAATGTAGCCGTAAGCTTGCCCGACCGACTCCATCGGCAGCGGATCGGGCGCGGCGAACGCGCGTCCGAACGCTTGCGAGAGCGCAGCGGTCTCGACCAAAACCGGCGCCGGCAGCGAGAGGACGGGCTCGAGATGCGGCACCGCCGGAAGCGCACGTTCGGTATGGCCGGCGATCACCTCGCGAAAGGCGAAATATTTCGGCGTTGGGCGGCCCGATTCGTCGAGCGCGGCGCGATAGTCGTAACTCGTGGTCGTCGGCCGATACCGCGCTTGCTCGTCGGTATTCGCGCCGTTCCAAAATCCGAAGCTCGTGCCGCCGTGGAACATATAGAGATTCACGCTAGCGCCCGCCGCGAGCATCCACGCTAAATCGCGCGCTTCTTGCGCCGGATCGTCGTGCGCGTGCGGTTCGCCCCAGTGATCGAACCAGCCGGCCCAATACTCGCCACAGAGCATCGGCGCGTTCGGGCGCGCGGCGCGGAGCGTTTCGAAGTTCGCGCGGGGATCGCCGGGACCGAACGTAAGCGCGATCGGCAGATCGGGCAGGCAGCCGCGCAGCGCGTCGGCCGGCTGATCGATCGTATAAAACGGCACGCCGTCGAAGCCGGCATCGACGAGCGCCGCGCGCAGCGCGCGAAGATAGTCCGTATCGTTGCCGAACGCGCCGTATTCGTTTTCGAGCTGCACGGCGACGATCGGACCCCCGCGCGAACGCAGCAGCGGTGCGAGTTGTTCGCCCAGATGGCGCAGCCAGCGCAGCACGGGCGCGAGATAGCGCTCGTCGGTGGTGCGAACGCGCGCACCGTCGGCGAGCAGCCACGCCGGCAATCCGCCGAAGTCCCATTCGGCGCAAACGTAGGGTCCCGGACGCAGGATGACGTCGAGCCCCGCCGCGGCCGCGAGCCGAACGAACCGTGCAACGTCACGCTGCCCGGAAAAATCGTATGACCCGCGCTGCTGTTCGTGCACGTTCCAGAACGTATAGGTGGAGATCGTGTCGAGCCCCATCGCCGCGGCCATCGCGAAGCGCGCCGCCCAATACTGATGCGGAATGCGGGGATAGTGGAGCTCGCCGGAGATGACCTGCCGCGCGCCGGTCATACGGCGCGAAGCCGCTCGGCCGCCGCTTCCGGCGTGAGATCGCGCTGCGGCTGCGCGAGCATTTCGTACCCCACCATGTACTTGCGTACGCTCGCCGATCGCAGCAGCGGCGGAAAGTAATGCGCGTGCGCGTGCCATTCATCGTGCACGCCTTCGCCGCTGGGTTGCTGATGCAGCCCCATCGAGTACGGAAACGGGGTGGCGAAGAGCCGGTCATAGCGCGCGGTGAGGTCGCGCATCGCGGCCGCGAGTGCGTCGCGCTCGGCGCTGGCGAAAGCGGCGAGGTTCGGGCGGTGACGGCGCGGCAGCACGAGCAGTTCGTACGGCCACGCGGCCCAAAACGGGACGAGCGCCGCGACGTGTTCGTTCGCATATACCGCGCGCGTGCCGTCGGTCACTTCGTGTTCCGCGTAGGCGCAGAGCAGACACGATCCGCGGCTGCGAAGATAGCCGGCTTGCGTGCGTGTCTCGACGGCAAGATCGTTCGGCACGTGTTCGTTGGTCCAAATCTGGCCGTGCGGATGCGGATTGCTGGCGCCCATCATCGCGCCGCGGTTTTCGAAGATCGTCACGGCGTTGATCTCGGGCTGCGCGCCCAGCTGCTCGGACTCCGCGGCCCAGACGTCGACGATGCGGCGAACGTCCGGCTGCGGCAGCGCGGCGAGATGGAGATCGTGCCGCGGCGAGAAACAGACGACGCGGCATCGGCCGCGCTCGCTGCGGGCGACGAGCAGTTCGTTTTCGTCCATCGATTCGTGCGGTGTTTGCGGCAGCAGCGCCGGAAAGTCGTTGTCGAAGACGTAGACGGAGTCGTAGCGCGGATTGCGCGCACCGTTCGCGCGTTCGTTGCCCGGACAGAGATAGCAGTGCGGATCGTAGGCCGGAACCGTAGCCGGCGGCGGCGTCTCGCGTTCGCCCAGCCACGGGCGCTCGGCGCGATGCGGCGAGACCAGCACCCACTGCGCGAGCAGCGGATTGTAGCGCCGGTGCGGTGCGTTCATCCATGCGGTCATGAGGCGACGTGCGCTCCGGCGGCCGGTGTTCCGTCGTAGAGATCGGGCGTGATGCTGGTGGCACGGCGGTAGCCATCGGCCAGCGCCGCCGCGAACGCATCGGCCGACGCCGCAGCGACGAGATTCACGGTGCAGCCGCCGAATCCGCCTCCGGTCATGCGTGCACCGTAACAGCCGTCGAGGCGCTGTGCGATCTCCACCAATGCGTCGAGTTCAACGCAGCTCACCTCGTAATCGTTCTTCAGGCTCGCGTGCGATTCGTCCATCAGCCGGCCCAGGCGCGGGAAGTTCGCTTCGCGTAATGCGACCGCGGCGTCGAGGACGCGAGCATCCTCGCTCACGACGTGCCGGCAGCGGCGGTAGATCACCTCGGGCAGATCGGCTTTGCAGCGCTCCAGCATCTCGAGCGAGACGTCGCGCAGCGCGCGAATCTCGGGGAAGCGCCGTTGCATCAGCGCGACGCCTTCTTCGCATTGCGCGCGGCGCTGGTTGTACTCGCTGCTCGCCAGTGCATGCTTCACCATCGTGTTGGCGACGATCAGCCGAGCACCGGCGCCGAAGGGAACGTGATCGACGGCGAGCGAGCGCGTATCGAGCATCAGCACATGGCCGGCGCGCGCGCACAGCACGGCGAACTGATCCATGATTCCGGCTCGGATACCGACGTGCTCGTGCTCCGAGCGCTGGGCGAGCAGCGCGAGCTCGGTTGGATCCATCGTGATGCCGCTCACCGCCAGCATCGCCAGCGCGATTGAGATCTCGAACGACGCCGACGAGCTCAGACCCGCTCCGATCGGAAGCGTCGCGGTCACGTCGAGAGCGGCTCCGTGCAGCGTCGCGCCGTGCTGCTCGAGTTCGATCAGGATGCCGCGCGCGTAATCGGTCCAGTCGCCGCGACGCGCGCGCGGTAACGCGCCGAGCGTGAAGAGCGCCGGCTGCCCGAAACGATCCGATCGAATCATCACCTCGCGATCGGTGCGCGGCCGGGCGTGCACGACCGTGTAGTATCCGATGGCGGCCGGCATCACGAACCCGTCGTTGTAGTCGGTATGCTCACCGATCAGATTGACGCGTCCCGGGGTGCGAACCTCGATCACGCGCGACTACGCTACTTGCAGTAGCCGCGATAGTAGTTCGTGAGAAATAAAGTGCTGCCGATCGTTCCCGCCGCGAGCGCTTGAATCGATGTGAGCGAGAAGAAGAGGAGCAAGACGAAAACCGACTTCATGGTGCAAACGTTCGCTGCAGTCCCTCGAATTCGCTGCTTCGCAGCGGAGCCTGTCCTGAGCGAGCGCAGCGAGTCGAAGGCCCCCTCGTTCTTTTTCGTCGATGAGCGAGTCAGGCGTGGGCCATTTGGCGCAGTTGTTTGAACAGCGGTTCGGCGGCCTCGGCCGGCGTGCGGAACGCGACGTTGAAACGATTGTAGCTATTGATGGTGGCGATGGCCCAGGTGAGCATCACCAACTCGCGATCGGTGAGCTCAGGGTGACGGGTTGCGGCGGTCCCTCGGCTACGCTCGGGATGACGACGTGGACTGAGCGAGATATTGATGCACGAGGGCGATGGCCATGCTGCCTTCGCCCACCGCGGCTGCGACGCGTTTGATCGAACCCGAGCGCACGTCACCGACCGCAAAAATCCCGGGCACCGTGGTTTCCAAGACATGCGGCGTCAGCACGAAGCCGCGCGCGTCGCGCTCGATCTCCGGCGGCAGCCACTGCGTTTCGGCATCGGCGCCGATCATCACGAACAGGGCGTCGGCGGATTGCCGGCTGGTCGTGTTCGTGGCGGTGTCGATCGTGGTAATCGCGTCGAGGTGCGTGTCGCCGTGCGCATCGGTCACTTCGGTGCGCGTTGCAACGTGGACGTTCGTCTTGGTCGCGAGCTGAACGATCAGGTAACGCGACATGCTCTTTTCCAGTGCGTCGCCGCGAACGAGCAGCGTTACCGAGCGCGCGCAACTCGCGAGATTGACCGCGGCTTGGCCGGCCGAATTGCCCGCACCCACGATAAAGACGTCCTTACCGTACAGCGAGCGAACTTCGTCCGGAGCGGCGCCATAGTAGACGCCGCGTCCGCGCAAGCGGTCGAGTGCCCGGACGTCGAGATGCCGCCACGACACGCCGGTTGCAAGCACGATCGTCCGGGCCGCGACGGATTGGTCGTCGTCGAGCGCGATCGTGTAGGCGGCCGGGTCGATTCGTTGCACGGAGCGGGTGACGACGATTTCCGCGCCGAGGCGTTTTGCCTGCTCGAGCGCGCGATGGGCGAGATCGCCGCCGGCAATACCGTAGGGAAAGCCGAGATAATTTTCGATCCGCGAGGAGGTGCCGGCTTGTCCGCCCGGCGCTTCACGCTCGATGAGCAAGGTCGAGAGACCTTCGGATGCGCCGTACACGGCGGCAGCTAGACCGGCCGGTCCGCCGCCGATGATGGCTACGTCGTAGGCGGGCCGGCGCGGCGAACAATTGAGGCCCAGCGCTTCGGCGAGCCGGCGCGTCGACGGATTGCTCAAGGCGCTCCCGTCGCGCAGGCGAACCTTCGGATACTCATCGCTCGTGTCGGTCGCGGTAACCCAATCGAAATCGATCGAATTGCGTTCGAGGAATTCACGAATCTCGTGCGTTTCGTTGTCCCACTGCGGACCGATGACGGTGAGCATCGGTGCGGTGGGCGCCGCGGCGACTTCTTGCAGCCCTTCGATACGGTCGCGCACGGAGGCTTCGAGTGCCGGCTCGAGGTTCGGCGCCCATTGTGTCAGGGTCTTGAACTCGCGGCCGTCGAGCCGCAGCACGCGCGCGTCTTGCGCGGCGCGAAAGTTCGCCGCCAGCGGTGCGTTCAGCACCAGCGGAAGTTCGCCGAAGGTTTCGCCGGGGAGGCGCACGCCGATCACGCGCTCGTCACCGTCGACGAGCTTCGTGACCTCGAGCCGCCCTTCGACGAGCACGAAGAAGACGCGGGTCGTGTCGCCTTCGCGCGCCACGTACTCGCCGGAAAGCAGCCGAATGTCGGCGCTGTGTCCGCTCAGAAAATTGAGCGCGTCGTCGCCGAGCGCCGAGAAGAGGGGAATTGCGCGCAGTTCGGCAGCACTAAACATCGTGAGTACCGACCACCGCAATACCGTGGGCGCGCGCCGCGATCGCGAGCGCGCGGTCGTGCGTTGCTACGGCCAAGCGCGTCCCTCTCGTCTCGTTCCACAGAAGCGCGGTCGCCAAGTGGATTGCATCCAGTGTTCCCAGTTCCGTCGGCATCGGCTGCGCAGCGCGTTGGAGAACGGTGTCGTCGACGTCGACGAGTTCGATCGAGGCGACCAGACTGAGAATCGTCGAGCGCCGCAGCGCGATCTCGGGATCGTCCAAGCGGGTTCGCAGCCGAAGGCGGTCGAGCGTGCGCAGACATTCGGCGCTCAGCAGCGCACTCGACACACCTCGCTCGATTTGCGGCCACTCGCTCAAGGCATCGGGCTGTTCGAGCGCGACGCGCAGCAGTACGGACGCGTCGATGTACGCGATCAACGCGGCCCCTGCCGCTCTTCGAGCAGGAGGTCAACGACGTCGACGCTCAGCTTCAAGGGCTTGCCGGGCAGCCGCACCCGATTGAGCGCGGGAGCGCCGGATGCCGGTTTACGAACGCGCAGTGCGGTCCGCTCGGCCGTAGGGACGATGCGCGCAATGGGCGTTTCGCGATCCAACACCGCGATCGTCTCACCCCGGCGAACCGCTCGCAGATATTCGCTCAGCCGCGCCTTCAACTCGGCGATCCCGACCTGCTTCATGACCACATTATGACTAGAAATGGTCATTATGACAAGCCGCTCCGTCAGGGGCGCCCTTCGACAAGCTCAGGATGACCGGGTGGCGAAGCGTCGCGTATGACGGAGATTGAACGGGTCCATCTGCCTACCGACGACGTGCGCGCTCTGATCGGCGAACTCGACGCGGAGCTGGCCGGTACCTATTTGCCGGAGCAGCGCCATGGACTTGCGATCGAGGCGATCTTCAAGCCGCCCGTGCGGTTTTTCGTCGCGCGTCTCGACGGCGATGCCGTCGGATGCGGCGGCGTCGCCTGCTTCGATGACTTCGCCGAAATCAAACGCATGTACGTGCGCGCCTCAACCCGCGGCGCCGGTGTGGCCGACGCGATCATCGAGCGTCTGCAAGACGAAGCGCGCCACGCGGGACTACGCCTCGTGCGATTGGAGACCGGGGTTCATCAACCCGCCGCGATCGGGTTCTATCGCCGTCACGGGTTCGTCCCGTGCCGCGCCTTCGAGCCGTATTCCTCATTGCCCGCGAGCGCGATCAAAACCAGTTACTTCATGGAAAAGCAGCTCGGTTGAACGTCAAGCTCCGGTAAAAATAGAGAACCCCTCGCCATCCTCGGCTCGGGGTTCGTCAACTGGCTTCGTGTCCGTAGGCTACCAGGCGAGGCCGGAGCGCGTCAATGAGAAACGGGCGCTCTTACCAAGGCCTAGCATCCCCTTTGCTTCAGGTTTACGCCCAGGTCGTAGATCGCGCGCTGGTCGATAACCGTTTGCTGGTAGTCGAGGTCGACGGTGGCGAGCTGGTCTTGCAGAAACGCGATCGCCGAGTTGTCGGCATCGCAGCTGCCGTAGACCGGGACGGGCAGGGTCGGATAGTCGCTGCCGTTGGCCTGGGTTTCGAGCTGAGCGATCTGCGACTGCAGTTGTGCGGCGCGCGCGTCCGGCACACCGGGCTGATTGAGCTGATATTCTAGTTCCATGATCGCCTGGCGCGTCGGCGCGTTCTTGGCGAGGTTTTGCGCGGGTGCGACCGACGGCACCGCCGTCAGGAGCATGGCGAGGGCGAGCGTCACGAGATGAACGTGCTTCATGGCTCGATTATACCGCCCTAGTGTAGTGTCTCGTAAATTAGTTGAATAATTCTGCACATCGTGTTAGAGTTACATCATGGGTCGTCCTCTTCGTGATCTGAACATGACGGATGCAGAGCGCGCGACATTGCAGAGCTGG
>Ga0335074_10002465_pt1 | contig 25187 bp, 19 predicted proteins | sample Lox_Sample_23_FD_206715 | JGI IMG/M metagenome (GOLD analysis project Ga0335074, IMG submission 206715) | Soil microbial communities from Loxahatchee National Wildlife Refuge, Florida, United States - Lox_Sample_2.3 | ecosystem: Environmental > Terrestrial > Soil > Wetlands | place: USA... | reverse complement strand
CGCGGTTTCCGCCGTGACAATATCGTAGGCCTTCAGAACCATATCCTCGTCCGGATTAATATTGCGTGTCAGGCTGTCCAGGCTGATTTCCACCGAGGTGACCTTACGAGCCGGATCCTTTACCGCGTTCGGCAGATCGATGGTTCCGTATTCGGCCTTGCGCGTGATTGTCATTCTGCGACTCGCTGTTGGCTGTAATCCCCCGACAACCGCGAGCATCTCCACCAGCGTGCGCCCGCCCTGCAAGGGATAGATTCCTGGCGTGCGAAACGCGCCGAGGAAAAACACGGGTTCGCTCCGGAATTGGGTAATCGTGATCGTGACCTGCGGCTCGCGGATATAGTCGCGAAGGCGAGTCGCCAGCACGGTCTCCAGCCCATGCTGCGTAAGTCCGGCCGCATGAACTTTGCCAATCAGCGGAAGTTCGATATTACCATCCGAGTCGACCCGGAAAGGCCGCTGATCGATCTCTTGGGCCTGCGGAACCGAAATAAGGAATTGGTCTCCCGGACCCAGCTGATAATCCGGGCGAATCGATTCCATGAACCGCGGTGCCGTTGTCTGGGTTGGTTGTGCTGGAGGAGCTTGGCCCCACACGCCGGTCGTCCAAGCAAGGGCCACGCCGAAAAAAAAGTAACGGTGACTTAGCATGGATCGTTCAATCGTATCATACCTTGGCGCGAATTCCAGAAGAATTTTGAGCCCCGAGTCCGGCTTTCAGGTCCAAACCACCCAGCCGTATCGAGCGTATATCGACTTCCAAAGAAACCGAGCGCTGGAGCAGGTGCCCCGAGACAAACAAACGGAAGTTCCTTTGTTTCCTTGACCATTCCCTCTACTCCCGTCATGGTTCCATCCCAGGAAGCAGAAAATGCCGCGTCGACTACGAGCCGAACGGTGAGGGCAACCCTATCGGCTATGGTCTAAGCTGGCGATGGCGGACTCTAGCTTGCTCAGCCGTTCCAGCAGCATTTGATTCTGCTGTCGCTGTTCGTCGAGTTGCTGCCGCTGCTCCTGAAGCTGTCGCTCCAAAGTTTGTATTCGTGTCGCCTGCGCATCGCTCTGCGCCTGTTGCCGCTGCACTTCGTTCAGCAACATGACCGGCAGCACCTGATACTTCACGGTCTCGATCTGTCCGTCAGCCGAGCGCGCCACTAGGTCCGGATAGACCTTGGCCACTTCTTCGGCGATCAATCCGTACTGAACCGGCTTGGCGCCGTCGGCGAAGGGCTTTTTGTAGCGGAAAGTCACCGGCCGCAGTTGCATCAATCCACGGCTGGCGTCGCCCATGTCGTGAATGTCTTCTTTGTATCGGCGAGAGGAACTGGCAACGCCCAACTGGCCCGTACTCGTGTCGATCAGCACGGAAACGCCGCTGACTGCCGTCGATGCGACACCGGCCACAAAGAAGGCAGTTTGAACCGCGGGGTCACTGAAGGTGCTAGAACCTCCGATTCGGATCGTCCCGCTATCGGCAGACGCGCCACGAGTACCGATTTCAATGTTGCCGCTGTTTCCGTTTGCAACCAAGCCGGCGGCTCCTTGCCCAATACCGATGTTATTACTTCCGCTGACGTTGTTGGTTAGCGCTGACGTCCCGATTGCCGTGTTGTTGGTGCCCGTGGTATTTGAAAACAACGCGGCTTGCCCTAGGGCGGTGTTCGAGGCCCCGGTGCTGTTGCTGAGAAGGGCGCCCTCGCCGATGCCTGTATTAGAATTCGCATCCGTTGGCGACGCATAATACCCGTTGATGTCGATAATCACATCAGTCGAATTCGTCGCGTATACCTGAATGTCCCCGTTCGTCCCCGCCGGCACGATCGCTGCATTGTCTACAATTCCACCCGATAAGTCATTCAACGTTGCCGTGCCCGGAAAGGGGAGCCCTTCGGGCCACAGCGTCAGATACGCGAGCGGACCGGGAGGCACCACGGCGACATTTACGGAGTACGCGCCCACGGTCGATGGAATCCCGCTGTTGCATGGCGAACTCAGCATCGGGACGTCCCGCGCGACCCCAGGGGAAATCGACGGCGGACCGAACGGGCTTGGGAATCCCCGGCCCGTGCGCGTGTCCATCACGCGGCACGGCGTCATCGCGAAAAAGGTCATCGCACCCGGCGACGAGAACGGACTGGCCGATTGCGTTCGGGCGGTCACGGTTCCATTCAACAGATTCCGCTGAGCCAACTCTGGAGACCAGTACAAAGGCGCGGCCCAGTTCTTCAGTGGCGGATCGAGCGGCTGTTGGGCATAGATGGGCGTGAAAATCGAGAATAAGGCGCAGAGCGCCCCGTTTCGGAAATGACGCAGCATTCCTCAAGTATACTCCATTCCCTAACGTTACGGGTACTGATTCTCCCGCCAGTTCCGGTGCATCGTTGGGGATCTGGATGGCAGCGGCGAATGTGACGCAGTGAATCTTCAGCCAGATCCTCAACGCCCACCGCGGCCGAGCCTGCCGCTTCGCACCGTGAAGCGTCGCTTCACTTCAAAGTACGTAGAATCGTCGAGGATCTCAGCTCGATGGCGTCCGGCGAGTCCCAAAATCTTGACCAGGCGCGGGTCGAGCCAATCCGCGGCGAGCTTTCTCCAATTCCTTTCGCTTACAAACGTTTGGACCTTTTCACTGCCATTGTGAACTTCGGCGAGAGCCGCGCCGCCATTGCTGCTTTCTCTGCCGCTAGTTGCGGTCGTAACGATTCATCACTCGGAACGCGAGGGAAAGAGAAATCTGCGAAGGATTGTTCCTTGTTGGAGCAAATCAAAGCAACTTGGCGGGCGGGAGTCTTTGCTTGAATCGCGACAAAAAGGAAAACCGTAATGGATATGGCCCTCAACCCCGGCACGGAACGCCCAATCAGACTAGCTTTTGCTAATCTTGTTGTTGGCCAGTTCAGAATACCCAAGCACCCGGGAGACCGGGGCCTCGGCACTTTCAATGACGGGCTCACGCGAAGCGACAAAGGCGATAGTGAACGCGACTCCCTGGAATTTAGAATGCGTTTGAGTGAGATCGAGAAGGTTGCGGGTGTTCTTGTCGACCGCGACGGGGAGTTTCACAGCATCGGCTTTGTCAATGAGCGCCGGACGAAGCTGCTTGTGTTTTTGGAAAGCCCCAGATTTCTGTCGGCGGTTCGCCGAAACGAATCGGTCAGCGCAGTGATCACCACACCGGAACTCGCGAACGCAATTCGTCCGGAGCTGGGCGTCGCCAGCTGTCGACAACCGAGGGTCGCCTTCGCAAAACTGCACAACGAGTTGGCGCGTTGCGGTTTTTATTGGAAGAATTTTCCCACTGCTATCGATCCGGCAGCGCAGGTCCATCCAACCGCGTGGATCGCGGAACGCAATGTTCGAATCGGCGCCGGAAGTATTGTCGAGCCCCACGCCACCGTTTTGGAAAGATGCCTGATTGGAGAATCCGTGGTGGTCGGAGCCGGAGTTGTGCTCGGCGGAGTCGGTTTCCAAACCGTCCGGTGCGCCGCCGAAAAGATGGAAATGAAGCATGCCGGAGGGCTTCTTGTTCATGACCGGGTCCGCATTCTTCCGGGGGCGGTGATCGCAACCGGAGTATTTCATCAGCCAACTAGCATTGGCGAAGACACGCGTATCGGAGCGAACGCCTTTGTCTCGCATGCGGTGCAGGCGGGCAGCAGTGTCTTCATCGGTCATGGTGCGGTGATCAACGGAAATGTCACAATTGGTGACGATACCTGGATCGGACCTGGCGCGGTCATCAGCCAAAGCCTCCACATTGGGGAGCGAGGATTCGTGAGCCTGGGAGCCGTTGTGATCCGAGATCTCGCCGCTGGGGCGCGGGTTAGTGGAAATTTTGCGCTGCCACACCGGCGCCTGATGAGAATGATCGCCGGGTTCGGATCGGGCCGCCGATGAGAGTGCTACTCACCAACAATGCCCTGGATTACCGAGCCGGAACCGAATTGTATGTGCGCGACGTCGCGCTGGAACTGATGCGTCGCGGCCATCGGCCGGTCGCCTACAGCACCAAGCTGGGCGCTGTGGCGGAGGAACTGCGCGCGGCGACCATTCCGGTGATCGACCGCCTGAGCTCCCTGGCGGAAGCTCCGGATATCATCCACGGGCATCACCATTATGAAACTCTTTCGGCTCTGCTGCGATTCCCGACGACTCCGGCGATCTACTACTGTCACGGCTGGCTGCCGTGGCAGGAGGCGGCGCTCAAGCATCCAAACGTGATTCGCTATGTCGCCGTGGACGATCTGTGCCGCGAGAGACTGACAGCCGAATGCGGCATCCCAGCGGAGCGAATCGAAGTGATCTTGAATTTCTTTGACCATCGCCTTTTCCCGGCGCGCTCGCCGCTTCCGCCCAAGCCGAAACGGGCCTTAGCTTTTGGCAACGACTTCAACGCGAACTGGGGCATTTCGCCGCTTCGCGAAGCGTGCAACCGCATGGGCATCGAACTGGACGTCTGTGGGCTTCACCAGGGAAACTCGGCCGTCGAACCTGGCCGGCTGATCGCGCGATATGACTTGGTTTTCGCCAAGGCACGTGCTGCGATTGAGGCACTGGCCGTCGGTGCGGCTGTCGTTCTATGCGCTCATGGACGGCTGGGACCGATGGTCACGACACGTAATTTTGCATCTCTGCGACGTTTGAATTTTGGGATTCGAACGCTCACTCAACCGCTCGATCGCGCGTTGCTCGAAATGGAGTTAGACAAGTATAATTGTGAGGACGCAGCCGGAGTCTCGCAATGGACCCGAACGGAGTGCGAATTGCAACCGGCTCTGGACCGGATCGTAAACCTTTATCAGCGGGTTCTGGAGGAGGCGCCTCAGAAATCGATCGATCCACACGAAGCTGGAAGGGCGGCGGTGGAATACCTCGAATCCTGGGCGGCGCGATACAAAGGTCAAGCCCACGGGAACGAAATGGACGGCTTAAGGGAGCACGTTCGGCACTTAGAGGAGTCACTTGAGCAGTGCACCGCCCGTCTTGAGGACGTTTCACGGATCAGCGAAGAGCGTGCGCAGGCTCTCCACGATACTGCGTTGCAAAGAGATGCCGAACGCTCTTCGGCCGCGGAGACGGTGGCGCGCTTTACTTATGAACTTCAGGGGCTACGCTCTTCGGCCGCGGAGACGGTCGCACGCCTTACTTATGAGCTTCAGGATCTACGCTCTTCCGCCGCGGAGACGGTGGCGCGGCTTGCTTATGAGCTCCAGGCTCTCCGCTCTTCGGCGAGCTGGCAGTGGAGCCAACGTGTGCTTCAAAGCTCACTCGTCCAAACATTGTTCGGGCCGCTGATCCGCTCGGTCGCCGAGAATCGTAACCATTTGCAAGGTTCCTCAAACTCGACGGGACTCGATCCCGAACACCCCGCACTCGATCCGGCCGCGAAGGAAACGTGATGTTTCCCGACTCGACGCGAGAAGCGGGCAAGCGCCGATTCCACGGCAGCTTCCGCGTAGATGGCCCCTTGGCCGTTCGCGACAATATGCCCTTCATCGTCGGGGCACCGCGGTCTGGCACAACAATGCTGCGCTTCATGTTGGATTCTCATTCGGCGCTCGCAATTCCGCCTGAAACCGGTTTTGCAGCGCAAATCGCCACGGCCGAACCGAACTCGAAAGAAGACTTCTATAACCTGGTTACGACATTCCCGCCAGACGCACCGGCCTGGGGAGATTTTGGCGTCGCGGCGGTGGAGTTTTGGAATGAGCTTGCGGGAATTCATCCCTTCACGCCCGGTGAGGCTCTGCGCACTTTCTACCGATTGTACGCGAAAGCGCAAGGTAAAACGCGCTACGGAGACAAAACGCCCATTTATTGCCACCACCTCAAGCAGATTGAGCAGATCTTGCCAGAAGCCTGCTTCATACACATCATAAGAGATGGGCGCGACACCGCCCTTTCTCTGCGGACGCTCTGGTTTGCTCCAGCACGCGATATGGCGTCGCTGGCTCGTTATTGGGTGAGCTTGGTTCGGAGTGCGATCGAGGCCGGGCGAACCTGCCGGGCGTACAAAGAAGTGCGATACGAGGATCTGGTGCGGGACCCTGAGCCACAACTTCAGGCCATCTGCGATTTTGTCGGGCTGGATTTCGAACCTGAGATGCTTCGCTACTGGGAACGCACGCCGCACCGCTTGAAAGAGCACAAGGCCAGGCGTGGAGGCAATGGGGAGACCATCGTTACGCATGAACAGAGAGTGGATCAGCAGAGGTTGACGATGGAATGTCCACGGCAAGATCGCGTCCTGCGCTGGAAAAGCGAAATGCGCGAAGACGAGCGCCGCCACTTTGAGGAATATGCCGGGGATCTTCTCAAAGAGCTCGGTTACGAGATCTGATCGTTCTTTTCCGCCTGCAAAGTGCCTTTGCAGACGCGAGCTACCACGGCGGGACCTGCAAAGCCGGTCAAGTTCGATCGCTCCATTCCGTTTCCGAATAACTATTAGAAAGAGGAACGTAACGTTAGGTTTTGGGGCGGCTTTAGTGTAAGATCGTTGCTGGCCCATTCGAAGTGCGCTGGGAAAGCGGTCGCATGGACTGGAGTTTAGCTACGAGATGTCCCCTTGTGATCACCAGGGAAAGGAGTGTTGTTTAATGTTTCAGTGGAAAGCAAAGCACTGTTGCGTGCTTGCGATCATCGTCGCTAGCGGGTTGCCCGTGGCGTCGGGTCAAGCAACCCGGACGTGGGTTTCGGGCGTCGGCGATGACGCGAATCCCTGCAGCCGGACTGCGCCCTGCAAGACTTTTGCCGGTGCGATTTCGAAGACCTCCGCCGGCGGAGAGATCGATGCCCTTGATCCCGGGGGCTTCGGCGCGGTAACCATCACGAAGGCGATTACGCTGAGCGGGTATGGAGCCTATGGATCCGTCCTCGTTTCGGGTACAAATGGAATTGTCATCGCGGCCGGATCATCGGACGTCGTGGTCCTTCAGGATCTTGAGCTGAACGGAATTGCGCTGAGCGGTTCGCCCGGACTCAACGGCGTCAGCTTCAACTCCGGCGCTCAGCTGGTGGTGAAGGACTGCAAGATTCTCGGTTTTTCTCAAAATGGAATCAATGTTGCGTTGAACCAGTCCACAAATGCCAGCGTGGCCGTAACCAACACTAGCGTCACGGGCGGCGCAGTCGGGTTGTTTTTCTCTAATACGGGCACCGGTAAGCTCACAGGCAGCCTCGATCGGGTGACCGTGGAAGGCGCAGCGACCGGCGTCGAGACGAATTCTGCGAACAGCTTCGTCACCGTCAATAACTCGACACTGATGAACAATTCCTCGTTCGGGGTCCTCGGTGCGTCCGGGGCGCTAAGCGTGGAGAGCAGTATATTTTCGTCGAACGGGGTGGCGCTCCAGTCAAACACTGGCGCAACGGTCCGGGTTGCAAACAACGGAATTTACGATAATCTGACCGGGTTCGGGTGTGGAGGAGGTACGCTGGCGTCGGCCGGAAACAATCGCAAAGGGAACAACGTGGGCGGAGGGTCGGCATGCACGCCGACGACGACGATCACAGTTCAGTAATGATCCCTCGGCCGGTACGCCGTTAATAACGCAGCAGGTAGGGACGTTCCAATCGAAGATCGCCAGGGCGCAACGTCAATGTTGTTAACAAGGAGAAATCTCTGTTCGCTGCAGATTTGAATGCCCGAAACTCATGGCGCGAAATAGCCGAACAAGTCCAGGATTAGATAGGTGGGATTGGTGGCGTAGGCGCTGATTTCCGTATTGTTGGTCGGCACGATCGCCATGTTATTCGTAATCGCCCCATCCAGCGCGTTCAGTGTCGCCACCGTCGGTCGCGTGGTCCCTTGCGGCCACATCGTCAAGTAACCCAGTGGCCCGCTCGGCACCACCGTCGCGTTAAACACATACGCCTGCGCCGAGGGAGTGCCTCCACAACCGTCAAGCACGTTCACATCAAACTCCCCAATAATCGTCGAGGAGATCGGTGCCTGACGCGTGTCCAGCACTCGGCACGGCGGTAATGCGTACAGCGACAATCCCTCCGCTTCCGTCGGCGCGAAGTACCCGTTCAGATCCACCACCAAATCGGTGTTGTTGGTCGAATACACATTAATGCTCCCACCGGCTCCCGCCGCCACGATCGCGGCATTCGCCACAATCGTACCCGTCAGGTCGTTTAGCGTCGCCACGACCGGCTGCGCCTGCCCAGTGGCCCACGCCGTCAGGTACCCGATCGGTCCCGGCGGCACTACGGTGAAATTCAGCGAATAAGCTTGTGCCGTCACCGGCAGATTACAGGTGCTCGACAACAGCGGCAGCGTTCGCGTCGAACCCGCCGTTAAGGCCCCGGTGGTGAGCAGATTGATGCGTGTGTCTACCAGCCGGCACGGCGTCACCGGGTAAAATGCGAGCGCGCCCGCAGTACTGGCTGGCACGAAATAGCCGTTGATGTCCAGGATCACCTGCGTATCGTTGGTCGAATAGACGCTCACCGCGCCGTTGGTCCCGGCTGGCACGATCGCCGCATTGGACTTGATCCGCCCATCGAGCGAATTCAGCGTGGCCACCTGCGGCTGCATCTGTCCCGTCGGCCACACCGTCAGATAGCCGAGAACCGTCGAAGGCACCACCGCCACATTCAACGAATAAGCTTGCGCGGTCGCGGGAATGCCGCAAGAACCGCTCGGAATGGTGAAGCTGCGCGTCGTTCCGGTCGAGATGAGAGGTCCGCCGAAAGGTCCGTTGGCATTGCGCGTATCGACCACGCGGCATGGCGTAATCGGGACAAACTGCAATCCAGCCGCGGGCTCTTGAACAATCGTAAGGGTAGTGTTCGAAGCAATAATTGTGCCGGTGCGGGGAGTGGGTTCGGGATTGGGGTCGACAGTCAAGTCAAGTAGGCCGCCGCCAAGAACCCAGGGAGAATCGACAGTGATCCAGGGGACGTTCGAGCCGGCGGCGTAACTGCAGTTTGGCAAACCGGGCACGTTGATCACCAGTTCCCCGCCAGTTCCGGAAATCGGTCCTGGCGCGCTGACCGGAGAGGCGCTGCACCCGGCTCCATTCTGAGTCGCGAGGAACGATGGAATGGAGCCGTAAGGCATTGGCAGGAGAGTGGCCGTTCTCGCGAAGCTGGTGTTTGCGGCAGCAATTATGGTGACGGTGCCGTTGCCCGATCCACTGCCGTTCATAAACGTGATCCAGCCCGGAGCGTTCGCGGTGAAATCCCACGAGCAACCAGCGGGAGCGGTCACCATGACTTGTGCCGTTCCACCCGCGGGATCGAACACGAAGCCGCCGGGAGAGATTGAATATGTACACGTGTTGGTTCCATCCTGCGTAACGTTGACGGTTTGACCGGCCAGAGTGATCGACCCCGTGCGCGGGGAGGCGCTCGTATTCGGAGCGGCCGAAAAAGCCTGGGCTAACGGATAACTCGGTAGAACCGGCTGGAGCGTGATCCAGGATGTGGCCGTGCTGGCCGAGATCGCGCCGCATCGTGAGGCGGGCGGCTGTGATGGATCGATTGGGTCGAAAAAAGAGGGATCGAATTCTTCAACGTCAAGATAGGCAGTGCCGCCGCCGACCGGGAGCAGCGTATTTTGCGGGCTTACGGTAAAGGTGCAGGTCGCGGCGACCACGGCGAAGCCGCCCGGGATCGTGATCGGAGGCCCGGAAGCCGGGGTGAGAACGACGTCGCGTGTCCCGAGCGCTGCCCCGGTGAAATCGAAGTTGGCGCTCAACACGTTCGCCGTGGGATTGCTGAGCGGCGCCGGTGGATTCGAAACTCCGGTTCCGGGAATATCGGGGACGCCTGTGCCAGTCAGTTTCACTTGCGCGCCGGTCAGGCTGAAACCGGCCGTGAAGGTGACGGTACTGACGCCGGTGTTCGGCGCCTGGTCCGGCGAAATCTGGACGCAATTGGAGGTGAGGCAGAGTCCGTTTTCGAAGCGCGGCACGGGGGCGCTGACGCTGGCTTGCGCTGAACTCGAATCGGTATAGAAAGGCGCGAACACCACTGACGTTTGAAGCTGGGTGTCGGGCGAGGCATTCAGGATCGTATAAGGAACCTCAGTGAATTCCGCGCTATTAGGATCCGCCCAGAGAATTTCGTAAACGGCAAGATTGCTGGCAGGAGTCAGGGTGAGGGGCGTAGTGATGGGGCTGTAGGCGCCCGCACCGGAAGAATCGGTCTGGGTTAAAGCCATGACACCCGTCGCTCCGCTTTGATATTGGGTTGGGTCGCCGTTATAGGAACTCGAATTGGTGGGGAAAATATAAAGCAGCGGCGGGACCTGGACGGAGGCGCCCGTGGGAATATTCAGGAACTGGACAGCGAGACGCGTACCGGCGTTCGCAATTCCATCGAGATTGATTCCGGTGTTCAGGCCGCCGAGGCCGGCCGAATTCAAAGGATAATTGTTTGCTTGAATGCCGGCGACGACAAAGGGCGGATCCGGCGATGGCGGCGCATTGGCTCCATTGTTCTGCCACTCGAAAAGCGATTCCGTGCCGTAATTGACACCCGTCACGTTCTGCGCAACGTCCGCGGGATAATTTGCGGTGCCTGTGAAGCTGTAGGAGGAGTCGTTAACAGTTGCGTTCCCTGCGATCCCGGCGTGATCGCCGGTTAAGAAGGAAATATTTTTCGGTTTCCAGATCGTTTGAAATCCTTCGCAGATCCTGATCCGGGATCCCAGCGTCGGCTGGCAGGGCGTAAGGCCGGGAAGAACCGTAGCGGCACCGATATCGGGAAACGGAAGCAGTGAAACCGGCAAACTGCCGGTCACGGTCACCAGAGCAACCACCTCGGTCTGGGCCGACGGGGGAGGCGCGGGGCCGAGAGGAACGACGTTCGCCCGAATATTTGTAATTCGCAGGGTTCTGGTTGCCGCCTCGCCGGGCGGATCGAGCGGTACGTTGAAGAAAGTGATGGCGTTGAGCTGCCCCGGACTCTGCGGCGTGCCGAGCTGCCCCTGAAACGCGTTCGGCCTGCCGCACCCATAACTATTTGCCCCAGGGCGGCCATTGGTGCCGTCGCAGGTCGCAGCGCCGTAGCCGTTCGGAGTTGCGTCGTAGGTCGAGCCAGGGTCGCCGGTGCTGACAATGCTGCACACGCCGGGTCCGAGATCGCCGTTGTCGGGAGCTTCGGTATTTCCGCAGTTCAACAGCGGCTGCGTCGGGTGGATGGTGGAAACGGGCTCGTCAACCAGCAGCAGCGCTTCAGTGAATTGGCCGCTCGCGACCATCCTCGTCGTGACGGTTGCATTGAACAAGACGGTGATATTCACTTGTGGAACCGGCTGCCCGGCTGGCGTTGGAGTGCCGCCTGTGCAAGAGAGAACTATATCTCCGACCGGCTCCGTCATTCCCTCTGCTCGAACGAGGGTCGGAACGGTCAAGACCTGGCAATTAAAATCGGCGGCCGCGAAAATCGGTACTGCCACGCCTGGCGACAGAATAATCATCAGGAATCTTGCTAAAAAGCGAGGATCTGCGGATGGGCTGGAGATGTCCGAGGACATTGCGAGATTTGGCTCCGACGGCTCCTCTCAAAATTGTAACCGTTTCAGGAGCGAGTGCAAGCTTCATTTCGGTGCCGAACTGTACCTGGACTGCCCCTTCTTCGGGAGCCGAGAGATGTCCATCGACCACCGCACATGCCTCCAGCGGCCGATGGGCATGGCACTCACGATGTTTCACCACCTCATCAATGGCTTTCCCAACCACGATGCCCGACAGCGGATGTGGATCTTTTGGGCGTAACCCTGGCCCAATACACTCCGCACCAGATGACCTACGACCTGCGACGGCTCCGGCTGAAGGGCTTGATTTACCGCCCCCCGAAAACCAACCGCTATTTCGTCATTCCTTATGGATGGAAGGTCGCCCGCCTATTCTCGCGATTGGAAGCCTGCGTGTTCCGGCCCGCCATGGCCCTGTTCGCCGCCAACGATGCCGTTCTACCAAACTCCGCTGCTCACCAACTTTCGCAGTTCTTTCTGATCCTTGGCGGACACTGCAATGTGCAGGGCTGCCCTGTTGTGCGCCAAAACATTTTGCCGTGGTAAGCATTCTCGTGCCATTGATCGCCACTCTCCGTCAAGGCATCGCCGCGCTCGACCGCGAGATTGAGCAAGCGGCGGTGCGCATCCCGATTTTGCTATCTTCGATTCCTTCCCGGGAGCGGTACTGGTGCCTCGCTTGCTTGCTGCCTTTGGCTCGCCGCGGGACCGCTAAAATCTGCGGCCGAGATACGGCAGTTCAGCGGGATTGCCCCCGTCCTGGTGCGCAGCGGAAAAACCGCCTGGGTTCACTACCGCTGGCTTTGTCCGAAGTTCCTTCGCCAGACGTTCCAGCAATGGGTGGGCATTCCATCGGTTTCTGTGACTGGGTTCGGGCCTATTATGAACAGCAACGCCACCGCGGTGCCGGCCAACACACCGCCGTGCGAGCGCTCGCCTTCAAGGACGATTCCCGCTACCTCCAAAGCCTTCGCCAACGAGGTTCGCCGCTGGCCGTCCACTGACAAAGTCTTCCGCAAGAAAACTCTTGACTCGACCTATTCAGATGACTGCTAGAGAGGCGCTTTCGGCGACCGCCAACGTTTTTAGAGTTACGATTGCGCATCGGCAAAGGGCGCGTCAGGATCCCCCGTTTAGGCTGCGCCGACGATCTCGGGAGGACTCCAATCGCGTCACCGGAGAGCCAGCTTATGAAATGGAAGAGCGCCCAGTTCCGCAGTCCGAGGTTCCCTGAGAGGTGGCGGCGAAAACGCAGCCGTTTCCGCTGAAGCCTCCGCCGCTCGCGCGAAATACGTTTCGCCTGGAGGATATGTACGACCGATCGCCCGAGTAGGAACAGTTTTGCAAGCAATTGTTTGAAACAAATCAGATAAACATCGGCGGGCCGTACACGGTGTTGCCTCTCGAAAGAAACGAACAATTTTCCCCGAGCAACGTTGGGTGGGGCGGCGTATCCGTGGATCCCTTCCTCGGTTTGTTGTTTGTAAACGTCATCAATATCGGCCAGTAGGGACACCTGGAGAAGCAGGGTTCAGAATACGCGAAAGTCGGCAGGCGAAGATTCTGCGTGACCGCCAAACGACTAAACATTATTAATAGCGCAAGAGAACGATGGGGAGGCGAACGCGTGACGAATGATATACTCGAATGATGCTCGCCGCGTTTTATGGGAAGGAATCAAAGAAGATTTTCAATCTTACCCACGTACGCGAAATCTTGATATCTACCTTTTCACAGCGTCAATTCTCAGTTCCTTTAATAATTGGGCTTCTCTTGGCCTACGCCGGAGAGATGGGGCAACCGACGTTCCATACGGATTCTTACTTCGAGATTTGGTATCGCGACAATTTTCTGGATTACTGGACAGGGTACGGAAGATATCTCTCCAAGCTTATCATGCTCGCGCTTGATCGTGTCTACCCGCCAACTTTTTTGTTGCTCATTGCCGTCATGACACTTGCTTGTGTCGGGGTGTTGCTCGCGGCGTTGTGGAGTGTTTCCGGCAAAGCGCGGCCGATTTTAGTAATAATCCTCTGCACATTCCCTTTCTTTTTCGAAACCTTTTCTTATGCGCCCGGGCGATACGTGCCGCTGGCGATCGGGTTTGGTGTCCTTTCTGTGATTACGGATGGTATGGTGGGGCTGATATGCGCTTTGGGCGCGGTCTTTATCTATCAGTCATCACTTTATTTTGCTTTGGTAGTTGCTTTAGTATGGGCCGCAATTGACGTCCTTAGAGGGTGCGCATGGTCCGAATGCGTTAGAAGGATCGTTATTCCGAAGGTCGGACTCATCGTCATCGCGACAGGAATTGACAACATTGTGTTACGCCTTGTTGATGCGTTTCTAAGCCCGATCGCATTAGTCCACTACAGACTTATCAGCTCTCTGTATGAGCTTCGCTATGCACTGGCTGCTCACGGCCGCGCAATGCTGTCATTTTTTTTGGAGCGCGGTGTCTTTTTGTTTCCGTATTGGACGAAGCTGGTGGCGGTATTCGGGATTCTTACAATCGTCACTGCCGTCGTCCGCAGCTCCCTTACATTCGGAAATCGCCTTTTCGTACTGGTCGTGCTCGCAGCGTTACCATTTGCCGCACATGGAGCAACCCTTTGTTTGGCCGATCCCAATCCGTTTTTATTCGAGCGCGTATTGCTGGGCTACGCGGCTGTGTACGCCGGTATTTTTGCAATTGCCCTCGCTTGTCCCCTGTCTCACAGAGTAAGATCAACCGTCATATTTTTGTTCGCGACGGCTGCCGCAGGCTTTGTGTACCAAGCAAATGTGTGGCACGAATACCTGCGGCTAAAAAATATGGCCGACATGGACATGGCGCGAGCAATATCGGACCGCCTAAAAGCCGACCCGCAATACCATTCAGGCGGCCCTCTCGTCGTTGTCGGCTCGGTAACGCCAGCGGATTACTTACCGTACCGGGCATTCCATCCGAAAGAAGGTGTTATTCAGAACACTAATATCAACAGCGCCTATGCCCTCCAGTGGAGCAGCGATCGATTTTTGATGTTCTTCGTCTCATTTCGATGGCCTACGGCCGAAGAGATTGCCACCGCGAAACGGAACGCCATGGGACGTGGCCCATGGCCAGCCTCAGATTCGGTGTTCATACGCGACGGAGTGATGACCATAGTGTTGTCCCGACCATCTACTCGTCCTTAAGAACGTCGGCCTACTTCCGGGGCGTGGGACGAGGAGGGTTGTTACCAGAAACGCGGTATGCCGGCAGTTGGACCTGCCAACGTTCATCGGCCCCACCTACCGAAGAGCGCAAGGCCGAGAAGCGCGGCTCTCAGGCGGCTGTTCCCATTTGAATCGAGCGACGAAGGAGTTGGTTTGCTCTTGCTTTCATGCTATTCATAAAAGACTCAGACAGGTTCGCAAAGATTGGTGGAGGACTTGTGGCGGGGCATTACATCAAATGGACCCTCGAATCGGCGGGTGTCAGGCGCCGCATTCTAATAAAACGCGAGCACAGCCGAAGGAGGGGCTGAAGTGAAGCGGATTGGTGCCTTGAAAGTCTCGTCGCGCGACCAGACTCATCCCTCTCGTCGATTGATACTGGTCCCGTTCACCAGTGATTTGCTCTCGTTTCTGCTGGTGCTGGGCAGTGTCGGTGTCATTGTCTTCGCCGCCTTCACTGTGTACCTGGTATACTCTCCGCTTCCCTGGGTAGATCAATGGGCCTTCCTACAGGAACTAATTGGAAACTATGGACACTATAGCGCGGCGATGCTGTGGCACCAATACAACGACCACCGGATTCCTCTGCCGAAACTGTTCTATCTAGTAGATCTATATTGTTTTCACGGGACAAACGTATTCCTGCTTTCTTTCATTTTCTGCCTTCAGCTGTTGCACCTAGGAGCGCTTGCGGTGGTGTTCCGGCGAATCGGAGAGTTCAAAGGAGCCCTTTGGCGTACCTCGATAGCGCTGGCTGCCACTTGTCTGTTCGCCTTGCGTCAGGCAGAGAATTTGTGGTTCGGATCGGACCTGCCGTTTCCGCTGGTGTGGTTAGGTGCAACGGTTGCCTTCGGCGGAGCGGGATTATATCGGCTGAGTCTTGACCGCGGTATCAATGGAATCCGATTTATCGTCCTGGCCTGCGCGGGTGCATTCGTCGCTAGCCTCTCCCTAACGAACGGACTGCTACTCTGGCCGATGCTCGTGATGATTCTATTGATTTGGCGGGTTCCTGTTCGCGTGGTCTCGGCTGTTGCGGCTCTGGGCGGATTGCTTTGCGTGGCCTGGATCCCCGGATATCACAGGGTCTCGAGCCCACAAGGATTGGACTTACTGCAGATTGCACACTTTTTTCTACTGTTGTACGGCAGCAGTTGGACTTGTGTCAGCGAGAACTTCGGAATGATCCTCGCAGCGCTAGTGATTCCGTTCGCAATCGGTTCTTACCTTTGGGTTTTGTGGCGCAGAGGCGCGGATAGACTCGCGACTGTTCTGCTTTCGATCGCTGCTTTTAGCGTTGCAGGGTCGTTCCTGACCGCAGCCGGACGTGCTGTTTTGGGCCTGGAATACGCTCGAACCGACCGGTATCAGACCGGCGCCATGCTGCTCTGGTGTTCTGTTTTCGTGCTCGTCTTACGGAAAGCGTCGTCCCTTTCGAATCGCACTGTTCTGCTGGCTTTTCAAGTCGCGTTCGTTGCCGTGCTCCTGGCTGCAGCGAAGATATCTCCGTTTGTCGCTGCCGGAGCGCGTGTGGAGGCTGATGGCCGGCGAGCGGCCGCTGTCGCGTTGCAGTCCGGGGTCAAGGATTGGTCAGTGATTTCCTATGTGACAACTCCGCCGCGCAACGGCGACGATCTCATGGCCATCTGTGATTTTCTGCGCGCTCATCATTGGTCGATCTTTGGCGACGGTGAGAGATATCCCCTGGGCCGGAAGTTAACCCGCTATTATCGAGTGGTTCCGGCATCCGAATGCCGTGGATACGTGGAGGCGGTGAAGCCGATTCGAGACTACCGTCTGCCCGGGTTTGCATTCAGCGGTTGGGCGTCCACTGATGGAGGGACATCTGCAGCCGCTGTTGTTCTGGCCGATACTTCCGGCCGGCTGATTGGGTTTGGCGAGTCCGGTTTCCGTCGGACCGACGTACCCTATCTGGTTCCAGCCGTAAAATCGATGAACACGGGCTATCGTGGGTATGTTCCGGCGGACCTCCAGGCCACAGAAGCGATGCCTTTCGCGATTCTGCAGGACGGCCTTTCAGCCTGTCCCCTGACAACAACCCCACTGCATTTTGATTGGCAGGAGCTTGCCTACTCCGGGCCGAAGCCGACAGGCGCAACGCTCACCATGACCGTCCGACGTGGGACACCGTTATTGAAGATCGAGACGATCGGGAACGATTTGCCCGTCGGGCGGCATGAACCGCTCATTTTGCCTGGCGATCGACCGTTGACGGTTACCGGCTGGATTCTCTCCCCCGATTCGCAGTTAGGAAGCGGGGTCGATCTGGTGATCGATGATGTGCCGATCGCTGCGCAATATGGATTCAAACGTCCCGACGTCGCCAAGGCAGTCCGCGTGCCTGGTGCGATCTCCTGCGGATTCCGGGGGATCCTGCCCAAGTTGCCCTCAGGTGACCACAAAATTGGTGTTCGAATTATTGAACGGAATCAGCTGCGGTACTTTCAGGGCTATTCGATTAAGGTCACTGTGCGTTAATCCCAAGCCGTTTTCGGTCGGCCAATCGGTGACGCTCGGCGGCGTGTGAGCTTGATAGCCGTGTCCTTGCAATCGACGTGTTGTTTGTATCAGAAATGGCAAGTTTAGTACAATGTGCCTACGTGATGCTCGACTCGCTCATGGATCGTATTGTCGGGACTCCTTCCATCTGGCTCCTGGTTCAAAAGGTGCTCGGGTACCCCGAAGCGAAGGAAGCCATGTACAGGTCGGCTATAGCTGGGCGAGGCACGCTGCTTGATTTCGGGTGTTCGTCCGGGCATCTCGGCCGCGCATTTGCGGGCGTGGAATATTATGGGGTGGATACGGACGAGCGAGGTATTGCCGCCGCGCGAAAACGCTGGGAAAACCAGCCCCAAATGCACTGGATTTGCGCAAACATCCTCGACAGGCCCTTCCCACCGGGCGAATTCGATCAGGTGCTGGTCGGTTGTACGGTCCACCATTTGAGCGATTCTGCCTTGGTGCCCATTCTGCGCGAGTTGGCTTTCTGTCTCCGGCCCAACGGTATACTGCACATTTTTGATCCCGTCCGCCAAAAGAAGGATGGCATCGGGCCGCGCATGCTTCGGAAACTCGATCGCGGCAAATATACGCGCACACTGGACCAAATTTTGACCGCGCTGCACGCGACGTCCGCCTTTAAAGTGGAACACACAGCGATTCTCCCTGCGCCAAGAACAGTATGGCAAGACTGCGACACCGGCTATGTGAGAGCGATTCGATTGGAGGGGCTGGAAACGGCGAGTTGACCTGTCGCAAGGCTAAAACTCGACAGTACTGGATGTCTGGGCCCCGTGAACTTCAAAGGTTGGTATCTTGAAATGATGCGAAGTGTGTGGCCTGCAGCAGCCGGGAAAGCCCTCCTTGACGCATCGATCGCTGCCTGTTGCCCGCCCAGACATTTTGTACTATTGGCGCGCCGTAATGCTGAAGGCCGGCTGGAGTGCGCTTCGATATGAGTGTCAGCCTCATCAGTGTTGTGTTGCCCGTCGGCAACCCGACCCTTTCAATGGTAGCGAGGCTTCAGGATTACCTGACGTCATTAGGAGGCCTGGAGGCTACATTCGAGCTGTTGCCTGTGATCGACAGAACGCACCTGGACAAACCACCTGAAAGCTTTCGCGCGCTTTCCGAATGCGAACCTCGCATTCGCACGCTGTTTGTGGATGCGGCGGGATGGGGACACTCTGTCCAGCGGGGGCTTTCTGAAGCTCGCGGCGAGTTGCTCTGCTACACAAATCTTGCCCGCACCTCTTCCGCGGATCTTCGCACCGTGCTAAATCACGGACTTAAGCATCCCAACAGCGTTATAAAAGCGAACCGCAGAATTAAGGACGGATTCATACCGCGTTTGGGTTCGCTTCTTTATGTCGTCGAGTGCCGGTGGTTATTCGATCTGGCGTACTGGGATATCAATGGAACTCCGAAAGTCTTCCCTCGAGAACTTCGCAAGCTTCTGGCTCTAAAATCGGAAGATGATCTGGTGGATTTGGAGTTCGACGTGGTCTGCCGCCGCGAAGGCTATCCGGTTCTCGAGGTGCCGCTGTCCACCATCGACAGACGCACTGATTTCGATCACATCGGTCTGATGTCCGCGTTGCATTTGTATGCCGGCGCGTTCCGTCTCTGGAGGCAGATGCGAGTACAATGAAAACGTCTCAGGGGATCGCGGCTACGCCATCGGCTTACATTGTGCTTCAGTCAGTCGTCTGAAGAATCCTGTTGGAGTAGAAAGTCAGCCAGCGGGGATTGTCCCGAAGCCAGCGAATCATGCGGGCCAAGCCATCGCAAAGCGAGGTTTCCGCGATCCACCCGAGATCGTCCCGAAGTGCACTGGGATCACCAAACCAAACGTCCGTATCCCAGGCGCGACGAGGCATGTTGCCCCACTCCGGCGCCGCGCGGACGTCGAGAAGGCTCCGCGTTAATTCCACGATTTGAGCGAGTGAATTTTGAGTGCCCGTGCAGACATTGTAGATCGCTCCTGGCGATGCGGTTTGGTGGGATGCTAAGAGTATCAATGCGTCAACTGCGTCGTCGACGTACACGAAATCGCGCGCGATTTCCGGAGACACTAATGGGGGAAGCTTGTTGGAGAGGGCATGCACGATCAAAGTTGGAATCAAACGCGTGGGCTCTTCGTAAGGTCCATACACAGAATATAGGCGCGCTGTGACGGCGTTAAGGCCAAGCTTTCGGGCTGTAAATTGACAATAATGCGTGGCGGCCGCTTTCGAGATGGCGTAATGACTGTTTGGGTCAACCCGGTCGTCTTCCCGAGCTGCACCGCTTTTATAGCCGTATTCCGATGAAGACCCGGTTTGGACGAACGATTCAGCACCGCACTCTATGCTCGCATCTAGCATATTGGCCGAGCCGATCAGGTTTGTTGCCACCATTTGTTCGAACCCGGTCTGGTTAGAGTAAGCGCCGTAAGCCGACAGGTGAAAGACCCACTCGGGCTTTGCACTACGAAGGCAGCGTGTGACGGACTCGCGATTCGTGATATCGGCAATCGAGATGGAACAATCCTTGGTGATCTCCTCAATCCGCCAAGTTTGATGCCTGTCTCGCAGAAGAAGGTGCACTTCGTGTTGATCGCGGAGTAATCGGCGGGCCAGATTTGCGCCGACGAACCCACTTGCACCTGTGAGAAGAATTCTCTTCATTGCTCAAAGAAAATTCTTATAATCGAAGGTTTCCAGATACTGCCGTGCGCGCAGTCGGATTTCGGAAACCTGCGCGGGCGAGAGTTCGCGGGCAGTTTCGAGGTTAGCCTCAAGAGTGGGAGTCCGAATCGTGCCCCACGGAAAAACCTGCTGAAGCTCAGCGCCGTTCCAGGAAATTCGCCGCAGTGACTCTGCCGGTTCGAGACCAAGCCGCTCACACACTTTGCCAAGCGTGCCCCGCGAGTCGCGCATTACGTCTTCAGCCCGCACAATATCGACCCGGTCAGGATACTTTTCCTTGAAAAGCAAAGCGTAATACTGATTGAGCGTCCAACCCAGGAAATAGTTCTCAATCGACATTGGGACAGGCCGCTTGCTGGTATCCGCGTAAGCGGACCACGGATTGCGGACCACGTGTAATACATGAGCATCCGGCAGGTCGCTCAGGATCTTGTCGCTATCAACCGTAATAATGGGGCTATAACCCACGTAAACTTTCTCACGGCCGGTGCGGCGGTAATCCTTCCATGCTTCGAAGGTTGCGCGGAAAAACGCACTTACGTTCGCGGCCGTGCTCCGCCCGGACCGTCGGACGTAGCCCTCGTAAAAGGCGCAGCGTTCCTCGTCGTTCATGTCAAAAGACACGTCGCGAAACTTGCTGACATGTGGAGTTCGGGAGCGCACCTTACCTTCCTCATCGATAATCGCTTTGTAATCCGCTCTGGCGGAGGCGTCGAGTGGAAATACCGGCCAACGGTATTTGAGTGGGAATACGCTGGTCAGCATGTCATTGACGAATTTCGTGCCGATCTGCGACTCGAACGGATAAACGAACATCTCGGGGTGTCCATCAAGAAAGCGATGCGTGGTGTTTCCACCATTTTCATACATCGCGCCAATCATCAGAAGACGAAAGTCGCTGCTCATTTTGCCCCCAGGTTGTGATTTGTAAGGTAACGGTAAAAGACGCCGAGTTCCTGACTCGTCCTGCGCCGCGGCGCCTGGAAGACAAATCCAGAACTGACGCTGTTGCTAATCCAGTCGATCGCAAAAATCTGATTTGCTTTGGGCCATTCCAGACTAGCAAGAACGCGGCCAGTCTTCAGGCATACCGCATGAACGCCACAGCGGCTTTGAGCGTAATCGAGGCCGGGCGCGTACCGGGCAAAGCGAGGGATGATTCGGGAGGTACCCACAAAGGCGACTTCGCCATGGAAGCATACTCCGCGCGTCCATCCGGGAAGACGGGAGACGCATTCGAATTCGCCAGCGGTCACGTAACCCAGTTCGCCATAGCCGCTGTTGGCGACCCAGATATCACCCTTCCACAGCCGCGCGGAGTGCGGCCGAGTCAAACCAGCACACATCGGTTGCCGGGTGCGGCCGGAGAAGATTACGCCTTGCCGATCCACTTTGTATCTTAAGTGGCCCGGCCGCAGTCGTCCGACGCTGCACGATGATGCGGAATAGTAAGAATCTCGAGGAGTGGCTCCGGCCGCAATGGAGTTAAGCTGGATATAGTTCTGTTCAAATATGGGTTGTCCCGCTCGCTCGATACACTTAGGCCACCATACTCTGCGGAAGCTTCCGTCCGACTCAAGCTTGACTACGGAGTTGTGCCCGACCGCGTTCGCATAGAGGTGGCCGTCCATAAGGGCGAGGTCGTGAGTGTATAGGCACCCAGGATAAAAGGTTGTCGAAACGGGAACGAATGGAGTAGAAGAGCCGAGCTTCGCCCTTGAATCACCGCGCGTCAGTAAACCGACAGCTGGCTTTAGAACAAACACCTGGTTCGGATTTCGCGTGCTGGCCAGGTACATACAGTGGGTCGCCCGATTCACCACGAGTCCGGAGGGGTGGGGCACCGGAAAAAAACTAATCCGGGGATGTCCGCCTGAGGCGCTCAAGCCAATTACCAAATGCTCATATTCGCGCGTGACGAACAGGGTGATGCCGAGCTGGTCAAGCAAATCCCACCACTCGCCGCGAGCCGAACCTTCGAGCATTGCCGGATCCACTTGACCTGCATCGTGCCAATGGCTCGCAATCTGAGCGGGATCGCGCCACTCCCCCGCGTGATGGTTCCATAAGGATTCGGCTTTAAGTCTTCGCCTCATGATTTCGCAAGCGCCTTACGCAATTGCCATGCGCCATGATACATTTTGAAGGCCGAGGTAAGAGACGTTGTGCTTTCACCCGAGTGGCGTTTCGAACTGAAAATCGGAAGTTCGATCACGGGGTAACCTTGGTTCCGGCAAATGATGTTGAACTCCAGGTCGATCAGGTCGTCATCGCGATTCAGTTCGAGTAGCCGCGAAAGCTTTCTTGAGAAAACCTTGGGAGTCCCGTTGATGTCCCAGTACGGGAGATCAAACAGGAAACGGCATTCCAGATTATAGAGAAGCGATCCGACTCTCCTCCGTGGGCCTTCCCGGATCTTGCGGTTTGCCTTAATTACAGTATCGTCGTGAATCGATCCGTAGACAAGAGCCAGTAACAAATCCCGGGAGCTGGTCCGCGCTGAATTCGTATAACAAAGCAAATCGCCTTGCGCTTTCGATAAACCGAAACGAACCGCCCGGCCCCAGCCGCCGCGGTCGATACATAGCGTTCGGATACAGGCGAACCTCGACTCTAAGACCTCGCAAACCTGAAGAGAACAATCCCGCCGCGGGCCATTAATTACCGGAAGAATTTCGAATGGCAGCGGTAAGCCTTGAAGTCCGCTCACATATTCTTCCAACACCTCTCCGATATGATCCTCCTGGTTATAGACCGGTAAGATAATCGATGCGAGTTTCGCGCTCACCGCAAGGGCTTCCCCAAAACTGAGAGAGAGAGATCAACGATCGAAGTACGGTCCAGCTTGTGTCGGCGCCAACAGTCCTGCTGACTACCGCTCCGTCCGTCCGGCGACGTCCGCACCGCTAGCGGCCAAAGACGGCACGGCAGGTTATGCGAGGAGATGACTAATCCAAGCATCGCCGCCAATCCGCCTGAGAGAGTTTGTGCTTCAACAGATATGACATGCGGAACGCTGGCCGCCAATTCGGCGAGATCTTTAATCGGATCGGGATTGAAGCTCGATACGACCGCGACGGCGGCATTTATGCCCAAGCGTTGCAGTTCGTCGGCCGCTGCCACAGCCTCGGTGGTAATCGATCCCATGGAGACGATCGCCAGATCCGTCCCGGGGCGGACCGTCTCAACTCGGCCCAACTCAAACCGCCCATCAAGATCATGAACCGTCGCCCGGTCGTCTTTGCCCAGACTATAATAAGTTGGTCCCGGTAGATCGTAGGTTTGCGAGATGGCGGTATATGCCTGAGCTGAATCCGCCGGTATGATTACGCGCAGGCCCGGTAGCGTCCGAAGAACGCCAATGTCTTCGAGGGCATAGTGACTAGGTCCAGCGTGGCCGTATTCAAACCCCATCCCCATACCTACGATCCGCACCGGAAGACGATGCAACACGGGTCCATTGCGGATAAACTCGAACGGACGCAGAGCCGCAAATGTCGCGATCGAATAAGCATACGGCAAAAAGCCGGCCTCTGCCATGCCCGTTGCGACACCGATCAAATTCTGCTCTGCCACGCCCACATTCAAGAACCGAGCTGCGAAGGACTCACGAAAGCGTTCGAAGGCCATGAATCCGAGATCACCCGTGAGCAGTAGAATGCGTTCGTCCGCCGCAGCCAGGCCGCACAGGGCATTGACAAACGCTTGCCTCAATCCGCAGCCTCTAACTCCGCCATGGCAATGCGGTATTCTTCGTCGCTCATTGGCAAATAGTGCCAGTTGATCGGCTGATCGGTCAAGTGAGTTTGGGTCAGGGCCTTACCTGCCACCATAAAGGAGACGCCGCGGCCAAAAACCGTACGCGCGAGAACCACACGGGGAGCACCAGCGACCGAAGCCTCAGCATTCAGAATCTCCGAAAGCTGATCAAGAGAATGGCCGTCGACTTCGGTGGCTTGCCAGCCGAACGATCGCCATCGTTCCGCAAGATTCGAAATATCGAGCACCTCTCGAGTGAGTCCCAGCGCCTGCTGTCCGTTCACGTCCACGACGACCGTTAAGTTCTGGAGGCGATGGTGTGATGAAAACATCGCCGCCTCCCATACCGACCCTTCATTGCACTCAGCATCGCTGATGAGGCAGAAAATCCGTCTGGTTGAGCGCTGCATCCTCGCAGCCAGGGCCGCGCCGGCGGCTAGACTCAGGCCGTGACCTAACGACCCGGTAGCGAAATCCACGCCGGCTACCTGGTATTCCGGGTGGACGCCAAGAAACGTGCTTTCGCCGCAAAACGACGCCAAGTCCTCGACGGTAATGTGACCCTTGAGCGCCAGGGCTGCGTAGAGCGCAAGAGCAGCATGACCTTTTGAAAGGATAAAACGATCCCGGTCCGGATCCGACGGCGTAGAAATTCGGAGGACCTTCGTGTACAAAGCGCAGATGATCTCGACAACGCACAAACACGATCCGATGTGCCCTACATTCGCACGCTTGGATTGCTCCAAAATGATTTGCCGGATTCGCTTCGGTGTCAGGCCGGCGGCGGCCGAAACATCCCGTTTCATTTCTGGGGCGGTCGCATTGAACAAGTTCTCACCTCAATCCAAAAGGCTACTTAAAGTTGACAATGAAGGGACGGCCCACTTCGCACTCATTCTTTCGGCCCGTGGAGAGCACGCAAATAGCGGCGCTGTTATCTCGGGTGCAAAGGTCATGAGCCTCAACTCAGGCGAATAGCCAAAGTCCGCCTCGGAAGAACTCCTGCGCGAAGAATGATACACCTTCAATCGCGAACTCAACTCCTTCTGCAGACTGAATCTCGCCCCTTTCCAATGCGCTCGTGTTTGACTCCAATGGAGAAGGGCCCGTGCGCGAGATAATCGGTACCAGGCCACTGAAAACAAAAAGGGATCGCAGAAGAAGCCCGCTCATTCGATGAAGTATAACACGAGACCATTCAAGAGAGCGCGCCGGTTTTGTCGGCCATAAAAGAACCAGGCCGCCAATTTCTTCAGCAATTGCTGAAAAATCAATTGTGGAGCCTGAAATGTTCTACGCCGCCAGACTGTCCGTGCTGCTCTACACTCAATCGACTACGTGGTTCAATACGGCCGAAACTGCGGCAAATTGTGGCGACTTCATCGCGTGGCCGCCGTATTTCCGCGAACGCGGTCGGTCTGCCCCGAGTGCTTCCCGCCTTTCGCAGCCAGCCCGAATGCAATATTGTCGCGTCGCTGCCTTTCCACGTGGCATGATCGAGTATTCGAAAAATCGTATTTGTTTACCAGCCT
>Ga0335074_10002464_pt1 | contig 25188 bp, 26 predicted proteins | sample Lox_Sample_23_FD_206715 | JGI IMG/M metagenome (GOLD analysis project Ga0335074, IMG submission 206715) | Soil microbial communities from Loxahatchee National Wildlife Refuge, Florida, United States - Lox_Sample_2.3 | ecosystem: Environmental > Terrestrial > Soil > Wetlands | place: USA... | reverse complement strand
ATCCCCTCGTCGGAGGCCTTGTGGGCCAGCGCCGGACCCGGGACCAGGTCTCCGACGGCGTAGATGCCCGCGGTGCTGGTGCGCAGGGCGCCGTCGACCTCGATCAACCCGCTGGCGCCGAGCTTGACCGCGGCCGCCTCGAGTCCCAATGCCTCCACGTCGGGCCCGCGGCCGGCGGCGATGACCAGCCACTGCGCCTCGCCCTTCTCGTCGCCGAACGTGAACGAGACGCTGCGCTCGGCCGACTCGACATCCCGTACCAGGGTTCCCGTGTGGATCTTGATGCCCTGTTTCTTGAGGCCGCGCTCAGCCACCTTGGAGATGTCTGCATCCTCGGTGGGCAGGACGCGTTCGAGGGCTTCGAACAGCCGCACCTCCGCTCCGAGCCGCGCGTAGGCTGACGCGATCTCGGCACCGGAGGCGCCGGCTCCCACCACCGCGAGCGAACGGGGCAGCTCGGACAGCGCCCACGCCCCCTCGGTTCCGATCACCCGCCCCCCGAACTCCGTCCCCGGGATCGGGCGGGCGACCGACCCCGTGGCCAGCACGATCGTGCCGGCGGAGATCGTCTCGCCCCCGACCTGAACCGACCGATCGCCGGCGAGCGAGCCTTCGCCGGCCAGCACCTCGATCCCGTTCTTCTTGAACAGCCCAGAGACGCCTCCGGTCAGCGTCGACACGACCTTGTCCCGGCGCGCCGTGACCGCCGCGAAGTCGACCTCGGGCGCGCCCACCTTGATCCCGAATTCATCCGCGTCCCGAACCTCCTGGAGGATGTCCGCGGAGCGCAGCACCGCTTTGGCCGGGATGCAGGCGTAGTTGAGGCACCGGCCGCCGACCTTGTCCTTCTCGATCACGGCCGTCTTCATCCCGAGCTGCGCGGCGCGGATGGCGGCCACGTAACCACCCGGGCCGGAGCCGATGACGATGCAGTCGTACGAGGATTCGGGCACGGCCCCGGAGCCTATCCCAATGGCCCTGAGGCCTAAGTGGTCACGAGGGCAACTAGGCGCCGGGCCGGGTCGGCAGCTGTAGGCGTCCGAGGACGCGGACCAGCTTCCAGAACAGCACCCCGCCCGCCCCGATGGCGGCCATGCAACCGACCGCCCACGGGACGCTCTTGACTTCGATCAGCGCGAGGCAGAGGCCGAGGATGCCGATCGCCAGCAGCGTCTGGAATCCGAGCACGGCCCAGTAGCGCAGCCTCCAGCAGCCGCCCGCGCACGCGAGCATCAGCCCGACATACACCACGACCTCGCCCAGGTGCGGCTTGCCGCCGCTGAGCTTGGTCCCCGTCAGGTACAGGACGAGGGTCAGCAGCCCGAGCCCGAGCGCCAGGAGTGAGCTCACGACGATCGGCCACGGCCGCTCGCCAGGCGCCAGAGGCTTCAGCGCCGCCCGGGCGGCCTCGTTGCGCTCCTCGCTTCGGGCTCGATAAGCGGACGCTGCCGAGCCCGCCGGCTTGTGGCTCGGCGGGCTCGGAGGGCGCTGGCGCTGCCCGCGCTTGCGGCTACGCTGCGCCAAGGCCGACCTCCATGCTCAGCGCCGTGCGCAGCGCGGCGGCGGCCCGCTCCGGGTCCCGCGCCCCCGTGATCGCGCGCACGACGGCCACCCGGCGCGCCCCGGCGGCCACCACCATCCCGAGGTTTGTGGCGTCGATGCCTCCGATGGCAAAGAAGGGGACGGGCGCGTCGGCGGCGGCGTGGGCGATCAGGTCGACGCCGACGGCGGGACGCCCGGGCTTGGTCGGCGTTGCGTAGACCGGCCCGACGCCAATGTAATCGACGTCCTGGCGGAAGGCCGCGTCGACCTGCTCCGGGGTGTGCGTGGACAGGCCGACGAGGCGACGGGGCCCGACAATCGAGCGCGCCTGCGCCACGCTCATATCGTCCTGCCCGATGTGGACTCCGTCCGCGCCCGCCAGCACGGCCAGGTCGGGGCGGTCGTTGAGGATCAGCGGCACCCCATGCTCGCTGCAGATCGCGCGGAACCGCTGCGCGGCGGCCAGGACGTCCGCGTCCGAGGCGTCCTTCATGCGCAGCTGCACGAGGTCGACCCCGCCACGCAGGGCGGCGCTGAGCTTCTTGTCGGGCAACGCGTCGCACACCAGGTACAGCCGTGACTCGCCCAGCGTGTGGCGAATGAGGACGCTCACGCCTCCAGTCTGCCAGGACCGCCGCGATAGCATCGAAGTCCAGTGACCTACGAGCCGGCATCCTCGGACGTCGTCATCGTCGGCGGCGGCGTGATCGGGCTGGCGGTCGGCTGGCGTGCGGCCCAGCGCGGGTTGTCGGTGACGCTGTTTGAGCGCGGCCTCCCCGGCGAGGCGACCTCGCGCGTGGCGGCTGGGATGATCGCCCCGATCAGCGAAGCGTCCCCAACCGAACCGGCTCTGCTGGCGCTCGGACGGGAGAGCGCTGGCCTGTATCCCGCCTTCATCGAGGAGCTGAGCCGGATCAGCGGCCTCGACCCCGGTTACCGCCGCTTCGGGACGTTGTTCGTGGCGCGCGACAGCGACGAGGCGGCCGTCCTCGAACGGGAACTCGAGTTCCGTGAGGGTCTCGGGCTGCCGGTGCGCCGGCTGCTTGCAGGAGAGGCGCGCGAGCTCGAGCCGGCTCTCGCGCCGACGCTCCGTCTGGGACTCGAGATTCCCGACGACCACGCCGTCGACCCGCGGGCGCTGACACACGCGCTGGCTGCCGCCTTCGTCAAGGCGGATGGCAGGTTGCGGGCCGGCGAGGAGGTAGCCGAGGTGGTGGTGTCCGGCGGGCGGGTGGTCGGCGTGCGGTTGACCAAAGGCGCCTACGTCGAGGCGCGGAACGTCGTGATCGCCGCGGGCCCCTGGTCGGGACAGCTGCCCGGCCTGCCCGACCAGGCGCGCGTCCCGCTGCGTCCGGTCAAGGGCCAGATCCTCAACCTCCGGGATCCCGGCGGCGCCGGCCTGCTCTCCCGGGTGTTGCGGATGCAGCCCGGCTACCTGGTTCCCCGCGGCGACGGTCGCTACGTCCTGGGCGCGACCATGGAAGAGCGCGGCTTCGACACGTCCGTGACCGCCGGCGCCGTGTTCGAACTGCTGCGCGACGCCATCGAGCTGGTGCCGGGCCTGAGCGAGCTCGAGATCGAAGAGTTGGTGGCGGGGACCCGTCCGGGCACCTCGGACAACGGCCCGATCCTCGGTCCGGGCGCGGTGCCCGGGCTTCATTGGGCCACCGGGCACCACCGCCACGGGATCCTGCTGGCCCCGATCACGGCCGAGATCGTGTTCGCCGGCCTACTCGGGGAGGACCCGGGCGAGACCGCCGCTCCGTTTGCCGCCGACCGGTTCACGGCGACCCGAGTGGAGGCCTGAAACGCGTGCTCGTGATGGTCAACGGCACCGAGCGCACGCTTTCGGACGGCACGACGGTGCAGGAGCTGGTGCAATCGCTGGGGGCTCCGGTCGACGGTCGCGGCGTGGCGGTGGCGCTCAGTGGTGAGGTTGTGCCCCGCTCGCGCTGGCCGGAGACGGAGCTGTTCGCGCAGGCCCATGTCGAGGTTCTGATCGCGATTCAGGGAGGATGAGGAGCGTGTCCGACGCCTTCCAGATCGCCGGCCGCCGCTTCACCTCGCGCCTGATCCTCGGCACCGGCGGCTTCACCAACCACGAGATCCTGTCCCGCGCGCTGGCGGCCGCCGAGGCCGAGCTCTGCACGGTCGCCCTCCGGCGCCTAGATCCACAAGCGCGAGGTTCGATCATCGACGTGCTTGACCGCGCCGGGGTGGAGGTGCTCCCGAACACGGCCGGCTGTTACACGGCGCGCGATGCGGTGATCACTGCTCGCCTGGCGCGTGAGGCCTTCTCGACCGACTGGATCAAGCTCGAGGTGATCGGCGATGACCGCACGCTGCTTCCCGACGCCGTCGAGCTGGTCGCCGCCGCCGAGGCGCTGGTCGACGAAGGGTTCGTGGTTCTCCCCTACACCACCGACGACCCCGTGCTGGCCCGCCGTCTGGAGGATGTCGGCTGCGCCGCGGTGATGCCGCTGGGCTCGCCGATCGGCAGCGGCATGGGCATCTGCAACCCCTACAACCTCTCGATCATCACCGAGCGGGCGGGCGTGCCCGTGGTCCTCGACGCCGGCGTCGGAACCGCCTCCGACGCCGCTCTGGCCCTGGAGCTCGGCTGCGACGCCGTCCTGTGCGCGACCGCCATCTCCCGCGCTCACGATCCGGTCGCGATGGCGCGCTCGATCAAGCTGGCCGTCGAGGCGGGCGCGCTGGCCGCGCGGGCGGGCCGGATTCCGCGGCGGCGTTACTCGCAGGCCTCCACGCCGCAAGAGGGCATGCCCGTGTTCGACGTGCCCGGGGCACGGACGTGAGCTCGCAGGAGATGCACCGGCATGAACTGGGGGTCGACGCCCTGATCGATGCGTGGGAGGAGGCCTGGTCAGGCAAGGAGCGGGAGGCCTTCGAGCGCGTGTGCAGCGACCGCATCCATTACGAGGACCCGCTCACCGGTGAGCCACTCGAGGGACCGGAGGCCGTGGCCGCCCACGCCGCCCGCCTGTGGGCAGGCTTCCCGGACGCTCGGCTGCAGAAGCTCGGCCCTCGACTGAGCGACGGCCGCTACGTGGCTGCTCCGAGCAAGCTGCTCGCCACCCACCGCGAGCCCCTCGAAGGTCTTCCGGCGACCAACAAGTTCATCGTGGTCCCGTGCATCTTCTACTGCGAGGTGGAGTCTGGCCGGCTGTTGCGGGTGCGGGCCTTCTTCGACCTCTACGACGCCGCCACTCAGCTCGGGATCCTGCCCGGACGCGGCACGCTCGGCGAGAAGGCCCTGCTCATGCTGCGCGGCTTCGGCCTGCGCACCGGCCGTTGAGCCCTGAGCGGCGCGCGCCGTGGACATCGCCATCCCCATCTTCGACCGTTTGACCGCTCTGGACGCGGTCGGGCCCTACGAGGTTCTCTCGCGCCTTCCCGGCGCCACCGTGACCTTCGTGGCCGCAGAACCCGGTCCCAAGCGCACCGAGAACGGCATGCTCGCGCTCACCGCCGACCGGGCGTTGAGCGACCTGCGCCGTCCCGATGTGATCGTGGTTCCCGGCGGCTTGGGCACGCGCGCGCTCATGCACGATGAGCCGACGCTGGCCTGGTTGCGCGAGGCCCACGCTCACTCGCAGTGGACGACCTCGGTTTGCACGGGAGCGCTGCTGCTGGCGGCGGCCGGCCTCCTCACCGGTCTCGAGGCCACCACGCACTGGCTCGCCTTCGATCTGCTCGCCGCCCAGGGCGCGATCCCGGTCTCGCGCCGCGTCGTCGAGCAGGGGAAGGTGATCACTGCGTCCGGTGTCTCGGCCGGCATCGACATGGCGCTCACGCTGGCCGCCCACATCGCCGGACCCGAGTACGCCCAGGCGATCCAGTTGGGGATCGAGTACGACCCCGACCCGCCCTTCCGCGGAGGCTCGCTGGCCTCGGCGCCGCCGGAGATCGTCGAGATGGTCCGCTCCCGCGCGGCGAAGCTCGCCTAGTGACTGAGCGCACTAGCGCTCTGCTGCGACCGTGATCCTGGTCGCGCTCACCGTCGTCATCGCCGCGGCCGCCGGCGTTCTGACCGAGCACCGGACTGACTGGGCGCAGCTGGCCGCGCGCGGGTCGCTGACCCTGATGCTCTACGGGCTCGTCCCGTTCGTTTCGTTCGTAAGCTTCGCCCACCTCCACCTGACGCTCGGCGCCGGCGTCGGGCTCGGGGTCGCCTACATCGGTCTCGGCCTGGCCGGCACGGCGGCCTGGGCGCTCGCGCGCCGCATGGGTATGGCCGGCCCGGTGCTGGGCGGGCTGATCTGCTCGGTGATGCTGGTCAACACCGGGTACCTCGGGCTGCCTGTGTGCGTGGCCTTGCTCGGCAGCCGGGTCCTTACCCATGCCGTCGCCTATGACCAGGTGGTGAGCGGCCCGATGGTGTTCACCGCCGGGTTCGCCGTGGGGGCGGCCTTCGGCACGCGTGGCAGCTCGCGTCCCGTCGAGCGAGCTCGCGCCTTCGTGACGCGCAACCCGCCCCTGTGGGGGGCCGTGGCCGGACTGCTGGTCCCGGTCGCGCTGGTCCCGCACCCCCTGGTCGTCGCCGCACACATCGTCGTCGACGCTCTGCTCGTGCTCGGGTTCTTCACCGTCGGGGTTTACTTATCCGCCGAGCGGCGCGAGGACCAGGCGCCGCTGCTCGAGCGCCCGGACCGTCGCGTCGCCCTCGCCCTCGGCCTGCGCTTCGGGATCACCGCGCCGCTGCTCCTCCTGGTCTCGGCGGCCGGTGTCGCGATCCCTTCCGCGTACCTGCTCCAGGCGGCGATGCCGTCGGGAATCAACTCTCTGATCGTCGGGCATGCGTTCGGGCTCGACCAGCGTCTGATCGCGACGATAATCGTCTGGAGCACGCTGTTGGTCCTCCTGGCCGGACTTTGCGCCTATGTCGTCTGAGAGGCTGTCTCTAGGCCAGAGTGACAACCAGCGGCGCGTGGTCCGACAGCGTGCCCCGCTCGGGGACCACCGCGGAGCCGCCGGCACGCCAGCCGGCGGCGGCGAACACGTAATCGACGTCGAGGCTCGCCACCGGCACGAGCTGCTCCAGCCCGAGGCCGCGGACGTTGAAGTCTCCGCCGAGCACGACCGGCTCTCCCGCCGCCCAGTCTAGGAGTGCCGCCTCCGCGGCGCGGGCTTCGTCTCGTGCTCGCCTCTCGTGGTGCGCGGTGGCGTGCAGGTTCCCGACCCAGCCGCACCCCGCGGCCAGGCGGACCGCGTGCATCCAGCGCCGCTCGGGCCACCAGGTCAGCCGTAGCCTTCGGTGCTCCAGCACCTCCCGCCCGCGCACGAGGATGGCGTTGGCGCCGCCCCCGCCCGATCGCATCAGGTCCGGCCAGCGGACGGCCAGGGCCTGGCGCAGCGGCCGGCCGAAGTTGCGCGACGTGAGCACGCTGAGCGGCTGGGCGCCGGTCCGCTGGGCCAGCGGCGCCGGCCACCAGGGCGGCGCCTCCTGCAGCAGCGCCACATCCCACTCCCAGGCTTCGATCGCGTCGGCGAAATCGTCGAATAGGTCGCGTCCTGCGCCGGGCAGCGACCGGCCGTGCATCAGGTTCCAGGTGAGCACGCGCAGGGTCATGGCGGCCAACGTACACTGCTGCACTTGAACGACCGGCCCGCGCATCTCCTAACCGGGGCGGAGCTGAGCCGCGAGGCGCTGGCGCGTCTGATCGCTCGGGCCGCTGAGCTCAAAGCCGAGCCCCACGCCTCCCGTGCTCTGCGCGGACGCACTGTCGCGCTCATCTTCCAGGCTCCGTCCACGCGCACCCGGGTCAGTTTCGAGACCGGGGTCGTCGAGCTCGGCGGTCACCCGATGGTGCTGCGCACCGACGAGCTCCAGATCACCCGCGGCGAGTCGATCCGTGACACCGCCCTGATCCTCTCGCGCCATGTGGCGGCGATCGCCATCCGCACCGGCCCCGACGAGCTCGTGGCCGAGCTCGCCCGGTACGCCTCAGTTCCCGTGATCAACATGCTGACGGCGCGCCACCATCCATGCCAGGCCCTGGCCGACCTGCTCACGCTTCACGAGACCTTCGGGGAGCTGGAGGGCCTGAAGCTCACCTACGTCGGTGACGGCAACAACGTCGCGCGCTCCCTGGCCGTGCTCGGGGAACTGGCCGGCGTCGAGGTGTGGATCGCCGCGCCCGAGGGCTACCAGCTCGAGCCGGTGGCCGGCGCGCACCTCACCCACGATCCGCGCGAGGCGGTGTCCGGCGCCGACGCCGTCTACACCGACGTCTGGGTGAGCATGAGCGACTCCCCGGACAGCGCGGTCCAGCGCCGCGCGGCGCTCGCGCCGTACCGGCTCGACGACGCGCTTCTCGATCTCGCCGCCCCTCACGCCATCGCCATGCACTGCCTGCCGGCCCATCCCGAGGAGGAGATCACCGAGGAGGTCCTGTATGGGCCGCGCCAGCGAATCTGGGACCAGGCCGAGAACCGCCGCCACGCGCAGAAGGCGCTGCTGGAGCTGCTGGTCGGCGAGGACGCCGCTGACTGGCCCGCCGCCCGTCCGGGGCGCGATCCGTCCCTGGCCTAACCTAGGCCGTGTGGATCAGGCATCCGTAGCCGCCGCCCGGCCTCGCCGCGGAGACGAACTGGAGCTCGTCGTCGACTCCCTCGCCTTCGGGGGCGCGGGCGTCGCGCGGCTCGACGGATACGTCGTGTTCGTCAGCGGCGCGGTGCCGGGCGACCGGGTTCGCGCCGTGGTCGGCAAGTCCAAGCGCGCCTATGCGGAGGCGCGGGCGGTGGAGGTCCTCTCGCCCGGCCCGGAGCGCGTGGCGCCGGTGGCCGACCACCCAGGCGCTCCCTGGCAGATCCTTCCCTACGAGCGTCAGCTGGCCGTCAAGCAGGGGCAGGTCGACGATGCTCTGCGCCGTCTGGGCCGGCTCGAGGGCTACGAGCTGGAACCGATCGTGCCGGCGCTCGAGCCGTGGCGCTACCGCAACAAGCTCGAGTTCTCGTTTGGATCAGACTCGTCTGGCCGCCTCGTGTGCGGTTTCCACGCGCCCGGACGCTGGGAGGAGATCGTCGAGGTGCGCGACTGTCTGCTCGGCTCGGAGCGTTCCAACACGGCCCGCGAGGAGGTCGTCGAGTGGTGCCGCGCCCAGGGACTCGAGCCCTATGATCGCGCGTCCGGCCAGGGCTTCCTGCGCAACCTGGTGGTGCGCGAGGGACGGCGCACCGGCGAGCTCCAGGTACGTTTGGTGACCAGCCCGGGCACGATCGATCGCGCCGGCCTGGTGGACGCGGCGCGCAGCGCCGACGGGCTGCTCTGGACGCGGACCGGCAGTCTGGGCGAGCCGGGACCGACCGGCTCCGGGAGGAGCTGGGTGGCCTGCGCGTGCGCATCTCCCCCGAGGCGTTCTTCCAGACCAACACCGAGATGGCCGAGCGGCTGTACGGGCTGGCGATCGAGTTCGCCGGCTTGACCGGCTTCGAGCGCGTCTACGACCTGTACTGCGGGATCGGGACGATCGGGCTGCTGATGGCACCACGGGCGGCAGAGGTGTGGGGCCTCGAGCTCGTCGAGGACGCGATCGCCGACGCGATCGCCAACGCCCGGGCCAACGAGATCGACAACGTCCGCTTCTTCGCCGGCGACGTAAGGCTCGCCCTGCGCGAGCTGGTGGAGAAGGCCAAGCGGCCGGACGTGCTCGTCGTCGACCCGCCCCGCGCCGGCCTGTCGCAGAAGGTGGTCCGGCGCGTCATCGAGGCCTCGCCGCGGCGCATCGTCTACGTCTCCTGCAACCCGACCACGCTGGCGCCCAACGCCGCCCAGCTCGTCGAGGCGGGCTACGTCCTGCGTCGCGTACGCCCGGTCGACATGTTCCCGCAGACACCACACGTAGAGTGCGTGGCACTGCTCGAGCGCGCGGCGGCTTAGGATCCACCTGAAGCATGCGCGCCGTCACGATCCGCGACCACAAGCTGAGCGTCGAGGAGCACCCCGATCCGCAGCCGGGCTCCGGTGAGGCCCTGGTCAAGGTCCACGCCGCCGGCCTGAACGGCGCTGACATCCACCAGCTCAAAGGACGCTACCCGGCTCCTCCCGGCTCGCCCCAGGACATCCCCGGCCTGGAGCTGGCCGGCGAGGTGATCGGGCTCGGGCCCGGCGCGGAGCGCTTCGAGGTTGGCGACCGGGTGATGGGGATCGTCGGCGGCGGCGGTCAGGCCGAGTTGGCCACCGTCCACGAGCGGGTGCTGATGCCGGTACCCGAGGAGATGGACACCCTGGCCGCCGGAGGGGTGCCCGAGACGTTTACCACGGCTAATGATGCCCTGTTCACCCAGGCCGATTTGAAGCCGGGCGAGCGGCTGCTCGTCCACGGCGGCGCCGGGGGCGTTGGCACCGCCGCCATCCAGCTCGCCCGAGAGGCCGGCGCCCGCGTCATGGCCACCGTTCGCAACCGGGATCTCTGGGAGTCCGTCGAGGGCCTGGGCGCCGCGGTGATCGCGCCCGAGGGCTTCGCCGACCACGGCCCGTTCGACGTCATCCTCGAGCTGGTGGGCGCGCCCAACCTGCCCGAGAACTTGATCGCACTGGCGATGTGCGGCCGCATCGCCGTGATCGGGATCGGCGCCGGGGCCAAGGGCGAGCTCAATCTGGGCCTCCTCCTGGCCAAGCGGGGGCGGATCTTCGGCTCGATGCTCCGCTCACGCCACCTGGAGGACAAGGCGCTCACCGCCCGAGCGATGGAGCGCTACGTGCTGCCCCAGTTCGTCGGAGGTGGCGTCTGCGTGCCCGTCGCGGCGCACTACGAGCTGGAGGAGGCGCCTGAGGCTTACCGCCGCTTCGAAGAGGGCTCGAAGTTCGGCAAGATCATCCTGACCATGTAGCCCCGCAGGCGCCCGTCGACGCGGGCCTACGGGCGTCGACGCAGGCCTACGTCTCCCAGGCGGTGCGGCCGGCGATCTGCACCAGCGCCTCCAGCTGCCGCCGGCCCTCGTCCACTACAGGGTCGCCGTGCGCGGTCAGGACGTGGTCGAAGTCGAGGCGGTCCAGGATCCGCCGGAAGGAGTCGAGCAGGCCCTGCTTGGTCTGCTCGGGCGCATCCATCAGCGAGTCAGTCACGAACCCCAGTCCGGCGCTGCCATGCACCAGCCCGTCGGCGAACCACACCGCCCGGCTCGCCTCCCGATACAGCGCCATGTCGTCGGGGCAGATGGCGTCGACCTCGTGGACGACCAGGCCGCCGGGCAGAACGTCGCCCGGGTCGTAGGCCAGGACCGGTTGGCGACCCGAGAAGTTGTGCAGTCCGGACCGCGGGACGTACACCTCGCACCCGAAGCGCTCCACGAACCGGTTCGACTCCCGGTAGTGAAGGCGATTGGACAGGACCACCGCCGCAGGCGCCGCTGGGCGCTGCGTGAACCACTCGAGACCGCCGTCGGGAGGGACCAGCGGATCGATCAGGACCCCGCCGTCCTCGAGCCAGTACGAGGAGACCTCGATCCCGATGGCCGGGTGCTGCGCCACCCAGTGAAACACGCCTGGGAGCGCCTCCCGCATCGCGCGCCTACTCGGCGAAGTTCGCCTCGTCGACGACGAGACCCGGCTCCACCTCGGCGAAGTGGATCTTGCACAGGCTGGGGCCGCCGGACTCCATCACGGCGCGCAGCTCGTCCGCAGTGAGCTTGGCGCCGCACTCCTCGCAGCGATCGCCGACCGTCTCCAGTGTGTGCTCTTCAAGGCCCATGGCCTCGACTCTACCCCCGTCCGTCCCCGGCGCAACCGAAAATCGTCCCCGCCCGGCGCGCGGTGGATGAAATGCCGGTCAGGGGCGGCTCATGATCCACCGGGGCCGTGGGGCCCAAACCGCGCATTGCGGCCCTGAAGCCGCGCCCTAATACGGTGGGAGGTCGGCCCACCACTGCCCGAGCACGCGAAACGCGGTCCAGAACTCCCGCTTCGCCAACTCTTCGTCGAGGGCGTCGTCGATGTTGGGCACGTACAGCGCCTCGATCGATGGGGTCAGGCGCTGCAGCTCGCCCGGTAGGGCGGCGAGATCCCGGCGCAGGGGGACATCGAGGTCGTTGACCACGGCCAGCGCGTCGGGGCCCATCACCACCACGATCTTGGGGGCCACGATCATCAGCTCCTCGACCAGCCGGCCCACGCACGCCGGGTCGGCCATCGCCGGATCGGCCACCGGACACTTGACGCACAGCGTCCCGTAGACGGCCAGCGGGTCGATGTTCAGCCGCTTCAGTGACTTCATCAGCGCGTTCCCGGTCCGGCCGTAGAAGGCGACTCCCTCCTCGACCTCCGAGGGACGCGCCGAATACTTGATCAGGAAGATCTCCGCCTGCGGGTGGCCGCTGCCCAGGACCGGCATCAGCTGGCCGCGTGGGCAGTGCGGGCAGGCCTGGAGGTCGCGGGCCAGAGCGTTGAGCTCGCGGATGGCCCGCTCCAGGTACTTCTCCCGGATCTCGTCGTCGGTGGCTGGCACCGTTCCACGATTGGACGGAGGACGAGGTTGTCCTTGTGCGTGCATCACGACTTGCGCGCCGCCCGGCGCATCCGGCGCTCCCTCGCCGCCCTTCGGGCCCCGGGCGGGAGCGCCTTGGTCTGGAGGAACTTCAGGGCCTGGACGTAGAACAAACTGGCCGGATTGCGGACGATGTCGGCGTCACGCAGCGATTCCAGGAACTCCTGCGGCCCATCGAATTCCCGCATCCGGATGCGGACCGACCCCAACCCCTGCGGGACATGGGCATCCGAGCCCGCGCCGGCCGGGATGCGGTACTTGGCCGCGAACCGGGCCGCCTCCTCGTTGAATTCGTTGAACGCGACCCGCGGGTTGAACACCTCGATCGCGTCCACCTCGTCGAGCACGGGCAGCAGGTGCTCGTAGTCGGGCACCGAGTGCAGCCGGTCGAACGGGTGGGGCACATAGACGACCCCGCCCTGGCGCCGGATGGCCTCGATCGTCTCCTGCAGGGTCATCCCGCGCGGGATCTTCTCCTCCAGGAACAGCCCGATCACCTCGCCCTGGTCGGCCGTCTTGACCTCCTCGCCGACGATCACCCTGATCCCGTCCGCCTTGGCGCGAGCCTCGAGGGCCCCGGAGATCTCGTTGTGGTCGGTCACCGCGATCGCGCCCAGCCCCCTCGCCTTGGCCTCGGCCAGCAGCACCTCGACCGGCGTGGCGCAGTCGTAGGAATGATCGGTGTGCATGTGCAGATCGACGTCGATCAGCGGCCGGCGCCGGAGCCCCTGACGCACTCTCGGGTCGCCGCGCCCGTCGTGGCGTCGGGCCACCAGCCCCGAGTAAACGTTCTCCAGCTCGTCGACCACTCGCGGGAAGCTCAGCCAGTCGCGCAGCCCGGCCGCACTCTCGCGCAGCTCGCCGCGCAGTTCGCCGTCGGTGATCAGTCGCTCCAGGTGCGCGCTCAGGGTCTGCGCGTCGCCCGGCTCGAACTCGAGCCCGCGTCCCCCCTCCGAGAGCAGCTCCTCGTAGACCGGGAGCCGCGAGGCCACCGGGACCACTCCGGACACCAGCGCCCGGACCAGTACGTCAGGTCTCTGCCGCACCCCCTCGGAGGCCAGCACCAGCACGTCGGCCTGCCCCAGCACGGCCGCCGGGTCGCCCTCGACGAAGCGCACCCTCTCACGCAGGGCCCGGCTGAGGGTGGCCGGCGCGGCCAGCGGCCGCGATGACCACACCGTCGCGCGCCAACCCGGTTGATCGACGAGCCCCCGCAGCGCCCGCAGGAACACCCGCAGCGCTGCTCGTTCCTCCTCGGCCATCATCAGCAGCTCCACCACGCCGTCTCCGGACTCCCACCGCGCCACCGGATCGGCGGCCGGCGCCACCACGCGGTACTCGCCCGGGAAGAAGCGAGCCGTCAGATCGGCCGTGGCCCGGTAGCTCGCCATCCGCGCGTCGAGGCGGCCGAACAGGAGCTGGGACAGTGGCCGGCCCAGCTGGGTCGAGAGGATCCGCTCCGTCGGCGCGTGGAAGGTGGCGACGTTCAAGGACCGCGAGTAGCGCAGCGCCGCGCTCGAGGCACTGGGGGCAAATGGCTCGTGAACGTGGACCACGTCGAGCGGCAGCGCTGCCATCGCCTCCTCGATCGTGCGAGCCACATCGACCGGCAGCGAAGCCGCCCGCCGCCGAGTCGGTGAAAAGGGCAGCACTTCGCCCACGCCCAGAACCAGCGGTTGGCCCTCGGCTCGCTCCAGCAGCGCGGCCGGGTCCCCCCGCAGCGCCCGCCGGCTCTCCCGGACGAGCTCGGGCGACTGGGAGGGCGCGATCACCAGGGCCCGGTGCCCCCGCCGCGCCAGCTCCTGCGAGACGCGGTGGACGTGGGTCCCCACCTCGGTCGTCGCCTCCCAGGCGAAGGGGCTCACCTGCGCGATCGCGAGGCGCTCTGCGGGCACCGCCGGGAGTCTAGGGAGCGGAAAAAACGGGGGCCCCCGCGAAGGGGGCCCCTTTGATTAAGCCTTTGCCTTGTCCTTCGGTTTGCCACCAGTGGGCAGCGGCTTGCGTTGGTACTTGGCGATGAACGCCTCGGTGAGCTCGCGCGCGTCGTCGTCGGGACGCTGGTGCATCGGCGACTTCATCAGGTAGGAGCTCGGCCCATCGAGCTGGCCGGACAGGCCGTTGTTGAGGGCCAGCTTGCAGATGCGCACGGCGTCGGTGACGATCCCCGCCGAGTTCGGCGAGTCCCACACCTCGAGCTTGCACTCCATCGTCAGCGGGACGTCCCCGAACGCCTGACCCTCGAGCCGGATGTGGGCCCACTTGCGGTCGGTCAGCCACGCCACGTAGTCCGAGGGTCCGACGTGGACGTCGTCGGCGGGCAGCGTGTGGCCCATGATCGAGGTCACGGCGTTGGTCTTGGAGATCTTCTTGGACTCCAGGCGCTCGCGCTCGAGCATGTTGTAGAAGTCCATGTTGCCGCCGACGTTGAGCTGCGAGGTGCGCAGCAGCTTGACGCCGCGATCGTGGAACAGCCGCGCCAGCGAGCGGTGGACGATCGTCGCTCCGACCTGTGACTTGATGTCGTCGCCGACGATCGGCAAGCCCGCCTTCTTGAAGCGCTTGTGCCAGTAGTCCTCGCGGGCGATGAACACCGGGATGCAGTTGACGAAGCCGCAGCCGGCCTCGAGGACCTGCTCCACGTACCACTTGGTGGCCTGCTCGGAGCCGACCGGAAGGTAGGAGACGACGACGTCGGTGTGCGTGTCCTTGAGGATCTGCACGATGTCGGCGGTGGGGCCAGGCGCCTTGGTGATCTTCTCCTTGAGGTACTTGCCGAGGCCGTCGTGGGTCATCCCGCGCTGGACGGTGACCCCGACGTTGGGAATGTCGTCCCCGAGCTTCAGCGTGTTGTTCTGGCCGGAGAAGATCGCCTCGCTCAGATCCTTGCCGACCTTGTCGGCGTCGATGTCGAACGCGGCCGTGAATTCGATGTCGCGCACGTGGTAACCACCCAGGTCGACGTGCATGAGACCGGGTACCTGCTCGTTGGGGTCGGCGTCGCGGTAGTACTGCACGCCCTGCACGAAAGAGCTCGCGCAGTTGCCGACGCCGATGATGGCCACGCGGACCTTGTCCTGCTGATTCTTGGCCAGACCATTCGAGCCGTTGGCAGAGCCGTTGGTGTTGCTCACTTGGAAGATGTCCCTTCTGACGTAGGCCCGCGCGAGGGGCGCTGCGGGCGGCTCTTTAGATAGTCCTCAGGACGCCTGTTGTTACACCTAGCGGCGAACCGGATCGCTCCGCGGGCCAGTGGCTCGGTTAGGCTCGCCCCGGTGACGCACCGGCTCGCCACCACCCTCGCGCTGGCGATGCTCCTCCTCGGCGCGGGGGGCGCGGGAGCGCACGCCGTGACCTTCACCTGGTCACCGCTCCAGTGGGTGGACACCGCGAGCCCGTTCGGAGATCCCAACGACATCGTCGCGATGTCCTGCCCCACGACGACGTTCTGCGCCGCCCTCGATGACACCGGCAACGTGCTGACCGCCACCGATCCGGCCGGCGGGCGGTCGGCGTGGGCGATCGCGCCGATCGAACCGGCGGCCGCGATCCCGCCGGAGACCGAGGCCATGTCGTGCCCAACCGTCTCCTTCTGCGCGGCGGTCGATGCTGCAGGCAACGTCTACACCTCGAGCGCTCCGGCCGCGGGTTCTTCGGACTGGGCGATGGCCACCATCGACCGAGGCGGCGGCCCCGACGCGATCTCGTGTCCCACCAGCTCGATGTGCGTGGTCGTCGACCAGCGGGGGTCGATCCTTGCCTCCGCCGATCCAAGTGGGGGAGCCGGAGCCTGGCGGGCGGTGGACGCCGACGCCTCCCGTGATCTCGATGCCGTCGACTGCCCGTCGACGACGCTGTGCGTGGCGGGCGACGAGAGCGGGGACGTGGTCACCTCCAGGGACCCGGGCGCGGCCGATCCGACCTGGACCCGGGCCAACGTCGATGGCACCGATTACCTGCTCAGCGTGTCGTGTCCCTCGGTCTCCCTCTGCGTTGCGGGAGGCAACGGGCCGGGCACGATGATGAGCTCGACCGATCCGGCCGCGGGCGCCGGCGCGTGGCACCGCTTCGAGGTGGACGGCGAGGCTGACTGGTTTGCCGTGTCCTGTCCCAATGTGTCGCTGTGTGTCGCCTCCAGCGACGCCGGGACCGTGGCCACCAGCGACACACCCGGCGCAGGCGACGCCGGGGCATGGACGGTCAGGAACGTCGGCTTCGGTCTCAACGATCTCGCTTGCCCGACCAGCTCGCTCTGTGTCGGTGGGTCGCTGGGCGGGTGGATCGCGGCCTCGGGGGACCCCGCCGGGGGGCTCCCGGCCTGGAGCAAGACCCAGGTCGACGGCACGACCAGCGTGCTGGACTCGAGCTGCCCGTCCGTCTCGCTGTGCGTGATCGGGGACGACGCGGGCCGCGTCCTGCGCTCGTCGGATCCCGGTGCTTCACCGAGCCGGTGGGTGTCGGCCGGCGCACCCTCACCGTTCGGCTCTGACACGGGGGCCGTTTACGGCCTGACCTGCATGAGCAGGAAGCTGTGCCTGGCCCTGATCACGAGCGGCGAGGCGCCGGGGACGCCGGGATTCGGCGGCGGCGCGCTCTACGCCTTCACTCCGGTGGCCGGGCGGCGGTCCTGGCGTCGTATCACGCTGAACGACGTTGGCAGCGGGATCGACGATGTCGGATGCAACGCGACGTTGTGCGCGATCATCGGCGACTCCGGTCCGAATCCACAGATCTCGACTCATCCTCGGAGCTCGGCCAGCTGGCACCTGGCGCGGGGCGCCGCCTTCGACAACGCGCTGGCGGCCGGCGCCTCCTGTCCCACGGCCTCCCTGTGCGTCAGCTTGGGCGAGAGGACGGGAGCCCTGGCGATCATGACCGTGCACCACGGCCGGACCCGAGCCCGCGAGCTGACGGTCGATCGCGGACACTCGCTCGGTAACGTGTCGTGCCCCTCGGCTTCGCTGTGCGTCGCCGCCGATAACGAGGGCTACATGGTGGCCGGCGATCCGGCCGGTCCGGCGAGCGGCTGGAGCCGGGAGCTGGCCACCCCGGATGACAGCGTCAACACGCTCTCCTGCGTGGGCCACCTGTGCCTGGGCGGCGACTGGTTGGGCCGGGTTGTCGTGGGCGTCGCCGCAGGGCGGTCCGGGAGTGTTTAGGCCTGGCTGTCGGACGACGCCGCGATCTTCAGCTGCCTGCGCACGAAGGCGATCCGCTGGATCGTGGTCAGCACGCTGAGCCCTGCCAACACGTAGACCGCGGGTGCGAGCAGGGCGAAGTGGCCGATCGAGGCGCCTCGGGCGAAGACCAGCCCGATCGACAGGATGACGACGCGCACCGGGCGGGTGGCCAAGCCGACCTTGCAGGCGACCCCGAGTGCCTCGGCGCGCGCCCGCGTGTAGGAGACCATCAGCGAGAACAGCACGGCGGCCACCGTGGCGGCGGCGGCCGCGGAGTCGTGGCGGGCGGCGAAGTAGGCGCCGACCGCGGTCAGGACGATGCCCTCCTCCAAGCGGTCCAGCGTCGAGTCCAGGAATGCCCCGAACGGCGTGCCCTTGCCCGACATCCGGCTGTAGCGGCCGTCGAGCGTGTCCATGATCGAACCGACGATGAAGGCGACACCGGCCAGGAAGAAGAGACGATCGACGACCAGCCCGGCAGCCGCGAGGTTCAGGACGAATCCGCTGAGCGAGATCGCGTTCGGCGTGAGCCGGGACTCGATCAGCCGGTCGCGCATCAGCTCCTGCGGCGTGGTGCCATCTCGGCGCTGGCGCGGACGGCGGGGCCGGCTGCCGCGGGTCGGGCCGCCTGTCCTCGTATCGGTTTCTGCCATAGCTGACGCGGAGACTATGCGGGGGCGCCGCTGAAAGTCCAAACGTCTGGACGCGCCCTGGCCAGAAGCTGCTTGGCCAGAAGGGCGGAGATCCCGGCCGTGAGGGCGCCGAGGAACACGTCGGTGAAGTAGTGGTTGCCGGTGGCGACGACCACGAACGTGATGAACAGCGGGTAGACGAGCCACAGGATCCGGACGGCGCGGTGGCGGACCAGGCGCGACATCGGCCAGCCGATCATCAGGGCGAAGCAGACGTGCATGGAGGGGACGGCGGCGTAGGCGTTCAGCAGCGCGCTTCCCGGGCCGTCCTCCATCCTGACGCCGGTGAACTGCGCGATCGCGTCGGTGAAGCCCCACTGTGGCATCAGCCGGGGCGGGGCCGTCGGATATAGGGCGTAGCCGACCAGCGCGATCGCCATCGCGATCATGAACATGTTGCGCACGAAGTAGAACGAATCGTTGCGGCGCAGGTAGATGAAGGCCAGGGCCGCGATCGTCACGGCGACGTGGGCGTTGAGGTAGGTCCAGTCCGCGATGTCGAGCAACCAGTGGGTGTGGGCCTGCACCCACGCCTGAATGTTCGGCTCGATGAACACGTGCAGGGTCCGTTCGAAGTTGATGATGCGCGTGGCGTCGCCGAACGGCTTGTAACCGCCGACGCCGACCAGGCCACGGACGAGCTCGTAGAGAAGGTAGGCCGCCATGAACATGGCGATCTGGCGGATCACGTCCAACCAGCCGCGGGGCAGGACGCGCGATTCGATCACGGTCAGAGAGCGGCGCATCGTGCTGGCAATCGTAGAAGGGTTGCCCGCCCGCCTGCGGAGTCCACGGCCCCTGGCTTGGCGCGGGCGGGTGTGAGACGATGAGTTGGGCCGAACGGACACGGATCTAGGAGGGCTTCCCTTCGATGGCTAGGCGGTACCCGACCGGGTCGACGCCGCACAGCGGCAGGGCGGCTCGGCGGCGTGGCACGCTCGCCGTCTGCGTGCTGTGCCTGGCCGGCGCGGCCGCCGGTCCGGGAGCCGCTGCAGCGAGGGCGACCCGCGGCGGCGCGGTGCAGCTGCACTCGGGCCAGCTGACCCTGAGGTTCTCTGCCAAGGCCTTCGCGGCTCTGACCAGGTCATCCGCTGGCTACTTCGCCGACACGCGCTCTGTCACGCCTGTGGCGCCAGCGATGAATCCGGCCGCCGGTGACTTCACGTTCCCGGTCGCGAGCGGACGCGTCAACGCTTCGGCCCTGACCGGGCGCGCCGTCAGCCGTGGCGGCATCGAGTTCACGGACGTCGATTACCGCGAGGGCAAGACGTTTGAGTTCCAGCTCCGGGCGCTGACCCTGAACCTCTCGGCCTCCCCGGCTGAACTCGTGGCCACGTTCGTGGGGGCGACCACCGACTCCGGGATCGCGATCGCAACGGTCGACTCCAACCGGGCCCACCATGTCGCGCACCACGGCTCGGTCTCGATCTCGGGACTCACCCTGCAGCTGACCAACGCCGGCCAGGAGGCCTTCAACCTGCAGACCAGCGGTTTTCGGTTCGGCGAGACCGTGGGGACGCTGTCCTTGGCCGGCCGCGATTAGTGGTGGGTTGTTAGCTGCAGCGTGGGGAGCGCGCGGCGATCCGGTCCAGCGCGAAGTCGATGACCAGCCGGGCCCGGCCGGCACGGGTGAACGAGACCTGGGTGAACGCCCCGGCCGGGGCGACGCACCCAGCGGGGCCCTCGAGGCGCCAGTAGGGGGAGAAGTGGATGTGGATGAGGGCGCGGCCCGGTCGGAGCGCCTGCATCGAAACCGAGTTGGGGCCCCAGGCGGTGAGGACCGCGGCACCCTGAACGATCGGCGTCGCGTGCGCCACCGCATAGACGCGCCAGTGGCGGGTGCGCAGGACCAGCTTCAGGAACGGAAGGCCGCGCTCGATCAGGGCGGCCTCCTGACGGGCCGAGGCGTCCAGCGGCGCGTCCGGCAGCGCCACGAACCGCACGGCGACCTGATGCAGCCACGTGTCGTAGCGCTGGGGCGTGAGCCGGCCGGCGTAGAAGAGGCGGTTGTACTTCTCGTCCAGTTGCCGCTCCCAGCCCCGCGCGAGCGGGAACTGCGGCGCGACTTCGTATGCCTCCCAGTGCGCGCGGGTGAAGGGAATCTCGATTCGGAACGGCGGCCCGGGTTGGCGCTCGAGGAAGGCCAGGAGAGACCGGTAGTAGCCGGCCTGGGTCGAGGCGTCGCCGGTTGCCGTGGTCACATCGCGCACGGCCGCCTGCCACTGGAGGTATAGGAGCGGGAGGGCGACGATCAGTAGCCACTTCATGCGCCGGCGCCACCAGAGCAGGGCGGCGAGGGGGCCGGCGAGGAGTGCCCCCAGCCGAGGGGCATTGCCGCCCACCGGGGTGGCGACCACGTAGGCGAGGATGCAGCCGAGCGCGTACAGCACGAGCCCGGCCTTCAGTGCTCGCATCGAGGGTGGGGCGGTGAGCAGGAGGGCGACCGCGATCAGCGGGATCGGCCACAGGGCCGAGAGAGCGAACGGCTCGGTGCCGCCCTCCGGGAAGACGATGGCAAGCAGCGCCACTGGCGCCAGCGCGGCCACGGCCACGGCCAGCCCTGGAACGGCCTCGCGTCGCTGGCGCCGGGTGGCGGCGCTGGCGGCAACCGCGGCGCCGGCGAGGGCGGCGAACAGGGCCGCCACCGGGCTGGCCAGGGCCGTCAGGATGGCCAGCGTCGAGGCCGTGACCGGGCGGCGTCGCTCGAGCGCCAGGGCGGTGGCCGTCGCGCCAAGCAGCCCGAGGGCGTAGGTGAGGCGCCCGCTCAGGAGGTTGGTGGCCGTGCCCGCGGCGAACCACAGGGCGGCGACCCAGGCGTCCTCGCCGCGGACGTCGTAGGCGAGCATGGTGAAGGCCGCGGCGGTGGCGGTCGCCGCCGTGGCGGCCACGATCTGTGGTGTCAGCAGCCATCCCAGGGGCGGGAACAGGACGCTGTAGCCGGGCAGGTTGTGGCCGGCGTACCACCAGTTGTTCCACAGCCCGAAGCCCTCGGCTCCGAACAGCTTCACGCGCAGCAGTTGGGCGGCGAGGTCGACGCTGCGTGGTGCGACGATCACGTAGGCCAGGCCGAGGACGGCCGCGAGGAGCGTCGGAGCGCTGAAGCGCAGCCGGCGGGAATTGGCGGCGCGGGCGTGGGCACGGGTGGCGCCGGTGGTCTCGCTGGCGCGCACCGCTGGGCGGGTGGTCTCGTCGACGCGCACCGCTGGGCGAGGATAACGTCCGCACCCGTGAGCGCCGAGCCTGCCGAGCCACCCCAGCCGCCCCGGAGCGCCGCCGAGCCGCCCCGGAGCGCCGCCGAGCCGCCCCGGAGCGCCGCCGAGCCGGCCCGGAGTCTGCTGTGCCTGGGCGAGGCCCTGGTCGACCTGATCTGCGAGCGTCACGTTCAGAGCGTGGCGCAGGCGGATTGCCTGGTGCCGCACTTCGGCGGGGCGGTGGCCAACGTCGCGCTCCTGGCCGCCCGGGCGGGGGCGCGGGTGGCACTGGCCGGTGGCGTGGGGGACGACGACTGGGGGCGCTGGCTGCGCGAGCAGCTTCAGGACGCGGAGGTGCAGCTGTCGTGGTTCGAGCTGATCGACGGGCTGACCACGCCCATGGCCCTGGCCACGGTCGACGACGCCGGTGAGGCCCGTTACACGATCTACGGCGAGACGATCGGTTCGGTCGTCCATGCCCTGCGCAACCGGCTGGAGGAGGCCGTCGATGCCAGCGCCGGTCTGTTCATCAGCTCCAACACGCTCGTCGGAGAGGACGAGCGCGACGTGACGATGCGGGCTCGCGAGCTGATGCTCGAGCGCAGGCGCCCTGTCGTCTTCGACCCGAATCTGCGCCTGCACCGATGGCGCTCGCGGGCGGACGCTGCGGCCTCGGCCAACGCCTGCGTGCCCGGCGCGCTGCTCGTCCGTGCCAACGCCGTCGAGGCGCGGCTGATGACCGGGGAGGATGACCTCGAGCGAGCGGCGCTGGCGCTTTTGAAGGCGGGGGCGCGAAACGTGGTCATCACCCTCGGCGCGGATGGAGCATTGCTGCGAGGCAAGTTCCGAGCCGACGTGCCCGGGGTCCCCGCGGCCCGCCTGCTCAGCACGATCGGGGCCGGCGATGTGCTGACGGCGACGCTGCTGGCCCGCCTGGCGGCGAGCGCCTGGTACGAGCCGGCCATCGCGGCGGGGTTGCGCGACGCGGTGGCGGCCGCGGCTCGGGCCTGCGAGCGGTGGGGAGCCGTCGACTGATGCAGCGTTCGAGAACGGCGCCATAAGCGTGGCCGCGCGAGCTGGCCATGGCTGGCGGGCGCCAAGCCGGCGCCGCGTTCTCGGCGTACGCGACCGGCTGCGCCAGGTTTACGGGATCCCTTGCGCCCCGCCCCACCGCCGTCCGATCGCCGAGCTGATCCTCACCGTCCTCTCGCAGTCGACCAACGACCGCAACCGCGACGTGGCCTACTTCGCCCTCCGCGAGCGGTTCCCCGATTGGGAGGCCGTCCGCGACGCGCCGGTCGACGAGGTGGAGGAGGCGATCCGTCCGGGCGGTATCTCGCGCGTGAAATCGGCCCGCATCAAGTCGATCCTGGCCGCCGTTTCGCAGACGGCGCCGGGCGGGGAGCTGTCGCTGGACTGGCTGGCTGCGTTCAGCGTGCCAGACGCCCAGCGGTATCTGGTGGGGCTGCCGGGGGTGGGGCGCAAGACGGCCGCCTGCGTCCTGCTGTTCTCGTTCGGAATGCGCGACGTGCCCGTGGACACCCACGTCTCGCGCGTCGGCACCCGGCTGGCGCTGTTCCGGGCGGGGGCGCCGTTCGAGGAGTTGCACGACGCGATGCTGGCGCTGACGCCGCCGGGGGAGGAGCTTGAGTTCCACATCAATCTGCTCCGGCACGGGCGGCGGACCTGTCACGCCCGGCGGCCGGAGTGCGCGGCCTGCGCGCTGGCGCGGATGTGTCCCTCGGCTGGGACGTTCGGCTGAGGCTGAGCTCATCGGGCCGAGCGGGCCTTGAGTCGGGCCGAGATCGGCCCCCGCTCGGCCGCTACCCAGGGCCCGAACCTGTTCCCTCCCAAGCCTCGCCGTTCCCGCTCGCCTACCCTCGCCTTCCCGCCCGCCCACCCTCGCCGTTCCCGCTTGCCGCGGCCCGCAATCCCGACCCCTCCGATCCCTGCCGAGCCCCGGTAAACAACGCCCACCCCACCATAAATCTGCTACGATCTGGCTGAGATTTTTTACGACCCCATAGAGGAGTAAGAAGCATGGGAAAGACAATCGGAATCGACCTCGGTACGACCAACAGCTGCATGGCCGTGCTCGAGGGTGGCGACCCGACGGTGATCGAGAACGCCGAGGGTGGCCGTACCACCCCGTCGGTGGTTGCCTTCACGCAGAGCGGTGAGCGCCTCGTCGGCACTGTAGCCAAGCGCCAAGCGGTGACCAACCCGCAGAACACGGTCTTCTCGATCAAGCGCTTCATGGGCCGCAAGGAGGCCGAAGTGCGTGAGGAGGAGTCGATCGTCCCGTACAAGGTCGTCTCCGGCCCCGGTGGCGACGCGCGCGTTGAGGTGGAGGGAAAGCAGTACTCCCCGCCGGAGATCAGCGCGATGATCCTCCAGAAGCTGAAGTCAGACGCCGAGGCATACCTGGGCGAGACGGTCGACAGCGCCGTCATCACCGTCCCGGCCTATTTCAACGACGATCAGCGCCAGGCGACCAAGGACGCCGGCCGGATCGCCGGCTTGGACGTCAAGCGGATCATCAACGAGCCGACTGCGGCCTCGCTGGCCTACGGTCTGGACAAGGAGTCCGACCAGACGATCCTCGTCTTCGACCTCGGCGGCGGCACGTTCGACGTGTCCGTCCTGGAGATCGGCGATGGTGTGTTCGAGGTGAAGGCCACCGCGGGTGACAACCACCTCGGCGGCGACAACTTCGACAAGGCGATCGTGGACTGGCTCGTGGCCGACTTCAAGCGTTCGCAGGGCATCGACCTGAGTCAGGACCCGATGGCGCTGCAGCGTCTCTATGAGGCGGCTGAGAAGGCCAAGATCGAGCTCTCCACCACCCAGGAGTCGCAGATCAACCTGCCGTTCATCACGGCTGACGCCAGCGGCCCGAAGCACCTCGACATGCGCCTTACCCGGGCGAAGCTCAACGAGCTGACCGCGAGTCTGCTTGATCGCACCGTGGCCCCGGTCCGCCAGGCTCTCGACGACGCCAAGGAGAAGGGCGCAGCCAACATCGATCACGTCGTCCTCGTCGGTGGCATGACCCGCATGCCGTCCGTGCAGGAGAAGGTCAAGGAGCTCACCGGCAAGGAGCCGCACCGCGGTGTGAACCCGGATGAGGTCGTGGCCGTCGGTGCCGCCATCCAGGCGGGCGTGCTGGCCGGCGATGTCAAGGACGTGCTGCTGCTCGACGTCACTCCCCTGACTCTCGGAATCGAGACCAAGGGCGGCGTGATGACCAAGCTGATCGAGCGCAACACGACGATCCCGACGCGCAAGGCCGAGGTGTTCTCGACCGCCGAGGACAACCAGCCGAGCGTGGAGATCCACGTGCTGCAGGGTGAGCGCGAGATGGCCATGTACAACAAGTCGCTGGGTAAGTTCCAGCTGACTGGCATCCCGCCGGCCCCGCGCGGGATCCCGCAGATCGAGGTGGCCTTCGACATCGATGCCAACGGCATCCTCAACGTGTCGGCCAAGGACCTGGGCACCGGCAAGGAGCAGAAGATCGAGATCAAGGCCGGCTCCGGGCTCTCCGACGACGAGATCAAGCGGATGGTGACCGACGCCGAGTCCCACGCCGAGGAGGACAAGCGGCTGCGTGAGCTGGCCGAGGCTCGCAACAACGGCGAGAACGCCGCCTACCAGGCGGAGCGCCAGATCAAGGACCTGGGCGAGACGGTCGACGCCGAGTCCAGGACTGAAATCGAAGCCGCCATCAAGGCGCTGCGCGACACCCTCACCTCAGAGGACGCGCAGGAGATCAACGCCAAGACCGAGGCGCTGCAGGCGTCCTTCCACAAGGTCTCCGAGGCCATGTACCAGCGGGCGCAGGAGCAAGCCGCTGCCTCCGGTGATGGGGCCTCAACCAACGGCGATGCCGCCGCGGCCGATGAGGACGTCGTCGATGCCGAGGTTGTGGACGAGGGCAACTAAATGACTCGGCCAGAGGAATCTCGAGTGGTCCCTGTGGGGGGATCGGCGGCCGACACCGCTACCCGAGCGTCCTCGGGGGCCTCAGGTCGACCTGGGGTCCCCGGAGGGAAGCCTGCGGCCGACACCGCTTCGCGAA
>Ga0335074_10002463_pt1 | contig 25190 bp, 19 predicted proteins | sample Lox_Sample_23_FD_206715 | JGI IMG/M metagenome (GOLD analysis project Ga0335074, IMG submission 206715) | Soil microbial communities from Loxahatchee National Wildlife Refuge, Florida, United States - Lox_Sample_2.3 | ecosystem: Environmental > Terrestrial > Soil > Wetlands | place: USA... | reverse complement strand
GCGGCGATACCAGCTCGTCCTCGACCATCGAAAGGAACGCCGGACCGTGGAGCTTGACTACCAAGGGCAACGAAGTGAGCCGCGCTACATCTGCAAACCAGCCGAAGGACTCCTCCATTTCAATGATGTCAACGGGATCATGCCGGTGTACCTTCTTGATGGCCCGGGCAATCTCGACCCCATAGTCGAACGTTCCGAGATAGCTCGGATGCCTGCGCAGGAGATGTCTGCTGAGGGCTCTCCTCAATCCAGTGCCCATATCCCGGCCAACCAAGTGTACATTCGGGTCTGCCGATGCGGCGTCCAGCTCGCTGGTGAAAACCGATACTCGATGTCCCTGCGACTCGAGCTCGCGCCGCATCCAGTGGACGTAGGTGATGATGCCGTTCTGAAATTTCTGCAGCGGCCACGCGGGTGACCAGAAGGCTACGTGCATGAACCCGTTCCTCGGCAAGCATGAGTCATCACAAGCCATCTCAAGCACAGCACCACGTGATGGTTATTCCTTCGACAGCAGATCTCTGGCGAAGCTCAGCGTGCTTCCCGAATAGCGTGAATAGCGGAGCGAGGTCAGCTCGCGGAAGATCCCTGGAACCCGACCGAGCCGGTCGTGCGGGAGCGATCCGCGGGCTCGATAGTGGGCGAGCTTCTGATCGATCCAGACCAGAAGCTCGCGGCGACCGGGAAGGCGGTCGGCCAGGGCCTCGCGAAGTATCTGAAAGTCATCGGCCTTGGCCAGGAAGAACTCGCGAGGTGCCAGCAGCGCGGCCTTGGTCCGTTCGCTAACGTTCATGCCGATCACTCCGATCTGGTTGTTCGAGTGCCGGCGATATTGCATCAATGGTTCGCGAATGGCCAGAAGCCGAGCCGAGCTGGCGACCAGTAACGAGATCCACTCGTCATGGAGCCACGGGGCAAGGATCGGCAGCAGCAGGCTTCGCAAGCTGGAACGGAAGGCCATCGTCGCGCCGGTGACGATCGGCCGCTTGAGGAGCGCGCGGAACGGGTCCCCCGTGCTGAGCTCGCGCCGTCTGCCTTCGTCAAACCGAACCGAGGGCCAGAGCGTGGAGCCAAGGGAATGGCCGTGCTCGTCGATCAGATCAGCGTCCGAGAAGATCAGGCCGACTTCGGGCGAGCGCTCCAGTTCGCGTTCAAACCGCGCCAACTTGCCGGGATACCAGACATCGTCCTGGTCCGCCGTGACGATCAGATCCCCGTCGCACAAGCTGATCGCCTTCTCGAAGTTCTTGGTGACCCGCAGATTCACGTCGTTCCGGAAGAATCGGACCGGAACGCTCGATCGAGCCGCGAATTGCTCGACCAGCTCTGCGGAGCGGTCGCGCGAAAGGTCATCGCAGATGATCAGCTCGTCTGGCAGCCTCTGCTGGCGTAGGATGCTGTCGAGCTGATCCTTGAGAAACTTCTCGCCGTTATAGATACAGATGGCAACCGAGATTTTCATCGTAACGATCTGTGTACACCTAAAGGTATCAGGGAATTCTGCGCAACTCCAACGTCCGGAGCGCCAGGAACCTTCCCCATTGTGGCATGGCGCAGAGCCGACGAGGCCCCGCCTCTGGCAGGGGAACCTGCTGCCGGAGCTTGCCTGCTCCCTCCGCCCGCGGGCCTTGCGACAACTCCGGTCGCACCGCGATCGGGCCGAGCCACCTTCCAACCGCAATGGAGTGCCCTATGCTTGTCGGGTTACTGTGCTCCGTTCGCCCGGCTCACTGAGCCCCCGATGACGGCTCCCCTCCATTCCGCCCACGCGTGTAGGGCCAGCCAGGCCGGCACCCGCAACTTCGCTTGAAGAAAATATGCACATAATAACCGTCAAAGAACTGATCGTGGTTCTGTGCATATCCACCGCGGTATTTCATTTTGCACGCCCGTTTGCCTCTGTCTTCATGAGCGAAGAGGACTTCGGACGGCGCCGAAAAGCTTGGTACGGGATGACTTGCGCGTTTTTTCTGGCTCCCAATTTTTGGATATTTGCGCTGATCGCGGCGCTCGTGCTCATCCTCGCCGCAAAAAAAGAGTCAAATCCCGTGGCTCTCTATCTATTGGTGCTCCGCGCCACTCCGCCCGCAAACCAGCCCGTGCCGATGATCGGGATGTCATTTCTGTTCAATCTCGACATGAATCTATTGCTGTCCTTTTGCATATTGGTGCCCACGGCGTGGCGCTTGATGAGATCCGCCCCCGATGTGCGCCACCGCAGCTTGAAGGTCCTCGACCTGTCGCTTGCGGGATACGGCATTTTGACTTCGATTTTATACGTACGTCTGCAGGACGCCAGCGGTGCACTTTACGACATCACTTTCACCGACTGCCTGCGGCGGGCATTCGTCTTCTTCTTTTCCGTTTTTGTCCCCTACTACGTCATAAGCCGCGGCATCGCCAAGAGAAGCGCCCTGATCGAAGGGCTGGCCGCTTTTTGTCTTTCGGGCGCCTTGATGGCGGCCACCGCCATCTTCGAGAGCTTGCGGCGCTGGCTGCTGTATGCAGAAGTCCCTATATTTTGGGGAATGCCGGACACCACCACGTATGTCACGCGAGGCGACAGCGTGCGGGCCATGGCATCGACCGGACATCCCCTGGCCTTGGGCTACTTGCTCGCGATCGCCTTCGGTTTTTGGCTATTTCTCCAGGGTAATGTGGCCTCCCCGCGTCGCCGAATCCTCGTGTCCATATTGTTCTGGCTCGGACTCTTCGCAGCGTATTCGCGCGGCCCTTGGATTGGAGCGGTCGCAATCTATTTCTTCTTCGCCTTACTGAGTCCCAACGGGATTCGAAAGCTTCTCCGGGCCAGCCCGCTGCTGGCAGGCATTCTCGCGGTGATCAGCGTCACGCCGCTGGGCGAACGCATAATTCGGGTTATGCCCTTCCTGGGCGGAACGTTGGGCAGCGGCAACATCGAATATCGGCAGCGTCTGTTCGATCGATCGTGGGAGCTCATCAAGCAAAGCCCGATCTTCGGCGATCAGACGGCTCGGCTGAAGATGCAGGACCTGCGCCAAGGCGAAGGGATCATCGATATGATCAATGGCTACATGCAGATTCTGCTCGATAATGGATTTGTCGGACTATTCCTATTCCTGAGCTTCATCCTGGTGGCGACCTTAAGAGCGTTCTTGGTGATCAGGCGGTTAGCCCGCACCGATCCGGGCACGGCTCAATTGGGCGCCAGCCTCGTGGCGTGCACCTTGGGCACACTTCTCATGATCTGGAACGGCGGCTGCGACGACGTCATGATCAGCATGTTTGGCGGCCTCATGGCGGCGTACGTGTGTGTCTGCGGCTCGCAAATGGTCCCTGCACGGACTCATCTTGCTCAAGCGCGGCTCAGGGTCACTTCGAATCGCAGCGGGGGATAGGATCCCGCTAAACTAACGCGCCAGATCATGCAAGAATCTGAGGAGCGAGCTCCGAACGGTCGGCCAGCTAAACTCCTGCGCCCTGCCATGGGCCGCTTGCCCCATCCTCGTCGCCAGCCCCCGGTCGCTCAGCAAGCGCAAGGCTGCATCGGCATGGGCCTGTGCGTTGCCCGGATCACAAAAAAGAGCTGCATCTGCCGCCGTGTATTCATGAATCGCGGGCAGGTCGGTGATCACCGCCGGGCGCCCCGTGGCCATCGACTCCAACAGTGCATTATTGGCGGTCGCCGCCTCCAGGGGCAAAAACAGCATATAGGACTCCCGATACGCGGCGCGCAGCTCGGTGTCGCTTACGTTGAACATGACCTCTACGACGCCTTCCTGAGCGAGGGCTCCGACTGCATCTTGCGGCCCGATCAATCGAAATCGTACGTCCGGGCGGTTCGCCTTGATTATCTTCGCTGCGGCGATCAACGTTTTGAAATCGCGCCGGTGAGCTCCGACCGCCAGCAGCAGCGGGCCGCCGGTCTGGGTTACCGGCGGTGAAGCGGCGAAAAAATCGGTATCAACCCCATGCGGTATGAAAACGCACCTGCCCTTCGGGACGAGATGCTCGAGCCATGGCATTTGCACCCGGCTCACGCAGACAATGCCATCGAGTGAGCCCGCTTTCACGCCGCAGGCGATGTCGCGCAGCTTATCCTCGGTCTGATGAAAGGTCGCCGTGATCCTCGTGTCCAGCCAATGGGCGCGTGAACGATAAGCCCATGTGTCGAAATCGCCATCGACCAGATGCAGCACCCGGGCATTCCCCGCTCGCAGCATGAGCTGGATGATCAACCGCTGTTCCCACTGGTCGTCGTGCTTGATACGCGCCACGCGCCGGCTGAGCGGGTAAGGCAAGAGCCGGTTGTCGCGCGGCAGGGAGAAGCCGCCGCCATTTGCAACCAGGTAGCCTGAGTACGCGCCATGATGGCGCCAACGCTGGTCGAGAAACACGATGGTTGGTCGCGACGATCTAATGGCGCCGAAACCCTTCATCGTGTGCACCACGGCGTTTTTCCACTCCCGAAGCATCAATCGCCCCAGAAGTCATGAGCGTCTACGCACCATCCGTCACAGTAACTCGACATGGAAATGCGGCACTGTCGTGCCCTTGATTTCGTCGATGAAGTCAACTGCGGGGAAATACGAGCGTGCGCTTATCGTGCATGCGTCGATGTGTTCAATCCATGCCAGCACCCCGCTCGGATCGTACGCATACACAATGAGGTAATACGGTCCCGGCGCCAGCATCGGAGCTCGAATGGTGTAGCGGAAGGTTACCTCGGCATGCGCTTTCACACTGAAACCGCCGGTGCGCAAAAAGCGAGACTTCGAATGCGTGACTGAAGTACCCTTGGCATCCACCAACTCGACGTCGATGTGCACTCCGTCTAGATCGCGATCACCGACGCTGAACGATAGATTGAAATTGAGATCTCCGTCGCCGGACACGTTGCGCAGCTCTTCGCGATTGCGGATCCCCTGCCATCGCATCCGCGTGGTCGCGGTTACGAAAATCTCACCCGCTCTGCCGCCGTACGCCCTGTACTTCTCCAGGGCTTCGCCGGTGCTTCCGTCAAAAACTATGCGTCCCTCGTGCAGCAATATGCAGCGAGTACAAAGAGCTTCGATCATCTCCAGATTGTGGCTGACCAGAAAGATCGTGCGACCCGCCTTGGAGCGCAACTCATCCATTCTGCCGAGGCACTTGCGCTGAAACTCGGCATCGCCGACGGCCAACACCTCGTCCACGATCAAAATCTCGGGCTCGAGGTGCGCCGCGACCGCAAATGCGAGCCGCACGTACATGCCGGATGAATATCGCTTGACCGGTGTATCGAGGAATCGGCCAATCTGAGCGAAATCGACTATTCGATCAAATTCTCGCACGATCTCGACTCGCTTCATGCCGAGAATCGCGCCGTTCAAGAATATGTTTTCGCGTCCGGTCAACTCCGGATGAAAGCCGGTGCCAACCTCCAAAAGCGCCCCGACGCGACCCCGCAGCTCCACGCGGCCCTCGGTCGGCTCGGTGATCCGGGCAAGCACCTTGAGAATGGTGCTCTTGCCGGCGCCGTTCCTGCCGATCAGGCCGACCACCTCTCCTTCATCGACGCGAAACGATACGTTCTTCAACGCCCAGAATTCGCGGTCGGCAATTCTCGCACCCCCGAGCTCGCGCAATCTGCGGAAGGGCGCAGTCAGCGCGCCTCGAATCGATTCCCGGAAATTCCCGTGCGAGATATCGGACTGACCGAGCGTGTATACCTTGCTGATACCCTGCGCCTTGATGATCGCCTTCGCCATGTCTATATGCTATCCGGCGCATCGCTCACGCGATGTCGGCGAATCTACGTTCCGTACTGCGAAAATACCTGATCCCCACGGCGAAAATGAACACGGCGGACGCGCTCGAAATTGCAATCAGCTCCATATCCCAGGGCTTACCCAGGATCGCGGATCTAAACCCATCGATTACGCCTGCCATCGGGTTCAGACCATATAGCCACCGATACTTATCGGGCACGAGTCTGCTCGGGTATACGATGGGGCTTGCGTACATCAGCACTTGCACGCCGAACGGTATTATATATTTGAAATCTCTGTACGTGACCGTCAATGCCGCAAGCAGCAAGGTAACGCCAAGCGACGCGACGATCATCAAGATGATCAACGCCGGCAAGAATAATACAACTCCCAATGGCGGTACGATTCTCGAGAATGCCAGAACCACGGCATACATGAGCAGCCCGACCAAAAAATCGACGAAACAACTTCCGACCGCGCCTGCGGGCACAAAAACTCTTGGAAAATAAATCTTCGTCAACAGATGCTGTTGGCTGATGAGACTTTGTCCCCCGAGCGTCAATGCCTGCGAGAAAAATGTCCAGGGAATCAGTCCGGCCAAGGTGAATACTGCGTAGGAGTAAGGACCGTCCGGCTTGATCTTCGCGAGGCGCCCAAAGATGACTGTGAATATGAGGGTTTGTAGAAGCGGGACCAAGAGCGCCCACAACACGCCGAAAACAGTCTGTTTGTAGCGAACTTTGATATCGCGCCAAATTAGAATCAACAGCAGTTCACGGCGCGCAAACAACTCGGAGATGAAACCGCCCATTCGACCATTCGAATCGATGACGACGAGATTGCCCGTATCCTCCCTTGCCTGAAACATCTCTGCGCTCCGATCGAAAATCTGACGACTCACTCGTCTCTGCCAATATATACCGAATACCCGTCAGAAACAGCGCAGCAAGGCCGCGCCGAATGCAGTCGTGTCCCACAGACAATGAACGAAAAGGAAATATCAAAGCCGGATCATATCTTATGATGATGGGATGAGACAGGACTTGTGCGGCGGCATGTCTTCCATTTTCTCAGGCTTCTTCGACAGTTCCCGCGCAGGCGGGGAGGCAAGGACTTACATCGCAGATACACCATAGATAATTTGCGCATTTGCGTCGCGGTGCTTCGAACGTTGTCTGCGCTGCGGGCTCCGTTAGACGGAGCGAGGTGGCGAGCAAGGTCATTACGTCGACGGATTTCGAAGCAATCGAGGGCCTCGAGTCCCAGATGCAAATTCGATGCGGCGCATGCGGTGCTCGAGGTGGTCAGGTACGCGCAACTCCGGTGGACACGCGAGTGAGTTCGTCGACGGCGATGTCGCGAAGTCATCAAAACCCGCATGTTGGTCGACAAACGATGCGAGGCTGCGACAGGCAGAATCAAACGAGTTCGCGCAAGATCCAGGCCGGTCACGGTCTTTGCTGCATCGCCGCATGGGGCTGCGCGCATAACCTTGCGCGATCGGTGCTCTAGTATAATTTTGCGGATCGGAACTCGTAGGTCGGGCATTTCGACGTTGTCTCCAATTGACGACGCGTCTCCAGATTGAGTCAGATTGCCTGAGCCCATCGACGCGATAACCTAGCAGCGCAATCCCACCGCGAGGTGGTCACGTAACGCCTCCGGTCTGCGGGGAACTGAGGACCTGAAAGACAGCGGGTTACTGGCGGGGAATTCCTTCATCCAAGGATCTTGCCGCGGACTCGCGCCTCATGTCCCTACTCCCCGAGCCGGAACCTAAACGAGTCTCAAAGAGGTCACGATGTACCAAGGGCGAAGATTGAAAGTTTTGAATACGCTGCCGGCGCTGGTCGCCATGGCGATGCTTCTGGCGTGCAAAGTCGCGACCGCGCAGAGCACAAGCTTGAGTTTCAGCTATCCAAGCGGCTTCACGGGTGCATCGAGTGTGTTTCAAACTGCGAGCGACGCTGCCGGGTTCAGTGGTGCGCTGATGCAACCTGCGAATGGCACGGTCGGCGAGCACGAATCCGGTGCGATTTGGTACAAGACGCAACAAAACATCACGTCCTTCACGACGCAGTTCACATTCCAAATGCCCAATACCGGCATCGTCGGCGCAGACACCATCGCCATGACGTTCTGCATTCAGAACAGCAACAGCACGACCAATCCGACCGCCCCCTGGGGTGCCGTCCAATCGGGCACCTATGCCATTGCCGATGCCAACATTGCGGGCTACGGTTCTTTTTCCAACCAAGCTACGACCATGAATCGAATTGGGAACAGCGTGGCGATCAAATTCGATATGGCCTCCAACAGCGGCAACGAGGTGACCTATCCGTCCGGCAGCGCTCCCAGCGCCACCGGTTTGTATATCGATGGGGGAGCGTATGGCGCCTTGTTTCCCGAGAATGACCTGATTCCCTCCGGCATCAACCTGAGCGTCGGCCACGTCATGTCGGCCACGATTGTCTACGATGGCAGCATCCTGACCATGACTTTGCTGGACACGGTGACCCATGCGCAGTTCAGGACGAGTTGGCCGATCAATATCCCGTCGATCGTGGGAGGCAACACTGCCTGGGTCGGGTTCACCGCGGGTGAGATCCCGGCGCTCGCGAATGACGTGCTCTCGTGGAGCTTCTGGCAAGGGTATAACCCGAGGCTCGGCACACCGACCTTCAGCGTCGCCGCGGGATCGTATACGTCCGCACAGACCGTGACGATCAGCGCACCGGCAGGCGCGACGGTCTATTACACGACCAACGGGCAGCAACCCACAACCTCATCGAGCAAGTACACCGGCCCCCTCTCGGTGAGCTCGAGCGAAGTCGTTCAAGCGGTCGCGATTGAGTCGGGTTATACCGATAGCTTGGTGGCGGCGGCCAATTATCAGATCGCTCCGGCGAACACTCCCCTCATCAACTTCCCGAGCGGCTTTGCGAGCGCGTCCGGTCTGGTCACATCGGTCGGCCGCGCCCAGTTGAGCGGCTCTGCAATTCAGTTGACCGATTCGAATAGTGCCGGACAGGAGGTGGGCGCGGCCTGGTATGTGGTTCCGGTCAACGTGACGACGTTCACCACGCAATTCACCGTGCAGTTTACGTCGGCTCAAGGGCAAGGCATGACGTTTTGTATTCAGAACCAGAACCCGGCTTCCACCGACAGCACCAGCCAGTATGTCAGCGGCGGTCCGTATGCCATGGCCAACAATCAGAACGGGCTCGGTTACTCGGGAACCACGGGCGGCACCGGCGGACAAGTCGCCGGGCTCAATACCAGCGTGGCCGTGATATTTGACCTGTATAACGGCTCGGGTGATTTGACCGGCCTCTATACGAACGGCGCAAATCCTGTGGGATCCTCGATCGACATGACTTCTTCGGGCGTGAGCCTGCACAGCGGCCATCCTCTCAACGTGACGCTCGCCTACAACGGCACGACCCTGGCGTTGACGGTCACGGATTCGGTCACGAAGGCATCGTTCTCTCACAGTTGGACGATCAACATCCCGACGACCGTGGCAGGCAACACCGCTTACGTCGGCTTCACGGCATCCACGGGATACTTTGTCGCGAACCAGTATGTCCAGTCCTGGACCTACTCGACCTCCGCGCAAACGCCCGCAGTGCCCGCGGCGCCAACGAACTTGCGAGTTCAATGACGCCGGCGAAAGCTACCGCGCGCGTAGTGACGCAAATATCTGAGTTTGATCACTCGGTATGGTCACTGCGCGCGCGGTCACCGGATGGGCGACTGCGCTGTCCGATGGCAGTTCATGGCAACCCGGCCCCCGTGAGCTCGTGACCACCCTTCGGCGTAGGTCATCAATCGATCACACCGGGTACCACGGTAGCAGCCGGCGCGCACATGCACGAACATAATGCTTCACGGAATACATTCCGCCGCTCCAGTTGCGATTGTCGTAGCCACGCATGCCATGCACGTGCAGCTCAATGGGAAATCGGGTGGCTATTTTGGGACCTGCACCTGCGTCAAGAAGGTGTCTGCTGAACACCATTTCAGGCGGTATGCGATTGATGTCGTCGCGAAGCTTCGTGTGCACACCGCTGAGGACGAGGTCGTACCCGCCGCGAGTCCAACTCATTACGCGCAGGTCTGCCCAGGGGCGCTTGCGGTTGCGGATATCGCATAGCACGTCGACCTCACCCGGAGTCCTGCGAATCAGCTCCATCAGGTTTCGTACGATGTAGCGGCCGGTCACTTTGGTTATCAGGGCTCTTTCGACGGCACCGCGAATGGTGTGCGAGTGCCGCATGCAATGGTCCAGCAACTTGAACTCGCCGAAGCCGTACCCGTAGGTCGGCGGATAATCGAGACCAGCGAACACGACGAACTCGCATTGGTCCGCGTACCCATATTCGTCGACCAGGCGCTGCAACGGGGTGACGTCGCTTGCCGAATTTTCCGCGAAAACAATGCGATCGATGCCCCGGCCGATTTTGCCCGCGTAAAAGGAAAGCGCTCTGCGGTAATCCTCCAGACGTACGATGGGATCAGGTCGTGCGCTGACGCCGGGAGGGGGCGTGATCGTGGCAGTCAGGAGCAATATCGATGGCCGATCCGGCATGTGAGGTCTCTTCGTTCTTGATTCAGTCGAGTTTGCTTGAATGACCTCGCCTGCCGTCATCCATCGTGCCCGAGCACCCCGGCCACCAACAAGGAGTTCCCGAGATGAAATTTTGGATGGCCTGCCACTTCGGCGGTGCGCTGCGGAGCGGAGTGGTCGTTTGCATGATCGATTCGAGCGCGCCCCAGGATCCGTACCTGCTCTCTCCTCCGACATCATTGTAGTACATGAACAGCTCCCCACCGCCCGATTTCCATTGCTGAAAATACCGGGCATACGCCTGGCCCATTCGCGGATCGCGGTTGGCGGCCATGTAGAGATCATTCAGCGCGCCTGTCGAACCGTTCGCAAAGCTCTGTCCGCCTTCGTACGCCAGGAGAGGGAGCTTGTAGGGGGCGAGAGTCGCGATGAACTCCTTGAGCCATGCGGCATCCTGGGCCATGAAGCCGCCCGCCGGGATGCTCGGGTCGTTTTGGGCGTACAGGGACCGGAACAAATTCGCCAGCCCTTTATCCGGCTGCGATGTCCAGGCCAGCGGTACCGCACCTCCCAGGTAAGGCGCCACGGCAACCGCGTTGATCGCATGTCCGGAACAGGGAGCGCCCGCAGTCCAATACGGGCATTTCAGCGCCTCGGTCGCCGTGAAGCTCCAGGCCGCTTGCGCGCCGAGCACACACACGAGCCTGGGATCGGAACGCCAGACCGACCTCCAGATATCGCACATTTGTGCGGTGCGCATTCCGAACCACTCGCGATTGTACTCATATCCCTCACGGCCTGATGGCCGTGTCGGCCAAAGAGCTCGGCCCTGACTCTCGGCGTATTTGAATTGACCGAACGAGGCGTTCCACACCTCATTGCTGAGCTCCACATAGATCTTTTGCGTGCTCCCCAACTGACTGTGTACGAGCGTGGCCATTTGTCGGATGAAGTTGTCATCGGCCATCACGGGAACGTTCAACCAGGCATCGGCAGATACCGCGTTGGCGAGTTGCACTGCAATCTCGATAGGCACTCCCTTTGAATAGAACGCATGGGCTGGAGTGGGGCGATCGGCCCATGACGACAGCGTACTGCCGTTGGTCTGGAACCAGTCCATGAATCGCAGGGCGCGAAAATTTCGAATGAGCTCGAGAAACGCCGGATTGAATATTTTCCCGGTTTTCGCCGCAGCCTCGTTTGCCGCCGTTACGACTTTGATGTTGCGCAAGTAATTACCGATATGGTGCGGATCGGTCGCGATGATGCGCAGATCGATGCCCTTGTCAGTGGGGGTGACATTGATGAGGTCTCTCCCCGGTGAGCGGCTCACCAGAGCGGCGTCGGCTCCGTATCTCAAGGTCCCCTGTCCTTCGTAAAGAACCACGTACCTGCCCGCCGGATACCTACCGTTTGGTGTGTTGGGCATCCCCACGAGAAATAGAACGCCCACGGAACTGAATTGCTGCCTCCCGGGCTCGTTGACGCCCCTGAGCGTGATCGGCCACCCGTCCGCATCGAGATCGATGTATTTTTCCTCGTTGGTATCCCAGGCAGCGCCGGAATGGGTTATCCACCCCTCCGACGAAGCGAAGGTGTTCATGAACGGTTGCTCGCTCGCGTAGTACGTTACGGCCTCAAGATTTACGCCCATGGCGGATTGAGCGTTGAATACAGTGGCGGCACGCGGCCCGTTCGCGGGCGACAAGATCAGCAGATTTAGCGAGATCAACTGGATCATGCCGATCGCGAGGACTCGACGCAGAAAGAATGCGGCCCGGCAAGATACTGAAGCATCGAAATTCATTGCTTCCTCATCCTTTTTGTGGTTGTTTGGTACTCTCGAGGTTGCCGCGGATAGTACCCCCCCGCATTTGTCATATGACCCCGGATTATGGCGCTCAATTCGCGCGTTGCGTCGACCGGCAACGATGATCTTGCCTGGCACGAGCGGCGCAGGCTATGGTAGCCACGATTTATGAGCCAGGGTAGGGCTGCGCACGATTGCAGAGGTCCTGTTCGTGAGCAGATTCAATGCCGTCCGCTTTTCCGGCGAGGGGATTCATGACTATTGCCGCTCACAAAGACGAGCGAGGCGATTCGGCCTTGGGGAGAGTCGAACCCGGCGCATCGGTGCTGAACGTGGCATTTTGTTGCGATGATCGTGGTACCGATGGATTGGCGGTAGCGGTTCATTCGTTGCTGAAGAATACGGCGCGCTCGGTCAACGTCTGGATCATTGAAGACGGTATCGATATACACACACAGAAGCGGCTTCGAGCCAGTTGGTGCGGCGCGGACAACTTGGCGCAAGTTCATTTTCTGTCGCGACGCGAACTGCCTATCAAGGTGCCGAGCTGGTGGCGCACCAATAGTTGGCCGCTTGCGTCCTGCTATCGATTTCAAGTTTCGGAAGTCCTGCCAAAGACTGTCCCGCGCTGCATCTACCTCGACATCGATGTGCTGGTCGGAACCGACGTCGGGGTTTTATACGACCTCGACATGCAGGGATTTCCGGTCGCAATGGTCGACGGATTGATGAAGGTGGAAGCGGACAGACAATACATCATCGGTCTCGGCCTGGATCCCAACCACTACGGCAACCCGGGCGTCATGCTGATGGACCTCGATGCGTGGCGACGGGAAAACCATGCAATCCGGCTCATCGATCACGCGCGCACCATGCGACCGGATCTGTGGTTCTTCGATCAGGATATGATCAACGACTATTTCAAGAATCAATTCCTTTTGCTCGAATGGCGATGGAACGCCCGGGACGCGGCCCTGTCGCCTGAAGGGATAATCCAGCACTTCGCGGGAAGACCCAAGCCCTGGGAGACAAGCCCCCATCAGGTCACGCTCACAGGACTGATCGCATGGCATCGCGCGCGTGCGGAAAACGATTTCCGATCCGCGCCGCCTTCCTTGGCCCGACGCATGAGGCGGCGTTTCGACGTCGGGGTCGCGCGTATTCAACGGCAGTTTCGCCGCAGAATTCGATCGGCTCAGTGAGGACCATGTGAGCGTGTGCCGTCGAGCGGGCACCCTGTGAGGCGGCGATCTGCCGTTATGCCGACTCTATCAATTCGGCTTGCATCATGAAGTCACGGGCGCTCAATAGATTCACTCCTGCGGCCATCGCCGGCTCGTTGCTTTCGAGGCGGCGCATTGTCAGCCGCCCGGCGATCGTGATGAGATGGATCTCCATCTCCATTCGCGCCAAGTGTTCCCCGATGCAATTTCTGGGTCCTATCGAGAAGGGTAGGAAAGCCAGTGGATCCGTGTCTATCGGGGTCGCGGCGTCGAATCGATCGGGATTGAAGACATCGGGCGCCTCCCAGAGATGCGGATGGCGTTGAATGTAATAAGGTGAAATGTAGATCTCCGTACCCGCCGGCACGAAGTATTCCCCGATATGGTCGTCCCGAATCGCCCGGCGCGTCATGAGCCAGCCGGGAGGATAGAGGCGTAAGGCCTCGTCGATGACCATCCGCGGATAAGCGGTATGCTCACGGCTCAATTCCGCTGATAACTTCGTTTGCACCTGCGGGTGCCGAGCGAGCAGGTACCACGTCCAATTCAGCGTACTGGCTGTGGTCTCGTGCCCCGCCACGATCAGGGTCATGATTTCCCTGGTCAGCTGTGCATCAGACATGCCGTTGCCGCTGTCGCGGTCACGCGCCTCCATCAGCATGCCGAGGAAGTCCCTGGCAGTTCGATTCTGCAGCCGCCGCCTGGCCGCTATCTCTACGATCGTGGCCCCCAATGAATTGAATACATGGGCAAACTCCAGATCTCGCGCGGCTTCCTCCGATACCAGCCTGAAGCGCGGCGCCACTTGTTCGTAGTCGTCTCCAAAAATCGAGAGAAGCACGATCTCGAGGATGGTCTGGCTGACATCGCGCGTGACATTGATAGTCCGCCGGGTCTGTGCCGCATACAGCCACTTGTCCAGAAGGCGCTGATTGGCCGCAGTGATCATGCCGGTCAGCTCCGCCAGGGAGGCGCGATTGAACGCCGGCTGGATCATTCGTCGCTGCCGCTTCCACAGATCGCCTTTGCTGACCATCAGTCCGTTACCCAGGAGCAACGCAATTCGCTTGATAGCGAGCCCCTTGGGGTAATTCTGCCAATTCCTCAAAAGCACGTGCTCGACGTATTCGGGGGCGCTCACCACGTAAACGTCGACCCCGTAGATGGATGCCCGATAGATGTCCCCGAATTCGCTGAAATGCTTTCCAAGCCAAACCAACAGATCGTCGCTGCTGCTGTACTTCTCGGTCGGTCCCAATGGGATCCGCCGCGCTTCTGTTTGCATTCGTTGGTCTCCTGAGGCGGCCCCAAAGCGGACGCGTGCGCCTTGATTGGCGGACAGGAAAGGGTCAGTTCGTTCCGACGCGATCGATGACACAATCGCTGGGCAAACCCTGAACTACCGGTCTCAAGATCCTCGCCGGGATGCCCACGGCCGTCGCACCCGGCGGCACGTCGTCCAAAACCACGCAGTTGGCCCCGATTCTGGCGTTTTTACCGATTGTCACGGCGCCGATGATCTTCGCGCCCGCCCCGATATCGACGTGTCCTTCGATCCTCGGCGCACCGCCTCCCCGGGTGCCGATGGTCACCTGTTGGAATAAGAGGCAATTCGGACCGATCTCGGCGTCCGGATGAATGACGATTCCATTGGGATGCGGCATCAGCAACCCCCCGCCCAGACGGCAGTTCAGAGGGATATCGGCACCTGTGACCACGCTCCAGCAACGGTGGCGCAATACCGCGAACCCGCGCAACAAGTCGCCCCACCAACCCGGTTTGTCAGCGTGACGCTGGTAATCTCGAATACTCGCGATGAGGGCCCTTGACGGCGCCCACTCGAAATAGCCCTTGTGTTCGCGCGACCAATCAGGCGTTTCCGCCGAAACGGCATTCATTCCAAGCCCTCCGTTGCCGGACTTCACGAACTGGCGGGCAAATCCGCCCGCATCAGCGATTAAGGTCCAGCTCGCCGCCCCTGATCACCGTCCAGTCAGAGCGAGCAAACAGCTCTTCGCTCAATACCTTTTCCATGGCGGCCCGGGGACCGCTCTGCGTAAACACATGATCGGCGTTGTCGATGACATGAATACGGCATCGCTCGCCAAGACGCCGGACAGTGGCACCCGCTTGCAATTTCAACAAGTCGATTCCGGGTTCGCCATCCGCGAATACGAACACCACCTTGATACCTCGAGCGACGATATCCTCGAGTTCCGAGCCAAGGTCGTTGGGCAGCTTGATGTGAAGGGCTCGGGCGACATCCCGGACTGCGGATTCGACCACAAGCAATGGCCGCTGCATGTAAATCCTCAGAATGCGCACAATGTTGACGCGTCCGGAAAAGAGCCGTTTCCATGCGCTCATCGAGAACATGCGCTCTCGATACACCCCGGGATTTTTCACGATTTCCGCGAGCTGCAACATATCCAGTGTGTCGCCGGGATACCAGAAATAATGCTGCGGATTCACCATGATGATGCGATTGACAGGCACGCCGGCGGCTGCGGCTCGCAACGCGTGATAGGCGCCTGAGCACAGCCCGCTGAGCGTGCAATCGCGAACACCGTAGCGGGTGCGAAGGAACTCGATTGCGTCCCGAATGTCCTCCAATGCCTTCGGCGGGAATACCTCGTTGTCGGGGCATCCGGGCCGGGTGCGGCTGTCGCCCAAACCGGCGAAATCCATGCGCAGGACGATGTAGCCTCGAAATGCCCAACGCCGCGCGATGGAAACATAGAGACGGCTTGCGCCGATGTGGTGATCGGCTCCTGCATTGAGCAGGATTACCGCGCGCCGACGCGCCTCCCCCGGGCGCGGCTCGGTGACGATTCCGAACACCAGCCCGTCGCGACCCAGAAATACGGGTCGCTCGGTGATCATCTTTGGGCCGGAGTCAGGTCCCTCCGCCAAGGTCAGCACCATATTACGTACGAGCGCGGGATTCGCGGGTCGTCCGATCTCGAGGTCCGATGCGGCAGGCGATCGACCCGCGAGTTCGACCGCCCAGTCGCGCGTCGCCGCGATCATTTCCGCGGGAACCACCGCAAACTGGGGCGCCGCCATGACCATCTCGACCAGCCCCGGCAACGCCAGATACCTCGTCCGCCCTGTTCGCGCAGTCAGCGATTGTACCCAGCGGTTCGCAACCGGCATGCTCGCGCCATCGATGACGAGCATATCAGGGACCTGCGGCGGCGGATTCGAGGTGAAATCAAGCCTTCCGAGCGAAGTGAGCGTTGCTGCGGACAATGCGTAGCCGCTGACCTCCATTGATCCCGCCGCACTCATGTCATCGGCCGCAGCACCCTTACCCGCCATCGCGGCGCCGGCCATGCGTGTCGTTCGCAGCTCACGCAAGTATCGGCGGCCGCTCAAGACAGGAGAGATCAGGACGAGGCCGCTCGCCGCGCATTCTGCGGCGGCGAGCATGGCGAGCAGCGCTCCAAGGCGTACGCCCAGCAGGCAAACGCGCGGCACGCCGGTGCGTCGCCGCAGTTCCGCCGCCGCCGCCGCGACATCCCGCGCCCAGGCTTCGATCTGGTCCGCCGCGGGGTCGATCTCCGCCGAATCACCGGTGCCCAGGTAGTCAAACCGCATTGCCGGCAGACCCGCGGCGGCGAGAGACTCCGCGAACCCGCGAATACCGCGGTGCGAGCAAATCGCTTCGTACCCAAAGGGTTTGCAAATGATGACACCGAGGGTCGCGACGAAATCCCCGGATGGATGATGCAACCATCCGAACAACCGATGATCCCCGGAATCGAAATAGACAGCCTCTGACAGGCCGCTGGCCTGATCGCGGCCTTGCTGCAACTCAGCGCCTATCGGCAATCAAGTATCCTCGGACTCGCCCAGATCCCACCCAAGAGAGCCTATCAAACCCCCCGCCGGTCCTTACGCGAGGCACCGCGCACTTTCATGCCGCCGCTTCGCGCACGAACGGTGGAATACTTCACTGCAATGACCGTCAGCGACATCGAATCGGACACAATCTTGTGGCGAATGCCAATATATTCGCGGCTCGGTTTATATTATAGGGTGATTTGCCTGGATCACCACGGGATTTATGTCCAAAACATTGCTTCCATCGGGTCGGTTTGCGCGTGCCGTCAGTCTCGGCGCCAACCCGTTGATAAGGCTGGCGCAACCCATCTTCCGCCGACAACCCGCGGACGCCGATGTCCGCTGAGGCACCGAACCGAGCACTGTGGCCCGAGCCAACTCCCGCGGCGTGCAGCGAGCTGGGCGTGGTTGTCATCGGCCGAAACGAAGGTGAACGGCTCGTTCGCTGTCTGGAATCGGTACGCAACCGGGCGGCCTGCGTGGTCTACGTCGACTCCGGTTCGACCGACGGTTCCGTGGAGAGGGGACGTGCACTCGCGGACGCGGTCGTGGAATTGGACATGCGCATGCCCTTCACGGCGGCGCGCGCCAGGAACGCGGGATTCGAGCGTTTGCTCGAGATGCGTGCAGCGCTGGGTTATGTATTCTTCGTGGACGGCGACTGTGAAGTGGTCGAGGGCTGGTTGGATACTGCCGTCCAGTTTCTGACGCAACATCCCAAGGTTGCCATCGTATGGGGACTGCGGCGGGAGCGATTCCCGGAGAAATCGATTTACAATCTCTTGTGCGATATGGAGTGGCAAGATTATCCGACGGGCGAAACGCGCGCTTGCGGGGGCGATGCTGTGGCACGGGTGGATGCCATTCGAGCCGTCAACGGGTATCGCCCGGACCTCATCTGCGGCGAGGAGCCTGAGATGTGCGTCAGGTTGCGCCAAGCGGGCTGGCGAATCTTTCGCCTGGAAAGCCCGATGACTCTGCACGATGCGGCCATCTATCGCTTCAGCCAATGGTGGAAGCGAAGCATGCGGGCGGGTTATGGCTTTGCGCAAGGTGCCGCACTGCACGGAGCTCCTCCGGAGCGTCATGCAATATTGGAGACCCGCCGCTCCTGGATTTGGGGCCTGGGCATCCCGCTGGCAGCACTGGTGCTCGCACCTCTCATCGGTTGGCGGTCAACGATCGTCCTCATTGCTTATCCCGTTCAGGTCGTGCGGTTGAGCGCACGCGGCCGTCGACCATCGGCTCGCGAGAACTGGTCGCGGGCAGTCGCCTTGGTCCTCAGCAAGTTTCCGGAGATGGTGGGTCAAGCGAAATTCCATCTGGACCGGATTCGACGCGCACAGTCTCGACTGATCGAATACAAATAGCGTATCGCTTGAAAATCGCCTATTTCATCAACCAATACCCCAAGGTCAGCCACAGCTTTATTCGTCGTGAAGTACGGGCATTGGAGGGCCAAGGATTCGAGGTGATGCGAATTGCCTTGCGAGGCTGGCAAGAGACGCTTCCTGATCGAGATGATCTCGCCGAGCAGGCGCGCACTCATTACGTCCTTCGGAATGGCGTCGCGGTCGTATTGGTCGATGCGCTGCGCGTCATGATCCAATCGCCCTGGCGCTTCATCACGGCGGCTCACCTGGCGATGCGGATGGTGCGCGATTCGGACCGGCCCCTGCCCTACCACATCATTTACCTCGCCGAGGCGTGTCGAATTCTTCGCTGGGTAAGGAAGCATGGTTGCGCGCGTTTGCATGCGCATTTCGGCACGAATTCCGCTGAAGTGGCCATGCTGGTGCACGCGCTCGGCGGGCCCGACTATAGCTTCACGGTGCATGGACCGGAGGAGTTCATGATCCCGATGGGTCTGGGTGAGAAGGTGCGCCGGGCTGCGTTTGCCATCGCTATCAGCTCCTTCGGCCGAAGTCAGATCTACATGCGCTCTCACCATCGAGATTGGCCCAAGGTTCACGTCGTGCACTGCGGTTTGGAGCGGTCGTTCCACGATGGCGCGGTGACTCCCGTGCCGCAGGCGCCGCGATTCGTTTGCGTGGGGCGCCTATGCGAGGCAAAAGGGCAGCTGTTGCTGATTGCGGCGGCCGCACGCCTGAAGGCGGCCGGCATCGAATGTGAGTTGGTACTGGCCGGTGATGGCCCGCTGCGCGCGGAGATAGAGAATTTGATCGACGAGTACGGACTGAATGCGCAGGTGCGCATCACCGGTTGGATCAGCAGCGACGGCGTTCGCTCGGAAATCCTGGCGGCGCGGGCGTTGATCCTGCCGAGCTTCGCAGAAGGGCTTCCGGTGGTTCTGATGGAGGCCATGGCACTTCGCCGGCCGGTGCTCAGCACCTACGTTGCCGGCATACCGGAGCTGGTGATCTCCGGAGAGAATGGCTGGCTGTTTGCAGCCGGATCAGTCGAGGAGCTGGTCGATGCGATGGTGAAGTGTCTGGCGGTGATGCCGGAGGATCTGGCCAGGATGGGTCACCTGGGCCACCAGCGTGTCATCGCCCGGCATTCGATCGAGACGGAAACGGCCAAGCTGGCCAGCCTGTTTCGGGCCTCGAGCCGGGCCTCTTGACGGCCATGTTTGAGAACATCCGCCAGGACTTGCGCGCGCACGGAGGCCACTGGGGCGCACAAGGGTTTTGGGCAATGGTCGTCTACCGCTTTGGCCGTTGGCGCTACGGCGTAAGGCCCGCAGTACTGCGCAAGTTCTTTTCGCTCATGTACCGAATCGGCTTCAAGATGATTCAAATAACGACCGGGATCGAGCTGCCGTGCGAGGTTGAGATCGGCCGGAATTTCGTCATCGATCATTTCGGCGGGATCGTGATCAGCGGTTATGCGAAGTTCGGCGACAATTGCCGCATCCGGAACGGTGTGGTGGTAGGCCTGCAACGGGTGGATCAACCCACCGCGCCGGTAATCGGCGATAACGTAGATATCGGCGCAGGCGCGAAAGTTCTAGGAGCCATCAAGGTCGGCAGCAACGTCGTCATCGGCGCGAATGCCGTGGTGATCCGGGATGTGCCGGACAATTCCGTGGCCGCAGGCGTGCCTGCGGTCAACAAGCCGAGAGGAGACCGAGCCTCCTAATATGGCCGTTGTGACCGTCACGGCGTTCCTCCTCGGCACGATCGCGCTGCTGGCGTTGCTTGGCACGACCGTGTTGTTCGTGGAGATAATCGCCGCGCTCACCCGCCACGACACCGCCGGGCCTCAGGAGGGCGAGCGCCGGCCGGCTGCCGTATTGATGCCGGCGCACAACGAGTCGACCGTCATCGCCATGGCGATCCGCTCCGTGTTGCCGCAACTGGCGGTCAATGACCGTTTGGTCGTCATTGCGGACAATTGCTCGGACAATACCGCCGCCATCGCGGTCCAGGAGGGCGCGGAGGTCGTCGTGCGCACCGATGTCGCACGCCGCGGCAAAGGGTATGCACTCGACGCGGGCGTTCGGTATCTCGAATCCAAGCCGCCGGAGGTCATTTTGATCGTCGATGCCGATTGCCACGTGTCGCCCGGCGCGGTCGATCATCTGCTGCGGCTTTGCTGCAAGACCTGTCGGCCCGTGCAAGCGATATACCTCATGCAAGCCGGCTCCGCAGCCCGATTGAATATGCGCATCGCGGAATTCGCGTGGCTGGTCAAGAACAAGGTGCGGCCGGAAGGACTGAATCGGCTGGGACTTCCCTGCCAATTGACCGGCACCGGCATGGCCTTCCCGTGGGGCTGCCTGAGCAAGGCCATGCTTGCAACGGGACATATCGTGGAAGATTTGAAGCTCGGTCTCGAGCTCGCGCGCGCCGGCAGCGCACCCGTATTGTGCCCTCAGGCGCTGGTGACGAGTCATTTCCCGACTTCTGCGGATGGAATCAAGAGCCAGCGCACCCGCTGGGAGCACGGACATCTCAGCGTCATATTGAGCGATGCACCGCGCTTGTTTCTCGACGGCCTGAGAAGGCGCAGTGCGGACTTGCTGGCCCTGGGGCTCGATCTGTGCGTTCCACCGACGGCATTGCTCGCGCTCCTGGTGGCTGCGATCTGGACTTCCTGCGCGGTTCTATTCCATCTGACCGCGGCTGCCTGGCCGCTCGCACTCGCAAGCCTTGCGGCGCTGCTGATGGCGGCCTCGGTGCTCATCTGCTGGCGGGCGTACGGCCGCCCTATCATCACGCTCGGCGCTCTTTTGCTGGGCGTTGTCTACGCTTTGTGGAAGATCCCTCTTTACCTGCGATTCCTGGTCGCACGGCAGGTGCATTGGGTGCGCTCCAAGCGGGACTGATCGCTCCCTTGGCCCCTAAGCTCCCCGCTCAACCGCATCCCCATGACATGCGCCGCTAGAAGATGCGGCGAAATTGGCGCAGCAGTATCGGCGGCAGCCAGTCTTGAGCCAGATCGCGCGTGCGCTGGGCGATCGTCGGGCGCAGATCCTTCTCATCTCGGGCTCTGAAGATCGTCGTGTGTTCGCCGGTGATCTCTTCGGCCGGGCGGCCGTTGCTGAAATAGTAGAGCGCGAGCGACTTGCGGGTCATATCGTCCGGGCATTGCAGCGGATCCGGATGTCCATGGTAGGTATAGTCCGTGGTGCCGAAGATCATGACCCGGTTGAACAGGGGCAGCACCTTCGCCTCGCAACGGCTCATGTCGCGGTTCCACAGTTGCAGGTGTCCGCCGTATTCTTCGCGCCAATCCTTGTTCAAGTACAAAAGCAGATTCAGGCGCCGGTCCAGTCCGAACTCCCGATGCTTGTTGAAATCGGCGTGCACTCCCAGCTTGCCGCCGCGAATGATCTGGTGCAGGCCGCCGCCCTCGAAGCCCGGGTCGGGTATCAGATGGTCGATCCCCGTGATGCGGCTCAAGAATTCAAGGAACGTCATGGAGTTGAGGTGATACAGCAGAAGCCGGGTCGCAGGTCCGAAGGAGGCCTCTCGGGAAGAAGCGAGTTTGATCTCTTGGCCGGTATCAAAGCGCTGCCAGGGTATGTCGCCGGGCTTCGGGAACTCCGCGAGAACGAGATCGAGCAGGCCTGGGTCGAAGAAATCATCGAACACCACGTGCGGAAAAGGTTTCGCCTCGAGGTATGTTGCTCGCGAAGACGATGCCAGCGCGTCCATCCTCGACATCGGCAGAAAGGTTTCGAGCGTCAGATCTCTAATTGCTTGCATTCCATCCTCGCGAAGTCCAGCGGGGAAGCGGAGCCTAGCAGACTCGCCCAAGCCGTCGGAATCGGCGATTTTCAGATCATGGTGCTGCATCACAGCACCGGCGTTTCGCGGGCGAATTGCCGGGCGGCGGGGGGCTTTTGACAAGTGCAGGAGCGCGCAGCCGATGGCGCGCTACCACCTCGCGGACAGGGGGCTCACAACCATAATAGCGGCCCGCAACCATAATAGTTTAAACATAATCTTGCAATAGTCGGCCACTAGTTTGGAGTTGCGTAGGCGCTTCCTGACTGTCGAGAATACAGAACGTGAACGATAGGAGCAGCAATCCATGACTCGCGGCGTTCAGGTCAAACCGTGATTAATGTATGCGGACGATTGCGAGGTTGCGCATATACTTCTTGCCTCACCTGCATCGGGAAATTCAACGGGTAGCTCGGCAAATTTTATGGCCAATGTCCTGGATATCGATGACTACGATCTCGCCGAGGCACTGGAGATCGTTTCGGGATTCGGCGTCGAGCGCTATGGTTACGTCGTCACGCCCAATGTCGATCACGTCATTCGCCACTATCAGGATAATCAGTTTCGCGACTTGTACCGGCAGGCCGCTTATGTTTTGCTGGATAGTCGCTTTCTCGCCCGTACCTTGGGACTCGTCAGACGGCAGATCCTTCGCGTCTGCTTGGGTAGCGACCTCACGACGGCGGTGTTCCGCACGGTGATCAAGCCGTTCGACACCGCAGTGCTGGTGGGAGGCACGGCGGCGCAGGCGCAGGAGCTGCGGACACGATTCGGGCTCAAAGCGCTGCACCACATCGACCCGCCGATGAATTTCATCAGTGACGCCGCGGCGGTCGAAAGGTGTCTGCGTGACATCGAAGAGCTCAGCCCGTTCCGGTTCTGCTTTTTGGCGATCGGATCGCCGCAGCAGGAGATCATTGCCCAGAAGCTGAAGGAGCGCGGCGTCGCACGCGGTCTCGCCTTGTGCGTCGGCGCTTCCATCAACTACATGACGGGGATCGAAAGGCGCGCACCGGTGTGGATACAGAAACTGGGCTTCGAGTGGCTTTTTCGCCTGACGCAAAATCCGAAGCGGATGGCGAAACGCTACCTGGTGCGCGGCCCGCGCATTTTTCTGCTGTTGCCGCGCATCGAGTTGCGGCTGCGGCCGCGCTCGGCCGATGCGGGGGCCGGCAAGGTGATATCGAGCCGGGCATCCGCGGGAGCCATTGTCGGCAACCCCAGTTGAACCAAGGCGGCGCTATTCATCGCCCGCCCGCTACAATCCGCCCGTGAGTCAGAATTCACCCGAGGCGATCAAATTCTCAAAACCTCAGCTCGGCCTGCCCATGCGGCTCGCGCTCTTGGGCGCCGCATTTTTTGCTGAAAAGGTTCTCCTCGATGGATTCGTGGATTCGCAGCGTGCTCAGGCCGCCCAGGGGCTCGGCAATATCCTGCGCATCGCACAGCACTGGGGGTTTCGCTTTCTGGTCACTTTCCTCGCGTCCCTCGCGGTGTTCGCGTATGTGCAAGGCGGCCATCGGCTGAGGTCATTGGGTGCGGCCGTGAAGGCGGCCCGGATAGGCGTGGGTTGGATTCTCGTTCACGCGATACTGGTAGCGATCCTGGTGCCGGTGAGCGCCGCACTCTACGGCTCGGGTCCGCTGCCATTTACCGCCGTCGCCATCACAGGCATCTTACTCGGCGCAGCCGCGGCGATGGCCGGACTCCTGGCCATAGCTCCCGGTGCCGTCTGGCTCGAAGGGATTCGCGCTCTGGGGATGATCTGGCTCTACGCCGCCATCACCGCGGCGGCGGGCATTGGTGCCTGGAACTGGAGCGAGAAGCTCTGGGAACCCGCCGCAGCCGTCACTTTTGATCTCGTGTGGCACATTCTCTCCCCGATCCTGCCTGCATTGCGCGCCGATGCGGCCACGCGTGTGCTGAGTACCGATCGCTTCGCAGTGCAAATCAGCGAGACCTGTTCGGGCCTCGAGGGGATGGGCTTGATGGCGGCCTTCAGCACCGCGTGGCTCGTCTGCTTTCGACGGGAGTACTTTTTCCCGCGCTCCCTGCTGCTGATCCCTGCGGGGCTCGCGGCAATTTATGCTCTCAATGCGGTGCGCATATCCGTGCTCATGCTGATCGGATATGCCGGATTCCCCGACATCGCTTCCTACGGATTCCACTCGCAAGCCGGCTGGATTGCATTCAACGCGACAGCCGGGAGCCTCGTATACTTCAGCCGGCGCAGCACCTGGCTGCATCGCGCTGCCTGCGCGCCTCGGGGACCGCCGGCGGCCGACAATCCGACTGCAGCGTATCTGATGCCCTTGCTGGCCATTCTCGCGGCCGGCATGCTGTCCCTCGCCGTATCGAGCGGGTTCGAAATCCTCTATCCGCTGCGCCTGGTTGCGGGCGCCATGGTGCTCTGGATCTACCGTAAGAGCTTATCGAGGATGCTCGATTGGCATTGGAGCTGGCGTGGTCCCGCGGTGGGGGTAGCGGTGTTTCTACTCTGGGTATCTTCGGCACACCTTCTGCTCGCGCCAGCGCCGCTGCCGGCTAAATTGCTCGCTCTGCCTTCGGCGGCGCGGGCCGTGTGGCTTGCGAGCCGGTTCGCGGCTTCCATTTTGACCGCACCGATTGCCGAGGAACTTGCCTATCGCGGATATCTGATGCGGCGCATCATCAGTAGGGACTTCGAGTCGGTGCCGTTCCAGGCTGTGCGCTGGCCGGCGATCGTCGTGTCGGCGCTGGCCTTTGGGCTCGCGCAAGGTGCACTTTGGCTGCCTGGCATTGCGGCGGGCCTTGCCTTCGGGTTGGTGACTGTTCGCC
>Ga0335074_10002462_pt1 | contig 25210 bp, 25 predicted proteins | sample Lox_Sample_23_FD_206715 | JGI IMG/M metagenome (GOLD analysis project Ga0335074, IMG submission 206715) | Soil microbial communities from Loxahatchee National Wildlife Refuge, Florida, United States - Lox_Sample_2.3 | ecosystem: Environmental > Terrestrial > Soil > Wetlands | place: USA... | reverse complement strand
GACCCGCTTCGACGTGAGGGCGCAATCGCCCGATGTGCCTTTCGCGGCGCTTTCCGGCGGCAATCAGCAAAAAGCGGTTTTGGCGCGCGAACTCACTCTCCCCAATCTCAAGGTGCTCTTGGCCTCGCAACCGACCCGCGGCCTCGACGTCGGCGCCGTGACCGCGGTTTACGGCCATATTCGCGACGCCTGCGCGCGGGGTGTCGGCGTGTTGCTGATTTCGTCCGAGCTTGATGAGCTGCTGGCGGTCGCCGACCGGATCGTCGTGCTTTATCGCGGCCGCATCATGGGCAGTTGCGCCGCCGATCCGTCGCAGCGCGAAAAGATCGGGGCAATGATGGCCGGGCATTTGCAATAGGACACGCTCATGGCGACAGACGGCGCAACGGCCTGGTCGTTTGGCCGGATCGTAAGATCCCAGCTTCTGATCTCGGTCGCCGCGGTGCTGGTGGCGGGCCTGGTCGGGCTCGGGCTCATCTTTTCGATGCACGTATCGGTGAGCGACGCCGTCGCCGCCTTCATCGACGGCACGATCGGCTCGCCTTATTCGCTCGCCGCCTCGATCAACCGCAGCATCGCCTTCGGTCTCGTCGGGATCGGTTTTGTGTTCGCCAACCGGGCCAATCTGGTGAATGTCGGTGGCGAAGGCCAAATCGCCGTCGGCGGCATAGCGGCAACCGCTGTTGCGCTCTATGGCGGGGTGCAAGACCTGCCGTTCGGGCTTGCGTTTTTGCTTCCGCTCCTTGCCGCAGTCGCGGCAGGTGCGATTTGGGGGGCGATCGCCGCGGTGTTGAAGATAAAAGCCGGCACCAACGAGGTGATCAGCACGCTGCTGTTATCTTTTATCGCGGTCTGGCTGCTCTATTGGACCGTGCAGTCCGAGCACCTGCTGCGCAAGCCGATGACCAGCTCGGCTACCCTTCCCGAGTCGCTGGAGATTCCCGACACCACGAAACTGCCGTTGCTCACCGGCGACTATTCCTTTCCGCTCCACATCGGCCTGCCGATCACCATCGTCATCGCCATCGTCGTCGGCGTCGTTCTGGCGCGGACATTGTTCGGACTGCAGCTGCGCACCGTCGGCTTAAATCCCGTTGCCGCGACGCGCGCCGGCATCTCCTATGCACGCACGGTCCTGATCTCGCTCGCCGTCGCCGGCGCACTCGGCGGCCTCGCCGGCGGCTTCATGCTGCTCGGCGAACAATATGTGCTCAAGGACGGATTTTCCTCCGGCTACGGCTTCGACGGTCTGGTGGCCGGTCTCTTGGCGCGCGGCTCGATCGTCGGGGTGATCGCGGCGGCGCTATTGTTCGGCTTTCTGCGCTCCGGCGGCATAAATATGGAGATGGTCGCCGCGGTGCCGACCGCACTCGTCATGGTCATCCAGGGATTGATCGTCATTACGCTTGCCGGCGCCGCTTTCTTTCTGGAGAGGCAGCGCGCATGAGATTGGAGGTTCTCGCGGTCTTCCTCGGCTCCTCGGTCCGGCTTGCGACCCCTTTGCTGCTGGCGGGGGTCGGCGAACTCGTCAGTGAACGCGCCGGCGTCCTCAATATGAGCGTCGAAGGCATGATGCTGACGGGCGCTTTCGCCGCGGCGGTCGGGGCCTGGGCCACCGGCGTGCCGCTGGCCGGTCTCGCCATCGGCATTCTCGCCGTGGTGCCGGTCGCGCTCGTTCAAGCCGTCTTGAGCAATACGCTGCGCGCCAACCAGATCGTCACTGGCATCGGCATCAATATTCTGGTGCTTGGCGCGACGACATTGGGTTACCGCGAATTGATCGGCGAACGCTCGCGCACCGAGATACCGGGCCTGTCGCTTTGGAGTCCGCCGGGGCTCGGGCAAATCCCGGTTTTTGGCGATGCGGTCTTCCAGCAGGTGTGGCTCCTTTATGCCGGCATCGTCATCATCGTTCTGACTGCGTTGGTCCTCCGCTATACGGGGATCGGTATCGCGATTCATGCAGCGGGCGCCGAACCGCGCGCGGTCGACAAGTCGGGGCTGTCGGTCGCTTTCATCCGCTATTGCTGCGTGCTGTTCACCGGCTTCATGTCCTCGCTCGGCGGCGCTTTTCTTTCCATCGGCGACATCCACACCTTCACCGAAGGGATGACCCGAGGTGCAGGCTACCTTGCAATCGCCTCGGTGATTTTCGGCAAATGGAAAATCGGCGGCACGATCCTCGCCTGCCTGTTGTTCGGCGCCGCCACGGCCTTGCAATTTCAGTTGCCGACGCTCGGCATCGACATTCCGAACGCCTTCCTGATCATGCTGCCGTATCTGCTGGCGCTGCTGGCGGTCGGCGGGCTGACTGGCCGGCAAACGGCGCCACGCGCGCTCGGCGAGCCGTTCCGGCGGTGATGGGCGCTAATGCGTCCAGGCGCCGCGGCGGTTGAAGGCGAAATTGTCCGAATAGGAGATGCGCGGCGGCTTGTGCGGCACGGTGTCGAACACCTCGTAGGCGATGCCGTTGCGCTCGCAATAGGCGACGGCCTCTTCCTTGGTGTCGAAATGCAGCCGCAACTGCTGCTTCATATCGCCGGAGCTGGTCCAGCCCATCAGCGGCTCGACGGCGCGCGGCTGTTCCGGCTCGTAGTCCAGCACCCATTCCTTGGTCTTGGCGTTGCCCGATTGCATGGCGGTGCGGGCCGGCTTGTAGATGCGGGCGGTCATGACGATCCCTTGCACGATCCCTTTGAGGTCCGGCCGAAAATCTTGGTCGGGGCAGCAGGATTTGAACCTGCGACCTGCAGTACCCAAAACTGCCGCGCTACCAGGCTGCGCTATACCCCGCCCGGTGTGGCCCTGGATAGCTGTTTCGCCCGGCGCCAGCAAGCCGAGGCGGCGGCCGCCAGACGCCGTCAGCGACCGCCGAAAATCGAGCCCGTGACCCGGTCGCCCGGAGCGATATGCAGCTTGCGCGATGTCCCGGCGATGACCTCAAGGACCGCCCGCACCGGGCCGCCGGACGGAATGAGGTCGTCCGACATCGGCTTGGCGTTTTCGGCGACCCGCAAGATGCGCCCATCGCCGCGGATGAAAATCATGTCGAGCGGGATGTAGGTGTTGTGCATCCAGAACTGGACCGGCTGGTCGGTCTTGAAATCGAACAGCATGCCGTGACCTTCCGGCAGCGATTTTCGAAACATCAGGCCGAGCGCCCGCGAGGCGGCATTGGTCGCGAGTTCAACGGAGAATGCATGCACGCCGGAACTGGTCACGATCTCGATCGTATCCGGCGCGGCGGCGCTGGCCGGGCTCTGCACCGCCGGCAGGGCGCAACCGGCGGCAAAAAGGATCGCGGCGAGACCGAGCGCCTGCAGCAATCGATTCGATTGGAGAATGGCGAGGCTTGCTAGTGCGAGGCAGGCCCGAGCGGGCCACTTTCGGGCCGGACCTCGGCCGCCATCAGCCCCTTCGGGCCAGGTCCGAAGCGGACCAGGATGAATTGACCGGGCCGCAGTTCGGTCATGCCGAACCGGCGCAGGGTCTCCATGTGGACGAAAATGTCCGGAGTCCCCTCGCCCCGAGTCACAAAGCCGAAACCGCGCAACCGATTGAACCATTTGACTTGTGCCCGTTCGAGACCGCTGGTGGGCGTCACAGTAACATGAGTGCGCGGCGGCGGCATCTGGGCCGGATGGATCGCCGTCGACTCGTCCATCGACAGGATACGAAACGCCTGCAAGCCCTTGGGACCGTTCAGGACCTCGCAAACGATGCGCGCACCCTCATAGGCGGTCTGAAAGCCGTCGCGGCGCAGGCAGGTCACGTGCAGCAGGACATCGGCCATGCCGTTATCCGGCACGATGAAGCCGTAGCCCTTGGCAACATCAAACCACTTGATGACGCCGGCGACCTCGACGACATGCGCCGCCTCATCGGGCAGCGTCATGTCGGGTGCGAGACCCGCTTTCGTCGACTTTGATTCGATCCCGTCCGACGCCATGACGCCGTGGCCGCCGCTTTTGTGCTAACGCCCTAAGGGCGCTTCGCGAATCTGTTGAATCGAAGATAACACCGGCCAGCCGACGCGAAAGGGCAAAAATGCAACACTGGCGCAAAAGCGTCACGGCCTGTGCACAAAGCGGATTTTATTCAGTGCACGATGAGGGGTTCGAGAACGCTGCCAATGTCTTGGTGCACCACAAGGTCGGCGATTTCGTCGAATTCGGTCGGCTCACGGTTGACGATGACGAGCCGTGCCCCGCTTCGTTTCGCCATCAAGGGGAAGCCGGCGGCGGGCCAGACCACCAATGACGAGCCGATCGCCAGGAACAGATCGCAAGATTGCGCAAGGCCTTGGGCGCGCTGCATCGCCGCTTCGGGCATGGCCTGACCGAACGACACGGTCGCGGTCTTGATAAAGCCGCCGCAGGCCGGGCAATCGGGCGCGCAGCCGTTGCCGGCCTCCATCCGCCCGCGCACCCACGGCAATTCGTAACGCGAAGCGCAGTCGAGGCAGGTGGCGAAGGTGGTGTTGCCGTGCAATTCGACCACGTGTTCGGCGGCAATCCCGGAGGCTTGGTGGAGATTATCGATGTTTTGCGTGATGACCGCCGGAACCTTGCCCAGCCGGTAGAGACTGGCGAGCGCCCGATGGCCGCGGTTGGGCTGGGCGGCGCCGAACTTCTCCTCCATGGCAAAACGCCGCCGCCAGGATTCGTTGCGCGCCTCCTGGCTCGCCATGAACTCATCGAAAGGGATGGGCCGGTACTTGGTCCACAGCCCGCCTGGCGAGCGAAAATCGGGAATCCCCGATTCCGTCGAGATGCCGGCCCCGGTAAAGGGCACGACCGCGCGGGCATCTGCGACCAAGTCGCGCAGCCGGGCGACGGCGCCGTCGAAATCGGGAGCGATCATTCGTCAAAACCCACGCTTCATAGCCGCGACCTGCCGCCTTACATTATAGGTCTCGTTAGATCTGCCGTTCGCTGCCATTTCCCCGCGGAGGTTCCATAATGCGGTATCTGCACACAATGCTGCGCGTGCGTAATCTTGACGACGCGCTCGACTTTTATTGCAACAAGCTCGGCCTGAAGGAAGTCCGCCGCCGGGTCGACGAGAAGAATAAGTTCACGCTGGTCTTCCTCGGCGCGCCCGAGGACGACGCCCAGATCGCCAAGGGGCCGACCAATCGTCAGGCACCGCTCGTCGAGCTGACCTACAACTGGGACAGCGAGGATTACGGCGAAGCGCGCTATTTCGGCCATCTGGCCTATGAGGTCGACGATATTTATGCGCTTTGCGAGCGGCTGATGAAGGCCGGCGTGACCATCAACCGGCCGCCACGCGACGGCCAGATGGCCTTCGTGCGCTCTCCCGACAAGCAATCGATCGAGCTTCTGCAAAAAGGCTCGCCGCTGCCGCCCAAGGAACCGTGGACGTCGATGCCGAACATCGGCAAGTGGTAGCGGCCGGCCGCCATTTGCCCCCCCGGGCAAATCTCTCTATACCTCGCCCGCCTTTGCTGCGGAACGCCATTGCGCTCCGCTTCGCGCGCCCTTCGTCTAGCGGTCTAGGACACCGCCCTTTCACGGCGGTAACACGGGTTCGAGTCCCGTAGGGCGCGCCAAAGCGCATTCATCAGATTTGCAGCCCCATCCATGCCCGACGCGCTGAAACTTCTGACCACCCGCCGCTCTTTCAAGCCGGTCGAGCTCGCTGGCCCCGCCCCGTCGGCGGCGGAGATCGATCAGCTTCTGACCATCGCCTCGCGGGTGCCGGATCACGGCAAGCTCGCGCCGTGGCGTTTCATCGTGTTCGAGGGCGACGCGCGCCTGACCGCCGGCGATGCCATAGCAGCCGCCTTTACCGCCAAATATCCGGACGCCAAGCCGGAGCAAGTCGACGCCGAGCGCAAGCGGCTTGCCCGCGCGCCTTTGGTGGTGGCGGTGGTGAGCCGCGCCGAGCAGCACGTCAAAATCCCGGAATGGGAGCAGGTTCTCTCCGCCGGCGCGGCGGCGATGAACCTCGTGCTGGCGGCGCACGCACTCGGCTTCGGCGCGAGCTGGATCACCGAATGGTATGCCTATGACCGCACCGTCCTCGATGCGCTCGGGCTCAAGCCGCACGAGCGCATCGCGGGCTTCGTCCATGTCGGGCGGCCGCCGGGACCGCCGGAAGATCGGCCGCGCCCGCCGCTTGCCGAGATTGCCACCCGCTTTTCCTCCTAACCCCGCCGGAAACAGAAGAGGACGCCGGTCAGAACCGGCGTCCTTGCGTTATCCGCAGTATACAACTCACATGCCGTTGTTGATCAGGTATACGAGCGTCGCCGGCGCGCCGACGGGCTTCCGCGATGCGATTGAAATGGCGGCGATCGGCTGGGACTTGACCACCGGCGGAAAAGCGCTCGCCCAGACGGCAACCGACAAGGCGCTGGTATGACCGCAATTGGGCGCGAGGCTTCTGGTCGCACGGCTTCCGGTCGCAAGGCTTCCGGCCGCAGGGCTTCCGGTCAAACGCGGTTCAGCAGGCGCCGGGATTGGTCGTATTGCCGAGCCCATAAATGCTGTTATCGGGCGGCAGTCCGGCGGTGGATTGGCCCGGTTCGCCGGGCTGATTGGCCGTCGTCGGCGCGGTCGGCAAGCCGCCGGTGAGCGCCGACGAACCGCCGCCGACGCAAGGCTGTCCGGTCACCGGGTTTGCTCCGACGGCCGTTGCCGGCCCGGCCTCGGTCCCGGGCAATGTCCCGGGCGTAGTCGGCGATACCGGCACTTCCTGCCCTTGCGGAATGGTCAGCCCGCCTGACTGATTCTGCGCCCGCGCCGCCGTGTAGGCGGCAAAACAGAACAGCGTGCACGCCGCCAAGAGACAAGCCGTCAATGCCGTTTGTTCGATGCGCCGCAACCGCATGGCAAAAGAGCTCCAAAATTCGAAAGAAAAAATTCGTGCGCCGATAACTCTCTTCCCCACACGCGAAGAGAAACACCCATCGAAGCCGGGAGTTCCCTTCGGGTGCGCTGCACAATTCATCGAATTGATGCATTGCAACCGGAAATTTTCCCTGCAGCTTTCACGCGGGCGACCCATCTCCGTCACGGCGAGGCCACAGAGTGTCCGTACATCTCGCTGCGACGGTGAGAGGATGATCAGGGAGGAGGTCATGGCTCCGCAAATCGATAAGCCGGCGCAAGCCCGCTTGGCGACATACGGCAAGAACAGCTGTCCCCAGTGCAGTGAATGGCTGCTCGCACCCGAATGGTCGGAATATCTCAACGACCGCTGCGTACGGCACACCTGGTCGTGCGAACAGTGCGGCTATCAGTTCGAGACGGCCGTGTTCTTTGCAGAGGCGGCCTGAGCGCACGGCGAATGCGGCGGATAGGCGTGCCGCCGGCCGTTGAAATCCTCGACTGAGGCGCCGTCCGCATCGAGATAGCCCGGACCGATCGGCGATTTGCCGTAGCCGCCGGGAATGTCGAGAACGTAATTCGGCTGGCACAGACCGGAATAGCGTCCGTGCAGCGCGCGCATCAGCTCTTGGCCCTGCGCGATCGTGGTGCGCAGATGCGCCGTCCCGGGCGCGAGATCGGCGTGATGCAGGTAGTACGGCTTGACCCGGCACTCGACCAGCGCCCGCATCAGCGACCCCAGCGTCTCGACCTCGTCATTGACGCCACGCAGCAGCACCGACTGGCTCAGCACCGGAATGCCGGCGTCGACCAGGCGGGCAATCGCCGCGCGCGCCGCAGCGGTCAATTCGCGCGGGTGATTGGCATGGAGGACGACAAACGTCGCTCTGTCGCAGCGTAGCGCGCGCACCAGCGCCGGGGTGACCCGATCCGGCGCCGCGACCGGAAGCCTGGTGTGCACGCGGATCACCTTGACGTGGTCGATCCCGGAAAATTGCGCCACCACATCCTTGAGCCGCCGCGACGACAGAATCAGCGGATCGCCGCCGGTCAGAATGACCTCCCAGATGTCCGGGCGCGAACGGATATAGCCGAGCGCCGCGGCAAGCGCCTTGCGCGACAGCGCTCCCCGGCCCGGCCCGACCATTTCGCGGCGGAAGCAGAAGCGGCAATACACGGCGCAGGCGCTGACAAGCTTGAGCAGCACGCGGTCGGGATAGCGATGCACGATGCCTTCGACCGGGCTGTGCGCGTCGTCGCCGATCGGATCGGCATGTTCGTGCAGGGCGACGTCGAGCTCGCGCGCGTCGGGAACGAATTGCCGCGCCATCGGATCGTGCGGGTCGGACGGATCGATGAGTGCGGCGATCGCCGGCGTGATCGCCACCGCATAGCGCGCGGCGACTTTTTCCAGATCCGCAAGACGGTCGTCGCGCGCCAATCCGGCGGCGGCGAGTTGGGATGTGGTGCGTATCGCTGTCATGTCCAATCACTCCTGAACCGGCGTCCATAGCACTTGATCGATCCGGCTCGCTCCGGTCGCCAGCATGACGAGGCGATCGAGGCCGAGCGCGATGCCGGACGCTTGCGGCATATGCGCGAGCGCCGCAATAAAATCCTCGTCGATCGGATAGCGCTCGCCATAGATGCGCGCGCGCTCGGCCATATGCTCCTCGAAACGGCGGCGCTGCTCGCCGGCATCGGTGAGCTCGCCGAAACCGTTGGCGAGCTCGACGCCGCATGCGTAAAGCTCGAACCGTTCGGCGACGCGCGGATCGGCAGTCGGGCGCGCCAGCGCCGACAGCACCGTCGGATAGCGGTCGAGGATTGTAGCGCGGCCGATACCGAGATGCGGCTCGATGCGCTCGACGAGCACCCGGCTGAAGACATCGCCCCAGCTGTCGTCGTCGGCGATGCGGATGCCGGCCGATCGCGCGGCGGCGGCAAATTGCACCGCATCCGGCGCGCCGCCGGGAATCGTCGCCAGGAGATCGATGCCGGCGAAGCGCGCGAAGGCCTCGGCCACGGAAAGCCGCTCGGGCGCTGCGTATGGATCGGCCGAGCGGCCGCGAAATATAAGTTCGCGCGTCTGCGCGGCGCGCGCGGCGGTCGCAAGGATCGCTGCGCAATCCTCCATCAGCGCCGTATAGGATTCGCCGGCTCGATACCATTCGACCAACGTGAATTCGGGATGATGCAGCGCGCCGCGTTCGCGATTGCGGAACGCATGGGCGAATTCGACAATGCGGCGCTCGCCGGCGGCGAGAAGCTTCTTGCAGGCGAATTCCGGCGAGGTGCGCAGATAGCGCGGCGACGCGGAGGCGTCGGGAGCGGTCAGCGTCGTGGCAAAGCCGTGCAGATGGAGCTCGTTTCCCGGCGATATTTGCAGCGCCGGCGTATCCACCTCGACGAAATCGGCCGCGCCGAACCAAGCGCGCAGCGCCGCCACGATACGGCCGCGGGCCAGCAGCACCGGGCGGCGGTCGGCGTGAACATGCGGCGCCCAGAAAGGCGAGGAAACCGGCGGAATGCTCGACATAACCTTGTCTATACGGGCTTGAGGAAATAACTAGCGGTCTGGCTCAGGATCGGTATGGTGCGCCCCGAATCCCGCCTATTAGCATTGAGGAACCCGTGAAAGTCATCGCCAGCTCGTTGCGCAAAGGCAATATTGTCGAAATTGACGGCAAACTCGCGGTCATTATGGCCGTCGAGAACATCCACCCCGGCAAGGGCACGCCGGTGACCCAAATGGACGTGCGCCGGATCGCCGACGGCGTAAAGGTGGCGTTGCGCTACAAGACCACCGATCAGGTCGAGCGCGCCTTCGTCGAAGACCGCAAACATCAGTATATGTATCAGGACGGCGACGGCTATCATTTCATGAATATGGAGAGCTATGACCAGGTCGCGGTCCCGGCCGACATCATCGGCGATCAGGCGGCGTATTTGCAGCCTGAAATGGAGGTGACCTTGAGCCTGCACGAAGGCAATCCGGTCGCCATCGAACTGCCGCCGCGGGCGAGCCTCGAAGTGGTCGAGACCGAACCCGCCATGAAAGGCCAGACCGCGACCTCGTCTTATAAGCCCGCGGTGCTCTCGAACGGCGTGCGCACGATGGTGCCGCCCTTCATCGCCGTCGGCACCAAGATCGTGGTGATGACCGCGGACGGCAGCTATGTCGAGCGCGCCAAGGATTAGCGCGGGCGTGGCAACTTCCCGATCAATCTGAATATCCGTTCATGATCGCGACGGCCATGCGCGCGGTGGTGCACGGCATGGCTTGGCAGCGGCCGTGTTGCTGGCGATAGTAGGAGGTCTTGGATCGGGGATTGACGCGTGCGCGCTGCGGTCAGGATCGGTCTTCTCGTCAGCGGGATTTCCGGCGCGCTGTGGCTTGGCTCACCCTATGGCGCGCTTGGCAAAGAGTGCAAACCGAGCCACTTCCGCGCGCCGTTTTTCGTCAAGGACATGGGCGCCTGTGCGTTTGACGCCGAGACTTTGAGCTATTCCGGAACGCCGGTCGAGCAGGCGATGTGTTTGATGCGCGGCATGGACGCGACCCGTAATCTTGGTCCGCCGCTGACCTCGCTGCCGCCGGCACTTGTCAGCCGCATCGGCCAGACAGCCGGCTTGCCGACCCGCGAGGTGCTCTCCGGTTACCTGTCGAAGGAAAACCTTGAAACCGATTTTGCCGCCCATTTGTGGGAGCCTTTGTCGCGCGGACACGACAACGATCCGGAGTCTCCGACAGCGCGGTATTTTGTCATCCACGACACCAGCGGACCGACCTACGGCCGTCATGGCTTTCCGGGCGACATCAACGAGGAAAGCGCGTCGTTTAATAACCTGAAGAACTTCGCCTGCAGCGACGGCTGGGGCAAAGCCCATGTCGTCGTCAATCGCGTCGGCGACATGATCCTCGACCATGATTTTTCAATCCCCTGGCGCGAAACCAAATTCGAGCAGGCCGCCGAGTTTGGCGGTGCGCTGAAAGGATTGTTCCTTCATACCGAGCTCATTCAGCCGCGCCGGCGCGGCCGTGGCGGCGACGGTCATTCGCCCGATCCGGCTTTCACCCAAGCTCAGTACGACCGGTTGGCGCTCCTCTACACCATCGCCAGCGTGCGCAAGGGCAAGTGGCTCATTCCCGCCTTCCATGCCGCCATCGACGCCGACATTCGCAACGGCCACGACGATCCGCTCAATTTCGACATCGACAGCTTTGCCGCAAGCCTGGACCGGCTGGCCGAGAAATTAGGTCAGCCGGTGGTTGTCCAAGCCGCCCACTAAGCTCCCGATCCGGCGACGCTCTGCGACCGGTTGCGCCGGGGTCCGCGATCAGGTTGGATGGGGCCGACCAGCCCCAACCCCATAACCTTTGAGGAAATGCCCGCCATGACGCCGTCTCAATCCGCGACCGCACGCGCCACCACCGATGCCGACCCGGCCGTCGCCAAGATCGAACGGCCGACGCCGGCCGGCGCCAATGCGCCCGGTTTCGGCTCGGACGTGATCGCGGACGCGCTGCGCGCGCTCGACATCCCCTATATCGCGCTCACCCCCGGTGCGAGCTATCGCGGCCTGCACGATTCGATCGTCAATTACCTCGGCAATAGCAAGCCGCAGATGCTGCTCTGCCTGCACGAGGAGGCCGCGGTCGCCATTGCCCACGGCTACGCCAAGGTGACCGGCAAGGCGATGGTGACGGCCGTGCATTCCAATGTCGGGCTGATGCACGCCACCATGGCGATGTTCAACGCCTGGTGCGACCGCATGCCGGTCATCGTGCTTGGCGCCACCGGGCCGGTCGACGCGGTCAAGCGCCGGCCCTGGATCGACTGGATCCACACCGCGCGCGACCAGGGCGCGCTCATTCGCGACTACACCAAGTGGGACGACCAGCCGGCCTCCCCCGGCGCGGCGCGCGAAGCGATTTTGCGCGGCGCCTGGATCGCCAATACGGTGCCGCAGGGCCCAGTCTACATCAATTTCGACGCCGAGCTGCAGGAGAGCAAGGTCTCCGAGCAATTGCCGCCGATCGACATCGCCCGCTACATGCCGCAAGTCTCGACCGCCGCGCCGGCTGGGCTCATCGGCGAAGCCGCCGGCATTTTGAAGAACGCCAAGCAGGTGTTGATATTGGCGGGCCGCGCCTCCCGCGACGAGAGCGCCTGGAATGCCCGGGTCGCGCTTGCCGAAGCGCTCAATGCGCGCGTCGTCACCGATCTGAAAATCGGCGCGAGCTTCCCGACCGACCATCCGCTCTATCTCGGCTCGCCGCGCGCCATCACTCCGGACAGCGTCGAAGGCCTGAAAAACGTCGACGTCGTTCTCAGCCTCGATTGGGTCGATCTCGCCGGCGCGCTGCGCTGGTTCGGCCCGTCGCCGTCCTGCAAGGTGATCCAGGTGTCGCTCGATCATCGCATCCATAATGGCTGGAGCATGGACCACCAGGCGCTGCCGGCGGTCGATGTCCTGCTTTCCGCCGATCCCGACCTCGTCGTGCCGGAATTGGTCAAGGCTATCGGCAAAAGCGGCAAGCCGCACGCCATGCCGTCGCCGCGGCAAGTCGCGGCGAAGGAGCCGGCGGGCTTCACCAACGAGCATATCGCCCACGCCTTGCGCAAAGTGTTGGCCGACCGGCCGGTGACCTATACGCATCTGCCGCTGTCGTGGGACGACAGCTGGATCGCCTTCCGCCATCCGCTCGATTATGTCGGCTCCGACGGCGGCGGCGGCGTCGGCGGAGGCCCGGGCATTTCAGTCGGCGCGGCGCTGGCGCTCAAAGGCACCGGCCGGCTGCCGATCGCGATCTGCGGCGACGGCGATTTCCTGATGGGCGTGACCGCGGTGTGGACCGCGGTGCATTACAAAATCCCGCTGCTGTTCGTGCTCGCCAATAACCGCTCGTTCTACAACGACGAACTGCACCAGGAGCGGATGGCGCGCGCGCGCAATCGTCCCGTGGAGAACAAGTGGATCGGCCAGCGCATGGCCGACCCGGAAGTCGATCTCGCCGCCATGGGCCGCGCGCAGGGCGCTCAGGGCTTCGGCCCGGTCACCAAATCCGCCGATCTTCCTGCCGTTCTGGAAAAGGCGATCGCAGCGGTGGATGCCGGTGGGGTCGCGGTGGTCGATGTGCGCGTCGAGCCGGGCTATACCGCGGTGATGACGCAAGCGATGACGCGTGCGGGCAACTAACGACCGCATAGCGGGAGGATACGATGAACGAAGCGGTTCAGCCGAAAAACTTGAAGACGCAGACACTCAACCTGCCGCAGCATCGCGATGCCTTCTATGGCGGCAAATGGCACAAGGCGAAGTCCGGCCGGGCCAGCGACGCCATCAACCCGGGAACGGGGGAATCGCTCGGTCCGGTGGCCGATTGCGGCGCCGCGGACATCGACGCCGCGGTCCAGGCCGCCAAGGCAGCCTTCCCGGCCTGGCGCGACACGCCGCCGCTCGAGCGCGCCCGCATGCTCAAACGCATCGCCAATGTGCTGCGCGAGCATGCCGAGGAATTGGCGCTGATCGACGCCGCCGATTGCGGCAATCCGTTCGCCGAGATGGTCAAGGACGCGACCATCGCCGCGGCGCAGATCGAGTTCTATGCCGGGCTTGTCACCGAGATGAAGGGCGCGTCGGTGCCGATGGGCCCCGGCGTCGTGAATTTCTCGGTGCGCGAGCCGCGTGGCGTCGTCGGCCGCATCATTCCGTTCAACCATCCCTTCATGTTCTGCGCCGGCAAGGCCGGCGCGCCGCTTGCCGCCGGCAACACTGTGGTGATGAAGCCGCCGGAACAGGCGCCGCTGTCGTCGCTGCGGCTGGCCGAACTGATCGGCGATATCCTGCCGCCCGGCGTGTTCAACCTTGTGCCCGGCGGCCGCGAGGCCGGCTCGACGCTCGCCTCGCACCCCGACGTCGCCATGATCGCGCTCATCGGCTCAGTGCCGACCGGCCGCGCGGTGATGAAGGCGGCCTCCGACACGCTCAAGGCGGTGATGCTGGAGCTCGGCGGCAAGAACGCGCTGATCGCCTATCCCGACGCCGACCCGGACGAGGTCGCCGACGGCGTGATCGGCGGCATGAATTTCACCTGGTGCGGCCAGTCCTGCGGCTCGACCAGCCGCGCCTTCGTCCATGAAAAAATCTACGACGCCGTGCTCGCCAAGGTGAAAGCCAAGATCACGCACTATAAGCCCGGTGTTGCCACCGATCCGGCAACCACCATGGGCTCGATCATCTCCAAGACGCAGTATGAGCGCATCCTCGGGTTTATCGACAGCGCCAAGCAGGAAGGCGCCCGGCTTCTCACCGGCGGCGGCCGGCCGTCCGACCCGGCGCTCGCCAAGGGCTTCTTCATCGAGCCGACGGTCTTCGCCGACGTGCAACCGACCATGCGCATCGCGCGCGAGGAGATTTTCGGTCCCGTCCTCTCGGTACTCAAATGGAGCGATGAGAAGACGATGCTCGACCAGGTCAACGCCGTGGAATACGGGCTGACCGCCTCGATCTGGACCAACGACATTTCCACCGCGCACCGCACCGCCGCCGCGGTGCAGGCCGGCTTCGTCTGGATCAACGAGGTGTCGAAGCATTTCCTCGGCGCGCCGTTCGGCGGCTACAAGCAGTCCGGCATCGGCCGTGAGGAATGTTTCGAGGAGATGCTCGCTTATACGCAGGAGAAAAATATTCACGTGCGGCTGAGGGCGGCGAAGCGTTGAGCAAGTCAACGCACTCATGAAGCGGCGCGCATTCATCGCGCTGCTCGGCGGCGTGGCCGCGATGCCCGCGCTCTCGCCGCTGGGTGCGCGTGCGCAACAATCGGCCATGCCGGCGATCGGGTTTTTGAGCAGCCGGTCGAAACAACAGGCCCAACATCTGCTCGCCCCGGTCCTCGCCGGCCTGCAACAGGCCGGCTTCACCGTTGAAGAAAACTGCACGCTTGAGGAACGTTATGCGGATGGTCACTATGATCGGCTGCCGGAGCTAGCCAAAAGCCTCGTTCAGCAGCGGGTCGCCGTGATCGTCGCCGGCGGCACCTCGAACGCCGCCATCGCCGCCACCAAGACGATACCCATCGTATTCACCAGCGGTTTGGACCCGGTGCCGGCCGGCCTCGTGAGCAGTCTCAGCCGGCCCGGCGGCAATGTCACGGGAGTAACATTCTATTCCGGTGCGCTGGGTGGCAAGCGAATGGCATTCCTGCGCCAGGTGGCGCCGGATACTGCTACGTTCGGACTTCTCGTAAATCGCGCGAGTCCGCTGGCCGCGCCCCAAGTTGAAGACGCGAATACCGCGGCCGCGACGATCAAATGCAACCTGCAAATCCTCAACATCGACAGCAACCAGGACATTGAGAACGCGATCGCCACATTCGCCAAGTCTCCGAATGCTGCCTTGCTCGTCGCCACGGACCCCTATTTCGACAGCCGGACCAAGGAAATCGTCGGCCTCACCGCCACATACGCGGTGCCCACGGCCTATTACCTGCGCGAATTCGTGCAGGCTGGCGGCCTTATCAGTTACGGCGCGAGCATCACCGACATCTAACGGCAGGCCGGCGTGTATGCGGGCAGAATCCTTAAGGGTGAGAGCGCAGGCGATCTGCCCGTTCAGCTGCCCACCCGCTTCGAACTCGCCATCAACCTCAAGACTGCCGGAGCGCTTGGCCTGACAGTGCCCGTGACATTGCAAGCGAGCGCCGACGAGGTGATCGAATAAGGCAGCGCATCCTGCCCACTTCGCGAGGGCGGCTGGATCACAGCTTGAACGTCTCATACGTAGCCGGGTGAAACAATTCGTCGACGGACACGCGGCGCGGCGACAGGCCCTCGGCGTGGTGCTGGGCGAGGAAGTAATCGAGCACCTTGCGGTTCGGCCCGACGCCATACGACCAGAAATCGTGGCCCATCAAATCGCGCGCTTCCTTCAGCCGCTCCTCGACAAACGGCAGCGTCACTTTGGTCGCGGAGGTGTCTGAGAGCTTGCGTAAGCCCGCCTCCTTGGCCTGCTCGAATGCCTTGAACACAGCGCCCGGCAGCCACGGGTGTTTTTCCGCCAATTCGCGCCGGATGCCGACGACGTGCATGATCGGAAAAAATCCGGTGCGCTTGAAATAATCCTTCGCCACCGCAGTCGGGTCGGCAAACAGCCAGCCGATATGCGGATGGCCTTTTTCCACCAGCGACGGCGGCCGCGGCGCGATGAAGCCGTCGATCTCGCCGGCTTCCAGCAGGCCGGAAATCGTCGCTCCCTCGGGCGCGTTGTCGAGCCGCACGCCCGCCGGCAGCTTCACCGTGATCTTTTCCGGTCGGCCGGCCTCCTCGATGCCGCCGCGGATCCAGTGGATGTCGGAGCGTTTGACCCCATAATCGTCTTCGAGAAAGGCGCGCGCCCAGACGTTGGCGGTGAGCTGATATTCCGGCACGCCGACTTTCTTGCCCTTTAAATCCTCCGGCTTCTTGATCCGGTCGGTGCGCACATAGACCGCGGTGTGGCGAAAGGCGCGCGAGACGAAGGCCGGCACGGCGATATAGGGGCTGTCTTTCAGCGCCGTCTTGACGGTGTAGCTCGACAGCGACAATTCACAGATGTCGAACTCGGCGGCGCGGAAGGCGCGAAAAAAAATCTCCTCCGGCACCAGCGTCATATAGACCGGATCGACGCCGTCGATCTGCACGCTGCCGTCGATGAGCGCCCGCGTCCGGTCATAATCGCCGACCGCAACCGAAAGATTAAGCTTGGCCATTTTCATTTCCTGTCAGACTGGCGGAACGTAATTGCCGGACGCTAAATAGCCGCGCGCAGCGGCTCGTGCCAAGGTCCGTTTTGGAGCTCCGCTACAACGCGCCGCCGAACGGCTCCGCCGGCGCGATATCGGTGAGCTTGAATTGCACCCGCTCCTCGCCCTGCCAGCGGTCGACGGCAACGGTCCCGGCGGCATGAACGCGCTGGCCGCGGTACTTTTGCAGCGCCATGCCGAGCTTATTGCCGACCGCACGGAACGCGATGGCGTTGACGCCCGCGCCGTCGGCGGATCTCAGCCGCACCCGCATATGCGCCTGCCCGACCTCGTCCGCGTAGGCGACCGTGTGCGACGGCAGCACGATCAGCGGCTCCGGATTGCCCGATCCGAACGGGCCGGCGCGCTCGATCATGGCGACGAGGTCAGCATTGGCTCCTGCCCCACTCACGGCTCCGTCGATCAGGAGGCTGTCGGCACGGCGCGCATTCTCGACATCGGCCGAAAGCGTCGCTTCGAAAAAGGCGCGGAGCGGAGCAAGCTCCGTCGTCCGCAGCGTGACGCCGGCGGCCATCGCATGGCCGCCGCCCTTGAGCAGAAGACCTTCGCCCACCGCCCGGCGCACGGCCCGGCCGATATCGACGCCGGCGATCGAACGGCCCGAGCCGGTGCCGATGCCGCCGGGCTCGAGCGCGATGGCAAAGGCGGGCCGGCCGAATTTCTCCTTCAACCGCGCGGCGACGAGCCCCATGACGCCCGGATGCCAGCCCTGGGCGGCCGTCACCACCACCGCGCCTTTGTCCTCGAGCCCGAGCGCGGCAATCGTTTCGGCCTCGGCCTGCGCCAGCATCGCCTGCTCGATGGCTTGGCGCTCCTGATTGAGCCGATCGAGCTCGGTGGCGATCCTGGCGGCCTCGATCGGGTCGCTTTCGAGCAACAGCCGCACGCCAAGATCGGCGCGGCCGATGCGGCCGCCGGCATTGATGCGCGGCCCGAGCAAAAAGCCGAGGTGCCAGGCTTCCGGCGGCCCGTTGAGCCGCGCCACGTCCATCAGGCTGACATGGCCCGGCCGCTCGCGCCGCCGCAGCGCAATCAGGCCCTTGGCGACGAAGGCGCGATTGAGCCCGATAAGCGGCACCACGTCGGCCACGGTGCCGAGCGCCACGTCGTCGAGCAGCGACAGCAAATCGGGCTCCGGCCGCGCGCTCGTCCAGAAACCGCGGCCGCGCAGCACGCGGTTGACGGCCACCACCGTCATGAAAGTCAGGCCCACGGCGGCGAGATGGCCGAGCCCGCTTAGATCGTCGCGGCGGTTCGGATTGACGATGGCGAGCGCCAGCGGCAGTTCCTCGTCGGCCTGGTGATGGTCGATAACGACGGTGTCCAGACCCAGTCTCTTCGCTTCTGCCAAGGGCTCGATGCTGGTCGTGCCGCAGTCGACGCAGACAAGAAGCGTGGCGCCGCGCTCCGCCAGCCCCCGCACCGCTTCGACATTCGGGCCGTAGCCTTCGAACAACCGGTCGGGAATGTGGATGATGGGCTCGATGCCGCATTGGCGCAGATAGCGCGCCAACAGCGCTGCCGAAGTGGCGCCGTCGACATCATAATCGCCGAAGATCGCAACCGACTCCGTCCGCACTGCGGCGTCGGCAATGCGCTCGGCCGCCTCCTGCATGGCGGTGAGCACCAGCGGATCCGGCATGGAATGCTTGATGGTCGGATCGAGGAACGCCTCGACCGTATCGACTTCGACGTTCCGGCCGGCGAGGACACGCGCCAAGAGCTCCGGCAGGCCGTGGCGCTGGGCGATGGCGAGCGCCCGCGCCGCGCCGCGCTCGTCAAGCCGGTCGCGCCACGCTCGTCCGGTCGCCGAGTTTTCGACGCCGAGGAAAAAGCGATTCTCTGCCATCCGTGCGATTGTACCATTGCCCTGCGCCGCGAAAGCGGAGCATGCGGTACATATAGGCACTGTGGCGCAGTTGGCGGATCGCCCGCTGGCGGGGGATGACTGGCGCGAGCGTTATGAAAACTTATCGAGCCGGCGGTGCTCGGCGCGGATCCAGCGGATGGTGCCGCTCGCCGAGCGCATCACCACCGTCTCGGTCTCGATCACGCCCCTGCCGAACAGGACGCCGCGCAGCATGCGGCCGTCGGTGACGCCGGTCGCGGCAAACAGGCAATCGCCCTTCACCATATCTTCGATCTCGTATTTCTTGCGGGCGTCCTTGATGCCCATCTTGGCGATGCGCTCTCGCTTCTCGTCGCTGTCGATGATGAGCCGCGTCTGCATCTGACCGCCGATGCATTTGAGCGCGGCGGCCGCCAGCACGCCCTCGGGCGCCCCGCCGATGCCGAGATAGATATCGATACCGGTCTTGTCGGCGTCGGCGGTGTGGATGACGCCGGCGACGTCGCCGTCGGTGATCAGGCTCACCGCGCCGCCGGCCTTGCGGACGCCGGCAATCAGATCGGCGTGGCGCGGCCGGTCGAGGATCATTGCAGTGATCGCTTGCGGCTTGACGCCCTTGGCCTTGGCCAGATTGAGGATGTTCTCTTCGGCCGGCGCATCGAGATCGACGACGCCCTTGGGATATCCGGGCCCGATCGCGAGCTTGTCCATGTAGATATCGGGGGCGTGCAGCAGCGTCCCCGCCTCCGCCACGGCCAGCGTAGCGATGGCGCCGGGCATGTTCTTGGCGCACAGCGTCGTGCCCTCCAGCGGATCGACTGCAATATCGATCTTGGGCCCGTTCTTGCTGCCGACTTTTTCGCCGATATAGAGCATCGGCGCCTCGTCCATTTCGCCTTCGCCGATCACCACCGTTCCGTCGATCGGCAGCGCATTGAGCTCCTGGCGCATGGCGTCGACCGCCACCTGATCGGATTCCTTCACCGCGCCGCGGCCGCGCAGCCGCGCCGCGGCGACCGCCGCCCGTTCGGTGACGCGCGCGATTTCGAGCGACAAAGCGCGCTCAAGGGCGCGAGGCTGGGTTTTCGTCGACATGAAACAATCCTTGGATCAAGCTCGTTCGATGCGGATGACTTGCGGATTGCCGGATAAGACCCGGTCACGGCGCACCGCGGCAAGGGCCTTGCGCACCGCGTCCTCGCTGGTCGCGTAAGTGATCAGAATGACCGGCACCGCTTGCCCGGAACGGCCGGGCTGGGCCGCGCCGCGGGAACCCGGCGGATGGCGTTGCACGATCGATTCCAGCGAGATTTTCTGCTGCGCCAGCCGCCGGGCAATCGTCGCCGCCGTGCCCGGCCGGTCGCGCGCCAGGAGCCGTATGTAATAGCCGCCTTCGTGGTGCTGCATCGGCGCCTTGCGGATCGCGGTCATGCGCGCCGCCGGACGGCCGAACGGCGGCGTCACCACGCCGCGCGCAATGTCGGCGAGGTCGGCGACGATGGCGGAAGCGGTGGCGGCACCGCCGGCGCCGGGACCGACCAGCGTGATCGGCGCGAGCCCGTCGGCGTCCACGGTGACGGCGTTGGTGACCCCCATGACTTGGGCAATGGCGGAGTCCTTCGGCACCATGGTGGGATGGACGCGCTGCTCGATGCCGGCCTCGGTTTTCACCGCCACGCCGAGAAGCTTGACCCGATAGCCGAGCTCGGCCGCGGCATCGAGATCGGCAAGCGCGATGGACGAAATGCCTTCCACATAGACCGCATCGGGATCGATTTTGCTGCCGAAAGCGAGGCTCGCCAGGATCGAAAGCTTCTGTGCGGTGTCGTGGCCTTCGATGTCGAATGCCGGATCGGCCTCGGCATAGCCGAGCCGCTGCGCTTCGCGCAGGCATTCGTCGAAGGCGAGCCGGTCTTGCTCCATGCGGGTGAGGATGTAATTGCAGGTGCCGTTGAGGATGCCGTAGATGCGGTTGAAGGAGGCGCCGTTGAGCCCCTCGCGCAGCGTCTTGACGATCGGGATGCCGCCGGCGACGGAAGCCTCGAAATTGAGCGCCACCTTGTGGCGCTCCGCCAGCACCGCGAGCTTCTGACCGTGCCGCGCCAACAGCGCCTTGTTGGCGGTCACCACCGGCTTGCCGGCGGCAAGCGCGGTTTCGACGGCACGCTTGGCCGGATCGCCCTCCCCGCCCATGACCTCGACCAGCACATCGATCGCCGGGTCGGACGCGAGCGCCACCGGATCGGCAAGCCAGCAAAACCTTTTGACGTCGAAGTCCCGCTTTTTGCCCCGCGATCGGGCGGTGAGCGCGACCACCTCGATCGGCCGGCCGCAGCGCGCCGTGAGCTTGTCGCGTCCCTCGTCGAGGAGGCGGATCACAGCGCTGCCGACGGTGCCCAGTCCGGCAAGCCCGACTTTGAGCGGCTCTGCCATAAACGTCGCCAGCCTGAAGAGGGTGAAGCGACGGGCCGACTAACGCCGCGTCGCCAGGGGAACGACGTTGTGCAGCATTTCCGGCCCTGTTTCAAGAAAGCGCCGGATATTGCGCGCGGCCTGGCGGATGCGTTGCTCGTTTTCCACGAGTGCGATGCGGACATGGCCTTCGCCGTGCTCGCCGAAGCCAGCGCCGGGCGACACCGCCACGCCCGCCTTTTCGACCAAGATGGTGGAGAATTCCACGCTGCCGAGCGGCCGCAACGCCTCCGGAATCGGCGCCCAGGCGAACATCGATGCCGACGGCGGCGGCACCTGCCAGCCGGCGCGGCCGAACGATTCGACGAGCGCGTCGCGGCGGCGCTTATAGATCGAGCGCATCTCCTTGATGCAGTCGTCCGGCCCGTTGAGCGCGGCCGTCGCCGCCACCTGGATCGGGGTGAAGGCGCCGTAATCGAGATAGGACTTCACTCGGGCGAGCGCCGAGATGATGCGCTCGTTGCCGACGGCAAAGCCCATGCGCCAGCCCGGCATCGAGAAGGTCTTGGACATCGACGTGAATTCGACCGCGACATCCATCGCGCCCGGCACTTGCAATACCGAAGGCGGCGGATTGTCGTCGAAATAGACCTCGGCATAGGCCAAGTCCGACAGCACCAGGAGCGAGTGCTTCTTCGCAAAGGCGATCAGCTCCCGGTAAAAATCGAGGCTGGCGATGCATGCCGTCGGGTTTGACGGATAACACACCACGACCGCGATCGGCTTCGGGATCGAGAATAGAACTGCCCGTTCCAGGGCGCCGAAAAAGGCGTCACCCGCCTCGACCGGCACCGAGCGGATGGCGCCGCCGGCCAAGAGAAAGCCGAACACATGGATCGGATAGGTCGGATTGGGGACAATAATGATATCCCCGGGCGCCGTGATCGCCTGGGCGACGTTGGCGAACCCCTCTTTCGAGCCGAGCGTGGTGACGATCTGCGTCTCGGGATTGAGCTTTACCCCGAACCGGCGGGCGTAATAGGCGGCCTGTGCGCGGCGGAGCCCCGGAATGCCCTTCGAGGCCGAATAACGATCGGTCCGCGGCCGCCCCACGGTTTCCTTGAGCTTCTCCACGACATGGGCCGGCGTCGGCAAATCCGGATTGCCCATGCCGAGATCGATAATGTCGGCGCCGCCGTTGCGAGCGACCGCTTTGGCGCGGTTGACCGTCTCGAACACATAAGGCGGAAGCCGGCGGATGCGATAAAAATCTTCCATGGTTGTCCCAGCGGATCGTCTAGGAGAAACCCTATCCTAGGATCGCAGTCTTTTCACTTCATTTAAGCGCGGGTCACTTGGTTTCAGTCCCGGCGGTCTGCGTCATCCCCGCAGTGGCACCGGCGTTTTGGGCCCCGCCGGCGGGCTTGGTTGCTGCCGCCGCAGCGGCAGCCCCGGGACTGCCTTGCGCCTCGGCGCTTAGCCGGTTGCGATCGGTGATCAGATCTTCGGTCGCCTGCTGAACCTGGTTGGCGTTCATCGGCGTGTCGGCACGCGGCGGCGGGGCTTCCTCGACTGCTGGAAAAATCGACGGGTAGCTGACCGGCGAGCAGCCCGACATCGCCAAAGCGACCGGGGCGATCGACGCCAAAACGGCAACAACCCAGACCTTGCGGTGCAGCACCGCGCCCTCCGACTCGACCAGACCTCGCTCGGCAAAGCCCCATTTCGGACCATTTCCCGTCCGAAAGTCCACCCCGCCAGCCCCTAAGATTTCCAGAAATCCATTGAACCCAATGATTTCGGCCGATCAACTGAGACAATGCACAAACGACCAAGCTAAAATCCCAATATGTCGAAACGAGGACGGGATTTCTCGACCCTCGCAGAGGCGATAAATTTGTACCGACGGCCGGTCGAGCCGGGCGGCACGACTTGTGCACGGAAAGCCCGCAAGCCATGTGTGGCGAAAGGGCCAAATCGGCAGGTGAGGAAACGCTCGTGCGGGCTCCGTCGCAAGAGCCGGTAAAGGAACCGGCGCCCCAGGCTCCGATGAAAATCGGAACCGTCGACGTCGAGGAGTTCTCGCGCAATCTGGCGCGGCTCATCGAGGAAGGCGGCCGCGCGCTTGCCGCCTATCTCAAGCCGCGCGAGCTTGGCCGCGACGACAGCGCGTTCGCCGACGAAGTCACCGAGGTGGTCAAGACGCTGGGACAGGTGGCCGAATACTGGCTGGCCGATCCGCAGCGCACGGTCGAACTGCAGAACCGGCTCGGCAAGGCCTATCTGGACTTGTGGGCGGCGGCGGCCAAACGCCTGGCCGGCCAGGAAGGGCCGCCGGTCATCCGCCCGGCCGCGACCGACCGGCGATTCAGCGATCCGGAATGGACGCAGAACCAGTTCTTCGATTTTCTCAAGCAAGCCTACCTGCTCACCGCCGGCTGGGCCGACCAGCTGGTGACGGATGCGACGCTCAATCCGCACACCAAGCAGAAGGCCGAGTTCTACATGCGGCAGATCACGAACGCGCTGTCGCCGACGAATTTCGTCCTGACCAATCCGGAGCTGCTGCGCGAGACGCTGACCTCGAACGCCGAAAACCTGGTGCGCGGCATGCATATGCTGGCCGAAGACATCCAGGCGGGCGGCGGCAGTCTCAAGATCCGGCAATCGGACGCCTCGATGTTCGAGGTCGGGCGGAACCTCGCGATCTCGCCCGGCAAGGTGATTTTCCAGAATGACCTGATGCAGCTCATTCAATATGCCCCGTCGACAGAAACCGTGCTCAAACGCCCGCTGTTGATCGTTCCGCCCTGGATCAACAAGTTTTACGTCCTCGACCTGACGCCGGAGAAATCCTTCATCAAATGGTGCGTCGACCAGGGGCTCACGGTGTTCTGCATCTCCTGGGTCAATCCCGACGCCCATCTCGCGCGCAAAAGCTTCGACGATTACATGGAGCTCGGGCCGCTGGCCGCGCTCGACGCCATCAAAGAGGCCACCGGCGAGGACAAGGTCAACGCCATCGGCTACTGCGTCGGCGGCACGCTGTTGGCGATCACATTGGCGGCGATGGCCGCCCGCGGCGACCAGCGCATTGCCTCGGCGACGCTGTTCGCCTCGCAAGTCGACTTCACCTATGCGGGCGATCTCAAGGTATTCGTCGACGAAGAGCAGGTCGCCGCGCTCGAGAAAAGGATGTCGGAGCGCGGCTATCTCGAAAGCAAGTCGATGGCGACCGTATTCAATCTGCTGCGCTCGAACGACCTGCTGTGGCCCTACGTCATCAATAACTACCTCAAGGGCAAGGCCCCGTTCCCGTTCGATCTGCTCTATTGGAATTCCGACGCCACCCGCATGCCGGCGGCGAACCATTCTTTCTATTTGCGCAACTGCTATCTCGACAACAAATTGGCCAAGGGCAAAATGATCGTCGGCAATACGCCGATCGATCTCAAGGCGATCAAGATCCCGATCTACAATCTCGCAACGCGCGAGGACCATATCGCACCGGCCAAATCGGTCATGGTCGGCTCAAAATTGTTCGGCGGCGACGTCAAATTCGTGGTCGCCGGCTCCGGTCATATCGCCGGCGTGGTCAACCCGCCGTCCAAGCAGAAATATCAGTTCTGGACCGGACCGAAGCCGCGCAACGCCGACATCGACGGCTGGCTCGCCAAGGCCAAGGAAAATCCCGGCTCGTGGTGGCCGGATTGGCTCGTCTGGCTGACGCGGCAAAGCCCGACCGAGGTGCCGGCACGTGTCCCGGGCGACGGTGGGCTCAAACCCATCGAGGACGCGCCGGGAAGCTACGTCAAGCTGCGGGACTGAGGAGGCGCATCGACCGCAAGCGGCGAAGCGGGCGCGGCGATCCCGCCGGCCTGTCTCCCGCTGCAATGGTCCTGCTGCACGGCGCACTCTTCACGGAAACAGCGCCACCTGCTCGAGCCCCGTCGCCTCGGGATAGCCGAGCATCAGGTTCATATTCTGCACCGCCTGGCCTGAGGCGCCCTTGGTGAGGTTGTCGAGCGCCGAACAAATGATGGCGCGGCCGGGAATGCGGTCGGCGGCGACCCCAATAAAGGTCATGTTGGACCCGCGCACATGCCGGGTCTGCGGCGTGGCGCCGAACGGGAGCAGGTGGACGAACGGCTCCTTCGCGTAAGACTTTAAAAGTAACGCGTGAAGATCCTGCGGCGAGGCATTGAGGCTGCGCACATAGATGGTCGACAGGATGCCGCGGTTCATCGGCACCAGATGCGGCGTGAAGCTCACGATTACCTCGCG
>Ga0335074_10002460_pt1 | contig 25222 bp, 25 predicted proteins | sample Lox_Sample_23_FD_206715 | JGI IMG/M metagenome (GOLD analysis project Ga0335074, IMG submission 206715) | Soil microbial communities from Loxahatchee National Wildlife Refuge, Florida, United States - Lox_Sample_2.3 | ecosystem: Environmental > Terrestrial > Soil > Wetlands | place: USA... | reverse complement strand
GGCGCGTCGGGCGTTGTGGCTGGGCGGAATCGGGCTCGCCGGGCCGCAGTTGCGCGGGCGGCTGGGCATTTCCTGGACGGCACGCGACGAGGCCCAGTTCCAGCGGCTGGCCAGGACCTCGCGTGCCATGGGGCCGCTGCTGCCGCAACCGGCGCGCACCATCGGTCCGCTGCAGCTGCGCCTGCGGCGCCGCGCGATTGCGCGGGGACCGCTCGGCGCTGGTGCTTGAGGCCCGCCTGAGGGCCGACTGAGGCTTGCCGATGTCGATCGCTACCGCTAGCCTGCTCGCCCGCGCCCTCGACGACTCGGTGCCGGATGCGGGTGATCAGATGGGAGAGCGGATCCTCGATGCCGCGCTTCACCTGGTCGCCGTCGCCGGCCTGCGTCATCTGACCATGGATGACGTGGCCGCCCGCGCCGGCGTGGGCCGGATGACCGTCTACCGGCGGTTCAGCACCCGGCAGGAGCTCGTCGACGCGCTCGCGTTACGGGAGGCGCGCCGCTGCCTGCTCCAGATCGCCGCCGCCGTGGATCTGACCGCGCCCCTGCACGACCGCCTCGCGGACGTGTTCGCGAGGACGATCCGCGTGATCCGGGAGCACCCGCTGCTGGCCCGTCTGGCCCACGTCGAGCCCGAGGCGCTGCTGCGCGAGCTGACCCGCAACGACAGCGAGGTGTTCGGCCTGGTCAGGCGGTTTCTGATCGAGCAGGTGCGTGAAGCCCAGTCGGCGGGAGAGCTCGCCGCGACCGACCCAGAGGCTCTGGCCGAGCTCGCCCTGCGCCTGGCGGTGTCGTTCGTGCTGATCCCCGACAGCGTGCTGGCCGTCGAGGACGAGGCGCGGACGCGTGAGAGGGTGCGGGCGCTGGTGGCACCGCTGCTGCGGGCGGACCTGGCACCCGCGGCGGATTGAAGACCTTAGACGCCCTCAGTGGCTGACGCCGACCCCGAGCCCACCGACCCAAAGCGCCATCAGGGGGGCAAGGACGCTCTCCTCGTCGGGCAGGTTCTCGTCGACGCCGAGGCCGGCCACGGACAGGCAGGCCTCGGTCGCCCACAGCAGGGTGGCAGCGAGCTGATGGCTGTCCACGCCGGGTCTGGCGAGGCCCTCGGCCCGCTCGCGGTCGATCTCCCGCGCCACCGCGTCCGTGTAGCGCCGGATCACGCTGATCCACAGGGCACCCAGCTCCTCAGTCGTGCTCCAATGCTCGTGGACGGCGCGCAGCGCGGGCCGGTGGCTGCCCCACAGGCCGATGGCGGCGGAGAGGCTCTCCTGCAGCGCCTTTCCCGGCGCCACTCCGTCCCGGCGCTCGGTGAACGGGGTGATCACCTCGAAGATCTCGTCCATGATGCGCGCCAGCAACCCGCTCAGTACCGCGAACTTGGAGCTGAAGTAGAAGTAGAACGTGGCACGGGAGATGCCGGCGGCGCGGATGATCTGGGCCACGCTGATCTCGCGCAACGGCAGGTCGGCCAGCAGCCGCTCGGTCGCGGCGAAGATCGTCATCTCGGTCTCGGTCGTCCCCCCGTGCGACCTGGGCCGGTCGGCGCCGCGGGTGACGGCGAGCTGGTCGTCTTGAGTCACTGACCCCCCTGCGCGAGATCGTGATCAGTACACAGCCGGACAGATTATATGGACAGTGTTCGCATCCCCCGACGGCATCCCGGGCAGACCGCCGGCATGTCGTATGATCAAGGGGCGATGGAGGCTTCCGCCACCGGCACCCGCTCGGCTCAGACGCCGCCGGCGATCCCGGTGCGTGAGCCTGCCACCGGTCGGGTGCTCCGGGAGATCCCGTCCCTGGATGCGGCCGCGGTGGCCACGCTGGCGCAAACCGCGCGCCGGGTCCAGCCCGAGTGGGAGGCTGCCGGGTTTGCCGTCCGCGGTCAGATCTTCAAGACCGCGCAGAAGTGGCTCATCGCCAACGGCGATCGCTTCCTCGACACGATCTGCTCGGAGACGGGCAAGACCCGCGACGACGCCCAGCTGGAGGTCGCGCTGGCCATCCAGAGCTTCAGCTTCTGGCCCAAGATGGCTCCGAAGTACCTGCGCGACGAGACCATGCGCAGCCGCGGCCCGCTCACCTTCATGCGCAAGGTCGTGATCCGCTACAGCCCGGTCGGCCTCGTCGGCGTGATCGGTCCCTGGAATTACCCCCTGGTCAACGCCTTCTGCGATGCGGTCCCGGCGCTGATGGCCGGCAACACAGTGATCATGAAGCCGTCCGAGGTGACGCCGCTGAGCGCCCTTCTCGCCGCAGAGATGATGGCCGAGTGCGGGCTCCCCGAGGGCGTCCTGCAGGTCGCCACCGGCGGTGGCGAGACCGGCGCGGCCGTGATCGACGCTGTCGACTTCATCATGTTCACCGGCTCCACGCGTACCGGCAAGCGCGTGATGGAGCGCGCTGCCCAGACGCTGACGCCGGTGTCTCTCGAGCTGGGTGGCAAGGATCCGATGATCGTCTGCGCCGACGCCGATATCGATCGCGCCGCCAACGCCGCCACGTACTACGCGATGAACAACGGCGGTCAGGTCTGCATCTCGGTGGAGCGGGTGTATGTGGAGTCGTCCGTGTACGAGCCGTTCGTGGCCAAGGTGGTCGAGAACGTCAAGCAGCTGCGCCAGGGCCCGCCGGCGCAGGCCGGGACCGTCGAGGTCGGCGCCGTCACCTTCCCGCCCCAGCTCGACATCATCGACCGCCACGTCGTCGACGCCAAGGAGCGCGGTGCCTCGGTCGTCACCGGTGGTCATCGTGGACCAGGCCCGGGCGACTTCTACGAACCGACGGTGCTGGTCGACGTCGACCACTCGATGGCCTGCATGCAGGAGGAGACGTTCGGACCGACGCTTCCGATCATGCGGGTGTCCAGTGTCGAGGAGGCCGTGGCGCTGGCCAACGACTCGGAGTACGGGTTGCAGGCCAGCGTGTTCACCAAGGACATGCACAAGGGCGAGGAGATCGCCCGGCGGCTGCAGGTGGGGGCGGTGACGATCAACGACGCCCAGATCAACTACAGCGTGTTCGATGCCCCGATGGGGGGCTGGAAGTCCTCCGGAATCGGCGTGCGCCACGGGCCGGCCGGGATCCGCAAGTACTGCCGATCCCAGACGATTCTGTTCACGCCGCTGGCTCCCAAGCGCGACGCGCACATGTTCCCCTACCGCCCCTGGCGCTCACGCCTGCTGGGGCGGCTCATCCGCGCCCTGTACGGGCACTGATTTCGGCTTGGCTCCGGGCGCCGCTCGCGCCGCGCGTCGCCACGCCCGCTCCGCTACGGCTCGATGCCCCAGGCCCGCAGCGCCTCCTCGCCGCTCAAGACCTGGGAGCGGATCTCGCCAGGCGTGCGGCTGAACCGCGGCGCGGGGGCGGGCTGGACCACTCCGTCGTGCTCGACGAAGGTGCCTCGCGCCACGTTGTGGGGATGAGCGGGGGCCTGCCCCAGCCCGAGCACCACGGTCGCGCAGGCATCGGCGTGCTCCAGCCGCTCGCGCCACTCCGCCGCGGGCCGGCGGCGGAAGAGCTCGGCGAAGCGTTCCTTCAGCTCCGGCCAGCGCGCCCGATCCCATTGCGGCGCCTCCCCCGGATCGAGCTCGAGCTGCTTCAGCAACGCCACGTAGAACTGAGGCTCCAGGGCGCCGACGGCGACGTGGCCGCCGTCGGAGGTCTCATAGACCTCGTAGAAGTGGGCGCCTGAGTCCAGCAGGTTGGTCCCGGGCACATCGCTCCACAGGCCGCCGGCGCGGAGGCCGTGGATGAGCGTGGTCAGCAGAGCGGCGCCGTCGACCATCGCGGCGTCGACCACCTGCCCCTCGCCCGACTCGCGCGCCCGCAGGACGGCGCACACGACACCGAAGGCGAGGAGCATGCCGCCACCGCCATAGTCGCCGAGCAGGTTTAGTGGGAACAGCGGGCGCTCGCCCTGCCGAGCGATCGCCCCCAGGGCGCCGGCAATCGAGATGTAGTTGATGTCGTGGCCGGCCACGCTCGACATCGGACCGTCCTGGCCGTAGCCGGTCATCCGGCCGTAGACCAACCGGGGGTTGCGCGCGAGGGCTTCGTCCGGACCCAGGCCGAGGCGCTCCATGACACCGGGCCTGAAGCCCTCGATCAGGGCATCCGCCCGTTCGATCAGCTCGAACACGAGCTCACGGCCTCGAGCATCCTTCAGATCCTGCACCACCTCGGGCCGGCCCCGGGCGACGGTGTCGGGAATATCCGCCATGCCGTACAAGCTCGCGGACGACGGCCGCTGCACGCGGATGATGTCGGCACCCAGGTCGGCCAGGAGCATCGCGGCGAACGGACCAGGCCCGATGCTGGCGAGCTCGACGACCCTGATCCCTTGAAGGGGCCCCATCCCGGTCGGGCTAGCCGGCGTCGTCAAGTCCGCTCAGTCCTTCCTCGACGCTTTCGACCGTCTCCACATGATTGGCCACGCCGGCGATGCGGAGGGCTGAGTGAGCCGGTGAGTGAGACGGGATAACGAGTCGCAGCACTTGTCCACGGGACCTTAGATCCTCGCGCAGCCGATAGATCAGCTGGATTCCCGAGCTGTCCAGGTAGTCGACTCCAGACAGATCGAGGATCAGGGCCAGCGCGTGATTGGGCGTCGCCTCGGTAATCGCGGCGCGCAGCTGGTCGACATTGGAGAGATCGACCTCGCCCGTCAGACGGGCGATGACCACGCGCTCTCGAACGTCGATCTCGAGATCGGCGAGCATCAGCGGCGGATCCTCACGAATGGAGCCGCCGCCGCAGGACGATCTCGGTCCCAGAATCGGTCTGGTTGACTTCCGCCGAGTCCATGGCGGCCTCCATTATCGTCAGCCCGCGACCCCGGTTGGTGCCCCGCGGGGCGCGCCAGCGCCCGAGATCGCTGATCACGATCGTCACCTCGTCGTTCTCGCAGCTGGCCTCGAGACCGAAGCGGGCCGGGGCGGGGGAGTAGGCGTGCTCGATCGAGTTGGCGCACGCCTCGTTGACCGCGAGCGTGATCTCGCCGATCGCCTCATCGTCGGCGCCGCGCTCGCGCAGCCAGCGGCGCAGGACGCGACGTAGCTCTCCGAGCACCTTGGCGGTGGCCGGCGGGTACAGATGCAGCTCACTGGGAATCGAGCCGTTCTGCAGCGCGACGATGGCCACGTCGTCACGCAGCCCCTCGAGCGGGACCATCTCCATCGCCATCTCGCAGCACTCCTCCGCTGTGGTGGCATCCTCGAGCATCGAAGCCAGCTCCTCGATGCTCTTGTTGAGCGGCGTCTGCGGCCGCTCCACCAGTCCATCGGTGTAGAGCACGAGCGTCTCGCCGGGCTCCAGCGTGAGCTCGTGCTCGCGCCGGCTGCCATAGGGCAGCGCGCCGAGCGGGGCGGCCGGTGTGACGTCGAGAGTGCGAGCCTTCCCGTTGCCCACGACCAGCGGGGGAAGGTGGCCGGCACTGGCGATGCGCACGTGCCCGGTCTCCGGATCGAGAACCGCGTAGGCGGCTGTGGCCATCGCGAACTCCGGCATCGACTGCAGGAACCGGTCGACGAGCTCGAGTGTCTTTCCCGGCCCGTGGTTCTCGGTGGCGTACGCGTGGAGCGCGGTGCGCAGCTGTCCCATCAGGGCGGCCGCGGTGAGGCCGTGGCCGACTACGTCGCCGATGGCCATGCCCAGGCGCCCCCGTGGCAGCTCGAACACGTCGTACCAGTCGCCGCCCACCTCGTCGCTGGCCGCGAGATAGCGGGCCGCGGCGGTAACCCCTACGACATCGATCAGACGCTTGGGGAGCAGGCTGCGCTGGAGCACCATCGCCACCCGATGCTCGTGCTCCAGGGCTGAGTACAGACGCGCCCGCTCGATCCCTGGCGCAGCGCGAGCGGCGGCGATCTGAAGGACGGACAGATCGCGTTGGTTGAACGTGCGTGGCTTGAGCGATCCGACGTGTAGTACGCCGATGATGTCGCCTTCGACGATGAGCGGGACCCCGAGGAGCGAGCGGATCCCCTTCTCACGGAGGATGGGGTTGAGGATGTCGGCGTGGTTGACATCGGCGATGAAGATGGCCACGCGCTCAGCGGCGATGCGGCCGGCGAAGCCGCGTCCGATCGGGATCCGGACGCATCGCTCAACCTCTTCCTCGATCCCCTTGGCCGCGCGGGCCACGAGCTGATTCGACTCCCGGTCGAGCAGAAGGATGGCCACCGTGTCGACCTGGAGGGCCTCCTGGACTCGGTTCAGAAGCTCAGCCAGGAACTCCTCGAGCCCGAGCTCGGACAGCGCGGGATCGCCAAGGCGGTAGAGGGTCCGAACCTGGGTCGTCGGGGCGGCGGCCTCCTCTCGGGCGGGAGTCAGGACGACCTGCCCCGCGCCTGCGGGGACCGGGTCTAGGGGGCGATTCTCCAGAGGCATGGCCGGCAGGACTGCATTTTGCCCATATTTGCGAACAAACACTCACGCCTGCGACCAAACACCCCCGCTCTGCAACGATCCCTGCCGCGTCATGAAATCCCCCTCTCCGCAAGGCCCCTCCGGGATACCCGACACGATCGGCGTGATCGGCGCTGGGATCATGGGTGCCGGCATCGCCCAGCTGGCCGCCCAGGCCGGATCGCGAACGCTGCTGCACGACGCGATCCCGGAGGGACTCGAGCGTGGGATGGGCCGGATCAGGTCAGCTCTGGAGCGCTCGGTGGAGCGCGGCCGGCTCTCTTCCGAGGCTGCGCAGGCGATCCGCGAGCGGGTCGTGCCCGTGGGGGCCCTGGAGGAGCTCGCGCCCTGTGGCCTGGTCATCGAAGCGGCGCCCGAACGACTCGAGCTCAAGCTCGAGCTGTTCGGGGCGTTGGCCGAGATCGTCGCTGCCGACTGCGTGCTGGCCACGAACACCTCCTCGCTGTCAGTGACGGCGATCGCGGCCGGGACCCCGGGCCCGGAGCGCGTGGTCGGCCTGCATTTCTTCAACCCGGCACCGGTGATGAAGCTCGTCGAGGTGGTCGCCGGTGAGGCCTCGAGCCCCGAGGCGCTCAGTCTCACCCGGGCCGTCGGCGAGGCGATGGGCAAGCACGTGATCGACGCCGCCGACGTGGCGGGCTTCCTGGTCAACCGGTGCAACCGCCCCTACTCGTTGATGTCGCTGCGCCTCCTCGGGGAGCGCCTGGCCAGCTTCGTGCAGATCGACCGGATCGCCCGGCTCGAGGGCGGCTTTCCGATGGGTCCGTTCGAGCTGCAGGACCTGGTCGGACTTGACACCAATCATGCGGTCGCCGAGGCGTTCCAGCGCCAGTCCTACGGCGAGCCCCGCTACCAGCCCTCGCCCCTGCAGGCGCGCATGGTCGCCGCCGGGCGCCTGGGCCGCAAGACCGGTCGCGGCTGGTACGAATACCCGGACGGCGCCTCGGGTGGTGGCTATCGCCCGCCTGATCCCGAGCTGCCGCCGGTAGGCGGCGGGGACGGGCGGCAGCTCCTCGTCACCGGCGACTTGTGTGTCGCCCGTGAGCTCGCGCAAGCGGCGCGGCAGGCCGGTTTCGAGGTCGTCTCGGAGATGGACGGGACGACCCCATGGCTCGCGCTCGACTGCGGTGGGGAAATCGTGCCCGGTGGGGGAGTCGGGCCCGGTGGGGGAGTCGTGCCCGGTGGGGGAGTCGTGCCCGGTGGGGGAGTCGTGCCCGGTGGGGGAATCGTGCCCGGTGGGGGAATCGTGCCCGGTGGGGGAATCGTGCACGCGGCCGCCATCGCCGGCGCGCCGGTGGCGCGTCTGCTCCACGACACCTCGTTGCACGCCGCTGGCCCCCGGGCCGCCGGGTTCCACGTCCTGCCCCCGCTGGAGTCGGCCCGGCTGATCGAGGTGACGAGCACGCCCAAGACCGACCCGCTGGCAACCGAACGCCTGAGTGAATTCATCGCCGCCATCGGTCGCCACGCCGAGCCCGTGGACGACGCGCCCGGGCTGGTGCTGGGGCGGATCGTCTGTGGGCTGATCAACGAGGCCGCTTTCCTGATCGGCGAGGGCAACGGGACCGCGGAGGACGTCGACGCTGGGATGACCCTCGGCGTCGCGCATCCACGCGGTCCGGTGGCGTGGGCCCGGCTCATCGGGCTCGAGCACGTGGTCAGCGTGCTCGACGCCCTCCGGCGCGAGCTGGGGGAGGAGCGCTACCGGGTGGCTCCCCTGCTGCGCCGGCGGCTCGCGCTGGGCGAGCCGGGCTTGGCGTAAGCCGCTCGCACGGCCGCGTTGATCGCCTCACGAGAGATGAGCTGGTGTGAGCTGGCGATCAGCGGACGGACGGCGGCCAAGCCGATTCGGCCGCGGCGATCGACGGCCGACACCCGGGTCTCGCTGACCAGAATGGCGCCCCGCTCGGGCGCCGGCTCGACCGCTGGCTCGACCGCCCGCTCGGGCGCCGGCTCCACCCAGTTGGCGAACAGCACCCTGACCGTGCCGCGGGCCGACCACGCTCGAAACTCGGCGGGATCCCGGAGGATCGGGTAGTCCCGGCGCAGCGTCCAGATCCGGCCCACCAGGCCCGACAGGAGCGCGTGCTCGCTCTCCTCCAGCACGTTGAAGGGCGGGGAGCGGAACATCTGATCGAAGGAAAGCTCGGCGGGCAGGCCGGGGATGCGCATACGGACCAGCCGCCCGAGTGCCCGCGTATCCGACAGGCGGACCGAGCACGCCGCGGCCCACAACTCACCGGCCGGCACGTCGGTTTCCCGCCGGTGCTGGATCCGCACCGCGGGCCGCTCTAGCCAGCTATCCAGGTCGGGCCGGGACATCGAGGGGTGGCTCACCCCAGAGCGACCGAGACCAGGGACAAGGGGGGGCGCGCGGCATTGGGACGATCACCACGAATAGCGCCGCAATCATCCCAGCGCGGGCTCGTCGGATGGGGATGGGGATGGGGATGGGATGGGGGTCAGTTGGGTGTGGTCACGTGGCGCGCGGGCCCGGGCGGTGGGCGGAACCCGCCAAGTCGGGAGCGGTGGATGAAATGCCGGTTGGGGGCGGCTTAAGATCCACCGCTCGTCCGAGGGGGCAATCGTGCGAGGGGGCAATCGTCCGGGGGGGCAATCGTCCGAGGGGCAATCGTCCGCGGGGGGCAATTGTCCGCGGGGGCACGTCAGGCTCGCGTCGCCACCGGAACCGCCTGTGTGACGCATGTCACGAACACGAATGTATGTTCGGTTCAGTTGTGCTGCCGGTGGGTAGGCCAGTAGTAACGAACGAAAGCGACAAGGGAGGACTCATGGCGACTCAGACCAAGGCAGATCGCTCCACCGCCGCAAAGAAGGCGGCGGCCACGCGGCAGCGCAACCAGCAGCGCGCCGCCAACAAGATCGACGGACGCAAGGCCGCGGCCACCCGTCAGACTCATGACGCCGAGCAGGCGGCCGACCAGGCGGTCCGGCAGGTCAAGCGCGCCGCTCGCGGCGTCGTCTCCGGGGCCACGTCGGCCGTGCGCCTCAGCGGCGTTGCCGCCACCGAGGCGACCAAGGCGGTGGCCACGCGCGTCGGGCTCTACCAGGAAGCGCGCGAGCGCACCAACGGCGCATCGAGCACCAGCCGCACCCGTTCGAGCAGCACCCGCGCCGGGAGCGCTCGCTCGGGCAGCACCCGGTCGAGCGGCACCCGCTCGCGGAGCACCCGCTCGGGCGGCACCGGCTCGCGGAGCACCGGCCGCAAGTAGCTTGTCGGCGGCGCGATCCCGGTCCAATCGGGCCGGGATCAGCTGCTGACGACGGATTGAGGAGCCCGCGCTCGCGTCGACGGGTGGCTTAGGCCGGGGGGCCTACGGGCTCCGCCGAGCGGCCGTGGGACCGCGGCTCCGCGGCGTCTGGGCCGAGGCCGTTCGACTCGAGGAAGGCCGCCACGACTTCCGGATCGAACTGGGTGCCGGCGCACTGCAAGAGCTCGGCTTTGGCCACGTCCTCGCCGAGGCCCTGACGGTACGGCCGGTCGGCCACCATCGCTTCGTAGGAATCGGCCACCGCCAGAATCCGCGCTTCCAGGGGGATCTCAGAGTCGGTGAGCCCGGCGGGGTATCCGCGGCCGTCGATCCGCTCGTGGTGGGCTCGTACCCATCCCGCGATGTCGTGCAGGCCGGCGTGCTCGAGGATGCGGGCGCCCACCTCCGGGTGGCGCCGCATCTCCCGCCACTCGCTGTCGTCGAGCGGGCCGGGCTTCTGCAGGATGGCGTCGGCGATGCCGAGCTTGCCGAGGTCGTGGAGAACTCCCGCCGCGTGGATGCGGTCGACTGCCTCGTTTCCCAATCCCAAGGCGTGGGCTGTTCGGCGAGCGAGCTGGCCGACTGTCCGGGCATGCAGCGCGGTGCGTGGGTCCCGGAGGTCGAGCGTTTCCGCCAGCAGCATGACCGCGGCCAGCCGTAGTTCGGGCGTCTGGCCGTGAGCCTGGGTGTCCTCGCGCTGGACCTGATCGAGCGCGAGGCCGGCGTGGTCGACCACGGTCATCAGCACCCCGATCTCGGACTCGGCCGGCCGGCGTCCGAGGAGCGGCTGGTCGACCGAGACCACGCCGATGAGCTCGCCGGCAGCGCTGCGGAGGGGCAGGAGGAGCATGTCCTCCGGGTGCCAGGCATCAGCCGCCAGCGAGGCCACGGTCGGTGGCGTCCACACGGCTCCCTCCAGCTCCCAGTCGTAGCAGCCGGCACGGAGCCACGCCGCCCCGTGGATGTTCTCGCCGCTGGATAGGAGCATCTGCCAGCTGTCCACGCTCCGCGTCGTGTCGAGCAGGTGGCGACGAGCGTCCTGGTCGCCGAGTACCACCACCACGCGCAACGAGTCCTCCTCGAGCAGGTTCACCACCACGATCTGGAAGGACATCTCGGAGCGGATTGCCTCGGCGAGGGCTTCGGCGACGGGCATCACCCCGTCCCCGGCGGCGGCGGCGCGCGAGACGGTGAGCATGCTGCGCAGGTGGCGGGGCACTGGCCCCTCGGCGTCGGCCGGGTGGGTGCGAGCCGGCAACGGGTGGGTGTCCTGATCCGCGACGACGACGCGGTTGCGTCCCAGGCGCTTGGCCTCGTAGAGAGCGGCGTCGGCGCGGGCGAGCAGCTGATCCAGGTCCTCATCGCCGCAGGCCACTCCGATCGACACCGTGAGCAGGCCATCCTCGCCGCGCGGGTGAGGGAAGGCGGCTCGCTCAACCGTTTCCCGAACCCTGTCGGCCACCGCTACCGCCCCGTTCGCGTCCACGCCCCGCAGCACCAGGAGCAGCTCCTCGCCTCCGAACCGGTAGGCGGTGTCAGTGGTGCGCAGGGCGCCGCGCGCCGTGGCGGCGATCATCCGCAGGGCCTGATCCCCGGCCAGGTGGCCCAGCCGGTCGTTGTAGGACTTGAAGTGGTCGACATCGCACAGTGCCAGTGCGATGTGTTCTCCGTGCTCGCGCTGAAGCGTCTCGAACATCGGCAGGTCGTCCGACAGGGCACGGCGATTCCCGATACCGGTCAGCGGGTCCCGGCGCGAGTCGTCGACGAGCTGCTCATTGAGTCTGCCGAGCTCGGCCTCCCGTTCGGCCAGAGCTGCCAGCGCCGCCCGCTCGCGGTCGAGCATCGCCTGTAGCCGCCGCCCGAGCAGGGCCGAGCGGGCGATCAGCGCCGCTCCGGAGCACAGCAGCCCCAGTCGCAACGAAACGGCAGCCCCATCGGGAGCGCCGATGACCTGCGACAGAACGAGGCCGGCGAACAGCGCGATGAACATCCCCCCCGGCAGGATCACTCCCATCCGGGTCGGCTCGTCGTGCTCGGCCACCGGCTCGGGCTGGTGGGCGGCCAGGAGCCCGCCCACCCCGATGGCCGCCAGCCCGATGACCCAGAGTGGATTGAGGGCGCTGCCGCTGACCGAATAGGTCTGACGCAGCAGCTCATCGCTCCAGAGGATGAACGCGACGGCCTGAGCCGCGATCCCTCCGAGGATGAGCCGCAGCGAGAGGGTGCGTAGGCCGCGCAGCGCGCCGCCGAGCATGGCCTGGATGGTCAGGACGGTGGCGGCCACGTACAGGGCGGGGTACAAGAGGTCCGAAATCTTGGTCGCCTCGCCGACGTGGGAGTGGGCCGCCGGGGACCACAACGCCGCGAGGCACAGCGCAACCGCAGCGAAGATCAACGGCACCGACTCCAACATGGCGATGACCCGGACCGAGCGCGGCCCACGCGGGAGCCGCAACATGCTCGCCATGACCAGCAGAGCGAATCCCCACCACCCGGCATCTGCCAGGTTGGGCGACGCCGGCATACCGATGATCCCGTAGACATCCCAGGCGAGCTGACCGGCCAGCCACGCCGCGGTGGCGAGCGCCCACAGCGTCCAACGCAATCGGTTCTCTGGCCGGGCCCGGCTGCGGGCGGCGAGCATGCCCACAAGAGCACCCAGGGCGGCGGCCGTCCACGCCACGTCGTAGCAAGCGGCACCGGACAGCCCTGTGAGGCTGACTGGCATCGCCACGATGGCCACGGTGATCGGTGCCAGCACGGCCACAGCGGTGCTACGCCCCACGCGGCGCTTAGACGAGTCCATAGTTCACTTATCGGCCCACCGGAGGCCAAGGATGAGGCGCCAGGGGCTCCGATCGGATCGTCGCGGCGCCGTCGCCCCCGCCGGTGTGCGCTTCCTAGTTTCACGGAGCGCTCTGGTCGATTTCCCGCGATCTTGCTGCACGATTTCACGGACGACCCCCGAGGCGACCACCGGATAGATCACAGCAGCGCTGCCGATAGGGTCGTCGGGGTAGGTCGAAAAGCTCTGGAGGCTCGGGAATTGCCCACGAAGAGAGGCTCGCACGAGCGCGTGCTGTGGCCCGGACCCCAAGCTCCCGGCCGGGCGCGTCAGCTCATGGCCGAATGGTGCGGCCCGGGGCACGCCGTGCTCCAGGATGCGCAGATGCTCGTCAGCGAGCTCGTCACCAACGCCGTCAGTCACGGCCGGGGCCGGATCATCCTGCGCGCTCATCTCGATTCTGCACGCCTGAGGGTGGAGGTGATCGATCAGGGCAGCGGGTTCGAATACAAAGCCCGTCGGGTTCCCTGGAACGCGCTGCACGGGCGGGGGCTGGCGATCGTCGATGCTCTCTCGAGCCGCTGGGGGATCAGTGAGGGGACCACCCACGTGTGGTTCGAGATAGATCGACCGGGTCCGCGAAGGAGGTAGAGCACTTCGGGGTCGGGCTGCCGGCCGGCTCGCTCGAATGCGTAGCTTGCGCAGCTTACCTTCGTAGTTATCCCGCTAGGGGGGTGATGCCGCCGCGGTTAGCCTAAGACAGTTATGGGGTGGTGCGGGTGGATGTGCTGAAGGTGCACGTGGCCGTGAAAGAACCGGACGTGATCCTCCGTCTCGGTGGCGAAATCGACCTTCTCACGGCCGCGCAGCTGGAAGGTGAGCTGCGCCGGGCCGGCCTGCTGGCGAGTGGACGCGTCACGCTGGACCTCCAGGAGGTGACCTTCGTTGACGCCTCGGGTCTGGGTGCTCTGATCACCGCGCGCAACGAGCTCGGCGACCGCCTCAACATCCGCGGTGCGAGGCCTCGCGTCCGGAGGCTGATCATCCTGGCCGGACTGGACGCCTGGCTGGGGCTGGACCCGGAGCCGGGCACCGGATCGTCTGAGGCTCAGCCCGGCGCGGCCTGACCGGTCAGGCGGCGGAGCGAGAGCCGAAGGCGACGCGCAGCACGGCACCTCCGCCAGGCGCGTTGGCGGCGTCGACGGAGCCTCCATAGGCCTCGGCTGCCTGGCGGACGATCGATAGGCCGAGACCCGACCCGGGTAGGCGGCGTGCGTCGTCAGCCCGGTAGAAGCGGTCGAAGACGTGGGGTAGGTCGGCCTCGTTGAAGCCGGGGCCGTGATCGCGCACGGAGAGAACCCCATCCTTCAGCCGTATCTCGATCTGGCCGTCCGGCGGGCTCCACTTGCTCGCGTTGTCGATCACGTTGGAGACCGCACGTGCGACACGCTCGGGGGCGTTTTCGATGACCGTGGGCTCGAGGATCGTCTCGAACATGAGGGTGGGTGCGCGGCGCTGCGTTCGCACCACGGCGTCGCGCACGACGGCATCGAGCTCGATCGGCTCCACGTGGTCGCTCGGCCCCGTGCCCCGCGCCAGGTCGAGAACGTCGGCCACGAGCTGGGTGAGCTCGTCGAGCTCGGCGAGGATCGCCTGCTGCAGCTCTGCCTGCTCCTGGGCCGGCAGACGGTCAGCTTCCAGGAAGATCTGAATGTTGCTACGCAGCGCGGCCATCGGCGTCCGGAGCTCGTGCGATGCGTCGGCGATCAGGTTGCGCTGCGCGTGCACCGATCGCTCCAGCGCATCCAGGGTCTGGTTGAAGCTGGTGGCGAGCCGACGCAGCTCCGCCGCTCCGGACTGCTCGAGCCGGTGCGGCGAAGCGAGCCGGCTCGTGACCTGCTCGGTGCGCTCCGAGAACCGCTCGATCGGGGCCAGCGCCGCGCGCGCGATGAGCGCGCCGAGCAATCCGGCGAGGAGGATCCCGGCCCCCACGAGAATCGAGTCCGTGACGAGCAGGCCATGCAGGGCCGCGTCGACCGACGTGAGTGGCAGGTCAACCTCGATGGCGCGCATCGTGCCCGGGGCGGCGACGGTCAGGACTTCGACGTGGATGCCATGGACGCGCGCGCTCTCGAAGAAACCGCCGTGCCCACTGCGCGCCACCTGCAGCACCTGCCGGCTCACGGGCAGCTCGGGCGGACCGCCGTTGCCGGCCTGTACTGAGCCGTTGGAGTAGACGACCTGGAAGTAGCCGGGGGCGCCGCCGAGGGGTGGCGCGGGCGGCACGGCCGACCGGGCGCCGGGCGGCGGCTGGCCATTGCCGTTGCCCTGGGCCCCGGACGGCTGCCCCGGGTTCGTCTGCAGGTAGGCATCCGCGCGGCTGCGCAGCTCCTGGTGGAGCTCGCCGATCAGGTGGGCCCGGGTGCTGAGGTAGCCGGCCACTCCGACGGTCACCGCGACGGCGGCAACCGCGAGGGTTGCCGCCGCGGTGATCCTGCGCCGCAGGCTCATGGCCCCCGGAGCACGTAGCCGAGGCCGTGGACGGTGTGAATGATCCGCGGTTCGCCCTCGGCTTCCAGCTTGCGCCGCAGGTAGCCGATGTAGACGCGCAGCGAGTTGCCGGCCATACCGAAGTCATAGCCCCAGATGCGGTCGTAGATCAGCTCCGAGGTCAGCACCCGCCGCGGGTTGAGCATGAGCAGCTCCAGCAGCTGATACTCGGTCCGGGTCAGGTCGACCGCACGCTCACCGATCCTGGCTCCGTGGGCGTCGGGGTCGAGCTCGACATCCCCGAAGCGCAGCACGCTGCCGTCGGCTCCAACGATGTGCCGGCGCATGATCGCCTTCAGCCGAGCCCGCAGTTCACGCACGTCGTAGGGCTTGACCAGGTAGTCGTCGGCGCCGGCCTCGAGGCCTTCGACCCGATCCTCGACGGCATCGCGGGCAGTCAGCATCAGGACGGGAGTTCGGTTTCGGCCACGGCGCAGGCGCTGGCAGACGTCGATGCCGTCGATGTCGGGAAGGCCGAGGTCGAGGATGATCGCGTCGGGAACGGCGCCTAGGGCCTGCTCCAGGCCGGTCTGGCCGTCGTGGGCGACGATCACCTCGTAGCCGTCGAGCACGAGCGCCCGGCGAATCGCCGAGCGAACCGCGTCGTCGTCGTCGATCACGAGGATGCGCACCCGTCACTCCTGGAAGGCTCGGTGCTTCAAGGGCGCAATGGTGTCAGGGCGCCGCCGGTGGCTGGCCGCCGCCCGGGCCGCCGGAGCCGCCGGGAGCGCCGGTGCCCGGCCGGGCGAGGCTGCCAGTGGCCTGCACTTCAGCGGAGTCGACGAGGATGTCGAACGTCGTCGAAAAGCCATGTTCCACGCTGCCTGCCACCTTGACGATGTTCGTGTCGAAGTCGGCCCGGGACAGCACCGTGTCGTTCTCGTCGGTGGTCGGATCCTTCTGCGGTGACCGGGTGTCGTACGGGCTGGCGCCGGTGAGGACGCGATCGTTGTCGGCATCGGAGAAGAAGATCTGGGTCGTGTAGCCGGCGATCGTTGCGCCGCTCGATGAAAGCTTGCGCAGGCGGACATGGATGTGGATCGCCCGGCCGGTGTACCAGCCCGGCCAGATCGTTCGGAAGCTGACCTGTCCAGCTACCGGCTCGCGCTTCAACCCCCGGTCGCGACCGGTGATCTGGTATCCACGCAGCCAGTTGTCGGCGATCGTGTCCCCCGACGCGGTACTGGTTCCACCGCCGGCCTGCTGCGAGGTCTCGTCCGAGTAGACGCCGTGTGCGTTGGCATGCCAGATGTCGACCGCCACTCGATCGAGCGGCCTGCCGCCATCGCTCGAATCGAACACGTTGATGTACAAGTCGAGTGGCACACCCGCCTGATGGCCGCCGCCGTGGGAGTTGGAGGTGACCTGTGAACGGTGCAGCATCGTGTCGACCCAGTAGGGGCCTTCGGTGAGCTCCGGCGTCAGCTGGGCTGGCCGCGTCGCCGCGATCGCCGTGCTCTTTCCGAACGGGCCCAGACGCGATGAACCGAGGACGTAGGCGGCACCGGCCACCCCGGCGGCCTGCACCGCCTGGCGCCGGGTGAGGTGCTCGTGCGTTCTCATCATTCGATCAGTGTCCACCGCGTTTGCAAACCCGATGTAAGACGCGTGTACGCCGGAGCTAAGAGCAATCGCGCCCCACGAACTGGGCGATCGCTGGGACCACCTGCGCGCCCTGCTCGACGTGCGGCGCGTGGCCCCCGGGGACAACGAGGCGCTGCACGGGCCCTGACGCTTGGGCCTCGATGCGGTCGATCTGCTCCAGGGAACCGTACGGGTCCTCAGCGCCCTGGATCAGCAGCATCGGGGCGCTCACCTGGGCGGCCTCCACCTCGAGGCTCCAAGCCCGGAAGGCGGGATCGAGCCAGACATCGCACCAGCCCCAGAAGGCGGCGTCGGGGTCGGCATGGTGGCGCGCCATGCGACTACGGAGCTCGCCGCCGGCGTAGGCCTCACGCGTCCGGCGGATGGCGGCGACCGTGATCTCCTCGACGATCACGTGGGGCGCGAGCAGCACGATGCCGCTCACCCGCTGGTGAGCGGCATGGATCAGCGCGATCGACGCGCCGTCGCTGTGGCCGATCAGCACCGGGCCGGTCAGATGAAGCTTGCTCAGGAGCTCGGGCAGGACATCGAGCGCCTCCTCATGGAAGAAGGCCGGAGTCCGGGGTCGGGGGGCCGGACCCGAGGCGCCGTGGCCGTAACGCGAGAAGGCGACGAGCCGGCGCCCGGTCGCCCGGTGCAGCTCGGAGGGGAAGCCGCGCCACAAGGCAACCGACCCCAGCCCTTCGTGCAGGAGCACCAGCGCCGCCTCGTTCTCGGCGCCAGGCAGATCGAGGACCTCGATCGGGATCCCGTCGATCTCGACGGTGCTCGTCCCGGCCGCGCTGGCCCGGCCCCCGGTGCTCACGGGCGGTCAGGCCTCGGCACCGAACACGACCGACTTGCTCTCGGTGTAGTGGTCGAAGGCCTCGATGCCGTGCTCCTTCCCGTAGCCGCTGGACTTCCAGCCGCCGAAGGGCAGCTCGTCGTAGACCTTGGTGCGCGAGTTGATCCAGGTGTAGCCGGCCTCGATTCGCTCAGCGGCTTGGCGCGCCCGCTGCAGATTGCGGGTCCAGACGGAGGAGCCGAGGCCGTACTGCGAGGCGTTGGCGCGCTCGATCGCCTCGTCGAGATCGCGCACGCGCCAGATTGGCAGGGCCGGTCCGAACACCTCCTCAGTGGCCATCGCCGAGTCGTGCGGCGGGTCGACGACGACGGTCGGGAGGTAGAAGTAGCCGTCGGCCAGCTCGGGGTCCTCGGGCGGGGCGCCCCCGGCGGCGAGCCGGCCTCCCGCGCTCAGGCTGCGCTCCACCTGGCCGGCCACCAGGTCCCTCTGGCGGGCGGAGTGCAGCGGTCCCATCTGCGACTCCTTGACGTCGCCGGGGCCGACCTTCAGCCGCTTGGCCTTCGCGGTGATCTGCTCGATGACTTCGTCTGCGACGCTCTCGAACACGTACACGCGCTTGATCGCCAGGCAGGCCTGGCCACAGTTGTAGAAGCGTCCCATTGAGGCGGCGCTGGCGGCGGCGTCGAGGTCCGCGTCGTCACAGATGATCATCGGGTCCGAGCCGCCGAGCTCCAGGGTCACGCGCTTGCAGCCCCGGGCGGCGGCGGCCATGATCCGCTCGCCCACCCGCGTCGACCCGGTGAAGGCTATCTTCCGGACCCCCGGGTGCTCGACGAGGGCCATGCCCGTTCCCGGACCGTCCCCGGTCACGACGTTGAACACTCCGGCCGGGAGTCCGCCCCGCGCGAGCAGCTCGGCGAAGCGCAGCGTGGTGAGCGGGGTCGTGTCGGCCGGCTTGGCCACGACGGTGTTGCCGGCGACTACCGCCGGACCGAGCTTGTTGCACAGCAGCGTGGTCGGGAAGTTCCACGGGACGATCGCGCCGACGACTCCGAGCGGGCGGCGGAGCACGAAACCGTCGACGCCCGGCGCCAGGTTTGGTGTATGAGCGCCGCGCAAAGCCCGCGAGAGGCCGACGTAATGCATCAGCGTGTCGACGGCCTTGGTCAGCTCGATCCGGGAGTCGCGGAAGGTCTTGCCCTGCTCACGGGTCAAGATCGGGATGAGCTCTTCGATGTGCTCCTCGACGTGGTGGGCGGCCCTTCCGAGGACCTCGCCGCGGGTGCTGACCCCGAGGCTCTGCCACTCGGGGAAGGCAGCCGCCGCGGCGACGACGGCGGCGTTGACATCGGCTGGAGCTGCGGCCGGCACCTCGGCGAAGACGGCGCCCGTGGCCGGATTGGTGATGGGAAGCGGCTCTCCGGAGGTCACGTGCTCGCGTGAGTCGATGAATGCGCCGGCGTGCGTGGTGATCGTCTGGGTGCTCATTGGTCACACCCGCCCATCAGGCCAGCCCTCCGACGACGACCGACTTGAGCTCGACGTAGGAGTCGAGCGCCTCGATGCCGTGCTCCTTGCCGAAGCCCGATGCCTTCATCCCGCCGAAGGGCAGCTCGTCGTATCCGTAGTGGATCTGGTTGACCCACGTCATGCCGGCGTCGATCTCCTGGGCGGCGCGATGGATGAGACGGGCGTCGTGGGTCCAGATCGAGGATCCCAGCCCGTACGGCGTATCGTTGGCGCGGTGGACGGCGTCGTCGAAGTCGGTGAACCGGAGCACCGGCAGCACCGGTCCGAACACCTCCTCGGTCATCAGGCGCGAGGACGCCGAGGGCTCGGCGACGACGGCCGGCTCCAGGAAATAGCCCGTGTCGCTCGAGCCCGTGCCCCCGCCGATCAGCAGCTCGCCACCGGAGGAGGCCCCGCTGTCGATCTGCTCCAGCAGCTCGTCGCGGGCGGCGCGCGTGTGGATCGGGCCCATGCGCAGCTTCGGCTTCTCGGCTTTGACGGTGCCGTCGCCCGGCTCGTAACGACCGACGCGCTCGACCAGCTGCGAGACGAAAGCGTCGTAGACGGAGTCGTGGACGAACACCCGCTTGCAGCCGAGGCACGCCTGCCCGGCGTTCCAGTAGCGGCCGATGATGACCGCTTTCACGGCGGCGTCGACGTCTGCATCGGCGCAGACGATCACCGGGTCTGAGCCGCCCAGCTCCAGCGAAAGGCGCTTGAGGCCGGGCGCGGCCAGCTTCGCCACGTGGCGGCCAACCTCGGTCGAGCCGGTGAAGGCGACCCGGCGCACGTCGGGATGTCCGACGATCGCGTCGCCGATCACCGAGCCGCGGCCGGTGACGACGTTGAGGACCCCGTCGGGCAATCCGGCCTCCGAGAACAGCCGCGCCACCTCGAGCGTCGCCAGCGGCGTCGTCGCGGCCGGCTTGGCGACGACGGTGTTGCCTGCCGCCAGGGCCGGTGCCACCTTCGTGCCCAGTAGCGTCAGCGGAAAGTTGTAGGGCGTGATCGCGGCGCAGACGCCCATCGGACGGCGGATCACCATCCCGTAGGACGGGCCGAAGGCGGAAGGCAGCTCCTGGTAGGCACCGCGTACCTTGGTCGCCGCCTCGGCGTAGAAGCGGACCCCGTGGGCCAGGTGGTTCACTTCTCCGGCGGCCTCGGCCAGTGGCTTGCCCTGCTCAGAGGTAAGCGTCGCAGCCAGCGACTGGGCGTTCTCGTGGATCAGCGCGGCGGCCTTGGCCAGGATCTCGGCGCGCACCTCGATGTCGGTGCGCGACCATTCAGCGAACGCCCGCTTCGCCGTCGCGACGGCCAGCTCAACGTCCTGCGGCGAACCAGCCGGCACGCTGGCGAGCACTTCCTCGGTGGCGGGGTTGACGACCTCGATCACCTCGTTGGCCATCGCCTCGCGCCACTCTCCTCCGATCAGCATCTGGGGCACCGGTCTCCTCCGTGTCGTCAGGCGACCCGCCCGTCGTCGTTGGCGACGGGGCGGCTCGCATTCATGTATTGCCGGCTGTAGTTCTGGTACTCGAGGGCGCCGTTTCGCGTCCGCTCGAGCGCCGAGCCCGACAATTGCTTCTTCTCCCTCGCGGGGACGCCGGCGGCCAGGACCCCGGGCGCCACCTGGGTGCGCTCGGAGAGAACAGCGCCGGCCGCGAGCAGCGCGCCGGCCCCGACTCGCGCCCGCTGAAGGACGATCGCCCCCATGCCGACCAGTGCCTCGTCCTCGACGACGCAGCCCTCCAGCAGGGCGCCATGACCGATCGTCACGCGCGCGCCGACGATCGTCGCCAGGCCCTTGGCGCAGTGGATGACGACGTTGTCCTGGATCGAGCTCCCCGAGCCGATCTTGATGTGGGAGCTGTCACCGCGCAGGACGGCGCCGAACCAGATGCTGGCCCGGTCTCCGACGCGGACGTCACCGACCAGTACAGCGGTGGGGGCCAGGAACACTCCCTCGCCGATGGTGGGGCTGACGCCGTCGAGTTCGAGCAGGGTCGCCATCAGAGCTGGCTCCCTGAGGCGATCGCGTTCCGAACGCCCGCGCACTCCTCGCTTGACCTCACGGTGACGAGACTATACGCTGCCGAGCGTAAGTCAAGTGTCACACCTGCGAAAGGCACGTAGTGGTCGCCACCGCCGCCGAGGAGCTCGCACCCCTGACTGAGGAGCAGGTTCAGGCGCACCTGGCCGCCGGCAGGCTCGTCGAGGGCGTCCAGCACATGTCGCCGAAGTACCTGGAGGGGATGCGCCGCATCCTCACGGTCTCGGCCGACACGGAGTTCGTCAGCGCGCCCGCCTACCTGCGGGCCGCCCAGCATGCGCCGGCGCTCAACAACTTCGGCTCGGCCATGTCGATCATCCAGGACGAGCTCGCCCATGCCCACATCGGCTACCGCTTGCTCGGGGATCTCGGCGTCGATACGGACTGGCTCGTCTATGAGCGCCCGGCCGAGCAGTTCAAGTATCCGTACGCGTTCGACGTCCCGCTGAACTCCTGGGTCGAGCTCGTCTGCGCCAACGCGATCTACGATCAGGCCGGGTTCGTGCTGCTCGGCGATGTCTATCAGTCGAGCACCTTCGGTCCCTGGAAGCGGGCGCTGGCCAAGGTAGACAAGGAGGAGACGTTCCACCTGCGTCACGGGCGGACCTGGTTGAAGAAGCTTGTGCGGGAGCCCGACGGACAGGCGCAGGTTCAGGCCGCCGTCGACTGGATGTTCATCCTCACGCTCGAGTGGTTCGGCCTGCCCGATACCCACAAGAAGCACTCCGAGCAGCTCGACTATGGCTTCAAGGGCAAGACCAACGACCAGCTGCGTCAGACCTGGCTGGGGGAGGTGGTGCCGTTCATGGAGGAGATCGGGATCGACGTGCCGGCCCACCTCGACGCGCAGACCGGCGAGTACGTGATCGACTGCCCGTTCCCGGCGCGCTTCGACGAGCAGAATCGGGAGTGGCTCCTCCAGGACGGACCGATCGGTTGGGAGGAGGTGATGACCCGGTGGCGGGCACGCGGGCCGATGAATCGTGACTACGTTCAAACCTTGCAGCGCGGCTACCAGACAACGGCCCGGGGGCGGCCGGCATGAGCGCGACGGCTCGGACCCCTGTGCAGGAGGTCGAGGTCCGGATCTGGGACGCCCTGCGCCAGGTCGAGGATCCTGAGATTCCGGTCTCAGTCCTCGGCCTGGGGCTGATCGTGTCGGTCGCCTACCACCGAGAGCAGCGGGCCGCTCAGCTGCAGATCACGTTCACGGCGATGGGCTGCCCGGCGACCGAGTTCATCGAGGACGACATCCGCGAGGCTCTGTTGCGCGACCCCGAGATCGATGAGGTGCGGATCGAGGTGGTGTGGGATCCGGTGTGGACCAAGGACCGCATCCGAGCCGATGCGCGCGAGTCGATGCGGCGCCTGGGGATCGTCGTATGAGCCGCGCCGACGAAACCGTCTGGGAGGTGTTCGCACGCAAGGCCTATGAAGAGCCTCTGCACCACGTCGGCACCGTCACCGAGTCCGACGAGCGGCTGGCAATCGTCTGCGCGCGGGCGATCTACGACGAGCAACCCTGGATCCACATGATCCTCGTGCCCCGCACCGAGATCCGCGAGGCGATCCGCGCGTGAGCATCGCTTCGTCAGCGCTCGGCGGCTCAGCGGTCGGCGGCGCGACCGCCACGATGATCTCGCTGATCGGCTCACTGGCCGACAACAAAGGGGCCCTGGGCCGCCGATACGGCGAGTGGGCGGTGAGCGCCCCGACGATCGAGTCGGCGGTTGCGGCCGCGGCGATGGCCCAGGATGAGCTCGGCCACGCCCGCTCGACCTACCCGGTGCTGGCCAAGCTCGGTGTGGAGCGCGACGACGAGGGGCTGGACTCTGGCTGTCCCCTGGTGGCCATCGAGCACGAGCTGCCCGACTGGGCTTCGGTCATCGCGGCGAACCTGATCGTCGACGGCATCCTGACCACCTGGGTGGCCACCGCCCGTGACAGCTCGATCGAGCCGCTGGCCCAGCGGGCACGCAAGATCCTTCAGGAGGAGGGGGCTCACCGCATCCACGCTGAGGCGTGGCTGAAGCGGATGTGCCGGTCGGGCGGTGAAGATCGCCGCCTTCTCCTGCAGCGCATCGAGGAGATGTGGGCGCAGGCGGCACGTTGGCCGGGCCCCGGGGACCATCGGGGCTACGGCGCGGCGGTGAGCGAGGGGATGGTGCGTAGCCGGCCCGACGAAGTCCGGCGCCGGGTCCGCGACTGGTTGGCGGGACTCCTGGAGGCGGAGGGCGCGGTCGCAGATCTCAGCGAACCGACCGACTGGTCCGGCTGGGACGAGCGGATCCGGCGATGAGCGCTTCGCCGCTTTGCTGCCCATTCTGCGAGTCGGCCGACATCGAGCTCGTGTCCGCGTTTGGCGGCCAGTTGATCACCAGCCAGGTCCGCTGCCGGGGCTGCAACACCCACTTCGAGGTGGTGCGCAGCGACTTCGACGCTCCCGCGGGGACCACTGCCCAGCGGCCGCCCCACGCGGCCGCCTCCGGGTTATCGGCCTGAGACTCTGACCGGCCCATGGACGAGCAGCTCAGACGACGATCGGTGGGGGCGCCGGCGGCCCGCTCGCTGCTGCTGACCGTGCTGGGGGAGTACGTGCTGCCGCGTCCCGACGGCGTGTGGCAGGAGACGCTCGTCGCGGCGATGGTGTCGCTCGGGTACACGCAGCAGGCGGCGCGCCAGGCGCTTGCCCGCAGTACCCGGGATGGGTGGCTGTCCAGCGAGAGGCGCGGGCGACGCGCGCGCGTGACGCTCAGCAGCCGCACGGCGGAGCTGCTGCACAGCGGCGCTCAGCGCATCTACTCGTTCGGTCAACCGTGGCAGTGGGACGGCCGGTGGCTGCTCGTCGTGCTCCGCGTGCCGGAGGAGAGCCGCGCGGTGCGCCATCAACTGCGCACTCGCCTGGCCTGGACCGGGCTGGGCTCGTTGGGGGGTGGCTTGTGGCTCACCCCCCATGTGGAGCGGGAGGACGAGCTGGCCCAGGCAATTGCCGACGAGCCGGCCGCCGAGGCGCGGTCGTTCGTCGCCGAGTCAGGTCGGATGGGGGATCCGCGCCGGCTCGTGGCCGACGCGTGGGATCTGGAGGCGGTCAGCTCGCAGTACACCGCGTTCCTGGAGGACTTCTCCGCAGTCCGAGCGGTAGCTCCCGAGACGTGCTTTCGCCAGCAGACGCTGCTCGTGCATGCCTGGCGCAAGTTTCCCTTCCTTGACCCGGATCTACCGCTCGAGCTGCTCCCGGCCGATTGGCCGCGGGAACGTGCTCACGCCCTGTTCCGCGCGCGTCACGAGCGGTGGCGTGGCGGCGCGACGGCGTACTTCGGTGCCTTCGAGGGCGAGACACCGCTGGCAAGCGAGAAGGCCGCGTGACAGTGCACAGCGACATCTGCAACGCCAGCGACATCGTCGAACGACAGGTGCGGGCCGGACGGGGCGATGCGGTGGCAGTGATCGCGCAGGACGCCACGCTCAGCTACGACGCGTTGCGGCGAGAAATCAACCGCGCGGGTCACCTGCTGCGCGAGCTTGGGGTGCGGCGTGAGCAGCGGGTGCTGCTGGTCCTCGACGACACGACGATGTTCCCGATCGTGTTCCTCGGGGCGATCCGGATCGGGGCCATTCCGGTCCCGGTCAGCCCGCTCGACAAGGACGACAACTTCCGGCACTTCATCGATGACTCCTATGCCGAGCTGGTCGTAGCGGACGCGGGAGTTCTCGACCGTCTACGGGCGGCCGGTGGAGCACGCGACGTACGCTGGCTCTCGCGCGGACGCGATGACACCGGCGTGGTCGAGTTTGACGCGGCGATGCGGACTGCACCCGACGAGCTGGCCCCGGCAGGGACTCATCGCGACGACATGGCCTTCTGGCTCTACAGCTCCGGCTCGACCGGCAAGCCGAAGGGCGTCGTCCATCTTCAGCACGACATCGAAGTGACCTACGAGAACTACGCCAAGCAGGTGCTCGGCCTCCGGGCCGGCGACGTGACGTTCTCGACGACGAAGCTGTTCCACGCCTACGGACTCGGCAACGGCCTCTCCTTCCCCCTGTCCTGCGGCGCGAGCTCCGTGCTCATGCGAGGGCCCACCAAGCCGGCCGCGATCCTGGAGACGGTTCGGCGCCACCGTCCGACGGTGTTCTTCTCCGTCCCTTCGCTGTTCGGCCTGATCGTCGGCGAGCCGGCCGCCGAGGGCGCATTCGACTCGGTGCGCTTCTGCGTTTCGGCCGCCGAGCCGCTGCCG
>Ga0335074_10002459_pt1 | contig 25224 bp, 20 predicted proteins | sample Lox_Sample_23_FD_206715 | JGI IMG/M metagenome (GOLD analysis project Ga0335074, IMG submission 206715) | Soil microbial communities from Loxahatchee National Wildlife Refuge, Florida, United States - Lox_Sample_2.3 | ecosystem: Environmental > Terrestrial > Soil > Wetlands | place: USA... | reverse complement strand
TCGGCATCGGGAATGATGCCGCCGCCGAACACCGTGATGTCAGTGGCGTCCCGCTCGCGCAGCAGCTCGAGTACGCGGCTGAACTGGGTCATGTGCGCGCCGGACAGGATCGACAGGCCGATTGCGTCGGCGTCCTCCTGCAGCGCGGCGGAGACGATCTGCTCCGGCGTCTGGTGCAGGCCGGTATAGATCACCTCCACCCCGGCATCGCGAAGCGCTCGCGCTACAACTTTCGCGCCGCGATCGTGGCCATCCAGGCCGGGCTTCGCGATGACCACCCGGATGTTGCTCATGAAACCTCCGACCAAAGCTGCGCCGCCGGGCCACGCCGACCGGTACTTCAGCGTAACCGGCCCGGTGCCAGGGCGATGCCGCCCTGGCGCGCGCCTCAGCCGGCCAGCGCGGTCGTCAGCGCCGTCAGGTACCGGTCGAGCTGGGAGCCGTCGGGGTCATAAGTCGGGTTCACCTCCGTGAGCACCAGCCCGGCACAGGCCGGGTCGGCCAGCAGCACGCGAAGGCAGGCAGTGACGTCCTCCAGCCGCACGCCCGAGCTGTAGTGCGGGTAGTTGCCGAGCGGCAGATCGCCGGAATCAACGACATCGACATCGAAGTGCACCACGACCGGGCTGCCGGAGCCTGCTAGTGCCGCTAGCGCCTTGCGCGCGGCTGCTTCAGCGTCGCGAGCGAGCTCTGGTCCGTCCGTGTAATCCACGCCGCGCTCGGCCAGGAACTTCCGGCCCGCGTCGGTCACCTCCCGCGGATCGCAGCCAACGACTGCCAGGCGAGAGGCGTCCAGCAGCGGCGTCTCCCCCGCCAGGCCGGCCAGCTCCGGCTCGCCCAGACCGAGCAGGTGCGCGATGCCAGTCGAGTCCAGGATTCCTGATACCTCCGCTGACAGCGCGGCACCAAGGTCGGCGTCCCCATCCACGTATGCCAGGCCCACATCCGGGTGGCGGCGCCGGAACCCGGCGATTACGCCGAGCGTCACGGTGCAGTCGCCGCCCACCACCAGTGGCCGCCGACCCTCCTCCAGGTGACCGGCCACGGCGTCCGCGACCTCGCGCGCGACCCGGACGACGGCCTCGAGGTTGCGGGCGCCAGGGTGCTCGTGATCGACGGCGAAGAGCGCGCCAGCAAGATCGCCCGCGTCCGTCACCGCCAGGCCAGCGGCCTGAAGCCGGCTCACGAGGCCTGCTGCCCGCAGCGCTGCCGGCGTCCGGTCCTGCCCCGCATGATGAGCACCCGCGCTGGTCGGGACTCCGATCACGACCCAGTCGTTGCGCGTCTGCATCGTCATGTCTCCTCCCGCCGTCACCATCTTTTTCCATTTGCTGGTAACGACACTACCTCGCCATCCGGCCATACGCAACCAGCAGAGCTAGAATGGCGGTGACGCTAAAGGAGGCGGCTGTCATGCCGGCGACGCCAGTCCACGGCCTGTCAGGTGTCGAGATCGGCCGGGCACCCGGAGAGCTCGGCAGGCTGCAGGCCTTCGTCAACACCCTTGACATCGAGCAGGGCACCGATGCGCTCGCGACGCCCGCTGCGCTCGATACCTGGTTCCGCCGCGAAGGCCTAGCCGAAGGCGAGGCTCCCGACTGCGCTCGGTCAGCAGACCTGGCGCTGGCCGTGGCGCTGCGAGAAGCACTGCGCTCGGTCCTGCGGTCACACGTTACGCACCGGTCCGCCCGCGCTGTGGCAGCGGCTCCGCCCGGCGATCGGAATGCGGACCCTGGGGAACGGCTCGCGGAGATCGCGGCCGGCCTGCACGCCAGGCTCACTTCTGACGCCAGTGGCGCGGTGCTGGTGCTCCCTGGCGAGTCCGGCAGCCGGGCCGCGCTCACCAGACTGCTGCTCATCGCCGCCGAGGCGGCCACCCTCGGAACCTGGGACCGCCTGAAAGTGTGCAGCGCCGACGACTGCCAGTGGGCCTTCTATGACCGGTCCCCCACTCGCAGCGGCTGCTGGTGCAGCATGCAGGTCTGCGGCTCGCGGGCCAAGTCGCGGGCCTACCGCAGCCGCCGGGCCACGGCCGTCAGCTGACTCGGCCGCCGGCTGCCGCCAGGGCGCGCGAGCGTGCTAAAACGCTAGCTGTGGCTGGCTTCATAGTCGTGCCGCAGGACGACGGCGAGCGGCTCAACGTCCGCGGCAGCACGCTGCTGTTCAAGGCCGTAGCGGAGACAACCGGCGGCACGTTCTCGCTGCACGAGCGGTTCGTGCCACCCGGCGGCAGGCGCCCGCCGCCGCACGTGCACCCGGATCGGACCGAGGCATTCTGGGTGCTCGACGGCATCGCTGAGTTCGAGCTTGACGGACAGTTCGCGAAGGCAGGCGCGGGTGAATTCGTGCTCGTACCCGGCGGCGTCACCCATACCTTCGGGGCCGGCCGGGAGGAGCCTGCGCACGTGCTCGTGCTGCATGCGCCCGCGCTCGACGAATACTTCCGTGAGCTAGCGGACCTCTGGTCAGGGCCGGACGCACCGGACCGCAGCACCGAGCTTGAGCTGATGCGACGTCACGGCATGCGGCCGGCCTGACTCGTCCTACTAGAGCTTCTCGATCGGCGCGTACCGCAGCACCAGGTGCTTGACGCCGTAATCGCCACCGAAGTCGATCTTCGCCTCCGGGTCGTCGCCGCGCCCCTCGACAGACAGCACTGTGCCGAGACCGTAGGCGTCGTGGTTGACCCGGTCGCCCGGCTGCAGGGATGGCACCGGCCGGTTCCCGACCGACCGCACGCCTGGCCGCTGCGCGAGCCGCTCCGACGCAGGCTGGCTGACCGTCGGCTCGGTTCGCCGCCACTCGATCAGTTGCTCCGGGATCTCGGTCAGGAACCTGGACTGCTTGTGATAGCCGGGGCGGCCAAACCATGTCCTGGTAGCGGCCCTGGTCACGTACAGGCGCTGCATGGCCCTGGTAATGCCGACATAGGCCAGCCGTCGTTCCTCGGCTAGCTCCCGCTCGTCGCCCATAGACCGCTCGTGCGGGAAGACGTTCTCCTCCAGCCCGGTCAGGAATACCACCGGGAACTCCAGGCCCTTGGCCGTATGCAGGGTCATCAGCGTGACCCTTCCGCCGTGTCGCTCGCCGTCCGGGATCTCGTCCGCGTCCGCGACCAGCGAGACCTGCTCGAGAAAATCAGCCAGCGAGCCGCCAGGGCTGCGGGCGTCGTACTCGCGGGCCACCGAGACGAGCTCGGTGAGGTTCTCGATGCGGCTCGCGTCCTGAAGATCCGATGACGCCTGCAGCTCGGCCACGTAGCCGGTCCGGTCCAGGATCGCCTCGGTGATGTCGCCGACCGGACGGCGCTCGTCCGCCATCTGCCGGAGCTCGCTGATCAGCTCGTTGAAGCCCGCGATCGCCTTCGCCGACCGGGCCGCGAGCGCGGACACGTCGTCCGGGCGGGCTAGCGCGGCGGCGAAGCTGATCCGATCACGGCTGGCCAGCGCGGCCACGCACTCCTCCGCTCGGTCGCCGATGCCGCGCCGGGGCGTGTTCAGGATCCGCCGAAGTGATACCTCGTCCTCGGGGTTGGCGATCAGCCGCAGGTAGGCCAGCAGGTCCCGCACCTCACGCCGCTCGTAGAAGCGAACGCCCCCGACAACCTTGTAGGGCAGCTCGGACCGGATCAGCACTTCCTCGAACACCCGGGACTGCGCGTTGGTCCGGTAGAACACCGCGACGTCGCCGGGCGTCGCCTCACCTGTGTCCCACAAACGGACGGCCTCCTCGACAACGAAGGCTGCCTCGTCGTACTCGTTGTCCGCGACGTAGCCGGTAATCGGCGGACCGTCACCAGCATCGGACCACAGGTTCTTCGGGATGCGGCCCGGGTTGCGGGAGACAACGGCGTTGGCCGCAGCCAGGATGTTCTGCGTCGAGCGATAGTTCTGCTCGAGCAGGATCACGCGAGCGCCAGGGAAGTCGCGCTCGAACTCCTCGATGTTGCGGATCGTGGCGCCGCGGAATGCGTAGATCGACTGGTCCGCGTCGCCGACCACAGCCAGCTCCGCCGGAGCCACCCCGGTGCCGGCCGGATCGGTCTGCCCTGCGAGCTCGCGTACCAGGACGTACTGGGCGTGGTTCGTATCCTGGTACTCATCCACCAGCAGATGCCGGAATCTGGCCCGGTACTCAGCCGCCACCTCGGGAAAAGCCTGCAGCAGGTTGACCGTCACCATGATCAGGTCGTCGAAGTCCATCGCGCCAGCCGCGACCAGACGGCGCTGGTACTCGGCGTACGCCTCGCCCAGCGTCTTCTCCCGGAAGCCGCTGGACCTCGCCAGCACGGTCTCGTAGTCGATCAGCTCGTTCTTGAGAGCGGAGACCTGGTTGGCGAGCCCCTTGGGCGGGAAAAAGCGCGTGTCCAGCTCCAGCTCACGGCTCACCAGAGTCATCAGCCGCTGTGAGTCGGCCTGGTCGTAGATCGAGAAGCTGGACGGATAGCCGAACCGTTTCGCCTCCCGGCGCAGGATCCGCACGCACGCCGAGTGGAACGTCATCAGCCACATCGACCTGGCCCGCGCGCCAGTCAGCATCGCCGCCCGCGCAGCCATCTCGCCGGCCGCCTTGTTCGTGAACGTGATCGCCAGGATCTGGCTCGGCGCGACGTCCCGCTCAGCAAGCAGGTAGGCAATCCGGTGCGTCAGCACGCGCGTCTTGCCCGACCCTGCCCCGGCCACGATCAGCAGCGGGCTGCCCTCGTGCACGACGGCGGCGCGCTGCTGCGGGTTCAGCCCGTCGAGCAGGGATTCAGCGACGATAGCGGTCACGAGCTTAAGGGTAGGCGGTGCCGCCGACAGGCGCCCGGAGCCCGCGCAAGCGCCGGCCCCGGCGGCTTGAATTCCCTGCCAGAATCAGGCGCCCGGAGCCCGCGCAAGCGCCGGAGGACGACCCCTCGGAGCCGGGGCTCGGGTCCGGGACGAAGATCCAGTAGGAAGGGATGCCGAACCCGGTATAGACGGCCGTCTTCCGGTTCGCGTCATATGCGGCCGTACTGGGCGAGGCAACCTCGACCGCGAGCTCGGGAGGCAGCACAAACTGCTGTGCAGTCACGACACTCATGGCCTCTGCCATTCGTCACGACCGCTACTCTGCCCGGCGGTACTGACAAGTCCCGCCGGGCAAAGTGAGCCCCGGTTACTCGTCCGGGACCAGCGTCGGGGTCGAGCGGGTCAGTGTCTCGCCCCTGAAGTAGGCGGGCTGCACGATCCGCAGGTAGGCCCAGAAGATCACGCCGATCAGCGTCGAGAAGAACACGATCACGAACACGCCGCCAATCTGCCAGTGCAGCCCGGGCACCGTGAACGAGGTGTAGCTGTTGCCGGTATTGACGTCGTAGTCCTGCCACATGCTGAATCCGCCGAGCACCCAGAGGATCAGCCAGCCGGCCGCCGGGATGATGCCTCGCATCCACAGGTTGCGAGCGCTGCTCGTCAGCGTCTTGCGGTAGTACCAGACGCAGGACAGGCCGGTCAGGCCGTAGTAGAAGGCGATCCAGACGCCACAGGCGGTGACCGCGTCGTAGATCACGTTGCCGCCGGACATGTAGTTCATCCCCGCGTACAGCACGATCGAGATCCCGCCCATGACCAGCGTCGACACGGTCGGCGTCAAGTGCTTGCGATGCATCTTGGCGAAGGACGGCGGCAGCGCCTTGTACACGCCCATCGACAGCGTCGTCCTGGCCGTCGGCAGGATCGTCGTCTGAGTCGATGCGGCCGCGGATGACAAGACCATCAGGATCAGCAGGTGGCTCAGGGTGGTGCCGTACCACGAGGTACCGAAGACCGAGCTGCCGAGAATGGAGATCACGTCACCGACGTGCGCCGGGTTCGCCAGGCCGATCCCCTTAGCGCCGATCCCAGCCCACGACTGCGCCGCGAAGATCACGATCACGTAGGTGACGAGCAGGATGACAGTGGACAGCATGGCCGACCGGCCGGGAATCTTCCCCGGGTCCTTTGTCTCCTCGTTCACCGAGAGCGCGGTGTCCCAGCCCCAGTAGATGAACACCATGAGGATCAGGCCGCTGGCGAACGCACTGAACGGGATGCCGAAGGGGTTGAGCCAGGACGCCGCAGGGTGCACCGAGAGAGCAATGCCATGTCCGGACCACACCCGGACCAGCGCGGTGATGGAGAACGCGATCAGCATCACGATCTCGATCGACAACAGCGCTTTCTGGAAGTTCGCCGAGACCTCGATGCCGCGATAGCAGATGTAGGTCATCGCGACGATCCAGAGCACACCGACGAGCAGTACCCACCCGCTGGCTGGGTTGCCGCCGATGCCGTCGGCGTTGAACAGGAGGAAGATGTACTGGCCGGCTACCTGGGCAAGGCTCGCCATAACCAGGATGTCCGCGGCCACGATCGCCCAGCCGCCCGCCCAGCCCCAGCCGGGATTGAAAGCCCTCGTGGCCCAGGTGAAGGTGGTCCCGCAGTCCGGGTCCGCCTTGTTCAACTCGTTATAGCCGATCGAGCAGAAGATCATCGGGATGAACGCCACCGCGGCGATCGCCGGGGCCTTCAAGGCCACCGCGACGACGATCAGGCCGAGGGTAGCCGCCAGGCTGTAGGCGGGCGCCACCGATGCGGTCGCGATGACAGTGCTGGAGATCAGCCCAAGAGCGCCGCCTTTGAGGCCCTTGTCCTGGGATTCCTCGATCGGCTGCAGCGCAGATGCGGTGGTTGCCATCGTCGCGCCCTCCCCTAGTACCAGCCCGGGCGGGTCCGGGCTGTCCCAAAACGATACGTGCCCGCGGCCACAGAATCGCACCAAAGCCGCGATGTTGCCACGGTTCTAGCATGATTTGCCCCTCCCGGCAATGTTTTCAGTGGTCGCCGGTGCCTAAGGCGACGGGTCTCGTCGGTTGGGAGAGCGCGGGTCTAGTATCGCCGCTATGCGCATACTCCTAGTCGGAGCAGGCGGAGTAGGCACGGCATTCGCCCGGATCGTCGCCCGCCGCCCATTTGCCGAACTAGTCATCGCGGACTACGACCTGGCCAGGGCGCAGCAGGCAGCTGCCGCGAAAGGCTCCTACACCGCCGTCAAGCTCGATGCCAGGGACGAGGCCACCACAGCCGCGCTGCTGGCCGAGCACCGCTGCGACGCGCTGCTGAACGCTACCGATCCGCGGTTTGTCATGCCGCTGTTCCGGGCGGCGCTCCAGGCCCGGGTGACCTACCTGGACATGGCGATGTCGCTGTCCCAGCCGGACGCCAGCGAGCCCTACGCCAGGACCGGGGTCAAGCTGGGCGACGAGCAGTTCGAGCTGGCCGATCGGTGGGAGCAGGCTGGCCTGCTCGCCCTGGCTGGCATCGGGGTCGAGCCGGGCCTGTCCGACGTGTTCGCCCGGTACGCGGCTGACGAGCTGTTCAGCGAGATCGATGAGATCGGCGTCCGGGACGGCGCGAACCTGGCCGTCTCCGGCTACGACTTCGCCCCGACCTTCTCCATCTGGACCACGATCGAGGAGTGCCTCAACCCGCCGGTGATCTGGGAGTCCGGCCGCGGCTGGTACACCACACCGCCATTCAGCGAGCCGGAGACCTTCACCTTCCCGGCCGGCATCGGCCCGGTCGAGTGCGTCAACGTCGAGCACGAGGAGGTGCTGCTGATCCCGCGCTGGGTCGAGGCCCGGCGGGTCACCTTCAAGTACGGCCTGGGCGACGAGTTCATCGGCGTCCTCGAGGTGCTGCACAAGCTCGGTCTGGACAAGACCGATCCCGTGCACGTCGGCAGCGCCAGCGTCTCCCCCCGCGATGTCGTCGCTGCCTGCCTGCCGGACCCCGCCACGCTGGGCGACAAGATGAGCGGCCTGACCTGCGCCGGCACCTGGGTCACCGGAACGGGCAAGGACGGCCGGCCGCGTGATGTGTACCTCTATCACGTGGTCGACAACGCGCAGACGATGGCGGAGTACGGCTCTCAGGCGGTGGTCTGGCAGACCGCGATCAACCCCGCGGTTGCGCTTGAGCTGATCGATTCCGGTGCCTGGTCCGGCACCGGCCTGCTCGGCCCCGAGGCACTTCCGCCCCGTCCATTCCTCGACTTGCTGACTGAGTACGGCTCGCCCTGGGGTCTTGAGGAGCGCACCCCCGCATAACCCCCATTCTGACCAGACCGCTTTGTCCGGGAACGGAGTCTGACGTGGCTAATGATCTTCAGAACTTCATCGGTGGCCAGTGGACCGACCTGTCCTACGACAGGCGGGCGGACATCATCGACCCGAGCACCGGCGAGGTGTTCGCCACAGCCCCCATCTCTGCCGACGCCGAGGTGGACGCCGCGGTCAGTTCCGCGGCTGAGGCCTTCCCTGGCTGGCGGGACTCGACTCCGGCCGAGCGCAGTCTGGCGCTGCTGCGGATCGCCGACGCTATCGAGGCGAGGGCGGATGAGTTCGTCAAGGCCGAGTCGCAGAACACCGGCAAGCCGCTCGGCCTGACCGCCTCGGAGGAGATCCCGCCGATGGTGGACCAGATCCGGTTCTTCGCCGGCGCGGCCAGAATGCTTGAAGGCCGGTCCGCCGGAGAGTACATGTCCGGGTTCACCTCATTTATCCGGCGCGAGCCGATCGGGGTCTGCGCCGCCGTCACGCCGTGGAACTACCCGATGATGATGGCGGTCTGGAAGTGGGCCCCGGCACTGGCGGCGGGCAACACGATGGTTCTCAAGCCGAGCGACACCACGCCGTACTCGACGCTGCTGATGGCCGAATTGATGAGCGAGTTCCTGCCGGCCGGGGTGTTCAACGTGATCACCGGCGATCGCGACACCGGCCGCGCGCTGGTGAAGCACCCCGTTCCGCAGATGGTGTCGATCACCGGCTCGGTGCGAGCCGGAATGGAGGTCGCCAAGTCCGCGGCCGACGACCTGAAGCGAGTGCACCTCGAACTCGGCGGCAAGGCCCCGGTCATCGTCTTCGACGACGCAGATCCGGCGAAGGCGGCCGAAGCGATCGCAATAGCCGGCTACTTCAACGCCGGACAGGACTGCACTGCGGCGACCAGGGTGCTAGCCGGGCCTCGCATTCACGACGACTTCGCTGCTGCGCTGACCGAGCAGGCGAAGGCCCAGGTGACGGCTGGTCCGGACAACCCGGAGGCCACTTATGGCCCGCTCAATAACGCCAGCCAGCTCGGGCGGGTCTCCGGTTTCGTGACCCGGCTGCCGGACCACGCCAGGATCCTGACCGGCGGCAGCCGCGTCGGCGAGAAGGGCTACTTCTACCAGGCCAGCGTCATCGACGGACTGCAGCAGGACGACGAGATCATCCAGAACGAGGTGTTCGGCCCGGTTATCACCCTGCAGCAGTTCACCGACGAGGACGAGGCGCTCCGCTGGGCCAACGGTACCCAGTATGGCCTTGCCTCCTCGGTCTGGACGTCCGACCACGGCCGGGCCATGCGGATGGCCAGAGGGCTCGATTTCGGCTGCGTCTGGATCAACACCCACATCCCGCTTGTCGCCGAGATGCCGCACGGCGGCTTCAAGCACTCTGGCTACGGCAAGGACCTGTCGATGTACGGGTTCGAGGACTACACGCGCATCAAGCACGTGATGTCGTCGCTGGACTAGTTACCGGCGGCTTGACCGCCGGCGGCGGATGCCGAGCACGACGAGAATGACCGCGAGCAGCGCGGCCACGGCCGGAACGGCGCGCTTCAGCACCGGCAGGCCAGCCACGTCGAGCAGGTCGATGGCGTCGTTCTCTGGCGGCTGCCAGACACCAGCGGCCGGCTCGCGCGCGGCCGCTGCCGGCGCTGGCGTGGCGACCGGCTGCGTCGGCGACTCGTGCCTGGCCGGGCGCAGTGGCTTCACTTCGGCGAGGTCCTCATCCGCGCCCGACTCGCCGTCCTCCTCGTTGCCGGCCCCCGCGTGCCGGCCGACGGGCCGGTCGCCGTTCAGGTCAGCCGCCTCCAGCTTCGGCGCCTCGGCAGGGCCCCCGGCAGTCTGGCCGCCAGCTGGCTCCGCGGCAACGCCAGCTGCCGTCCCGGCGGATTCGGTGGCCTCGGCCAGCGACAGGCCGCGGTCAGCGAGCTTGCTGCGGATGTCGGCAATCGATGCCGGGCCTACGCCGTCGATGGCCAGCAACTGCTGCTGGGTACGCCGGGTCAGGTCACCGACCGTCTGGATACCGTCCTGGCGCAGGCTGCTCCACGCCCGTGCGCTGAGGTTCAGTACATCGATCGGCAGCGCCTCGTCCGGTCGAGTGCCGGGAACGGCCGCGTTCCCGGCGGAATCTCCGGTGCTCACGTTGTCCGCGCCCGCGGTGTCGCCGCCAGCCTCGTCCGGTTCGGTGGCGCTGCTGGCAGCCGACCCGGGATCGGCTGCCAGCATGGCAGCCAGGTTGGCGGCGAAGATGCCGATCAGCCTGCCGCCTACCTCGGTCATGACACCGCGGCCGAACTGAGCCGGCTTGCCGGTCACGTTCAGGGTGGTGTGCACCGTGACGTGCGTCTGGTCGCCCTCGGGCGTCAGTTCGGACCGCACCGATGCCGACGCCGTTCCGGCTCCGCGAGTCTCCTTGCCGGACGCCTCCAGGACGACGACGTGAGCCGCGTCGTCGCGGTTGGTGAACTTGGCGTGGCCGGCATAGGTCATCTGGATCGGGCCGACCTTGACCTTAATCCGCCCTGCAATCTCGTCACCGGAAACGGAGTCGAGGGTGGCGCCCGGCATGCAGGGCGCCACGCGCTCAACGTCCAGGAGCACGTCCCACGCTCGTGCCACCGGTACCGGGACCGAGAATGAGTGCTCGAGCTCCATTAATCAGACTCCTGCCGCTGCCTCCAGAGCGCGCCCGGTCAGCACCCGCGCGAGGTGGCGCCGGTAGTCGGGCGCCCCGTGCAGGTCCGCAGGCGGCTGCGTTCCCTGGTCCGCACTGGCGGCCGCCGTCCGCAGCGCCTCGGGACTGGCCTGCGCCCCGGCCGCGGCCGCCTCGACGGCGGTCGCTCTGATCGGGACCGAGCCCATGTTAGTCAGCCCGACCCTGGCCTCGGCCACCTGGCCATTGGAGCGCTGCACCAGTGCCGCGACGCCGACGATCGCCCACGCCTGCGCGGTCCGGTGGAACTTCTCATAACGATATCCCCAACCGGGGCCAAGCTTGGGCACCCGGATACCGGTCAGTATCTCTCCTGGCCGCAGGGACGTGGTCAGGTAGTCGACAAAGAACCCCGCCGCGGGTATCTCGCGCTCGCCACCCGGACCGTGCGCAATCAGCGTCGCGTCCAGCGCCAGTATGACCGCGGGCAGGTCGCCGGCCGGGTCCGCGTGTGCCAGCGAGCCGCCGAGCGTGCCGCGGTGGCGCACCGCCGGGTCCGCGACTGTGGCCGCTGCCTCCGACAGCAAGCCGCAGTGCTCGGCGATCAGCGGATCATTCACGACCTGGTAGTGCGTGGTTCGCGCACCGATCAGCAGGTGGTCCCCCCGGTCGGTGACGCCGCGCAGCTCAGCGAGATCGCCAAGGTCGACGAGCAGGTCCGGGTAGGCCAGCCGGAGCCGCAGCAGCGGCAGCAGGCTCTGCCCGCCCGCGATCACCTTTGCGTCGTCCCCGCCCTCGGCCAGCGCACTGATTGCCTCATCGACAGACGACGGCCTGACGTAGTCGAACTTGGCCGGGATCATGCCGCGCCTCCGCTGTGATTCGCATCCTGGATAGCCCGCCACACCCGCTCGGGCGTGCACGGCATCGTGACATCGCTGACGCCGAGCGGGCGCAGCGCGTCGATGATCGCGTTAACCACTGCTGGCGTCGAGGCGATCGTGCCCGCCTCGCCAACGCCCTTGACGCCGAGCCTGTTGCCCGCCGGCGTCGTGGTCCGCTCGGTCTGGTAGGACGGAAGGTCTGCTGCCGACGGCACCAGGTAGTCCGCTAGCGTGGTGGTGACGAGGTTGCCTGACTCGTCGTAGACACCTTCCTCGTACAGCGCCTGGGCGATGCCTTGCGCGATGCCGCCATGCACCTGGCCCTCGACGATCAGCGGGTTCACCACCACGCCGACGTCGTCGACCGCTACATAGGAACGGATCGTCACGAACCCGGTCTCGGTGTCGACCTCCGTCGCGCACAGGTGCGTGCCGTGCGGGAAGGAGAAGTTGTCTGGGTCGTAGGTGTAGTCGGAGTCCAGCGACGGCTCGACGCCGTCTGGCAGGTCATGCGCCGCGAACGTGGCCAGCGCGATCTCCTGGATCGTCTTGCTCGCCTCCGGGTCGCCGCGGACGGCGAACCGTCCCGGCTTCCATTCCAGGTCATCGACCGAGGCCTCCAGCATCGCGGCCGCGATGACCTTCGCCTTGGCGATTACCTTGTCGCACGCGCCGGCCAGCGCAAGTCCGCCGACTGCTAGCGAGCGGGAGCCGTAGGTATCCATGCCCTTCGGCGAGATCTGGGTGTCGCCGTGCAGCACCCGGATGTCCTCGAACGGCACGCCGAGCTGATCGGCGACGATCTGGCTCCAGGCCGTCTCGTGACCCTGGCCGTGCGCGCTCGAGCCGGTCACGACTTCGACCTTGCCGGTCGGCAGCATCCGGATGGTCGCGCTCTCCCAGCCGCCAGCGCCGTAGGATAGCGAACCCAGCACCCGCGACGGCGCCAGGCCGCACATCTCGGTGAAGGTCGAGATGCCGATGCCGAGCCGTACCTTGTCGCCGCGCGCGTTGCGCTCAGCCTGCTCGCGCCGCAGTCCGGCGTAGTCGAACAACTCTGTCGCGCGCGCGGTCGCGGCCTCGTAGTTCCCTGAGTCGTAGGTGAGCCCCGCGATCGTCGTGAACGGGAATTCCTCGTGCCTGATCCAGTTCCGCTGCCGCAGCTCAAGCGGCTCGATGCCGAGCTCGACCGCGAGCTCGTCCATGATCCGCTCGATGGCGAACGTGGCCTCAGGCCGGCCAGCGCCGCGATAGGCATCGGTCGGCATCTTGGTAGTGAAGACGCCGGTGCACTTGAACGAGTACGCGTCCATCTTGTAGATGGCCGGGAACATAAAGGCGCCGAGCAACGGCACGCCGGGCGTCACCAGCATGAGGTACGCGCCCATATCCGCGAGCAGATCGACGTCCAGGCCGCGGATGCGGCCATCGCGGTCAGCGGCGATCCTGATCCGCTGCCACTGATCCCGGCCGTGGTGCACGGTCATGTTGCCCTCGGTGCGGGACTCGGTCCACTTCACCGGCTTGCCGAGTCTGCGGCCGACCAGAACGGCCAGCACTTCCTCGGCGGTGACCTGCAGCTTCGAGCCGAACCCGCCGCCGACGTCGGGCGCGATCACCCGGACATTCTGCTCCGGGATGGCGAAGAACGCGGACAGCGCGAATCGCAGCACGTGCGGGATCTGCGTGGCGGACCAGAGCGTGACCTGGTCGTCGACCCACTGGGCGACGACCGCGCGCGGCTCCATAGCGCACGGGATCAGCCGCTGCTGCCGGTAGGTGCGCTCCAGCACGACCGGCGCGCCGGAGAACGCCGCGTCGCCGTCACCGGCCGCGAACACCCACTCGTAGCTCTTGTTGCCCTCCGGGTGCACCTTGGGCGAGTCAGGCTCAAGCGCCGCCCTCATGTCCAGCACCGGGGGCAGCGGCTCGTAATCGACGTCGACAGCGCCGACCGCATCGGCGGCGGCGTACCGGTCCCTGGCAATAACGACGGCCACCGCCTCGCCGACGTACCGGACCTCGTCCACCGCCATCGGCGGGTGCGGCGGTATCACGATGTCCTCGGTCACCGGCCAGGCGCACGGGAGACTGCCCTGCTCGCCGACGAAGTCCGCACCGGAAAACGCGGCGATGACGCCCGGCTGGCTTAGCGCGCCGCTGACGTCCACTCTGGTGATCCGCGCATGCGCGAACGGGCTGCGCACGAATGCCATGTGCAGCATGCCAGGCAGCTTGATGTTGTCGGTCCAGTTCGTCTGCCCAGTGATCAGCCGGGCGTCTTCCTTCCGCAGCCGCGCGCGGCCAAGCTCGGCCTGCGGCGCCTCGACCATTGTCATGCCGGCACCCCCGCCTCCGCCGCGCGCCGGACAGCGCGGACGATGTTCTCGTAGCCGGTGCAGCGGCAGAGGTTGCCCTCCAGGCCGTCCCGGATTTCCTCGTCAGTCGGGTGCGGATTGTCGCGGAGCAGGTCGGCCGCCGCCATGATCATGCCTGGCGTGCAATAACCGCACTGCAGCGCGTGCTCCTCGTGGAACGCGCGCTGGACCGGGTGCAGTGCGCCATTGGCCGGCGCCGCGCCAGCAAGTCCTTCGATCGTGGTGACGTCGGACCCGTCGGCCTGAACAGCCAGGACCGAGCAGCTCTTCACAGACTGACCGTCCAGCAGCACGGTGCACGCACCGCAGTTGGAGGTGTCGCAGCCGACCGGCGTGCCGGTCTTGCCGAGTACTTCCCTGAGGTAATGCACGAGCAGCAGGCGGGGCTCGACGTCGTCGGCATAGCTGACGTCGTCGACAGTAACGGTGATGTGCGTCATGCGCTGACACCTCCGGAGACATGACAGATGCGCTTGCTGCCAACCTAGGCCGGTAGCTGTCGCCGCACCAGTCCCTGCCGTCGCAGCACGACCCGCCGTGCCACCGGACTGCTGAGTCACCCGATCTGCAATGTCACCCGACCTGCACCACCTGGAATCCCTCAGCCAGCCGGTTGGCGGGAAGGCCGGCTCGCTCCGCTGTCTGGCCCAGCCAGCCGCGGAGCCGCTCCTCGAGCCCATCAGGATCGGCCAGCTGGCTGACGTGGCTACGCAGCGCCGCCATCTTCCGCGGGAAGGTGTCCGTGATGTCTACATAGACGGTGGGAGACGGAGACCCGGAAATCCACACTTCATGTACCGTCCACGGCTCGAGCTTCTCGTCCGCCAGCAGTTCGGGGAACGCGAACGGGTTGCGCGCATCCGGGTACACCGCATCCAGCGCGGCGTCACCGACCGCCCGATGATCGGGATGGCTGGTACCCAGCCGGGCGTAGTTCCGGTCCGGCGACGGGCACACGACCCGCTCCGGCTGCATCATCCTGATGACCCGGGCCAGGTCCCGCCGCAATCCGAGCGTCGCCTCCACCCGGCCATCCGGGTAGCCGAGGAAGTGCAGGTCGGTGACGCCAACCTGCTTGGCGGCCGCAGTCTGCTCGGCCTGCCTGATCGCCGCCATCTCGGTGCGCGGCACGGCGGGGTCGCTGCCGCCCGCCTCTCCGTTCGTGACAATGCAGTAGCTCACCTGCAGGCCCGCGTCGGTCCACTGCGCGATCGTGCCCGCAGCGCCGAAGTCCACGTCGTCCGGGTGCGCCGTAATCACGAGAACACGGGCCACCGCTCGCTGTTCAGCCACCACACGATCCTAAGCGGGCCGGGTCGTGGCGCGGCTGGCCCGGCGTTAAACCGTCGGCTGAGCGGGTACCGGGAGGCGCGAAGGCTCAGCGGCGCTGCGACAGCGACACTTCCTGGGTCGTCGTCCCCCAGGACCAGCAACTGCTGGCGTTCCCGGGAGGTCGTCCCCAGGTGCGGCAGTTAGGGTGGGAGGCGTGACGGCTTTCTCCGCAGATCGGTCATATGCCGAAAGTCTGGACGCTGCCGATCAGCTGGCGTCGTTCCGCGACCGCTTTGTCCACCCGGACCGCGACGTCATTTACCTGAACGGCAACTCACTCGGCCCGCTCCCGGTGCGCACTCAGGCACGGATTGCCGAGGTCGTCGACCAGGAGTGGGGGGTCGGTCTGGTCCGGTCCTGGGACCGGTGGATCGAGCTCCCCGGGCAGGCCGGGGACATGATTGGCGAGCACCTGGTCGGCGCGGCCGCCGGGCAGGTGCTGGTCTGCGATTCCGTGACGGTGAACCTGTACAAGCTGGCGTGGGCGTCCCTTGACGCGCGGCCCGGCCGGGACGTCATTATCACTGACGACGACAACTTCCCGACAGACCGGTACGTGCTGGAGGGAATCGCCGCTCAGCGCGGCTGCGAGCTGCGGATGCTGCACACCGACATCGACTCCGGCGTCAGCGCGGAAGCGCTGACCGAGGCGCTGGACGAGCGCACCGCCCTGGTGACCTTGTCGCATGTGGCGTACCGCAGCGGCGCTCTGGCGGACATGGCGTCGCTGACCGAGCTGGTGCACGGCTCCGGCGCGATCATGCTGTGGGACCTGTCGCATTCGGCCGGAGCAGTGCCGGTCGAGCTGGACGCAGCCGGCGCGGACCTCGCGATTGGCTGCACGTACAAGTACGTGAACGCCGGACCTGGCTCGCCCGCGTTTGTGTACGTGCGGGCGGACCTGCAGGAGCAGCTGCGGCAGCCGATCTGGGGCTGGTTCGGGCAGTACGAGCAGTTCGCCATGGGACCGCGCTATCGCCCGGCTCCCGGCATCGATGCTTTCCTCACCGGCACGCCGAACATCATCGGCACGGTCGCGGTCTCCGAAGGTGCCCGGCTGCTCGGCGAGGCCGGCATGTACCAGCTCCGCACGAAGAGCACCAGCCTGACGGACTACCTAATCGCGCTCACGGACTTCTGGCTTGAGCCGCTCGGCTTCTCGCTTGCCTCCCCGCGCAGCTCGGCTCGGCGCGGCGCGCACGTGACCCTGCGGCATGACGACGCGTGGCAGATCGTCCAGCGGCTGCTGACGGCCGGCGTCGTCGCGGATTACCGGACGCCGGACCGGTTGCGACTCGGCCCCGTTCCCATCGCGACGAGCTTTACCGAGGTATGGGAAGCGATGGACCGCCTGCGGGAGATCGCCGCCAGTAAGTCCTACGCAGACGTGCCGCTCACCAGCCCGGGCTGAGCCGGACGGACCTGGCGACCTCGCGCGGCGGCGGCGTGCAATCCCAAAGTTGGCTATCGGAGCAATTGACAGAGCTGGCGGCGCAAAAATAGTGTCCTCGGGTGCCGCGCTACGGACTGATCGATAGCGACTACGCGGGCCGGCTCCGGTCGCCGTCTGCCGACGGGCCGTTCTACATGCTGAATCTCACCAGGTATAAACCGCAGGCCGAGTTTCACCGTCCCGCCGAGCGACGGAGCAGCGCCTGGCCGGACGCGTACTACGCCCCGGTCGGTGTACTCAGCGCCATCGGCGCGACCCTTTGCTTCGTCGCCGACGCGGTCGCCAGCACCGGCGACTGGGATCGCGTCTCGGTCGCCCGTTATCCGAGCAGGCATTCGTTCGTGGCGATGGCGGACACGCCCGACTTCCAGCAGTGGCACCTGCACAACTCGGAGAGCATCGCCGAGCTGTTAGTGCTCGGACTGGTGCCGACCGCGCAACTGCCGGACGAGGCGAGCACCTACCGGATGCTGCTCGAGATCTGGCACGGCGATCCGGCGGCTCCGCTGGCCGCCGGCCGCGCGTCCTTGTTCGGCGTGGAGGGCACTATCGTCGGCGATGGCCGCCGGTGGACCGGCGCCCGGTTCACCGTGATCGAGGCCGGGACGGCCCTGCCGCTGCCCGACGGCCGGCCAAGTTACCAGGCCCTGCTGCTTGAGCCGGTGCTCGAGCGGTGGCGCTAACGACGCTCCTGCGGCGGCACCTGCGTCGGCGGCCCATGCTTGGATGACCCTGGTTGGCTGGCCTGATTGGATGGCACAGTGACAAGTCGCGATCTGGCTACCATCCGGTCGAGCCTGGAGCAGTCCTACGACTCGGTCGAGTCGCTCGGCGGCCGACTGGACGCCGCACAGTGGCGGGCGCAGTCGCTATGCCCCGACTGGGACATCCGCAGCGTCATCACGCACCTCGGCATGATGGAGCGGGTGCTGACCGGCTGGCTCCCGGCCAGCGTGGATGACCGCCCGCCGCTGGATCGGGCGGCGGCCTACCACGAGGAGGCGGCCAGGCTCGACGACGGTGCGTTCGCCGCGTTTATCGAGGGGATCTTCGCCGACCGCAGGGCCGACCTGGCCCGACTGCAGGAGGAAGACCTGGCCCGGCCGTCCTGGACGCCGATCGGCCCGCGGACTTACGGCGGCTTCATGGAGATCCGCGTCTTTGACTTCTGGGTGCACGAGCGGGACATCACGACGCCGCTGGGCTGGCCTACCGCCGACGACGGGCCGCGGGCGGAGATCGCCCTCGGCCAGGTCGAGAGCTCGATCGGCTACATCGTGGGGAAGAAGATCGGTCTGCCGGATGGCGCCAGCATCGTCTTCCATCTCACCGGCCCGATCGCGACCGACCTGGGGGTCGTGGTGGAGGGCGGGCGCGCCAAGGCAGTGCCCCGGCTGGACCGGCCCGACGTGGAGCTGATCACGGACACGGTGACGTTCATCCAGCTCGCCAGCGGGCGCATCGACCCGCAAGCGCAGATCGACGCTGGGAAAGTGGCCTGGACCGGGAACGACGAGCTCGGCGACCGGGCCGCCCACAATCTGCGCTTCACGATCTGAGCCGCCACCTTTCATTCGATCGGTGACCGCGAAACGGGATGAACCGGGTGCTCGAGGTCACCGGGCGATTGAAGAGTGAGCGTTTGCATCTCGTAGGCTAAACTTAGTTGCCGAGAAGCAATTAAGCGTCACGGGTTCGTGACGAGTGCCGATCGGGAGGTCGCTACCAGTGGAGTGGGGAGCCAGCAGCAGGCAGGGCGGCACTGAGGCTCGGCGCGGATTCTGGCGCAGCACGTTTTCCTCGCTCAAGGTGCCGAACTACCGGCTGTACTTCACCGGCCAGTCGATCTCGCTGGCCGGCACCTGGATGCAGATGACCGCACAGTCCTGGCTGGTGCTGGTCCTCACTCACTCCAGCACCAAGCTGGGCCTGGTGGTGGCACTGCAGACGCTGCCAGTGCTGTTTCTCGGCCCCTACGGCGGCGTGGTCGCGGACCGGGCCGACAAGCGCAGGCTCATGATCGCATTGCAGGTCGCCATGGGCATCCAGGCGCTGGTGCTGGGGCTGCTGACAGTGGCCGGAGTCGTCCGGTTCTGGGAGGTCTGCCTGTTGGCGGTCATCCTCGGGCTCAACAACGCGTTCGAGAACTCGGCCCGGCAGGCGTTCGTGCGGGAGATGGTCGGGCCCGAGGAACTCCGCAATGCCATCACGCTCAACTCGGTGACCGTCAACGCCGCCCGCGCGGTCGGGCCGGCCATCGGCGGCGTGCTGATCGCCACCGTGGGAGTCGGAGTCTGCTTCATCGCGAACGCGGCCAGTTTCGTCGCCGTCGTTACCTCGCTGGTGATCATGAACACCGGCGCCCTGCAGCCGAGCCCGCCTGCGCCGCGCGCCCGCGGCCAGCTTCGAGAGGGTCTGCGGTACGCGGCCAGGACACCGAACATCGCCATCCCGCTCGCGATGATGGGCCTGGTCGGAATGCTCGCGTACGAGTTCCAGGTGTCGATCCCGGTGCTGGCGAGGCAGACCTTCCACGGCGGCTCAGAGGCCTACGGATTCCTGACCGCGGCGATGGGGATCGGTGCGGTCGTCGGCGGCCTGTTCACGGCCGCTCGCGGCCGGACCGGGCTCCGTTCCATGATCATCGCCGGGACCGGCTTCGGCGTCGCGATTCTTGTCTGCGCAGGCGCCCCGGTGATTGGCCTGGCCTACGCGGCCATGCTATTTGTCGGCTGGGCTAGCGTCTCATTCATCGCGATCGGCAACTCGACCATCCAGCTCGCCTCCGATCCCAGCATGCGCGGTCGCGCGATCGCGCTGTGGCAGGTCGCCTTCCAGGGCACCACTCCGATCGGCGGCCCGCTGATCGGCTGGATTATTGCGCTGGCTGACCCGCGGATCGGCCTCGCCGTCGGCGGCGCCTCGTGCCTGGTCGCGGCGGCCGGCGGCTACTGGCTAAGCAAGCGTTTCCGCCGCGCCGGGCGCTCGCCCGCGCCTCGGATCGAGGCTGGGCAGCCCGCCCAAACCGGGCAGCCGACCCTGACGGCGACCGACGACGACCCGGCCGATCAGCCGGCGGGCACCCTCACCGCCCCGTGACCTTGACCGTCCAGGTCACCGCGCATGGGGCGTGAGGTGCGGATTGGTGCCCCTCGCTACTCCCATTCGATGGTGGCTGGCGGCTTGCTGGTGATGTCGAGAACCACCCGGTTGACCTCGGGCACCTCATTGGTGATCCGGGTCGAGATTGTGGCCAGGACCTCGTCGGGCAGCCGGGCCCAGTCCGCCGTCATCGCGTCCTCACTGGTGACCGGGCGCAGCACGACCGGATAGCCGTAGCTGCGCTCGTCGCCCTGAACACCCACAGAGCGAACGTCCGCGAGCAGCACCACCGGACACTGCCAGATCCGGCGGTCCAGCCCGGCCGCGGACAGCTCCGCGCGCACGATCGCGTCCGCCGCCGAGACGATCCGCAGCCGCTCGGCCGTGACCTCGCCGACGATCCTGATGGCCAGGCCGGGGCCGGGGAACGGCTGCCGCCAGACAATCTCGTCCGGCAGGCCGAGCTGCGCGCCCACCTCGCGCACCTCGTCCTTGAACAGGTCGCGCAGCGGCTCGACCAGCTCGAACTTCAGGTCCTCAGGCAGCCCGCCGACGTTGTGGTGGGACTTGATGTTAGCGGTGCCGGTCCCGCCGCCAGACTCCACCACGTCCGGGTAGAGGGTCCCCTGGACCAGGAACGTGGCCGCATCGTTCCCACCAGCTATCTCGCGCGCGGCCAGCTCGAACGCCCGGATGAACTCGCGGCCGATGATCTTGCGCTTCAGCTCCGGATCAGCGACGCCGTCCAGGGCCCGGATGAAGCGGTCCGCCGCATCGACGACCTTGAGCTGAACGCCGGTCGCCGCGGTGAAGTCCTTCTCCACCTGCTCGGCCTCACCTGCCCGCAGCAGCCCGTGGTCGACGAAGACGCAGGTCAGGCGAGAGCCGATGGCCCGCTGCACGAGCGCGGCCGCGACCGCCGAGTCCACGCCGCCGGACAGGGCGCAGATCGCCTTGCCATCGCCTACCTGCGCGGCAATCCGCTCGGTCTGCTCCTCGATGACACCGCGCATGGTCCAGGTCGGCTGGCAGCCCGCAGCGGCGAGGAAGCTGCGCAGCATCGCCATGCCGTGCTCGGTGTGCAGCACCTCAGGGTGGAACTGCATGCCGTAGAGACCCTGGCCAGACGCCTCGGCTGCCGCCACCGGGGTGCCCGCCGTGGTCGCGGTGATCGTGAAGCCAGGCGGCGCCACCGCGCAGGTGTCACCGTGCGACATCCACACGCGCTGCATCTCGGGCAGGTCCGCCAGCAGAACCCCGCCGGTGCCAGCGGCGCGGAGTGCAGTGGCCCCGTACTCCCCCGTTCCGGTTCGCAAGACCTGGCCACCGAGATCGCGGACCATGAGCTGGAAGCCGTAGCAGATGCCCAGGACCGGAACCCCGGCCGTGAGCAGGCCGGCCGGGGCGGGCGGGGCGCCGGGCGCGTAGACCGAGGCGGGGCCGCCGGACAGGATGATAGCTGAGGGACGACGAGCGAGCATTTCCGCCGCCGTCATGGTGGATGGCACGACCTGGGAGTAGACGTGGCACTCACGCACCCGGCGGGCGATCAGCTGGGCATACTGCGCCCCGAAGTCAACCACCAGCACCGGGCCGGCCTCAAGGCCCGCCAGCCCAGCCTCCTGGCCCGCAAGCACTGCGGATTCACGGTCCGTCACTGACGGAAGTCTAGTTCGCACTGCTGGCTCGCACAGCAGCGTGACGGCGAGGCCGCGCCGGGCCTACCCGATCGCGCCCGGCGGGCCGACCTCGCTCGCGGCCGGGCGTTCCTCTGCGACCGGCCTGGCCGGGCTGACCAGGACCTTGGCGATCCGGCGTCCGTCGAGCTGAGTGACGGTCAGCTTGCGGCCGTCCACGACGGCGTAGTCGCCGTTCTCGGCAAGGTGGCCGAGGGCGGCAAGCAGGTAGCCGGCCACTGTCTCGTAGGGACCCTCGGGCAGCTCCACGCCGGTCTGCTCGGCGAACTCGTCCAGGTTGAGCAGACCGTCCACCTCGACCTCCCCGCCGTGCAGCTGGCGCGGATGGCCGGTGGTCTCGTCGTACTCATCCTGGATGTCGCCGATCAGCTCCTCGACCAGGTCCTCCAGCGTGACGATGCCGGCGGTCCCGCCGTACTCGTCCACCACGATCGCGAGGTGGGCCCGGTCCCGGCGCATTTCCGACAAGGCGGACAGTACGGTTTTGCTGATCGGCAGGAACTTGATCGGCCTGACTACCTCGCCCACCTGCCGCGTGTCCGCCCCTGAGCGGTCCAGCAGGTCGCGGGCATGCACGAAGCCGATGACGTCGTCGTAGGACTCCTGATAGACGGGGAAGCGGGAGAACTGGGACTGCTCGGTGAGGCCTGCCGCTTCCGACACCGGCATCGAGGATGGCAGGAACTCCACCTCGGTACGTGGCACGAGCACCTCGCGCACCTGGCGCTTGCCCGCGTCGAACACCTCACCCACGATGTGCCGTTCGTCCGGGCTCAGTGCCTGGTGGCCGGCGACCAGGTCGCGTAGCTCCTCATCGGTCATCACGCCCCTGGCCTGGGCCGGGTCGCCGCCAAGCAGCTGGACGACCAGGTTGGTGCACTTCGACAGCAGCCAGACCAGCGGCCTGGCGATCGTCGCCAGCCGGTCCACCACCGGGCCGGCCAGCAGTGAGACGCGCTCCGATCGCTGCAGGGCCAGGCGCTTCGGCGCGAGCTCGCCGAAGACGAGAGTGAAGAACGAGATGACCAAGGTGACCGCGATCAGCGCGAGCGGGTCGCCCAGGGCTTTCGGCATGTACTTGCTCAGCACGTTGCCGAGCCGGTTCGACAGCAGGGCGGCGCCGAACGCGCCGGACAGCAAGGTGGCGAGGGTTACGCCGATCTGCACCGAGGACAGGAACCGGTTCGGGTCCTGGGCGAGCCTGGCGGCGCGCTGACCGCGTTTGCCCTGACGGCTGAGCGAGCGAACCTGGCCCTCGCGCAGGGAGACCAGCGCCATTTCGGCACCCGCGAAGAAGCCGCCAATCAGGATCACGGCAAGGACGAGGAGAATATCCCAGCCGACGCCATTCACGTCCGGATCCCCGACCCTCAGCTCTTGCGGCGCGTCGCACCCCGCGCGCTGCCGTCCCCCACGTCCGGCAGCAGCCGGAACTCGGCCGCGCGGTAATTTGCAATAGTCTATGCAGTCTGCCCGCCCCGGCGAACGGTACTCGCTGCAGCCTGCGGGCACGGGCGCGGACCGACGGCGTTACCTGCCGGTTTCTGCGGAAGTTCCGGCCCGCCAGGCTGGTCCGGATATCGGGCCCTGACAGAGGAAGGCGGGCCCATGCCGGGCATGCACGAGGACGCCGCGACGATGGCTGCGGAGCTGACGCAGCTACGCCGATCAATACACGCCGACCCCGAGATTGGCCTTGACCTGCCGCGCACGCAGCGCAAGGTGCTAGCTGCGCTGGAGGGACTGCCGCTCGAGATCTCCGTAGGTCAGGGCCTCAGCTCGGTGACCGCGGTTCTGCGCGGCGGCAAGCCAGGCGAGACCGTGCTGCTGCGCGCCGACATGGACGCGCTGCCGGTCACCGAGCGGTCTGGTGTGCCGTACGCCTCTGCCGTCGACGGCGCCATGCACGCCTGCGGCCACGACCTGCATACCGCCATGCTGGCCGGGGCGGCCCGGCTGCTGGCGGGCCGGCGGGACGAACTGGCCGGGAACGTCGTGTTCATGTTCCAGCCTGGTGAGGAGGGGCCCGGCGGTGCGGTGCTGATGCTCGCCGAGGGCCTGCTGGAGGCCGCCGGAGAGCGCCCAGCTGCCGCCTTCGCGATCCATGTTTCCTCCGGTCTGCTGCCGTTCGGCCTGGTCGCCAGCCGCGAGGGGACGCTCATGGCGGCCGCGGACACACTGGACGTGACTGTGCACGGCCGCGGCGGGCACGGCTCCCAGCCGCAGAACGCCGCCGACCCCGTGCCGGTGGCGTGTGAGATCGTGCTGGCACTGCAGACAATGGTGACCAGGCAGTTTGACGTGTTCGACCCGGTGGTGATCACGGTCGGCTCGTTCCACGCCGGCACGATCGAGAACGTGATCCCGGACACCGCGCACTTCGTCGCAACGGTGCGGTCGTTCTCGCCGGAGGCCCGCGCCAGGGTGTCGGTGGCCGCGCCCAGGGTGGCGACCGACATCGCGACGGCGCACGGCCTGACTGCGACGGCCAGGTTCATCGAGGACTACCCGGTGACTGTGAACCACGCCGCTGAGCTTGAGTTCGCCCGGCAGACCGTGGCCGACGTGCTCGGCGAGGACCGGTATCTCACCGCGCCGAACCCGCTGACTGGCTCGGAGGACTTCTCGTACGTTCTCGAGGAAGTGCCGGGGGCCTACCTGATGCTCGGGGCGTGCCCGCCGGCGACCGATCCGTTCAGCGCGCCCTTCAACCACTCGGCCGAGGCGGTGTTCGACGATGCGGTGCTGCCCGAAGGCGCTGCACTGTATGCCGAACTTGCGCTGCGGCGGCTGGCTCAGCTCCGTTGAGCCAGCCGCCGCAGCCTACTGTTGCAAAAGACACTGCGGCGGCTGGCTCGGTCGTCCTGACACCAGCCGCAGCGACGGTCCCGAAGGCGGTCGTCACCGATCTGGACGGCACGATCGTGCGGCCCGACGAGACGGTCAGCGCGGCCACCGTCGCCACGGTGGCCGCGCTCCGAGCGGCCGGAGTGCCGCTGGTCGCGGCGACCGCGCGGACGCCCGCCGGCATTACCGTTCTCGGCCCGCTGCTCGCCGAGGTAAGCGCGGCGGTGTGCTGTAACGGTGCAATCGGAGTGGGCCAGGCTGGTGCCGGCGTCCTCTGGCAGCACTGGCTGGACGACGAGGTTGTCGCTGACCTTGCTGACCACCTGACTGCGACGTGGCCAAAGGCCGGGCTAGGCAGCTATGACGGCAGCAGCTGGCTGCTGAGCGCTGGCTACTACGCCGCTCGGGGCCGGCGTCCGCGCGGGCCGCAGCGCGTCGTGCCGCTCGCCGAAATCCGCCAGCGGCCCGCGAGCACGCTTGCCGTCTGCCATCCGCTACTACCGGCGGGGCAGCTCGCCGCCGAGCTGACTGCCTCGGGCGTGCTGGCCGGGCGGGCCACCATCGACTTCGGCGCAGACGACGTTGCCGACATCGCGCCGCCAGCCGCGACTAAAGGCTCCGGCGTCCGCGCCGCGCTGGAGCATCTGGCTATTGACCCGGCCACAGCGATCGCGTTCGGCGACGGGCGTAACGACCTCTCGGTCGTGACCATCGTCGGCAGGTTCGTCGCGATGGCAGGAGGTAACCCCGACCTGCTTGC
>Ga0335074_10002458_pt1 | contig 25227 bp, 16 predicted proteins | sample Lox_Sample_23_FD_206715 | JGI IMG/M metagenome (GOLD analysis project Ga0335074, IMG submission 206715) | Soil microbial communities from Loxahatchee National Wildlife Refuge, Florida, United States - Lox_Sample_2.3 | ecosystem: Environmental > Terrestrial > Soil > Wetlands | place: USA... | reverse complement strand
CGCACCGTATGTTCAGGTCCGACGCGCGCCGAAGCCAAGGCGACTTCGACGATGAGGCGCGGGACTCGCGGCTTGTCCAGCGGGTGGACTCGCGGCTTGTCCGGCGCGTGGACTCCCGGCTCGTCCGGCGCGTGGTGCGCGGCCGTCATCGGGGCTCAGCATGCGGCGGCCCGCGCCGCTCGCGGCCTTCATCATGTCCGCAAGGATCGCGTCCTCGGAGCGCGAGGCGACGATCGGCATCGCGAGCCCGGCGACGTGGACGTGTGTGCGCCGTCCGGGACCCCGCCCGTCCTCGATCGGCAGCACAGCCACGATGTCATCCGCTCGCACGAACCGCCCGTAGCCAAGCGCCACCATGCCGATGTCTGTAACTCGCATAACTTCGTCTTCGCGCATAGACAAATTATAGCGAACACGTGTTCGCTTTTATTGCAGACGACGGCGCGTTCACGCATGTCGGGTCGATCGCCCGCGCACTCATTCAAACGTCCCAATGGGGGCCGCAGGTCAGCGGCCCAGCGCCTCCGCTCACCGACCTGGAGCGGGCGCGGCAGCGCCTCTTTCCCGGGGAGGAAGTCGCAGGCGACGTGGGTCCTGGACTCGGTCGCTGCCCGAGTGGCTCGTTCGGCACGCCGGTGGTATAGCGTTTCCCCGGCCGCTGGGTATAGGCCGAAGCGTTCCGGTTGACTTTGAAAACCCGTGATCGGGAGGTGGGTGATGAGGGTCTGGGCTGCTTGTACGGCTCGTCGAGTCCGCGGATCTGGGCCGGGTGGTTCACCCAGGCGCCGGCTCATGCGCTCGCCGCTTGCCGCGACCGCCGGGGTGCTGGTCATATCGGCGTTCGTTCTCGCCGGCTCGGCGGTCGCCGGACCGCCGCTCCTGAGTCGGATCCAGCTCGCCCCGCGCATTCCGTCCGGAGCACGGGCCGTCGGCGCAGTTGCGGCGAGCGCCCGCGAGTCCGGCGCGGTCGTGCTGAAGCCTCGCAACAGCGCCGCGTTGACGCGTTTCATCGCCGAGGTCACCGATAAGCGCTCGCCCATGTTCCACCACTACCTCCGACCCGGAGCCTTCGCCGCCCGCTTCGGTCCCACATCGGCAACGCTGGGTGCGGTGCGCAAGCAACTGCGGGTCGATGGACTGCGCGTCACCGGGATCTCGAGTGACGCGCTGCTGATGAGCTTCACAGGCTCCGCCGCGCAGGTCGAGCGCGCCTTTCACACCGGGCTCGAGAGCTATCGCCTGGCTGGCGGCTCGCTCGGTCGCGCCACGACCTCGGGTATCACGCTTCCATCCGCGATCGCGGGAAGTGTCACCGCGGTCCTCGGGCTAAACGATCTGGTGCGGGATCAGCCGGCGGGGATCATTCGGGCGCCGGCCTCCGACGCCGGCAAGATTCCGGCCGCCCGGACGGCCCCCTTCGCCCATCCGTTGGGCGCGCCCAAGGCATGCCCGGCCGCCACCGCCGGGGCACAGCAGTACGGAGGGTTGACCGACGATCAGATCGCCAACGCGTACGGTGCCTTCGGCCTCTACAACGCCGGCGATGTGGGCACCGGCCAGAACATCGCGATCTACGAGCTCGAGCCGTTCCTGCGTTCGGACATCCAGACCTTCGATGCCTGTTACTTCGGCGCGTCCCAGGCCGCGAGCATGATGTCCCGGCTGCACGTGATCCCCGTCGAAGGCGGCCAGCCGGCCGGTCCGGGTACGGGCGAGGCCGTGCTCGACGTCGAGGATGTGTCCGCGCTGGCTCCCGGAGCCAACATCGACGTCTACGAGATGCCGAGCTATACGGCGGACGGGATCGAGTACGACCCGATCGATGAATACGTGGCGATGGTCGACGCCGACCGCGACCAGATCATCAGCTCGAGCTGGGGTCTGTGCGAGCAGGACGTGCAGCTCGGTCAGCCGGGGCTCCAGCAGGCCGAGAACCTCGTGTTCCAGCAGGCCGCGGCCCAGGGGCAGTCGATCTTCTCCGCCGCCGGCGACACCGGCGCGGACACCTGCAACGAGGAACGCGACAATCCGCCGCCTGCCGGCCAGAACCCGGTGTCCGTGGATGACCCCGCGAGCCAGCCGTACGTGGTTGGCGTTGGAGGCACCACGATCACCGACGCCACCACCTCTCCGGCCGGAGAGCATGTGTGGAACGACGGCGGCGACGGTGGCGGGGGCGGGGGCGGCATCTCCCAGTCGTGGACGATGCCGACCTGGCAGCGGGACGCGACGGTCCCCGGTATCGCTCTGCCCGGCAGCCCGGATTACGCCAACGCCAACAGCGTTGAGACCCAGTTCGGGTATCCGTCCAACTTCTGCCAGTCGACGCTGCCTGACGCCACTTCCTCGACGCCATGCCGCCTCGTGCCCGACGTCTCGGCACAGGGCGATGAGATGACTGGATCGATCAGCGTCTACTCGGTCCTGTTCGGCGGCTGGTCCACCATCGGCGGCACCTCGTCGTCGACGCCCATCTGGGCGGCGCTGCTCGCCGACGTCAACGCCTCATCGACGTGCGCCTCGCAGCCCGCGACGCGCAGCGGAGTCGGCTTCGTGAACCCGCTGCTGTACGCCGTGGCCTCAAACCCGGGCGACTACGCAGCGTCATTCAACGACATCACCGCCGGCAACAATGACATCTACGATCTGGACAACGGGCTGGTGTTCCCGGCCCGGACCGGTTACGACGAGGCCTCGGGGCTGGGCTCGCCGCGACTGACCGATCCGGGCGGAAACCCCGGCCTCGCGTACTACCTGTGCAGCTTCGCAAACGCGGGTAGCCGTCCGGACGTCTTCGGCGTCGCCCCTGCGTTCGGCAGCACGGCCGGCGGGGAGCGGGTGGCGATCTTCGGTCGTGGCTTCGGGTCCCGTTGGTCGCCCGACGTCGCGGGAATCGAGGTCGGCGGGGCCCAGGTCCCCCCGGCGGACTTCACCGTCCACGGTCCGAACCTGATCACGGTCACGCTGCCGCCGGCCCGGGAAACGCTGGCGGCGTATGCACCCGCCCCCCAGGATGGCGCGGGAGCGGCTCAGATCATCGTGACTCTGAAGGACGACGAGTCGAGTGCGCCCGGGTTGCGCTCGAGGTTCGAGTACGTGGACACCAGCGCAAACAGTCTGGTTCCCAGCATCACGGGCCTGATCCCGGTCGGAGGGGACGAGACGGCTCCCAATCGCGTCACGATCCTCGGCTCCGGATTCCTCGGGGTACGCAGCGTGACCTTCGGTGGCGTCCGCGCCGCGTACTTCGTGGTCAAGAGCCCCAACGAGATCACCGCGGTGGCACCCCCGCTGTCGCGGCGCACCGAGTGCACACCACTGCCCTCCACCGGTGCATTCGCAGGTGAGAACGCCACGAACGACATCTGCCAGGTGCAGGTCAGGGTGTCCAATTACCGCGGCACGAGCGCCACGGGACATATCCTGCCTCCGCCGGAAGGGACATTCGCGATCGGCCCGTCGGGAGTGCAGGTGCCGCCGTGCACCTGCGAGCTGCAGCCGGCGCCGACCGAGTACGACTACGTCCCGGCGCCGCGCATCACCTCCGTCTCCACCTCGGCCGGTCCCGCCAGCTACGCCAGTGAGGCAGGCACCACGGTGATCACCGTCCAGGGAGTCGGCCTGAACCCCCAGACCATCGACTGGGCGGACTTCGGTGATCCCACGCTCGAGTCCTCGATGGATATCAACTACGTGTACATGACCGGAACCGAGCTGCAGATCCTCGCCCCGTCGGAACCGCAGACGGCCGGGCCGGTCCAGGTCCCATTCAGCGTGAGGACGTTGGCGGGACAGTCGCCCCAGGTTCCAGTCAGCTACGCCGGGGCTTCGTAGCTCGGCGCCGTCACGTCGGTTCGGCGTCGCCAAAGCGGCGCCGGCCCGACGGACGGGGCTCCGCTATAGCTGTGCCGGGTCGTCCCGGTTATCGTGTCCCCAGCTCATGAAGGTGGTCATCATCGGGGCAGGATTCGGCGGGATCGCCGCCGCGGTCGAACTGGCGCGAAACGGGATCACCGACGTGACGCTCCTTGAGAAGGCGCCCGATTTCGGCGGCACGTGGTTCCACAACAGCTACCCCGGAGCTGCCTGCGACGTCCCGAGCCACTTCTATTCCTTCTCCTATGCACAGCGGCGCGACTGGTCGCGGCTGTGTTCGCCTCAGCGAGAGATTTTCGACTACCTGCACGAGGTCGCCCGCGCGCTCGGAGTCGACCGGTTGATCGCGACCGGTAGCGTCGTCACGGCATGTCGCTGGGACGACGCGAGTGGTCGGTGGCACGTCACGACCGATCGGGGGCAGGTCTATGAGTCAGACGCGATCGTGATCGCCACCGGCCAGCTCCACAAGCCGTCCGTCCCGCCCATCGAGGGCAGGGATACGTTTGCAGGGCACAGCTTCCACTCTGCCCAGTGGGATCACGACTTTGATCTGGCCGGTAAGCGGGTCGCGGTGGTTGGTACCGGCGCCAGCGCGGTGCAGTTCGTTCCCGAGATCGCGGACAAGGTACAGAAGCTGACTGTCTTTCAGCGAACCGGTAACTGGTTCCTACCGCGTAAGAACAGGCCCTACCCGCGCGCGTTCAAGGCACTGGTCCGATACGTGCCCGGAGTGCAAGCGTTCCGGCGCAAGTTCATGTTCCAGTATTGCGAGTCGCTGACGCTCGCCATACGTCACCCGCGCACGGTCGGTCGGCTGTTTCACCTGCGCTCGGCGCTGTTCATGCGTTGGCAACTGCGCGATCGCGACCTACGCCGCAAGGTGTGGCCGCATTACACCTTTGGCTGCAAGCGCGTTCTGTTCAGCTCCTACTTCCTCCGCACGCTCGCACAATCGAACGTGGAGCTGGTGACCGACCCGATCAGCCATATGACCCCGACCGGCATCGTCACCCCGGATGGGCGGACGCACGAGCTGGACTGTGTGATTTGGGGTACCGGCTTCAAGACCACGGAGTTCATCTTCCCGATGCAGGTCACCGGTGCCGACGGCCGGGATCTCCACGAGGTGTGGGCGGGCGGCGCGCACGCCCACCTGGGGATGACCGTGCCGGGCTTCCCTTCGATGTTCATCATGTACGGGCCTAACACGAACACCTCCGGCGGCTCGATCATCTTCTACCACGAGGCCCAGGCGTCGTATATACGCCAGGCGCTGCAGCTGGTGAAGCAGCGCGGCGGCGGCGCGATCGAAGTGCGACCCGAGGTCGAGGCAACCAGCGACCGCGCGCTCCAGCTGCGTTTCTCCGGCACCGCGTGGACGCGGTGTCACTCGTGGTATCGCGACGACGCCGGCCGGATCGTGGCCAACTGGCCCGGTTACATGCGGGAGTACATGGAGCGCACCCAGACCATCGAGCCCGCTGATTACCGATTCGTCGAGCCGCCGGCAGGGGTCGCGGCCTGAGGTGTACGACTACGTGATCATCGGGGCCGGCTCCGCCGGGTGCGTTCTCGCCAATCGCCTGTCCGCGGATCCGGGAACCCGTGTCCTCTTGCTCGAGGCCGGAGGCGGGGACCGCTCGCTCAACATCAAGATTCCGGCCGCGTTCCCCAAGCAGTTTCACACCAAGCTCGACTGGGACTTCTCGACCGAGCCCGAGCCGCACCTCGGGGATCGGTCGCTGTACATCCCGCGCGGTAAAGCGCTCGGCGGCTCGAGCTCGATGAACGCGATGTTGTACGTCCGCGGGCGACCGCTCGACTACGACGGCTGGGCGGCGCAGGGCGCGCCCGGGTGGGCCTACGCCGACGTGCTCCCGTACTTCAAGCGCTCCGAGGGCAACGTCCGCGGCGCGTCGGAGTTCCACGGCGCCGGCGGGCCGCTGCGGGTCAGCGAGCAGCGCTCACCCCGGCCGGTCGACAGGATCTTGCTCGACGCGTGCGCCGCGGCGGGCATCCCGCGCATCGCTGACTACAACGGTCCCGAGCAGGACGGAGCAGCGATGCTCCAGGTGACTCAGCGCGACGGACGCCGTTGGAGCAGCGCCGACGCGTTCTTGAAGCCCGTGCTGCGACGGCCCAACCTCGAAGTGCGAACCAAGGCCATGGTTCTCGGACTCGAGCTCGAGGGCGCACGCGCCGTCGGCGTGCGCGTCCGCCGGGGCCGTGATGGCAGCGAGGTCGTGCGCGCCGAACGCGAGGTCGTGCTCTGCGCCGGCGCGATCGGCTCTCCCCAGCTGCTGCTTCTGTCCGGGATCGGGCCGGCGGAGGAGCTGCGGCAGGTTGGCGTGCCGGCTCGCCACGACCTTCCAGGCGTCGGGCGCAATCTTCAGGACCACCCGTTCGTGACCATCCTCTGGGAGGTCTCCGACGAGCGAACCCTGTACGGAGCCGATCGGCCCAAGCCACTGGCCGAATGGCTGCTGCGCCACACCGGACCGCTGAGCTCAACCGTGGCCGAGGTCGTCGCTTTCGTGCGCACGCGCGCGGGGCTCCCCGCAGCCGACATTCAGTTTCACATGGGAGCCGCGTACTTCGACGATCACGGCGCGGAGGAGTACGACGGCCACTGCATCGCGATCGGACCCGTACTCGTGTCTCCCCAGGCCCGCGGCCAGGTTTGGCTTCGCTCCGCGGACCCGGCCGACAAGCCGAGGATCATCACCAACAGCCTCGCGCCGGAAGACGACGTCGCCTCGCTGATCGCCGGGGTGCGTCTCGCGCGTGAGATCGCCGGCCACAGTCCGCTCAAGCAGATCATCGTCAAGGAGCTCAAGCCTGGACCCGACGCGGTCGACGAAGAGGACCTCGCCGCCGACCTGCGCCGGCGCCTGATGCTGATCTACCACCCCGTGGGCACGTGCCGGATGAGCGACACCGATCAGGCCGCGGTGGTCGACTCGCACCTGCGCGTCCACGGCATTGAGGGCCTGCGGGTCGCCGACGCCTCGATCATGCCGATCATTCCGGGCGGCAACACCAACGCCCCGACGATCATGATCGCCGAGAAGGCGGCCGATCTGATCCGCGGGCGTACGCCCGCGCGACCTGACGCCTCGGCGTGAGCATCAACTATCACCGCGTCGGAACCGGGCCACCGCTCGTGCTCCTGCACGGCATCGCCCACCACTGGCAGGCGTGGCGGCCCGTGATCACCGAGCTGATACCGAGCTTCGACGTGATCGCATGCGATTCACCCGGCTTCGGACGCTCGGCGCCGTTGCCCGCCGGCGTCGAACCGAACCCCACCGCGTATGCCCAAGCGTTCGCGGACTTCTTCAGCGAACTTGGAGTGGTACGTCCACACGTCGCCGGCAACTCGATGGGTGGCGCGATCGCGCTTGAGCTCGCCCGTCAGAAGGCGGTGAGCTCGGTCACAGCGTTCTCCCCGGCCGGTTTCTGGACGCCTGGCGAGCGCCGCTTCGCCCAGCTCTCGCTGACACTCCTGGTATCCGTGCCGCAGCCGCTCCGGCCGGCAGTTCGCACGCTCACCGCGACCCCCGCCGGGCGCGCCGCCCTGTTCAAGCAGATCTTCGGCTGGCCCACCCGAATCCCCGCAGAGGAGGCTGTGGCCACAGTCGACGACGCGTGGGCGGCGCCGGCGTTTGCTCCGGCACTCGCCGCCCTCAACCACTACGACTTCACCGCCGGAAACGACCTTCGCGACACGCCGGTAACCATCGCCTGGGGCCGCTATGACCGCCTGCTGATCTACTCGCGCCAGGCGCCGCGGGCGCGTGAGCGGCTGCCCTGGGCTCGGCACGTCACGCTCGGCGCCGGACACGTCCCGTTCTTCGACGATCCAGGCGCCGTGGCAGAGACGATCAGGCTCACGGTCGCAGCGGTGGCAGACTGATCCCCGGCTGCGGCCGGGCGCGTCTCTAAGCCTCCCGGTCCCGCGCGTTCAAATTCGCATCGAGTTAGCAACAAATCGGACCGTTTCCCGCGCGCTCATCCATCCGTGCCCAAGAATGGCCGGTGTGACTGACCCGCTGTCGAACCGTCGTCGCGTCTTGCTCACCGCCTAGGCTGACCGGCATGAGTGAGTTCACCGAGCGTGCGACCGCGCTGTTGCGGCGGCTTGAGGCGGACCGCTCGGAGAGGTTGGCGCAATCGGAACTGAGCGAGCTGCGGTCGCTGTGGCGGACGCTGTCCGCTGACGAGCGCGATCGGGCAGCACCGCTGGCCTCGGCCCTTGCGGCGGCCCAGTCCAGCGAGCCGCGGCAGATCTCGATGGTCGAGGAGGACACCGCGGCGCGGAGGGCGCTCGCCGGTCTCGATCGGATCGACGAGCTGAACGACGCCGTCGAGCGCCGTTATGACGGCCCACGCAACCCAGATGCCCTGCTTGCGCACTTTGGTCTCGACGCCTTCCGGCCGGGACAACGCGACGCGGTCGCGGCCGTGCTCGCCGGCCGCGACAGCCTGGTGGTGATGCCGACCGGCGGCGGCAAGAGTCTGTGCTACCAACTCCCCGGCATCGCCTCGACTGACCTGACCGTGGTCGTCTCACCGCTGATCGCGCTGATGGCCGACCAGTACCGTCGTCTGCTCCAGGGCGGCCACCCCGCGGCAATGATCGCCTCTGGCATGGACGGCAGCATGGTGACCCGGGCGCTGGCCGATGTACGCGGCGGGCGCAGCCGCATCGTGCTGTGCTCGCCCGAGCGGTTTGCGTCGGCGTCGTTCCTGGACGCGCTGGCCGCGCGACGGGTGGACCTGTTCGCGGTCGACGAGGCCCACTGCGTCTCCGAGTGGGGCCACGATTTCCGCCCCGACTACCTGCGACTCCGCAGCGTCATCGATCGGCTTGGCTCTCCGACCGTGATGGCCTGCACCGCGACCGCGACCGAGGAGGTGGCCGATGAGATCGTCACTCGGCTCGGCCTGCGCGACCCATTCGTGCTGCGTGCGGGGTTCGACCGGCCAAACCTGTCGTTCGACGTGGTCGGGCTCGACGGGGCGGGCACCAAGGCGCGGAAGGGAGCGCTCCTGTCGCTGGCATTGTCGGACTCCTCGATGCGGCCCGCAATCGTCTACTGCGGGACCCGGCGCGACGTGGAGGAGGTCACCGAGCTGCTGCGGTCAGAGCGACTGCTCGCGGTCGGATACCACGCCGGCATGCCCCCCGACGAGCGAGCCTCGGCCCAGCACCGCTTCATGACTGGAGACGCCGAGATCGTCGTCGCGACAAACGCGTTCGGGATGGGCGTTGACAAGGCCGACGTTCGCGCCGTGATCCACTGGGCGATACCGACGAGCGTCGAGGCCTACTACCAGGAGGTCGGCCGCGCGGGCCGTGACGGTGCGCCCGCGCGCGCGATCTTGCTCTCGAGCCGTTCCGACCTCGGCCGGCTGATCAACTTCATCAAGCGCGACGCGATCGAGCCGAGCGACGTGCTCGCCCTCGTCCGCCGGCTCGAGTCGCGCGGTGCCCGCGACGGCCTCGAGCTCGATCCCCTCTCCGACGACCGCGACCGAATCTGCCTCGGAGTCGCCGAGCGCGCGGGCTACTGTCGATTGGCGCCCGCTCGCGGCGGCCGTTTGACCGTGACGCTGACCGGCGCCGCCGCGGCCGCCCGGCTGACCGTGATCTGCCGCGAGGCCCGCGACCGAGCGTGGCGCCATTACCACGCGGTCCAGGCCTTCGCGTGCGCGCCCAATGCCTGCCGCCGTCGCACCCTGCTCGACCACTTTGGCGACCACCGCCCCGGCGCACCGAGTGGCCGCTGCTGCGATATCTGTGACTCGGACACGATCGGTCTCCCGGACCCAACGACCCTCGCTACCGCGCGGCGATCCCGGCGCCGAGGTCACACCGCGGCGGGCGATTCGGCTCCGGAGACGCCAGCGCTCGGACCGGCCGATCCGGCGCTGTTCGCCGCGTTGCGTGAGTGGCGCCTGCGCGCGGCGGACGGCAAGCCCGCGTTCACCGTTGCCCACGACCGCACCCTCACCGCGATCGCCGCCACCCACCCGAACTCACTCGAGTCCCTCGCGCAGATCAGGGGTGTCGGCCCCGCGTTCATCGAGCGCCACGGCGCCGACGTTCTCGCGCTGCTCACCACCAGCGCGGTGGGCGACGCCGATCGCGACGGTCGCTGAACAGGACCGCATCCGAGTTTCGGGCCAAGTTGGCTTGGGTAGGCGCGGCCGTAGTCCCGAGAGGAGAGGTAAAGCCATGCGGTCAGCAATGTTCATGGCCGCCCGCGTGATTGCGGTCATCGCCATCGTCGTGACGACGGGTGTTCTCGTGGCCACGGAGTCGGCAGCGTCGACGCCCGGTGGCGCCGCCCCGGACGGTCCGGGCGCTCAGTCATACCTTGACCTGGCTCGCAAGGATTGCTTCGGCACCGCGCGCAACACGACCTCGAAGGTGTGGTTCACGGTCGCCGACGGTGTCCTCTCGGACACGTTCAGTCCCACGATCGAAAACAGCAACGTCAACACGGTTCAGTACATCGTGACCGACGGGCGGTCGTTCACCGATATGCAGCAGCGTGACATGACCTATACGGTCGGCTCGCCCGACCGCAGCGGGATGGTATGCCAGGTCACCAGCCGCGACCCGAAACACGGTTTTGCCCTCGTCACCGACTATCTGACGGATCCAGCCCGCGACAGCGTGGTCATGCACACGATGCTCGAGCCGCTCCCCGGGACGGCGCCCGCGAGCCTGCGAGGCCTGAAGGTCTATGTCCGTTACGACGCGCAGATCGACAACACCGGCGGTGGCGGACCGACGAACGCGCTCCCGAACAACGCCGTCATCGACCCGGCTACGGGCGCGCTGGTCGCTTCCGACACAACCACCCCCACCGGCCCGTGGGCCGCACAGGTCGTCGGCGCGCTGACCGCCGACCGCCGATTCGAGCGCGCCTCGAGCGGTTTCGTCGGCACCCCCACCGACGGCCTGACCCAGCTCGACACCTACCACCGGCTACGCAACGTCTATGACTCGGCCACAGACGGCAACGTCGTGCAGACCGCGCAGATCAGGAACCCGGCGCGCCCGTTCACACTCGCGCTCGGATTCGCTGCGACGGCGAAGCAAGCGATCGCCACGGCAGAGCGGAGCGCGACGACGCCGTATAGCGCAACGCTCGACGCCTACGTGAACGGCTGGCACCGCTACGACGCAACCCTGCACGCCCCGCCCCAGGCTGACGCCCGCTCCTACTGGCTCGCGGCCAACGTGATCAAGGCCGCCGAGGACAAGACCAATCTGGGCGCGTTCGTGGCGGCGCCGGCCGACCCGTGGGGACAGTCGATGCTGGCCGTCACCACGCACGCCGGCTACACGTACCGATCGGTCTTTGCTCGCGACAGCTACGAGACGTTCACCGGACTGCTCGCCGACGGCGACCTCGCGACCGCCCGACAGATGGTCGAGTTCCTGTTCGACCGGGCCCAGCAGCCAAACGGAAGCTTCCCGCGCGACTCCGAGCTCGACGGGTCAGTCGCTCCCGACACCTACGGCCTCTACGAGATCGACGAGGACGCCTATCCGCTGCTGATGGCGTGGGACGCCGGCTTCACGGGCGAGAAGTCCTTCTACGAGCGGCACCTCCGGCCCGACGCCGACTTCATCGTCGCCCACGGGCCTATCTACGGCGAGGACCGGTGGGAGGAGCACATCGCATATTCGCCGTCGACGATCGCAGCCGAGATCGCCGGGCTGACCGCCGCCGCCCATCTCGCCCAAGCCGCCGGCGACCCCGCGCGGGCGCTGCTCTATCAGGCCACCGCTGACGACTACCAGCGCAACGTGAAGTCCTGGACTGTCACCGACACCGGGCCCTACGGCGACCATCGCTACTTCATCCGTCTCTCGCCAACCGGTGACCCCAACGCCGCCGAGACCTACAACCTCAACAACGGCAGCCTGAACAACGTCGACCAGCGACGCGTGGTGGACGCCGGATTCCTCGAGCTCACCCGACTCGGTGAGCTGCCGGCGAGCGACCCCGACGTCACCGCTTCGCTCAAGGTCGTCGACTCGATCCTCGAGAGCCAGACACCGTCGGGCCCCGGTTGGCATCGCTACGGCGTCCAGGCCAGCGGCTCGACCGACGGCTACGGAGACTGCTACCAACCCGGCCCGACCACCTGCTCCCCCAGCGGCGCGCCCTCATACAACGGCGTCGGGACCGGCCACCTGTGGCCGATCCTGGACGGCGAGCGCGCCGAACAGGAGCTCCAGGCCGGCGACCGCGCCGGCGCCGAGAACCTGGCGGCCACGATGCAGCGGATGTCTTGGGGCATCGGCCTGATGCCCGAGCAGGTCTGGGAGGATCCGGACATCCCGGCCGCGCCCTACGGCTCGAACCCGGCCACCGCGTCGATCGGATTCCTCGACGGCAAGGCCGCGGGCTCGGCGACGCCCCTGATCTGGGCCGAGGGCCAGTATGTGCGGCTGATCCGCGATCTGCAGACCGGCACGCTCACAGACCAACCTGCGATCACGAGGGCCCGCTACATCACCGCTGGTCCCCCGACGAGCGTCCCCGTGACGATCAGCTCTCCGACCAGCGGTGCAACCGTGAGCGGCTCGACAACCGTCACCGGCACAACCACTCCCGGAGCCGAGGTTGTCATCTCAACCGCCCAAACGGGATCCGCAAACGACCGCACCGCCATCGTGGCCACCTCGGCCCCGGGCGGCCAGTTCTCGGCGACCGTGCCGACCGCGCCTGGGAGCGACGTGATCACCGTCGCCGTCGGCACGGGCCCGCACTCCTCGGGGTACCTGCAGGAGACCGTAACCGCCGGTTAGGGCAACCGACCCGGCGGCGGCGGCAGGCCTTGACGTGGCCGCGAGCTCGCGCGTAGGCTCGCGTCAACGACACAACGGAGGTGGACGAACATGTCCAGCGATGCGATGACCGGCGCTGCGGATCCCGCCCCGGCAACCGCCGACCTCGCCGACGCCTCACGTCGGCTGCTCGAGCAGAGCTTCAACACCGGCGACTTCGAGCTGATCGACCAGCTCGTTGCCCGGGAGGCTCTCCAACACGACCCCGCTCTTCCGGCTCCGCTGCGGGACCTGCGCGGCCCTGACGGAATTAAGCGGACGGTGACGATGTACCGCACGGCGTTTCCCGACCTTCGGATGACCGTGGACGACGCGATCGCGTCCGGCGACAAGGTCGCGCTGCGCTGGCACAGTGAAGGGACACACCGTGGCGAGCTCGCGGGCCTTGCGCCGACCGGCGTCCACGGATCGGTTACCGGCATCAGCATCGACCGGTGGCAGGACGGCAAGATCGTCGAAGTCTGGGCCGAGTGGGACAACATGGGCCTCGCCCGCCTGCTGGGGGCCGCGCCCCCCGAGGGCAGCGTCGGCGAGAAGGTCGGCATGGGGCTCCAGCGGCTCATGGCCCGCTGGATGCGCCGGAAGAACCCTCTCTAGGACCTCGGCCGACTCCCGTGGCGTGATATGACGCGCGCGAGAGGAGAACCACCGAGAGGATTGTGATGCCACCCACAGCTGTTCATTTCAACGGTTCGGTCAATCTGCCCGACGGAGAGACGGTGATGCGGGAGATCAGCTCGCGCATCCCGACCGGCGTCCGCCGGATGACCGATGGGGAAACCGGTGACCGCGGCTACTGGATCAACTTCCAGATCCAGAAGTTCCAGCAGATGCCGGAATTCGAGACCGTGTCGGTCGGGAAGGCATACGAGACCGATCCCTCCGCGCCGTCGATGCCTCAGCTGCGACTCACCGACGACGCGTCGGCCGAGATGATCAACTGGCCCAACCTCGGGTACGCCGACGAATACACCAAGTCGTTTGCGACGTTCGAGCGGATGCAGAACGAGGGCACGATCCCGACCGACGTCCGCCTCCAACTGCAGTACCCGACGCCGCTGGCCTCGATGGCGGGAACGATCGCGCCCGACGACCTGGCCAAGGTCGCCCCCTCATACGAGCAGGCGCTCTTCGCGGACCTCGACACCGCGCTTGAGCGGCTCCCGCATGAGCGAATCGCCGTCCAGTGGGACGTCGCGGTCGAGTTCGGCGCGCTCGAGGGGGCGATGGGGCCAAAGGTGCCGCTCGAGCAGATCGCGCCCGGGCTGGTGCGCTGCCTCGAGCGCGTGCCCGCCGATGTCCCGGTGGGGATGCATCTGTGTTATGGCGACTACGGCCACCAGCACTTCAAGCAGCCGGAGTCGCTCCAGATGCAGGTCGACCTCGTCAACGCCGTGACGTCGGCGGCGCGGCGGCCGCTTAATTTCGTCTCGTTCACCGTGCCTCAAGGCCGCAACGACGCCGCTTACTTCGAGCCCCTCGCCGGCCTGAGGACGGACTCAGAGACCGAGCTCTATTTCGCGCTCGTCCCCTACCACCCCGACGACCAGGCACCGGGCACGACCGCCGAGCAAATCGAGAACATCGACGCGGCTCTGATCAACTCACCCGGGAGCGCTCGCCACTGGGGTATCTGCACCGAATGCGGGATGGGCCGTGTCGACGCGCCTGACGTGCCGCGCCTGCTCGACCTCCACAGCCAAATCCTCGCCTCCTCAGGTGGCTGAGCGCTAACTGATTCGGCCATCAGCGCCGCCCGCGTCCTGACCGGCGTGGCCGCCTGTGCGCGCGAGTTGAACGAGAGCTCCGTGACATCCGCCGTATTTCCGATGGCGGTACGAAGAAAATGTTGCCGCAAATCGCGATCGTGGCCTGCGCCACGATCTCGGCCGCGATTTGGATCTCCTCACCCGAATAGCGGTCGGTGAAGTCCTCGACCACGCTGCGAATCAAGGAATGTGCGACCTCGAAGATCGGTGGCGAGTCGCCCGACGACAAACCCGACGCTTCGAACTCCTGCATTCTGGCCATCATCTGGCTGACGGGAGCGGCGCAGGCAAGGAGCTGGTCGACGAGCACATCCAGCAGGTCGGGGTTGGGAACGGCTTCTTGATCGGTCATGCCTCCAAGAGCATCCGGGCGTCCGAAATTCACCCCCCCCGCTCGACCTCGGATCCCCCCGCGTCAAACCGCATCAAAAGGCCGGCGGACCGCTTAAACGACGAAACCTCCGATCTCTCGGAGGCCTCGATTTCCAGCTAATTCTTAGTAGCGGGGGCGGGATTCGAACCCGCGACCTTCGGGTTATGAGCCCAGTTTGCGTCGTTCGGGCGATGCGAGCTGATGCCGTCAAATCCCCATGAATGCAGGGATTCCGGACCCGAGGCAGCCCTCTGATAACGCTGAGATCCGGCTCGTTCGGCCTGGTTCGTTTGACGCCACGTTTGACAAATCTCCGCCTGGCGACGGCGCCGGCCTGGGACAGGCCGAACCATCAAAATGTCGCCGACTGGGCTTCCGACGATCGCCCCCGCGCGTCCATCCGAGCCGGCTCCTCATCACGTCGGGCACGGCCGGTACCGTAGAGCCGTGAGCACGACCGCCGATGATGCGACCTTCGCCGAGGCGCGACCTCTAGCAGCCCACCATCCCATGGGAATCTCGACAGGCGTGTTCGCCTCAGCGAGGGGCGATTGGCCTGGGTTGGTCGCAGACGCGTGTCGAATCTCGACCTTCGCCGTCGAACTCTCCGCGCTCTCCGGTGATGAGCTTCCGGGACTGCTCGCGTATTTGCGGGCCAACCCTCGGATGCCGTTTCGTTATGTGGCCGTCCACGCCCCAGCAAAGAACCGCGCCCCGGATGAGGCAGCAACCATTGGAATGCTGACTGGGCTACCTCTTTGGGTGAGGTCAGTCGTGGCTCACCCGGACACGCTCTCGGACGTCGGCCGGTACCGCGCTCTCGGTACCAGGCTCGTCCTGGAGAACATGGACGACCGGAAGCTCACCGGGCGCGTCGCCGATGAGATGGAGAAGTTCTTTGAGGACTTGCCCGACGCAGGATTCTGTCTCGACGTGGCGCACGTTCGCGCCGTCGACCCCACGATGGATGCGGCGCACGAGTTGCTTGATCGCTTCCGTGCACGCCTGCGACACGTGCATCTCAGCTCGCTCGACGACGGGCATCATGTGCCGCTTACCGAGGACGACGAGAGGCTGTTCGCCGAGGTCTTGGACCGGTGCCGCGACGTGCCGTGGATTCTCGAGGCGCTGCCACCTGACCGCTGGGCGGCGCAGATGAAGACGACGGCGTTCGCAGTGCCTGGCGCAGCGCCAGCCCGCGAACAAGTGTGAGCGCTGACCGGGGAGTCTCCGGACTTGAGGCGGCGACGCGCCAGCGTTTCCCTCACATCGTGGCCGCGCGGGCCGAGACAAATCGTCGCTTGCGCGAGCGGCGCGAGAGATTCGAGTCGGTCGAGGTCGATGAAGACGCGACCGTTGTCCTAACCGGGTCGTGGGGCCGCCACGAGATCACCAGCGAGAGCGATGACGACTTCATGGTCGTATTCGAGAGGTCCATGCGAGACGGTGCTCGACCGTCGGTCGACCAGGTTGCTCGAATTCTCGGCGGCCGCCCGCCCGGCGTTGAAGACATTTTTGGCAAGCCGGTCGCGCTCGAGGATCTCCGCGAGAAGATCGGGCGGGATGAGGACACCAATGCGAATCTCACCCGCCGGATGCTCTTTGTTCTCGAGTCGGTGGCGGTTTGCGGCGAGGACGTGCACGCGCGAGCACGAACGTCGCTGATCGACGGCTATCTGGCCGCCAATGTGAAGGACTTCAGGCCTCCTCGGTTCCTCCTCAATGACCTCGTTCGCTACTGGCGAACAATCGCGGTTGATTTCGAGAGCAAGATGCGGGCTCGGAAGGGCGAAGGCTGGGGTCTTCGCAACGCCAAGCTTCGCCTGTCCCGTAAGGCTCTGTTCGCCGGCGGACTCCTGCCAGTACTCGGCTGCTACCGCTATCCCGCCGCTGACATGCTCGACCACCTCGACGAGCGGATGTCGGTTCCTCCACTCGACCGGATCGCGGATGCCTTCCTCGATCACGGCGCTCCCGACCCAGGCGTTCGCGCGCTGAACGCGTATGACGAATTCCTCGCCATCGTCGATGACAGCGACCAGCGCAAGCAGCTGAGCGCGCTCGGCGTGGAGGAAGCTCGCGACTCGCAGCTGTTCACGCGGATCGCGGAGCTAGGCAAGGAGTTCGAAGCGGGCCTTCTCACGCTGCTGTTCGACGATCCCGAGCTTCACCGTTGGGTGCGTGACTACCTCATCTTCTGAGCGAACCCGGCCAGACCGGGACGATATTCAGAGTGGCGGCATGGCGTTCGACCTCGACACCGAGATCGAAGCGGCCCGGCAGGAGCTCGATGAGCTTGATCGTCGGCGAGAGGTCGCCGCGGCACGCCTGGCCGAATTGGACCGCCTTCGGGGCTCACTCACCGCGACCGGTGCAGAGAGCAAGAGTTGGACACCGGCTTCCAAGCTCCGGCTCTTTCGCGATCTGTTCCGAGGCCGCGAGGATGTCTTCGCCGTCCGCTGGGAGAACCACGGCCGCAGTCGATCTGGCTACTCACCGCGGTGCGCGAACGAGTGGCAGCGTGGCGTCTGCGGCAAGCCCAAGGTGCGCTGCGGCGAATGCGGCAACGCAGCGTTCGTGACGCTCGACGACCGTCAGCTCCTGGCCCATCTTCAGGGACGCGAGGTGATCGGTATCTATCCGTTGCTTCCCGACGACCGTTGCTGGCTGCTCGCGATCGATCTTGACCGCGGCTCGTGGCGCGCCGACGTGCAAGCGCTAATCCGGACATCTCGCTCGCTCGGCCTCCAACCGGCAATCGAGCGATCCAGATCCGGCAACGGCGCTCACGTCTGGTTCTTCTTCACCGACCCGGTCCCAGCCACCGAAGCGCGACGGCTTGGGTCCACCATCCTCACCGCCACCATGGCTCTAGGTGCGGCACTTGGCATCGACTCCTACGACCGTCTTTTCCCAAGCCAGGACGTCCTTCCGAGCGGCGGATTCGGAAACCTCATCGCGCTACCCCTGCAACGCGCCGCCCGCACCGCTGGCAACACCGAATTTCTCGATGAGAGGCTCGAGCCACATCGCGATCAGTGGTCCTACCTCGCGTCGATCCCCAAGATCACGCCGAGCCGTCTCACCGAGTTGATCGCCGACGGCGACGAGGACGGAGCCCTCGCTGTACGCCCGGCCGCGGATCGCAGCGACCCACCATGGCGACCGCCGCGCACCCTGCGACAGCGACTCAGCGAGACTCGACTGCCCGAGTCGATCGACATCACGTTGGCGGATCGCGTCTACATCGATCGTTCGAAGCTTCCTCCGACGCTCGCTCACGCGATCAGACGACTCGCAACGTTCTCCAACCCGATGTTCGCCGAACTCCAGCGGATGCGGCTGTCGGTCGCGCGCACGCCTCGCGTGATCGGGTGCTTCGAAGAACTTGATGGCTACCTGGCTCTCCCCCGTGGCTGCTTAGCCGACATCGCCTCCCTGGTGGGAGAGCTCGGCGTCCAGCTCAACCTAGGCGACGAACGTGTCGCCGGCGAGACGGTCGAGCTCGAATTTTCCGGTGAGCTCAACGGCTCGCAGCACTCGGCTGCCCGCGCGCTCCTTCAGCACGACTTCGGAGTCCTTTGCGCACCCCCTGGCTGGGGTAAGACCGTGCTCGCAACACACCTGATCGCCCACCGCGGGTGCTCCACGCTTGTTCTCGTCCACCGCAAACCACTCGTCGAACAGTGGACCGCACGGCTGTGCGAGTTCCTGGGCGTCACGCCCAATTCCATCGGAAGGCTCGGCGCAGGCCGACGCCGACTGACGCGACGAATCGACATCGCGATGATCCAGACACTCGCGCGCCGCGATGACCTACGGGACCTCGTCCGTGGCTACGGACACGTTGTGGTCGACGAATGCCATCACGTGCCGGCCGTTCAGGTCGAACGCGTGCTCTCGGCCATCCCAGCCCGATACGTCACGGGCCTGACGGCGACACCGTACCGGCGTGATGGTCATCAACCGATCATTACGATGCAATGCGGACCCGTCCGCCATATGTTCAGCGGACCCAAGGTCAGCGCGGGAGAGGCCGTGGGTCGGCGTGTGGTTCGAAGGGACACGAGTTTCGACCCAAGCATCCTCCCCACCCAGCCGTCGATTCAGGAGATTTACGGCGCATTAGCGAACGACATCGACCGGCTGGACTTCGTCCTCGCCGACATTCGTGAGCTGGTTCGTGAACGCCGCGCTCTCGTCGTCCTCACCGAACGTCGCGAGCACCTCGACCGCATCGTCAACTCCATCGGAGACGAGATACCCAACGTCGTCGTTCTCCACGGCGGGATCAAGCCCAAGGCCAGACGTGCCGCCATGACCCAACTCGCCGAGCAGCCAGACGACGAGCCCCGGCTCATCCTCGCGACCGGGAGGTACCTCGGAGAAGGCTTCGACGACCCACGGCTCGACACCCTTCTACTGACCATGCCGATCGCGTGGAAGGGAACAGTTGTCCAGTACGCCGGCCGTCTCCACCGCGCCCACGCCGCCAAGCAAGACATCCGAATTTACGACTACGTCGACGCCGAGGTGCCGGTCCTCCGGCGGATGTATGCGAAGCGCCTCCGCACGTACAGAGAGATGGGCTACGTCTGCGACACATCGGCACAAGAGCTGAATCTCGCAATTTGACGCCTGTCATGAGTTCTGCCCGGGATCGGCTGGCTGGTCCGGCGCGCTCCCGGGTCGGCTGTCTTCGGGTTTCGGCCCGAGAACACCCGGGTTATGAGTCGGACGAGGGTTGTTCGACTGGGCCGCGGTGATGCCCCGGAATGCGCGTAGATACGGGCGATTCGTGATGTCGGCGGTCCGTAGCTGCCACCCGGATCAGTCCGGTCCGACCCCGTTCGTTTGACAAGACGTTTGAGACCGCGGAGTACTGCGCAACCCAACGCTAGTATTGTGTTGTGATACCGCCGTTCGAGGAGTCGGGCAACCTGCCCGCTGGGATACATGAAACCTCGTGGAATGAGTTCGCAACACGTTATGGAGCCACGCCGCATCGTCGGAACCTGCTTGACGGCCTCGAGCGCGCACTCCGTGCACTACGCCGTGCCGGCTGCCGCCGGGCATACATTGACGGGAGCTTTGTGACCGCCAAGCAACAGCCCGACGATTTCGACGCCTGCTGGGAGGCCAGCAATGTCGATCCGCTGCTGCTCGATCCTGCACTGATGGACTTCTCGGATAGCCGCCGGGCGCAGAAGTTGAGGTTCGGCGGCGAGCTCTTCCCCGCGGATGTATCAGCCGATCCCCAAGGTATCCGGTTTCTAGACCACTTCCAGCGAGACAAACACACACGCGAGCCCAAGGGGATCGTCGCGATCGACCTGAGGGACCTCCCATGATCACGAACGAACGCCAATACAGAATCACGAACGCGGCATTGAAGAAGTTCGAAGCGTCGATCGCCGCGCACGACGCAGGCCAGCCGTCCCCAGACGTGCACCCGAGGATCTACCAAGCCATGGGCGACGCTCTCCGCAGCGAGGCCGAAGTGCTGCAAGACCAGCTGCGGGAATACGATCGCCTGCGCGCCGGCCGCGTGAAGCAACGGACCCTCCGCTCGCTCAACGAGCTTCCCAAGGCGATCATCGAAGCCCGGATCGCGGCCCGCGTCACTCAAAAGGGCCTCGGCGACCGGCTCGGCGTCGCAGAACAGCAGGTTCAACGCTGGGAGGCGAGCGACTACGCCGGCGTGAGCGTCGAGCGTCTCCAGCAAGTCGCCGACGCGCTCGGCGCCAAGATCACCGAGAAGGTCCAGTTTCGCACCGCGGGTGACAGCGACCGCGCCGCAGCGCGGGGCTCCCATGTCCGACGCAGCACGCAAAAGGACTCGACGACAGCTGCGTCACACTGATCGATTCGATCCAGCGAGCCCTGGGTTCGAGCATCGCCATTTGATGACAGTTCGGACGCGCGTCGCCCAGATGTCCACTACGTTGGTCACCGCGGCCGCGCCAAGCCGCAGCGACCCCCTCACATGGCGCGGTGGACATGGCTTGCGTACCACGGCGTACCCGTCTCGTAGTCGTGCGGGAGTCGCAACGCCGGCGCGCCAGTTGTTGACCGTGTCGTGCGTCGTGCGTCAGCGGCGCCGCGGCGGTCGACGTCAGAGGTCGTTCTAATTGATCGAGCGATCCCCCTCGACCTGCCCAGCATCGACTCCCGATCCGGTGACGGCCTGGATGGCCGTCGCCGGATCGGGAGTAATCCCGCGGAAGGCGACGTCAGCAGCGCGGATCCGTCTCGCGCACCGCGGCAGCCGCTGCCGACCCACCAACCGGACGAGGGTCGCGAGCCCCCTCTCGGAGAAGACATTGCTGCCTGCCCACGACGAGCAGAAGACGGTTGACCGACGCGACCTCCTGCCCCTCGTCCATTGCGATCACGACCCCGCCGCACGGCAGGCTCCCGCTCGCCGGGCAGTGACGGCGGAACCAATGCGGATTGCGCCCGACCGCGGCTTCTTGCTCGTCAGCGACCAGAACCGCATAGCCGAGGTGCACTTGTCCAGAACGTCAGGGTCCTTTGCGATGACCAGCAGCGGTTGAGTCCTGTGTGCCCAGATCAGGTGCTTGAGGTAACCCGTCGCGGGCGTCGCCTCGTCGACCACGTTTCAGCTGCGGTCGCAGCGATTCCGCAGACGCGGCGACAAGCAGCCAATGCCCCCAGCCTGTGCGCGGGAGCAAGACCTGCGTGTGTCCCAGCCCCTGTTGGGAAAAAGGCTACCCGTAATCGTCGGGCACTAGCCCGCCAGGTAGAGGCCCCGAGGGACCGGTGAAGGGGTTCCGCTTGGGGTCCGTGTCGTAGAACCGCACGCGCCGGCGCCTGAGTACCTTGAAGAACGGATCCTTCCCAATTCTCTTCGTCGGCGCGTCCAGCCAGTTCCGGACTGAACCCTCATAAGCCAGAAGCCAATGCGGTCCTTTAAGCACCGCGTCATAGTCCGTCAGCGCTTCCCAATGTGAGTGGTCGAGCCCAGCGGGAAACAATCCCTGCGACTCGGCGTGTAGCGCAAGGAGCGCGACGAAGTCGTCCTCAATTGAACTGACCGCCTGCGCGGCGTCCCGGCTCAGTTGAACGTTTAGCGCGACCGCGGCCCACAGACTCCATGCCAGTTCGCTGGCATTCCTGACAGGTGAGTGGGTGGAGATGAGACCTTCAATCACCTCAGCAGCGCCCTCTTCATCAACTGGCAGACCTATATGCTTCGCCTTCTCTGCGAGCAGATCCAGTGCCGTAGCCATTGTCGTAGGCTCTCCCGAGACCGCAGACCAGACGAGATTCTGGAATGGCCCCCATATGCCGGCCTCTTCGATCCTTGCGGCGCGGCTTCGGAACAAGGCGTACTTCAACGGCCCAGTGGCCGATCGACTCAGAGCCGATGCTCGACTAAACAACGCCACGAGATCGGTGAGCGTGCTCGACGAATCCGAGTCTCGAATTGGGAACGTTGACAGTTCGTGTGTCCAAGCCTCGTCGAATGGCTGTGGAAGCTCGAGGATCTTTGTCTTCGAGGGATTGATTGCCAGTTCGTAAACGGCGAGCGCGTCCTCTAGCAGCGCCTGAGCCTCCTCAGCCGCAGAACGTGTACGGAACGCCAGTTCGTAATCGTCGAGATATCTGTGCCCCTTCAGACGGATCTTGCGAGCAAGTTCACGATCAACCGCTGTGAGCACGATTTCGGCTGCCAGGAACGACGTATCAGGACCGATTGGCACACCCATCGTCTGCCCGTCAGAGACGTTACGCAAGGCCTTATCCAGCTTGTCCGAGACGGTCTTCCCGATGTTCTTCTTTGCATAGCTCTTGCCCTCAAGAGCCCAAGGGATCGATTGCGTATAGAGCGACGAATAGAACTGGCTCACGTCGGTTTGTAAAACGAACCGCTGGCCACGCCAGTCGCGAGGTCGGAGCCGACTCCACTCCCCATATCTGAAGCGCGGCCGGACCGCCCGCTCCCAAGTCCGAGTCACGATCGGCTGGGACATCGAGAAAGGGTTACTCTGAACGCGAGCCGAGATCGTGGACCACTGGGCCTCAAACTCGTCTGCGAGTTTCACGTAGCTTCGTGGGTTGGGAACCTGAAATGGGCGTCGGAAACCCCCGGTGCGCGCCAGGTTATGCCGCACGGGTTCGGTCTTTCCCCCAGTACGTGGAAGCGCCGACGGAGCTCGCTCCAGCAGCGCATAGAGCTTCTCCGTTGAGAACGGAGGAGGAACTTCGCGCGGGAAATAGCCTTTCCGCACCAGCGCCAGCGCAGTGAGCGGTTCTCGGAAAGCTGTTGCACCCCCGGTTCGCCGGACTCCTTGCGGCACGGCCCGGATTCTATTGGCGACGCCCGTATGATCGGATTCGCCTCTCGACACGCATCAGCGGACGAGTGCTGCGGCGGCGCGCGGATAGCCAGGATCCAACCCGATGTGGCCCACCAGCGCACGATCCGCCTCAATACGACATGGAACGACGGTGCGGACTGAGCCAGGCCGGGTTCCACGGAGACGTGGTTTGTAGGTTTCCTTCTTTCCTGTTTGAGCGAGTGATCTGACACTACTCATCGGAGAGACCAGCGGGTAGCGCTCGTTCGACGACCACCTTTGACGCGGTCTTAGCGAGCACCGTTGGAACACTGGTGGCGTGATCGGGATCGGATGGGCCGTCGACGGCGATTTCGGGGCCGACCGGCTCGGCTTCACGCGTTGTAAGCCGGTCTGCGGTCCTCGGTGAAAGCGCCGCGACCAGTCCATCCCCCGGAATCGGCCCAGTTCGAGCGGCGTGCAGCTGCTCGAACTCGACCGGTGGGATGTCGCCGAGCGCCTCGTGCAGGCGCTCGTTGTTAAACCAGGCGACCCACTCGACCGTGGCGAGCTCGAGTTGCGAGCGGGTCTTCCACACGCGGTCGGCGATCAGCTCGGTCTTGTAGCTATCGACGAACGATTCCGCCATGGCGTTGTCGTAGGCATCCCCGACCGATCCGATCGACGCCAGCACGTTCGCGTCGTCGAGCTCCTGGGTGTAGTCGGCCGAGGTGTATTGGCTGCCGGCGTCGGTGTGGGCCACGAGCTCGAAGTCCGCGCCGGGCTGACGGATCCCGAGCGCCATCCGCAGCGCGTCCAGGACGAGCGTGGTGCGCATGTGGCTAGCCAGCTGCCACCCCACGATCTTGCGGCTGAAGACATCGATGATGAACGCGAAATACGACACGCCCTCCCAGGATCGGACATACGTGAAATCGCCGACCCACAACCGATTCGGGGCGCTTGCTGTGAAGTCACGCTCGACGAGATCTCTGGCCCGCCCAGCCCCGGGATCGGGTTTGGTGGTCCGCCACGGCTTCCCACGCCGCTTGGCCCCGACGATCCCCGAGCTACGCATCAGCCGCTGCACCCGGCAGCGTGGCGCCCGCTCCCCGGCGCGCAACAGCGCCTTCCACGTCCGCCGATACCCGTAGGCCCCGTAGTTGCGCCTGTGCGTGGTCCGAATCACCTCGAGCAGCCGCTCGTCCTCCACGACCCTCTCAGAGCGCTCCCCCGTGGCACGCTGGTAATAGGCGGACGCCGACACGCCCAAGGTCCGGCAGATCGGCTCGACCCCGAAATCAGCGCGGCGCTCATCAATGAACGCGCTCACTTCGGACGGTCTGGGTCGAGCTCGCGCGCGAAAAACAACGACGCCGAGCGCAGGATCTCGTTCGCTCGGCGCAGCTCCGCCACCTCCTTGCGCAGCTGCTTGATCTCCTCACGCTCACCGCTCGAGAGCCCCTGACGACGGCCCTCATCGATCTCCGCCTGACGCACCCGCTTGCGGAGCGTCTCAGCCGGCACACCGATATCCGCCGCCACATGAGCGATCGGACGACCAGACTCGAACACCAACCTGATCCCGCGGTCGATCAACTCCTGGGGGTACTTCCTCGGTCGTGACATCTACGGAGGTTCTCCTGACCCGAGGACAGAATCCTCGAAATAGAGCCTCCGTCAAACCCGGCCTGGCTCACCCCGCGGGTCGCATGACATTGTGCGACCGCCTAGCCACCAAGGGCGCCCGGTGGCGGTCCCTCTTCCGCACCGCTATACACCCGCCGTTTGGGTGCCACTGGCGGCAGCTCGACGGAGCTGAACGCCTCTCTGCGTCGCGACGCTTACACCAGCCGGTCGCCTACGACGCCACAAGCGCCTTCACCCGTGCAGGGCTGATCGGCTGAACGCCCCAAAGCACGCCCTTGCCGTCATCGAACTGCTCGCCAAACTCGATTTGATAGCCAGCCTGCTCCAACGCCTGGATCGCACTCGCCTGTGGGTCAGCATCCGGGCAGAGGTGGGGAT
>Ga0335074_10002457_pt1 | contig 25229 bp, 18 predicted proteins | sample Lox_Sample_23_FD_206715 | JGI IMG/M metagenome (GOLD analysis project Ga0335074, IMG submission 206715) | Soil microbial communities from Loxahatchee National Wildlife Refuge, Florida, United States - Lox_Sample_2.3 | ecosystem: Environmental > Terrestrial > Soil > Wetlands | place: USA... | reverse complement strand
TCGAGCCACGCGGAACTCTGGGCAATTCCGGACGAAATACTTTATGGGGGCCAGGTATGTGGCTTTGGGATGCCGGTCTTCATAAGACGGGATTTATCGTGACCGAAAAGGTCCGCTATGAATTCCGGGCAGAAAGCTACAATGTCCTCAACCATCCTGCGCCGAACGGGATTGATAACGGCGTCTTCGACGGAACGTTCGGAATTATCAACAGCGTCTATCAGCCGACAAGCGGCTCGCAGCGCAACCTGCAGCTTGCTCTCAGACTCCTGTTCTGAACTGCGGTACGGGCAATGCATGGACACTGACCTGCGATCGGCCGAATTCCGGGGTTAGCTCTGTGCGGAGCACAACGATACGCCCGTGATCGAATGCACCACCTTCAGGCTTCGCTTAATTTGTGTTTACCGTGACTCGGCTCATTCTTTACTCGACGATGCGGCTCAGCCCCAGCGCCGATGCGAGACCGATAACCACGCCGGTGAGAGTGACTACGAGTCCTTCTCGCAACACTAATCTCAGCATCTTTGCACGATCGCCGCCCGAAGCCATGCGGATGGAGAACTCCTGGGTGCGCCGGCTCACTCTATACGACATCACGCCCCAGATGCCGACAGCGGATAATACCAGCGCAAGAGCGGCAAAAGCCCATACCAACATCATGGGAAAGAGTAGAGTGCCATAGGTTTGAGCCACCGTTTCGCAGAGCAGCCTGACGTCATTCAGCGGCTGTTCCCTATCGATCGCCAGCACGGCATCGCGAATTGACGGCACTACAGTCATAGGCGGAACAACAGTTCGAACGTTCAGATAAGCCCACGACACAGCGTGCTGTTCGAAGGGCACGTATACATCCGCTTGAGGCTCCCACAGATCGTAGCCTCGACGATCCTTCACAGTTGTTCGGGCTTGGGATAAGGCAGAGGTCGTAGAATGATGGCATCCACGAGGCTGAATATCGCTGCGTCGCACCAATGCCGAGCGCCAGAGTAAGGATCGCAGTGGTGGCAAAGGCGGGGCTGCGCAGGATTTGACGCGATGCGAAACGAGAATCCCGCCCGAGGTTCTCTATACACATCAAGTTCTTCATTTGCCGAATCTCCTCGCGCTCCAAAGTCGGATGCAGGCGTGGCGTTTCGATTCTTCTCCCGTAGGCTACCCTACACCGATGCTGCACTTTAAAGTGGAATGGCAGCATTGCCCTTAATTGTTATCGAAGAGACGGCCACTGCGGAAAGCGACGTTCTGCTTCCCGAGACACTAGGCTTTGGCCTGATATGGAGTGACCCCGTCAACGCCGCGAGGTTTATATTTCACTGCTCGTATCGAGTCGTCAGTTTCAGCTGATTCACGCACTCCCAGCCCGCTACGATCCCGATTTTATAGCACGATGTTCAGAAAGGGGCCTCGGTGACAGTCGACGCGAGCCACCCGATCCGTTTCTCTATTACCCTCCAACGGACAAACGCTCAGGGGCGCTCAGCGGCAGTGCCGCAATCCTTCGCTCATAGAGGGTGATGCCCGGCATCGCGCTCAGTCCGTGAGCAAAGATGCTTAGCAGTACAGTCACCATCACTGCCACTCTGATCGTAGATTCGCCTGGCAAATGCAGTTCCTGTTCCAGGTAAACCAGCCCCAGTACGATTGAGGCGAGACCGCGCGGTCCAAACCATCCCATGAAGGCCACAGTTGCGGCGCTGAGGCGCGTGCCCATCGCCATTGCCACCGGCACCATCCGCACCACCGTCAGGCTGACTACCGCATAAAGCCAGGCGGAAAACCCAAATTGCGTCCAATCCCGCACGACAACTATGCCGAAGAGAAAGAAGACCGACAGGTTGAGCAGCTGCCCCCATTCCTCAGCAAACTCGACACTGTGCGTGCCTGCCTCCTGGAATCTGATCTGCACCGTCAGGCCGGCCACGAAGGAAGCGATGAACATGCTCGCACCAAATATCTCGGACATCAGCATGCACAGCAGCGGTAGAGCAACCAGACCGATCTGCTGAAATGCCGAGGCCATCCAGTGCCGCCTATGCGCCAGCCCCAACAGAGCCCCGCCGAGCAGGCCAATGGCCCCACCGATCACCACTCCAAAGCAACTGGGACACATTGCAGGCATGACTGGAGATGGAGTGAATGACGCGCCTGCTCTCAAGCAAGCCAATGTGGGAGTCGCCGTTTCCGGAGCCACCGAGGCGGCTCGAGCGGCAGCTCATCCTCACCGCGCCCGGCCTCTCCGTCATCATCCGCGGAATTGAGGAGGCGCGCCGCACCTTCGAGCGCATGATGGGCTACGCCTATTACCGCATCGCCATGACCGTCAGCATCATGTTCTTCATCGTGCTTATCATGGTCGTCTACCAGGTGCAGATCCTCACCCCAGTAATGATCATCCTCCTCGCGCTGCTCGACGACGTGCCGGTGATGCTCATCGCCTTCGACAACGCGAAGGTCAGTCGCCGGCCATCCAAGTGGGAGATGCGACGAGTTCTCACGGTCAGTTCCATGCTGGCCCTGATCGGCGTGGTCCAGAGCGGCGGTCTCCTGCGTGTACTCCATCACAGAATGGGGCTTGATCTGCCCGTCCTGCAGACCTGCATGTTCATGCAACTCGTCATCGCGGGACATCTCCTGCTGTTCTCAACACGGGTGCGCAGCTTCTTCTTCCGGCCTCCATTCCCGCAATGGAAGCTCTTTACTGCCATCATGGGGACGCAGCTTTTTGCCGCTCTCATGGCGGCATACGGATGGCTGATACACCCTATCTCATGGGGCTTGATTGGATACATCTGGCTCTACAACCTGGCATGGCTGTTTGTGGTCGACATCGTCAAAGTCGCCCTCTTCCATCGCATGGAGATCAATGAAACCGGACAGGCAGGATGGCAGAAGATCTTCTACGCCCGCCTCGACGCATACCGTGGCCGCCTGGGCAAACTGGCCTGAAGCGGCCCGGTCCTCAGTTAAGCCATGGAGACTGTAACCCGAACAGCAGACCGCGAAGGTCCCTGCCGATCATGCGGGGACTTTTGCAGCTTAATAAGGCCCGGCTGGGCCCCCCAACGCTATCGCCGGCATCACAGTTCGGCACTGGGCACTCCGGAAGTCATGGGTACACCAAGATCATCATGATCGGCTCGTCGAGCAATAAGAGGAGCCGACGGAAACATCAAGCACAGGCGCATCCAACGTTTGTATCCATACCGGGCTCAACACGCTCGCCTTGCCCGGTCTCGAGCTCTCGATTTTAAAGGCGACTTGAGTGCTCAAATTCATGTCGAACTTGAGCATGATTCCCTGATAAGGTTCACCTGCAGTGGCCCGCGTGATGTGGTATGAGACGGGCAGATCGATCGTCGTGAGAAGCGATTGACGAGCTCCGTCTGAGAGGTCGTTCTCGCCGAGCAGCACATGCTTGCTTTCCTGAATGCGCGGGGAACAATAAGGAAACGGTTGCTCATAAGTCTCATAGAATCAGCAGATTTTGAGATGGGAGAGAAGCAGTGGAGAATGGCGGCGCTCGTTCAGTTCATCTAAGCTATTGATTCTAAATGGTGGCCAGAGACGGGATCGAACCGCCGACGCCGGCCTTTTCAGGGCCGCGCTCTACCACTGAGCTATCTGGCCTTGGGATGAATCCAAGGGCGATCGGAGTGACCGCTCAAAGGTGTGTAAGAACGTATCGCTCGGCCGGAAAAGCAGATCCAACGGGCGATGCAATACGTCAAACAACCACAGCCAGTATAACAAACCCGGCACGACCACGAACGACTACGATTTCCCTGTCCCGATCGACGCTCCCGCCGGCGAGCGAATCTTCAACTCACTGAACCGTCCGCCGATAACCCCGATGCCATACACTGGGGAACACGCTTTTCTCCACCCCTTTCTCAAGGACGAGTTCGATGATTCGCATCCCCTGCAAACGCTTGGTGGTTCTGCCGATAATCGCCTGCCTTCTCATTGCCCTGCCGCGCCCGGCCGATGCCCAGAAATCGCCCGCTGCCAGGCCTGCCGCTCCGAAACCCGCTCCGCAATCTGCTTCGGCTGCGGAGGCACGCACGGCCAAAGCGTTTGAGGAAGCCCGCAAGCAGGGACCGCTCGCCCTGCGCGCGTTTCTCTATCGCATGCCCAAGGGCGCCGACCTGCACAGTCATTTATCCGGCGCAATTTACGCCGAATCCTGGATTCGTGCTGCGGGCGAAGATCATCTTTGCGTTGACACCAGGACCCTCGCCTTCGTGAAACCCGACGCAGGCCAATACAAAGGCACAGACGACCAGAGCAAGCAGTTCGTCCCCATCTGCAGGGCCGGCGAAGTCGCGGCCAGCGACGCGCCCCAGAATCAGCATCTCTACGACGATCTGATCGACGCCTTTTCCATGCGTACCTTCGTGCCCGTCACGGCGCATTCCGGGCACGATCACTTCTTTCACACCTTTGACGAGTTCGGGGGCACGGACAAGCGCCACATGGGCGAATGGCTCGACGAGGTGGCTACCCGCGCCGCGGCTCAGAACGAGCAGTATCTCGAGCTGATGGACACCCCTGATTTCAAGAACGCCGCTGCCCTTGCCACGCAAATCGGCTTCAATCCAAACTTCGTTGAATACCGCGAGAAACTTCTCGCCGCCGGAATCAAGGACAGTCTGCCCTCCATCAGCGCAGCCCTTGATCGCGCTGAAGCCGACCGCAAGCAACGCGAGCACTGCGGCGATACCGACGCGCAGCCTGCGTGTTCTGTAAAGATTCGCTTCATCTATCAGGTCTTGCGCGGCCTGCCGCCGGAAGTCGTCTTCGCGCAGGTGTTGCTCGGCTTTGAAGCTGCGGCCGCCGACCCCCGCTGGGTCGGCGTGAACTTCGTCCAGCCCGAGGACGGCTACATCGCCATGCGTGACTACCGCCTGCAGATGCAAATGCTGGATGCGGTTCACGGCTTCTATCCGCAGGTGCACATCAGCCTGCATGCCGGCGAACTCGCTCCCGGCATGGTACCCCCCGAAGGCCTTACCTTCCACATCCGGCTGGCGGTCGAGCAGGGCGAAGCCGAACGCATCGGGCATGGCGTCGATGTCATGTACGAAGACCGCCCCTATGAGTTGCTCAAGGAAATGGCTTCCAAACACGTAATGGTGGAAGTCAACCTCACCAGCAATGACGTGATCCTGAACATCAAAGGCGACGAGCACCCCTTCGAGGTCTATCGCCGTTACGGTGTTCCTGTTGCGCTCTCCACCGATGACGAAGGAGTATCGCGCATCGACCTGACCCACGAATATGTGCGCGCCGCGGTTACATACCCGTTGACCTATCGCGATTTCAAGAAGATGGTGCGCACCAGCCTGGAACACAGTTTCCTGCCCGGCGCGAGCATCTGGCAGTTATCTACCCCCGAAACTCTGGACAAGCCTGTCGCTGCGTGCGCCGGGCAACTAGGTCAGGACGCTCCGGGAGGAGAATGCGCCGATCTGGTGTCCGGCAGCGAAAAAGCGCAACAACAATGGGAGCTTGAACGAAGGTTTCACAATTTTGAGGCAAGCTTCTGATAGATGCGCATCGTCTTCTCTACATTTGGAACCTTCGGTGATGTCAATCCGCTCATCGCCCTGTCGCTTGAACTGAAGCGGCGCGGCCACACCCCAGTGCTCGCGATCCCCGCCATGTTCCGTGAGAAAGTCGAGCCACTCGGTATCGAATTCGCCGCCGTTCGCCCTGATCAGGATCCCCATGACAAGCGCATGGTGGAGATGATCTGGGACATCAAGAAGGGCACGGAGCGTGGCCTCCGCGAGTTTCTCTTTCCCGCCATTCGCGACAGCTACCAGGACCTGCTTGCCGCCGTTACCGCCGGCGGGGGCGCGGACCTTCTGGTTACAGGTGAGCTCGCCTACGCCGGTCCTATCGTCGCTGAGAAAACGGGTATCCCTTGGGCGTCCTACGTCCTCGCGCCACTTTCCTTCTTTTCCGGATACGACCCGCCCGTCCTGCCTCCCTATCCAACGCTTTCAAAGGTCCCATCCATTGTGCCCAGGGTCGGCCGCCTGGTGCCGCGCTTTGCGCGCGTGGTGACAAGAAATTGGTCCGAGCCACTCTACGCTTTGCGGCGCGAACTCGGTCTCAGGGAGGGGGAGAATCCGATTTTTGACGCTAAGCACTCTCCGCGACTGGTGCTGGCGCTCTTCTCGCGAACCCTCGGCGATCCGCAGCCCGACTGGCCCCCGAACACGCTGGTCACGGGATTTGCTTTCTACGATGGCGACGCCGGCAAGACAGATCTGCCCGCGGAACTTGAACAATTTCTAGCCGCCGGCCCTCCACCTCTGGTCTTCACATTGGGCTCGGCAGCCGTGATGGCCGCGGGCGATTTTTACGAACACAGTGCCCGGGCCGCCGAGCTGATCGGCGAGCGCGCCGTGCTGCTGGTAGGCAACAACCCTCAGAATCATCCTCGCCACGCGCTCTCGACGAATATCTGCGTCGCTGCTTACGCGCCGTTTTCGAAGATTTTCCCCCGCGCGTCGGCAATCATTCATCAGGGCGGAGTGGGAACGACGGCGCAAGCCCTGCGAGCAGGCCGCCCCATGCTGGTGATGCCGTACAGTCACGACCAGCCGGACAATGCCCGGAGGGTTCGCCACCTCGGAGTCGCGAAGGTCATCCAGCGCAAATCATATGTAGCAGAAGCAGCGGCAAAGAAAATAAGCAGCCTGCTCGAAGACCAGGCATACGCCCATCGCGCAACCGAGGTCGCCGCCGCAGTCGCGGAGGAAGACGGCGTGGCTACAGCGTGCAACGCTCTTGAACGATTGGTTCGCCCAACAACGTGATTCGAGGAGTCAGAAATGACAGGGACGGGCACAAGCCCGCCCCTCCTGAGTTTCGCTTGCTACTGTTTTTTAAATGCCTGCGTCTACCTTAGAGAGGCTGAACATCCGATGCTTGCCAGCCCTTTGGCCCCTTAACGACGTTGAACTGTACAGCTTGACCTTCTTGCAGGCTCTTGAAGCCATTTGAGCTGATTGCCGAATAGTGCACGAAGACATCTTCCCCGTTCTGGCGAGAGATGAAGCCGAAGCCCTTCGCGTCGTTAAACCATTTCACAGTGCCTTGTTCCATTTTGATGCTATTTCCTAGATTGAATTGCGCTGAAGTGAATCGGAGCCAAACTGGCAGATTCTTGCTGGACGGCAGGACTGCTATAACCCGGTTCGGTTCTAACGCCACTTCAGTTTAGCAGACTTTCCCAACCGGGCTGGAAAATATCCTCAAATTTTGGACGGACTTAAGGAAAACGGTTGCATGAAAATCGGCCGCCCTTCGCGGCGATGTATCCTGTTGGCCTCATGAGTTCGGACACAGCAGTAGATCTCCTGAGCCGGGCTTTGAGCCAGCTCAAAGCCCGATTTGCGAACCTTGCCGTCGCGCGGTTTGAAGGCGGCACTCTCTCCGAAAATACAGCCGCGATGGCTGAAGTGCTCGAACAGGCCGCTGGCCGCATGGCCGACAACTACCCCTACTTCCATCCCCTGTACGCCGGACAGATGCTGAAGCCGCCGCATCCTATCGCCCGCGCGGCGTATGCCATGGCCTCCTGGCTCAACCCCAACAACCACGCTCTCGACGGCGGCCGCGCCAGTTCGCTCATGGAAACCGAGGCCGTCCGCGAAATCGCCGCCATGTTCGGTTGGCATCAACACCTGGGGCATCTGACCAGCGGCGGAACCTTCGCCAATCTAGAGGCGCTCTGGATAGCCGGACAGCTCGCGCCGGGCAAGACAATCCTGGCCTCGGAACAGGCCCACTACACCCACTCCCGCATCAGCAGCGTGCTCAAACTGCCCTTTCAGAGCGTCCCTGCCGATGCCCGCGGCCGCATCGATCTCGACGCTCTCGATCAGGCAGTTGGCGGCGGCAACGTAGGAGCCGTCGTCGTCACCCTGGGCACAACCGCTCTCGGCGCTGTCGATCCGCTGGACAGGATTCTCGAGCTGCGCAACCGCTACCACTTCCGCGTGCACATTGATGCAGCCTACGGCGGTTACTTCAAGCTGGTGTCAAATCTCGGCCCCGACGCAGCTCAGGCCTTCTCGCGCATCGCGGAAGCCGACTCCATCGTTGTCGACCCCCACAAGCATGGCCTGCAGCCCTATGGCTGCGGCTGCATACTCTTTCGCGATCCCGCGATCGGCCGTTTCTACAAGCACGACTCTCCCTACACCTACTTCACCTCCGCGGAACTCCACCTCGGTGAAATCAGCCTTGAATGCTCTCGGGCCGGAGCATCGGCCGTGGCTCTCTGGGCCACCCAGCGGTTGCTTCCTCTCGTGGCTGGCGGCGAATTCGCAAGAGGCCTGGAACATTCGATCCAGGCAGCGCGCACTCTCTGCGCCCGGTTGGAATCCGACAGCCGCTTCATCCCCGGCCCTCAGCCCGAGCTCGACATCCTCACGTGGGCCATCAACGCAGGCACTCCGGAACAATCCTCCCGCCTGGCGCAACGGGTCTTTGATCGCGCTGCCGAACAGGATCTACACCTCGCCCTGGTCCAGTTGCCCATTCGTTTTCTTAGAGAAAACCGGGACCGCGCCGTCTGGGCTGGTGCTGATTCCGATGCCAAAGTCACCTGCCTGCGCTCCGTTCTCATGAAGCCCGAGCATCTCGCCTGGATCGATCAGATCTGGGAGCGCCTAGACCGGGCAGCCTCATAGCTCCGAGTTCCCCTCCCGATGGGGTGTCAAATGACACTGGCTACTCCCTGCCGCCGCTGCTATACTCTGGGCGATTTCTCGACCATGGGCAATTTCTTGAGGAAAAATTGACCGATCCTGTGGCTGTGCCCCTCGTTTTGAAAACGGATACATTCGCTGTGGATGTATTGCCGGCGCTCGGCGGCAAGGTCGCGTCCATGCGCAGTAACAAGTTCGAGCTTTTGCAGCAACCGTTGCTGCCCTACGCTCCGCGCACCGCCACCATGGGCTTTGAAGAAAGTGATGCCAGCGGTTTTGACGAGTGCCTTCCCTCCGTTTCCGCCTGTCAGATCGACATCCCATCGGGAACCGCATCCATTCCGGATCACGGCGAGTTCTGGCGAGTCCCGTTCGCGGTCCAGTCGCAGAGTCCGCAGGAAATCCATCTGACCGCTCGTGGAAGAGCGCTCCCCTTGCGCTTCGATCGAAAACTGCGGCTCTCGGAATCAGCCCGGTCCGGGGTCGCCACGCTTTCCATCGACTACGAGGTCGAGAATGTCGGACGTGAAGAAATCCCGTACGCCTGGTCTGCCCACCCACTCTTCGCCGTCGATCCGGGCGATCGGATCCTCCTGCCGCCCTCGGTCACTGAGGTAACAGTGGAAGGCTCGATGTGGGATCGGCTCGGCGCACGTGGAGATGTTCAATCCTGGCCGCTGGCGAGGCTGGCGACAGGCAATCTCGCGCCGCTTGACGTTGCCGGTCATGTAAGCGATAACATCGGCGACAAGGTTTACGCTGTAGCCCCGTCCGAAGGCTGGTGCGCAATCGAACGCAAGAGCGCCGGTCTGCGCATCCAGGTCGAGTTCAATCCTGGGCTGTGCCCCTTTCTCGGACTATGGCTCTGCTATGGTGGTTGGCCTGAAAACGGTGCCCGCAAACAATATTGCGTCGCGCTTGAGCCCTGTAACAGTCCGGTCGATTCGCTGGCCGCAGCGGTGGATGCGCAACGGGCAAGGACACTGGCCCCCGGTCAATGCGACTTCTGGTGGATGAGGATTGTTACAGCGGTTGTATCGTAAGTTTTGTTGCGATCTGCAACGATTTCCATTTGTGAGGCTCCGCCATGCTCGATGTAAGCTCTAACAGCTCCCTTCACTTGCAGCGGTTTGGGCTGGAGCCAGTCACATTCGCCGCGCCCGGCCGAGTCAATATCATAGGGGAGCATACCGATTATGCCGACGGTTTCGTCATGCCCGCGGCAATCGATTTCGCCACTCTCGCCGCCATCAGCCCGCGCGACGACAAGACCATCGAAATCTTCTCCGCAAACTTCGAGGAGCAGGTTAGCCATCCGCTGAACGATCTTCCCGCCAAAGCCTCACATCATTGGAGCGACTACCCTCTCGGCGTCATCTCGGTGCTTCGCGAAACAGGCGTCGATATACCTGCCTTCAGCCTCACCCTCAACGGAGACGTTCCCCTCGGAGCCGGCCTCAGTTCCTCGGCCTCGATCGAAGTGGCAGCCATGGCCGCTGTCCTCAGCCTCACTAGCGCAACCATACCGCTGCCACAAATGGCGCGTCTCTGCCAACGCGCCGAAAACCACTACGTCGGCGCTTCCACCGGCATCATGGATCAGTTCATCGCCTGTTGCGGAGCCGAGGATCACGCCCTTCTCCTCGATTGCCGAAGCCTCGAATATCGATTGGCGCCCATTCCCTCCCACCTGAGCCTGGTCATCGCCAACACTATGGTCAAGCACTCCCATGCCGGAGGCGAATACAACACCCGCCGTTCCGAAGTCGAGGAAGGCACGGCGCTGTTACGGAGCCACCGCCCCGAAATCAAGCTGCTACGCGACGCCACCGTCGAGGATCTCCGGAAGTGGGGTCACGAAATGCGCCCCGAAGTTCTCAAGCGTTGCCGGCACATCATTACCGAGAACACCCGGACCGTGGCCGCTGCCGATGCTCTTGAAGCCGGCGATCTCAAGGCCCTGGGCCGGCTCATGTACGAAGCTCACGCCAGCTATCGCGATGACTTCGAAGCCAGTTGCCCGGAAGCTGACATCCTTGTCGACCTCGCTGGACAAGAGCCGGGCTGCATCGGAGCGCGCCTCACTGGCGGAGGATTCGGCGGCTGCACCGTTAACCTCGTCGAAAATGACAACGCACAATCATTTTCCTTGCATTTACGTGACGGCTACCTGAAGGCGACCGGCATCGAAGCGGATATCTACCTTTGCCACGCCTCGGCGGGGGTACACCAAGTCCAGGGAACTCAGGCACCAAAACCAGTACGGGAGTTAGCCGAGATGTAACTGATTACAACCTAAAGATTTAGCCCGGTTTTGCAGAAGCACGAGCTCTTTTTTCCGTTCTTGGAGCAGCTGGGCACTTGTTAAACTACCGGCACAGTTTCGGGGAATTCGTGCCAGCTCCGACTCCTGCCGATTCAAGAGAGCAGGGCGGAGACGCGACGAGAACAGCAGGTCGGGGTTAGATCATCCGTGATTGCTGAACTCAGGTCCGAACGACAGGGCCCTTGTGTTTAGATGGGAGACCAAATTTGATGAGATTCGATGTAGTACCGAGATTGGCTTCATTACAGTGTGACGGCAACGATGGCCTGGTTGCCTATTTTTCCATGGAGATCGCCGTCAGCCCGGCGATCCCCACATATAGCGGAGGTCTCGGCGTTCTCGCCGGCGACACGCTGCGCGCTGCGGCCGATATGGGCTTGCCGCTGATCGCCGTAACCCTCGCGCACCGGCTCGGATACTTCCGTCAGCACCTCGACGCCAAAGGCATTCAGACGGGAGAGTCGCAGCCCTGGAGCCCGGAAAGCATCCTCGCCTCCGAAGCGCCTGTCGTGACCGTAATCATCGAAGATCGCCCTGTCGCCATCCGCGCCTGGCGTTACGACCTCGAGGGCGTCACCGGCCACACCATCCCGATTTATTTCCTCGACACCAACCTCGAGCAGAACGATCCGCGTGACCGCGTGCTGACTGACCACCTCTATGGTGGCGACGGCGATTATCGCCTGCGGCAGGAAGCGGTCCTTGGCATGGGCGGTGTACGCATCCTTGCAGCGCTCGACTATAAGCCGCTCGTCTATCACATGAACGAAGGCCATGCCGCGCTGCTCACCGTGGCCTTGCTCGAGGAGCGGTTGCAAGGCGCCGCGCTCGAAAGAGCAACCGATCAGGACCTCGAAACCGTTCGCCAGCGTTGCGTCTTTACCACCCACACACCCGTTCCCGCTGGTCACGACCGTTTCTCCTCTGAGCAATCCGTGCGCATTCTGGGCAACGAACGCACAACCTTCCTCGAGCGCGTAGGAGCCTTCCACGACAAGCTCCTGAACATGACCTACCTCGCTCTGCGCTTCTCCCGGTACGTCAACGGGGTCGCCATGCAGCACGGCATCGTCTCGCGGGAGATGTTCCCCGAGTATTCCATCGAGGCGATCACCAACGGCGTACACGCTGCCACCTGGACTTCGCCGGCCATGCAGATCGCCTTCGACAACCATCTGCCCCGCTGGCGGCAGGATAATCTCGCCCTGCGCTACGCCATCAACATCCCGGAAAGCGAAATCGAAGAAGCGCACCGCGAGTCCAAGCAAGCGCTGATCGCCGCCGTCAGGGAGCGCTCAGGCGTTGAACTCAAGCCCGAGATCTTCACCATCGGCTTCGCCCGCCGCGCGGCCACCTACAAGCGCGGCGACCTGCTCTTTACCGATCCCGACCGTCTGGTAAAGTGCGCCCAGGAGTTCGGCGGGCTGCAGATTATCTACAGCGGCAAGGCCCATCCCGCCGACGAGCCCGGCAAGGCCATGATTCGCCGCGTTATCGAACTGGCCGGCAAGCTCGAGTCCGATCTGCTGAAGATCGTCTATCTCGAAAACTATGAGTGGACCCTCGGCGCCCTGCTCACCGGAGGCGTAGACCTCTGGCTGAACACTCCCAAGCGACCCTACGAGGCTTCGGGAACCAGCGGCATGAAGGCTGCTCTCAATGGTGTGCCCAGTCTCAGCGTCCTCGACGGCTGGTGGATCGAAGGCTGGATTGAAGGCGTCACCGGCTGGGCCATCGCCGACCGCGACCAGGACGCCAGCGAAGCGCAGTCTCTCTACGACCACCTCGAACAGGTCATCCTGCCGCTCTATTATCAGCAGCCTGACCAGTGGCGGCGCATCATGCGCTCGACCATTGCACTCAATGGCTCTTATTTCAACACGCAGCGCATGCTCGAGCAGTATGTGCAGAACTCGTATTTCCCCGAGCAGAGCGTGCAGTTGCCAGCCCCGGTTCTGGAGCCCATTCTGGCCGACAAGTAGTACCTTCGCGCCGCCCGACAACGGGCGGCGCGGCCCGTTTGCTGCTACACTTAAGTGGAATTCAGTCCGTAGCCAGCTCCTGACATACTTAGCTTGAAGGCCCCCAGCGTTCAGGAACTCCAGACTATTGGCAGCTGCTCATCCGCGGCGCCTGATGAATTACAACAGGAGAAAAAGTGGTGAGCCAGGCGGTTATCGAGGAATCGGTGCGTGTCGCATCCCAGCGGCCGCTTTGCGTCGACCTTGACGGCACACTCGTCAAGAGTGACACCCTGGTCGACTCCCTGCTCCTGCTCGTCCGCCAGCACCCTCTCCGCGCCCTTCGCGCGCCACTCTGGCTGAAAGGCGGAAAGGCCGGCCTTAAAGCGCGTGTTGCCGCCGAGGTCCAGCTTGACGCCACCCACCTGCCCTATAACCGCCCGCTGCTTGAGTACCTGATGACCCAGCACGCCGAGGGCCGGAAGCTCTACCTCACCACCGGCGCAGACACCGCTCTCGCGCATCGCATCGCCAACCACCTCGGTATCTTCGAGGAAGTACTGGCCAGCGACGGAACGACAAACCTGACCGGCAATCACAAGCTCGACAGCCTCAAAAAGCGCTTCCCTCTCGAAGGATTCGACTACATCGGCAATGCCCCTCCCGACGTCCCTCTGCTTCAGAACGCCGGTGAAGCAATCATTGCGAATCCTACTCGATCGCTCCTCGCGAAACTGAAGTCGCGCAACATCGCCGTCGCCCACCACTTCGAGGACCGCGCGCCGCTACCCAAGGTCTTTCTCAAGACCATCCGTCTTCACCAGTGGGCCAAGAACGTATTGATCTTCGTGCCGCTGCTGCTGGCTCACGCTCTCAGGTTGCCGGTCATCATGGACGCGCTCATGGCCTTCCTTTGTTTCAGCCTTTGTGCGTCGGCCACGTACATCATCAACGACCTGCTCGATATCGAAGCGGATCGGCGTCACCACAAAAAGCGTTTTCGTCCTTTTGCAGCGGGCAATCTTTCCCCGATTACCGGCCTCGGCATTGTTGTCGTCTTCATGGCTCTCGCCTTCACCGGAGCAGCGTTTTTGTCAGGCACATTTCTGGCGTGGCTGTTGATCTATCTCGTGACGACGCTCTCCTACTCGCTCTATCTCAAGCGTGTCGTTCTAATCGACGTGATCCTGCTGTCCGGCCTTTACACGCTCCGCCTGTTGGCCGGAGGAGCAGCCGCTCGGGTCGAGTTCTCACCCTGGCTGGCGGCCTTCTCCATCTTTCTCTTCCTGTCCCTGGCCATGGTCAAGCGTTTCAGCGAGCTGCAGAACATTCGCTCGCAGGGCAACGCCCTCTCCAATGGCCGCGGCTACCTGCTGGCTGACATCGAGCAGATCCGCAGCTTCGGCACCGCCAGCGCGTATGCCTCGGTCGTCGTTTTTGCCTTCTACATCTACGGCAGCGGCGCATCCGGGCTCTATCATCACCCCAGCCGCATGTGGCTCATGACGCCCCTTATGATCCTCTGGCTTAGTCGCGTATGGCTGCTCGCTTCGCGTGGAGAGCTCGACGAAGACCCCGTGATCTTCGCTGTTACCGATCGCATGAGCCTGCTGATCGGCGCAGGCATTGCACTTATCGCCGTTCTCGCAGCGATACCTTACTAAAGCCGCACTACGAAAGAGGAGCAATACCACCCCCGATGGCGCAATCGACACCCCGTCCCCGTTTCGAAAGCTGGGGCCGCTACCCAAGTCTTCAGGCAGAACTCAAGCCCCTGAACTGGATGGGCGATTTCCCTCTGCCAAAGCCGCCCGCCACGCGTTTGCTGCCGGTTGGTGCCGGCCGTAGCTATGGCGACGTCTGCCTGCTCGAAAACGGCACCCTCCTGCCCACTCGCGGTCCCGGCATCACCGGAGGCCTGGACCGCCTGATCAGCTTCGATCCGGAAACCGGAATTCTTCGCTGCGAAGCCGGCGTCACGCTCGCCGAAATTCTCGAGTTCGCCGTCCCACGCGGCTTCTTTCTTCCCGTCACTCCCGGCACAAAATACGTCACCATCGGCGGCGCAATTGCCAACGATATCCACGGCAAAAACCACCACGTCGCCGGCACCTTCGGCCGCCACGTTCCCTGCTTCGAACTCGTCCGTTCTGATGGCACCCGCCTCCTCTGCAGTCCCACGCAGAACGCTGAATGGTTCGCCGCCACCGTCGGCGGGATGGGACTCACCGGCCTCATCACGTGGGCAGAGGTTCGCCTGCGCCCTATCGTTTCGCGCCGCATCCAGTACACCGGTATCAAGTTCAGCGGCATTGAGGAGTTCGTCGAGCTCTCCCGCGCCAGCTCCGGGATCGAATACACCGTCGCCTGGATCGACTGCGTTTCCACCGGAAAGAATTTTGCCCGCGGCATCTTCATGCAGGGCGATCATTCGCCCGAGCCCGCGCCGCTCACCGTCAGCAAAGAGCCCTGGCTCGTCTTCCCCATCGACCTGCCCGGCTTCGCCCTGAACCACTTCTCCATCGGACTCTTCAACACCCTTTACTACAACAAGCAGCTCAGCAAGACCAGCAGCAGCCTCGTGGACTACGAGCCCTTCTTCTACCCCCTTGACAAGGTCCTTCACTGGAACCGTATGTACGGCAGCAACGGCCTGTTGCAGTTTCAGTGTGTGCTGCCGTGGGAAGCCGATCAGTTGGGCATCATCCAGATTCTCAAAGCCATCACCGCCTCCGGCCTCGCATCATTCCTCGCCGTCATCAAGGTATTCGGAGACGTCCCATCGCCCGGCATGATGTCCTTCCCCGCGCCCGGTATCACGCTCGCGCTCGACTTCCCCATCCGGCCGGAAGTCAGCTTCGATCTGCTCGACCGCCTCGCAAAGATCACCCTCGAACATGGCGGCCGCATGTACCCCGCAAAGGACGCGCGCATGACCGCGCAACAATTCCAGGCCTTCTATCCGCAATGGCAGGAATTTGCCCGCTATATCGATCCCGCCTTCGATTCCGCCTTCTGGCAGAGAGTGACCACATAAATTGTCTAGATCCGGCTCGCTCCCCTCGAACATCCTGGCCCTTGGCGCCACCTCCGCAATCGCCGAAGCCACACTTCGCCTTTTTGCTGCTCGCGGCGCCCGCCTTTTCCTCGTGGCACGCAATGCTGACAAGCTCAACGCCGTGGCCGCCGATCTGCGCACGCGCGGCGCAGCGAGCGTAGCCACTCACGTCATGGATCTCGACGATACCGCCGCGCATCCCGATATGCTCACCGCGGCCGCCGAGAATCTCGGCACCATCCAGCTCGCCCTGCTGGCCCATGGAATCCTCGGCGATCAGCAACACGCCGAAGCCAGCTATTTAGTCGCCGAAAACATCCTCGGCACCAACTTCATGGCTCCCGTTTCGTTGATCACGTGGCTCGCGAACTACTTCGAGGCCTCCCATCAGGGCACTCTGGCGGTTATTTCATCCGTAGCCGGAGACCGCGGCCGCAAGAGCAACTATGTCTATGGAGCTTCCAAAGGTGCGCTCAACATCTTTGTTGACGGCGTGCGCAACCGCATCGATCGCGCCGGGGTCCACGTGCTCACCATCAAGCCCGGATTCGTCGCCACCCCCATGACCGCGCATCTGCCCCAGAACGCGCTCTTCGCGCAGCCATCAAAGGTGGCTGCCGGGATCTTCAGCGCCATCCAGAAACGCAAAGACGTCGTCTACGTGCCTGCCTTCTGGGCCGTCATCATGCTTATCCTGCGCCTGGTCCCGCGCCGCGTTTTCAAGAAGCTCAATGTTTGAGTGCAGCCTGAGCCCTCGCGGCCAGGAAAGCACAGATATTCGCTCGCTCCAGAACTAATTCGTGTTTTGGAACCCCATTTTGGGCGCCGCACTGAATCTGCTGCCCAATTCCACGCATCTTTAACTGCAACCGGGTCCAAAAACGGGCCCCAATCGTCTATCAGATACGCATTTGCTACCGTTCGTGCTCACTGTAAACTTTTACTTCAGGGGATCTCACATCAGGCAAAGGATGTGTTTGTCCGTTCGCGCTAGCTGACTCCAGTTGCGAGTGCATCTGCCCGTATCGCGATCTCCGCAGCCAGAAAATTCTTACCGCATACCTCATTCGCAGCCTTACCGCCGGATGTCGTCAGGAGAAGCTGAAAAGATATGTGGATAGTCCGCCTAGCGCTTCGACGGCCGTATACCTTCGCTGTCCTTGCGCTCCTGTTGATGATTCTCGGGCCCATCGCTGTCCTCAACACGCCCACCGACATCTTTCCCAATATCAATATTCCCGTCGTTTCCATCATCTGGCAGTATGCAGGCCTTTCGCCAGATCAGATGTCGAACCGCATTATCTACCAGAGCGAGCGGTCGCTTACCACCACCGTGAACGACATCGAGCACATCGAGTCCAACTCGATGTACGGCATCGGCGTCATCAAGATCTTCTTCCAGCCCAAAGTCAACATCGGAAACGCAGTCGCCCAGGTCACCGCCATTGCGCAGACACAGCTCCGCCAATTGCCTCAGGGAACCAACCCGCCGCTGATTATTCAATATTCGGCCTCCAGTGTGCCGATCATTCAATTTGGACTCTCCGGACAGGGCCTCACCGAATCGCAACTCAACGACCTCGGCCTCAATTTCATCCGCACGCAGCTTGTCACCGTTCCGGGAGCCGGCATTCCCTACCCTTACGGCGGCAAGCAGCGCCAGGTGCAGGTGGATATCGACCTGACCAAGCTCCAGGCCAAGGGCCTTTCCCCTTCGGATGTCGTTACCACCATCAACTCGCAGAACGTCATCCTGCCCGCCGGAGTCGCCAAGATCGGCCCCTTCGAGTACCTCGTTGAAACCAACAGCGCTCCGACAAAAGTCGCCGAGTTGAATGATCTGCCCATCCGCTCCGTCAACGGAGCCATGGTTTATGTACGCGACGTGGCGCACGTGCGTGACGGCTTCCCGCCCCAGACCAACATCGTCCGCGTTGACGGCCAGCGCGCGTCTTTGATCTCCGTAATCAAGACCGGCGACGCCTCCACGCTCGACATCATCAAGGGACTCCGCGCCAAAATCGACGAGCTCAAAAGTCAGCTTCCTCCTGCGCTCAAGATCACCCCGCTTGGTGATCAGTCCATCTTCGTACGCGCATCGATCGACGGCGTCATGCGCGAGGGCATCATCGCCGCCTGCCTCACGGCAATCATGATTCTGGTCTTCCTCGGCAGTTGGCGCAGCACGCTCATCGTTGCCGTCTCCATCCCGCTCTCGATCCTCACGTCCCTGCTCGTTCTCAGCGCCCTCGGCGAGACCATTAACATCATGACTCTGGGCGGCCTTGCGCTCGCCGTCGGCATACTTGTCGACGACGCCACTGTCGAAATCGAGAACATCAACCGCAATCTCGAAATGGGCAAGGCCATCGAGCAGGCCATACTCGACGGCGCGGCGCAGATCGCCGTCCCCGCGCTGGTGGCGACGATCTCGATTTGTATCGTCTTCGTCCCCATGTTCTTTCTTAACGGCGTGGCGCGCTACCTCTTCGTACCGCTCGCCGAAGCGGTCTGCTTCGCCATGCTCGCCTCCTACCTCCTGTCCCGTACCGTCGTGCCGACCATGGCCAAGTACCTCCTGCAGGAGCACGACGACGAAGCTGAAGACAGAAAGAAGGCCAGCCGCAATCCTCTGGTCCGCTTCCAGCTTGGCTTCGAGTATTACTTCGAGAAATTCCGCGGCGGCTATCGCCGCATTCTTGAGCTATGCCTCGCGCACTCCGCCATATTTCTGATCTCCTTCCTGGCCTTCGCCGTCATCTCCGCCGCGCTTCTCTATCCGTACCTCGGTCAGGACTTCTTTCCCTCCGTCGATAGCGGCCAGTTCAAGATTCACCTGCGCGCCCACACCGGAACGCGTATTGAAGATGTCGCCGATCTGTGCGATCAGGTCGACAACACCATTCGCGAAACCATCCCCAGGAACGAAGTCGTCACCATCATCGACAACATCGGACTCCCCTACAGTGGTCTGAATACGTCATACTCCAACTCCGGAGCCATCAGCTCCGCCGACGCCGATGTCTCCGTGCAGCTCTCCGAAAAACACGGCCCCACCGACGCCTACGTGCAGAAGCTGCGCAACATCCTCAACCACCGCTTTCCCGGCGTCACCTTCTACACGCTGCCCGTGGACATGGTCACGCAGATCCTCAACTTCGGCCTGCCCGCTCCCATCGATGTCCAGATCATCGGCAGAGATATGTACGGCAACCGCGCCGTCGCCGAACAGTTGCTGAACAAGATCAAGCACGTTCCCGGCGTCGCCGATCTGCGCATCCAGCAGCCCTTCAACGATCCGGAACTGATGATCGATGTGGACCGCACCAAAGCCAGCCAACTCGGGATGCGGCAAACCGACGTCGCCGGTGCCCTGCTTACTGCATTGAGCGGCAGCTTTCAGACCGCTCCGAACTTCTGGCTTGATCCGACGACCGGCGTCAGTTACGACATCGCCGTGCAGTCGCCGCAGTACCTGCTCGACAACATGCAGGACCTCAACAACATTCCGATCACCTCGGCCGCCAGCGGCGACGCGTCACTCTCGCCTGCCCCTTCGCCGAACGGCGTCGTAGCGACTCCGGCCAGCGTGCCCATGGGCGGTCGGCCGGTGCAGATTCTCAGCAACACGGCGTCCATTACACCGCTGAATGAACCCGGCACCGTAACCCACTACAACATCGCCCCGGTCATCGACATTTACGGCAACGTAGTCAATACCGATCTCGCCAGCGTGGCCACGCAAATCGACAAGATCCTCGCCGGGGCCCAGAAGCAGCTCCCGCGCGGTTCGCACATCGTTGTCCGCGGCCAGGTGCTCACCATGCGCAAGTCGTTCATCGGCCTGCTGGGCGGACTGGTCTTCTCGATTTTGCTCGTCTATTTGCTCATTGTCGTTAACTTCCAGTCCTGGCTCGATCCCCTCATCATCGTCTCGGCGCTGCCGGCCGCGATCTCGGGAATCATCTGGTTCCTTTTCCTTACGCATACCCGCATCAGCGTTCCGGCGCTTACCGGCGCAATCATGTGCATGGGAGTCGCCACTTCCAACTCCATCCTGATCATCAGCTTTGCCCGCGAGCAGCTGGAGGAAACCGTCGGCGATGCCCATCAAGCCGCCCTTAGTGCCGGCTTTGTACGCTTTCGCCCCGTTCTCATGACCGCTCTCGCCATGATCATCGGGATGTTTCCGATGGCCCTTGGTCTCGGAGACGGCGGCGAGCAGAACGCCCCTCTTGGACGCGCGGTGATTGGCGGCCTGCTCTTCGCCACCGTCTCCACCCTCTTCTTCGTTCCGACCTTTTTCAGCGTCATGCATGGCAGGATCGAGAAGCGTCGCCGTAAGCGCGAGGACCGTCCAGACAAAAATCAGCCAGAACCGGCGGAGAACTGAACCATGAGCGAACACAACTCTGCACCAACTTCCGGCGCCACCAGGCCTCCCATCTCCGGCGGCAAGGCCATCGTCCTGCTGCTCGGTCTCCTCGTGGTTGCCGTGATTCTTGCGGTGACGGGAATCATCCCCCGCCTCCGGGCGCGGACCACGCTCCAGCAGCAGACCGACTCGCTGGCCGCGCCCGACGTACTGGTTCAGAAGCCTACCCTGGGGCAGCCAACCCAGGAACTGATTCTGCCCGGCACCACCCAGGCTTATACTGATTCGCCCATCTACGCCCGCACCAACGGCTATCTCAAGAAGTGGTACTTCGACATCGGAGCGCACGTGAAGCAGGGACAACTGCTTGCCGTCATCGAAAGCCCCGAAATCGACCAGGAACTCGCCCAGGGCAAACAGGACCTGGCCACGGCCGAGGCCAACGCCAGCTACGCCAAGATCCAGGCCGCTCGCTATCAGGAGCTGCTCAAGAGCAATGCCGTCTCCACCCAGGACACCGACAACTTCACCACCCAGCAGGCCGCCACCACCACCCAGGTCAAGTCCGCCCAGGCCAACGTCGCACGCCTGGAACAGCTGGTCGGCTTCGAAAACATCTACGCGCCGTTTGACGGCATCGTCACCGCCCGCAACGTCGACGTCGGAACCCTCATCAACTCCGGAGCCGGAACCTCCAACAGCGCCGAGCTCTTCCACATGGTGGCGGAAAATGTTCTGCGTATTTATGTAAACGTGCCCCAGGCGTACGCCTACTCCACGGTTCCGGGAGTTACGGCCCAGCTCACCCTCTCCGAGAAGCAGGGCACCAGCTACCAGGGCAAGATCGTCCGCACCGCCAAGGCTATCGACCCCACTTCACGCACTCTTCTGGTCGAAGTCGATGTGGACAACCGCAAGGGCGAGCTGTATCCCGGCGCCTACATGCAGGTCCACTTCAAGCTGACGAATGCGCATCCAGCGATGATCATCCCCGTTTCGACGCTCATGTTCCGCTCCGAGGGTCTGCGCGTTGCCGTCGTGAAGAACAACATCGCGAAACTGGTACCCATCACCATCGGGCGCGACGATGGCAGGTCGGTCGAGGTCTCTTCCGGGCTCCAGGACTCCGATGAAGTCATCCAGAACCCGCCGGACTCTCTCATCGATGGCGAGCAGGTACACATCATCCAGCCCCAGAAGACAGGCGCGCCGCAACAACCGGGAGGAGGCAAGTAGGCATGACCCTCCGTAGCTCAGCTCAGTTTGCCGCGCTCTCGCTCCTCGCCGGACTCGTTCTTTCCGGCTGCACCGTCGGACCGAACTACCAGCGTCCCACAGCGCTCTCCGCTCCGGGAGCGCCCGCGCTCCCCACCGCCTACAAAGAGCTGCCGCCGCCCAATCCTCCCAACGGGACATGGAAGCAGGCCCAGCCCGCCGATGCTGCTCTGAAGGGCAACTGGTGGGAGATATACAACGATCCCCAGCTCAACTCGCTCGAAGACAAAGTTGCCATCTCCAATCAGACACTCAAGGCTGCCTACGAGCAATACCTTCAGGCCCGGGAGCAGGTCAAGGTCGCGCGTGCCAGCTACTACCCCACGCTCAGCGCTGGGCCCTCGATCTCGCGCCAGCGCACAACCGATAATTCGCCGAGCGCCACCAAGGGATTGACCTTTAGCACCTACGCCATAACCGGTCAGGCGCTCTGGGAGCCCGATCTCTGGGGACAAATCCGCCGTACCGTCGAGCAGGCTCGCGCCAATGCCCAGGCCAGCGCCGCCGACCTTGCCAACGTCGATCTCAGCGTCCGCTCCGAGTTGGCCGAGGACTACTTCGAGATGCGCGGCCTCGATCTCCAGAAACAGTTGCTGGACAACACCGTCCGGGCGGACAGCGACTACCTCGATCTGACCAAAACCCGCTTCAAGGGCGGAGTCGCCACCGACGTCGACGTAGCCCAGGCGCAGACCCAGCTTGAAATGGTAAAAGCGCAGGACATCGACGTAGGCGTAGCCCGCGCCCAGTTCGAGCACGCCGTCGCCACGCTTATCGGCACCCCAGCGTCCTCGTTCTCCCTGGCTTTCGCCCCACTCACCCTCAATCTTCCAGCGATTCCGGCCGGAGTTCCCTCAGAGCTGTTGGAGCGCCGTCCCGATATCTCCGGGGCCGAGCGCCGCACCCAGGCCGCCAACGCCCAGATCGGCATCGCCATCTCCGCCTACTACCCCAACGTCACGCTCACTGGCGGCGGCGGCTTTCAGAGTGCCAACGCCGGCACCTGGATTCAAGGCCCCAGTGCGCTCTGGTCATTGGGGGGCTCGGCCGTGGAACTGTTATTCGACGCAGGCCGTCGCCACGCCCTGACCAATCAGGCGCGCGATGCCTACGAAGGTCAGACGGCCAACTATCGGGAGAGTGTTCTCAACGCCTTTCAGGAGGTCGAGGACAACCTCGCCGCCCTGCGCATCCTGAACGACGAATCCATCACTCAGGCCCGGGCTGTCGACGCCGCCCGCTACTCCCTTCAACTCAGCACCAGGCGCTACAGGGGCGGAGTCACTACGTATTTAGAGGTCCTGACCGCACAGACCACCCAACTCTCCAACGAAGTCACACAGGCCAACATCACCACGCGCCAGTTCGCCGCCAGTGTGCAGCTCATCAAAGCTCTCGGCGGAGGATGGGACACGACCCAATTGCCACAGATGTAGTTACAAATCCGCCAAAACCAATCAGATCGGGCGAATTGCTCATTCATCATGTAGCTCCGAAGCAGTGTTCCGTCTGACGCTCTTGGCGTATACCGTTAAGCGTGTCACAAACCGCGTCCGCCAATTCGATAGATCATCGCAAGGATCCTGAATTGGCCATCCCCGTCCGCACCCTGCCCGCCGGCTCGGTCTTCGCTGGCCAGTCGCCGCGTTCGGCTGCAAAACCCGCCGTCTCGGCTCGCGCCATCGTGTGGCTCATCGTGCTTACCCCCGCGGTCCTGCTGATACACGGCTACCATCCCTTCGCGGAAGACGCCGGCATCTATGTCGCCGGTGTCCACAAGCTCGTCGAGCCTGCCTTCTACATACCCGACGCGGCGTTCGTCCTCGCCAACACACGCCTGTCGCTCTTCGCCCATCTGCTGGCCGCTATCCTGCGCATCACACGCATGCCGCTGAGTTATCTGCTGCTGCTCACGCATCTGGCTTCCATTTTTGCCTTCCTCGCCGCCTGCTGGAGCCTCGCCCGCCGTATCTTCTCTTCACCAGCCGCGCAATGGTCGGCCGTCGCGCTCGCAGGCGAATGCTTCACCATTCCCATTGCGGGCACATCCCTCATGCTGATGGATCCCTACGTCACAGCGCGATCCTTCTCCACGCCTTTAGGACTCTTCGCCCTCGTCGCCGCCATAGACCACCGCTGGACCCGCACTGCATTCCTGCTGCTTCTCACCGGACTCATGCATCCGCTGATGTTCATCTACGCGGCGGCCTTTGTCCTGCTCGTCGTTCTCCTGGATCTCGGCCGCGCCCGCCTCGCCTGGTCCATCAGTTTCCTCGGCATCGCCGCATCCGGCGTAATCTACCTGGCCACGCTGCATTCCCCTGTAACGGCTGCCTATCGACAGGCTGTACTCAGCAGGAGCTACCTCTTCCCGTCGCAGTGGGCGTGGTTTGAATATCTCGGACTCGCTGTGCCTCTGCTCCTCTACGCCGTCGCCCTTCGATACCAGGCACCTCACACTCCCGCCGGCAAACTTTGCCTCGCGCCTATCATGCTCGGAACCTCCAGCACCATCTCCGCCTTCCTCTTTGTCCATCCATCAGGACCCTATTTCCTCGCCCGCCTGCAACTGCTTCGCAGCTTCCACATGCTTTACCTGGTGGGAGTCCTGCTTCTTGGCGGCCTCGTCGGCAACCGCCTCATCGGCGCCTCCCGACATGGTCAACGAATCCCCGCAGCCCGCTTCACAGCCGTTGCTCTGCTGGCCGCCGCTGCCGCCTCTATGTTCTTCACCCAGCGCCTGACCTACCCGCTCTCCGCACACATCGAATTTCCGCGCGCCACTCCGCGCAATCCCTGGGAAAGAGCCTTCGCGTGGATCCGTGCCAACACGCCACCCGACGCCGTCTTTGCCGCCAATCCCGATCTCGTATTGCTTCACGGCGAAGACGGTCAAGGATTTCGCGCAATGACGGAACGCAGCCTCCTCGGCGACTACAAGGACGAAGGCGTAGTCGTTGTCTTTCGGGCTCTTGCTACGCAGTGGGCTCTTCAACGTAGCGCCCAGGCAGGACTCGACCGGATGACCGACGCCGAACGCATTGCCCGCCTCCAGCCGCTCGGAGTCAGCTGGCTGCTTCTATCCAACGCCGCCGCGACCTCATTGCCTTGTCCTTATCGCAATGCTGTGTCCCAGGTATGCCGGCTTCGCCGCCCCGCCGACGCTGGCAAGGCTCCCGCTCAGTGAATCCAGGCAAGTTCGGTTTCCCCTTCTTGAATTTACAGTGAACCGGTTGCTCCCAGGCTGCAGAGACTTCTACCATTGAGCCTTAAGAAAGCATCCGCAGCTCCGGTCTCGAAACACAGCAAGGGTCTCCATCCGAAACCTCAATTCGCAGGAATTGAGCCACCCCAGGAGGTGCACAATGCAAGAGTTGGCCGCCCCGGAACCAACAGTAATGGTCGAAGACGACCGCACTGCAATCAGCGTTGAAGCCCTGCGACGCGCCATCCTGGACAATCTCTACTACCTGGTGGGAACCACCCAGCAGAACGCAACCGATCA